>ERZ795048.3901-NODE-3901-length-10720-cov-5.811158_pt1 | contig 10720 bp, 9 predicted proteins | sample MGYA00375132_ERZ795048 | MGnify/ENA primary metagenome ERZ795048 (study PRJEB30177, sample SAMN05720225) | activated sludge metagenome | isolation source: Anaerobic digester | place: Hong Kong | collected 2014-12-17 ...
CCTGCTTGTTCTAGGAGCTGTTGTTCCATTAAGAGACGTTTCCTTTTTTCTTCTTGTATCTTGAGGTCCTTTCGATAACGGATGGTGAGTATGATCCAAGCTGCCACAAGGTTGATGGCGGCGATGATGCATACGAGGGTAAAACGACTCCACACCATTTCGTCATGGTGTATTTGTTCGACCTGCATGTAGTGCTGTGCCATATTCACCAAGGCCGAATCGTTGGGCATGGTGGAATGGTTGCGCACAGCTTCTAGCAGTTGCTCTAGGGTCTTATGGGCTTGTAGGGTAGTCATTAGAATTGGAAGTAGATAAAGGGTTGAATATCTGTGCTACGCATCTGAATAATGACCCATATCACGACGAGCATGACGACCGCTTTGGCAATCAATGGCATATTGGTGAGTTGGGTCGCTGCTGTATCTTTCCAAGGACGTGGAATAAAGTGAATCAGGTAGCCAAGAAGCATCATGGCCAATACTCGCCAATAACCTGTAATGACTTGTGATAAGAGTTCGGGGTGAAAGGCGGTGGTAATCTGCGCAATCATATCGTGTGAGTTCTGAAAGCTGGTATTGCGAAAGAATATCCAGCAGAAACACACGAAGTGAAAGGTGATAACGATACCTAGCACACGTCGCCATGCAGGGAGTACCGTGCCTTTTTTGATACCCATTAGCTTCATCCACACTTTATGAATGGCCAAAGCGATGCCGTGTAGCAAGCCCCAGAAGACAAAGTTGAGCGATGCTCCGTGCCATAGTCCACCTAAGAACATGGTGATAATGAGGTTGAGATATTGACGGAACTTTCCCTTGCGGTTTCCCCCCAAGGAGATGTAGAGGTAATCGCGTAACCAGCTCGATAAGGAGATATGCCAACGACGCCAGAAATCGGTGATGTCTAACGAGCGATATGGGGAATTGAAGTTGATCGGAAAGCGGAATCCCAGTAGCAAGGCTAGGCCGATGGCCATATCGCTATATCCCGAGAAGTCGCAATAAATTTGCAAGGCATAGCCATAGACACCCAATAGATTCTCCAGACCCGAGTAGAGGGTCGGGTTCTCAAAGATACGTTCTACAAAGTTGACGCTGATATAATCGGAGATAATGACTTTTTTAATGGCTCCACAGAGGATAAAGAATAATCCTTGCCCCAGCATTACTTTAGTGACCATCAGCGGTTGGCGTATCTGCGGAATGAAATCGCGGGCACGGACGATGGGACCAGCTACGAGTTGAGGAAAGAAACTCACATAGAAGGCATAGTCTAGTAGATTAGACAGAGGTTTGATGTCTTCTCTATATACATCGATAGTATAGGATAGCGATTGGAAAGTAAAGAATGAGATGCCCACAGGCAAGAAGATATTCAAGTCGTGGAATGGGTTGTTGATAAGGTCTGCTACTAGGTGTCCCAAGAAATTGGTGTACTTGAAATAGCCCAGCATGCCGAGGTTAATGATCAAGCTGAGAGTCACCAATAATTTTCGTTTGGTCTTGTCTGAGATCTGTGCCATTTTCTTGGCTATCAAGAAGTCACTAATCGTTACAATGGCCAATAAGAAAAAGAAGAATCCACTACTTTTGTAATAGAAGTAGTATGAGAATGCGGTGACAAATAGCAGACGCATAGGCAACTGCTTTCTCAGGAGATAATATATCAATATAAATCCTGCAAATAGCCACAAGAACAATCCACTATTAAACAGAATAGGTTGGGTAGGATCGTAGCATAATAGATTGCTCAGATGAGATATCCAAGAATTGTTCGCAATGAGTAGATTCATATTAGTAAGCCATATTTTGGTTGTAGGTATTGATGATAGCATCATAAAACAATTCTCCTTGCAGTTTATAGCCATCTCTATAATAGTGGATGTGGTCATGGCGCATCAATGCCGCTTTGTTCCAGTTGATACATGCCTCTTTGTTGCCCGCAAGGGCGTAGAGATCCCATAGGGCGAGATGCTTCGTCTTGGCAAAGTCACGGATGGCATTGGCTACTTTGATGGTCCTAGTGTTGACGATGTAGTATCGACCTCGTCTACGACTATACCGTCTGATATATGACCCAGGAGGTGTCGTCATGATGATGGGGGCATGAGGCATGCGGGCACGAATAGCTTGTAGCAACTCATCCATTTGTTTCTCGTGCACATTGCTGCGATAGTTTCTATCGTGGCTTTCGTTAGTACCAAAAGACATAATGACCATATCGGGATGAATTTGAGCCACTTTATTGAGTAGTCCCGATTTGAGATACGATTTGCAAGTTGCTCCATTAATCCCAAAATCTTTATAAGCTATAGGACCAAAAGCTTCGGTGAGAAGTCCTCCTGTGGTTTGTGGAAAAATATGCCCGCGGATATGGCTATCACCAATATGTACAATACGCATAGAATCGAGTGTAATGCCCAAACGAGTCATGGATAGTCGTTGCCACAGTGCGTGTAATGGTTCTCCATTGTCTCGAATGATATTGGGTATCGTATCACTAAATGGTTTGGGCAAATCAATCGGTAAAATAGGCACTTTGCGTGTGCGTCCCAAAAAGGGCAATCGCTTAGCAGGCTGTGCTTGATCCATTATTACAGCACTGGCAGGCAGCCTGTCTTGAGCCAATAAAACGGTTATTGGCATAAGACAAATGACAAGCAGTGTGTATTTACATATCTTGTGTAATCTGGTCATAATGTTTTTTTCCATATTCCAATGAATTAAACAGCAGACGTGCGATACGCTTGCCGCCTAAGAAATTAATATGTGTGTAGTCTTGGTTGGCCAATGCTGGTTTATGATTGACCATCTCAACAATGCTGCCCTCGCCACCCATTGCCTGGTACATATCCCAAAAGGCGATGTGGTTTTCTTGGGCAATTTCTTTTTGGTATTCCATCAAACTAAGTACGCCAGGCATGGTGTGCATATCTCCATTACCATCTTTATATTCGCGATCCCCTATACCGACAAGCAAGAAACCAGCTTCTGGATATTGCTTTTTTAATCGACGGATAATGCGGCTCATCATGTGTACATAGTAGGTGTAATTTGTCACGTTTCTCGTTGCGACATTCAGTCCGTATTGCAACACGATTAAATCGTATGGGCGTTCTTGGTCGAAACGCTTCATTGTGGCATAAGGCAAAGTAGCTAGATGCACGCCAGCCGATCCTTGCATGGCCAAATTATCGAGAATGATGCCTGTGGTATCTTCCATGGTCACTCCATAAAATCTGAGTGATGGCAATGAATCGTTTTGTGCTTCTGCGTGAACAGTCCATCGCACACGCTGCATAGGCGATACGATGGTGCGCGACTGCATCTGCTTGTTGGGCTCGATTGAGAAATCTTTCAGAATATGTCCATTAACACTGGCTGTCAAATGAAATGGTCGGTTATTTTGAAAGAATATTTGAGAGCGTTGGCAACTGTCTAGGTGTGCGTATCGCTTTTTTTGTCCTTTGAGTTGAATATAGGCCAGTGAGTCGGGGCAGAAATAGCGGCCGTTCAGACTCTGTGCATCGCGATAGAAATCTATCGTATCGGAAAACATATGGCTTTTCCAACCATTAAAACTGTGGATGACCGATCGGCGAAATCGAGGGAAGGCATTGGCTATATCCATAAAGCCAACTCCTGCGCCACCATATTCTTCTTGTAAGAACATGCGTAAATCGGCGGTTAGAATATCTCCTTGAATAAAGGAATCGCCATAGTAAGCAATGCGCACTGGGCGTCTCTTTTGAGCTAACTTTTGGAGAGCATTGTAGAAAGGCTTCATGCCTCTTTCCAAACTGTCGGCATAGTCCACGATGGGGGTTACTCCTTGTGGGGGAGTGCATGTGGCTAGATGTTCGCGTAGACGTTCTGATATATAAGTTGGTGCAGAAGGCTCATGGACAACAGGGGTGTCTGTTGTCTTGTCTTCTTCCTTAGCTTCTTTTTCCTCTTCTTCGGGCAATGCGGTATCTGGTTGCCATGTCTTGGTGGATGCTAAAAGGTCGCTTGGAGTATCTTCGGGAGTAGATACTCGTATATCCGAGAGTATATCGACGGGTCTTAATTGGATCCCCATCAATTGCATCGGTGGCAGCCAATACAGCAGTATTAACCCTCCAATGACGAGGATTACTAATTGTACGACTTGATTCAGATAATTCTTCATGCGCTAAATTTTACCGACAAAAATACGATTTTTTTTTGTATCTTAGTGCCCGCAATTTGATTTACTAAACCAAATACATTCAATCGACCGCTTATGGCCAATTATTTTACGTCCCTGAAGGGATTTTCTCGCCCTTTCTGGGTTGCAAATACTGTGGAACTATTCGAGCGCATGGCTTATTATGCCATCTTCATCGTGCTCACTTTGTATCTTTCAAACATTCTAGGCTTCAATGATGTGGAAGCCAGTATGATCTCTGGACTCTTCTCAGGAGGGTTGTATCTTTTACCTATGTTTTCTGGAGCGTATGCCGATAAGATCGGCTTTCGTCAGTCTATGATTTTGGCTTTTAGCCTGTTGACTGTTGGTTATCTAGGGCTTGGGGCATTGCCTACTTTCTTAGAAAGTGCTGGACTAGTCAACTATGCTGGTGCAGATACGCAGTTTACTGGGTTGATAGAGAGCTCTGAAAAATGGTTGATCACTCCTATCTTGCTGATCTTGATGGTGGGTGGTAGTTTTATCAAGTCTATCATTTCGGGGTCTGTAGCACGTGAGACAACTCCCGAAAATCGTGCCAAAGGATATGGTATTTTCTATATGCTAGTCAATATTGGTGCTTTTACTGGCAAGACAGTGGTGGATCCTCTGCGCACTGCATTGGGTGATAAGGGGTATATCTGGATCAACTATTTTAGTGCTACGATGACGTGTATCGCTTTGATAGCTATTGTGCTGTTCTATAAGTCAACTCATACTGAAGGTGCTGGTAAGAGCATGAAAGAAATCGGTCAGGGTTTTGTGCGTGTATTGAGCAATGGTCGTTTGTTGACCTTGATCCTTATCGTTACTGGATTTTGGATGGTTCAACATCAACTATATGCCACTATGCCTAAGTATGTGATTCGTATGGCTGGTGATGCTGCCAAGCCAGGATGGATTGCCAATGTCAACCCATTGGTTGTCGTACTTGCTGTAGGAACCATCACGCAGATGATGTCTAAGTTTAAGGCGTTGACTTCTATTATGGTGGGTATGTGTTTGATTCCTATCTCGGCTTTGTTGATGGCTACGGGCAATCTTCTAGGTTCGGCGACTATTCTGGGGATGTCTAGTATTACTGTGATGATGATTTTGGGTATCATCGTACAAGGGCTTGCCGAGTGTTTTATCTCTCCGCGTTATCTAGAATATTTCTCTTTTCAAGCGCCCAAAGGCGAAGAAGGGTTGTACTTAGGTTTTAGCCATTTACACAGTTTCTTATCGTCTATCCTAGGCTTTGGGTTGAGTGGATTCTTGCTGATGAAGTATTGTCCCGATCCAAAGACTTTCGAATCGCATGAGGCGTGGGCAGAGGCTAGTGCACATGCGCATTATATCTGGTTTGTTTTTGCAGGGGTAGGGATAGTCAGTGCGATTGCGCTGTTTATCTTTTCACATGTAACGGCGAGCATTGATGCGAAAAAAGAACTGACTACAGTTGAGGCTGAGGGGGAATAGTTTAGCTTGATACTTATATAATCAGGGGCATAGAAGCGTTCGCTTCTATGCCCCTGATTTTTTATTGTAAAGTGAGGTGCTTACATGTTTTTGTTTAAGCTTTGATAACTCGAATAAGTATACATAATGCTGCGAGTGCTACTTTTTTATTTTATCCACCAGCGCGTGGTGTCTGTTCTTAAAATATAAGCCATAAAATAAAGCAGTACATGCTACACAAGCTGCTATAACATAATCGTTGATCCCTTCTCGCAACGGATATAGTAAATAAAGTGGTATGCCTATAAGACTTACTATCCCCAACATCTTACAGTACTTAGCTGAGTAATATTGATTAAATGCTTTTTGGTATACTCTATTGGGCATATCTAGAGCAAATTTTCTGAAATAAGTCTTTTCGGCAACATACTCTTTACGCATTTGATACCCTACGAAATACCACATGATAGACCAAGATATAGGGAATAGTAGGAGTATATATCCATTCTCGTTCAATTCTGCTGCAATAGATCTTTGTTTTATATTGGAGACAATTAGATATGCTGTGATTACTAAAATATTCCAGATAAGCATGGTGATTAGTCCATAGCGTATATGATCTTTTTTTCTTGCTGTACGTCTGTTGTTCATGGGTGTCTTTATTTACATGCGTTGTTTCTCTGCTTTACCTGCTCCTCGACCTATATATTTGCTTCTTGCTGTGTTAAATGTATAGGTGATTGATAGGGATATGGATCTGCTATACCCATAATTATTTCCATGTATAATAGCATCTTGCGCATAATCTGTATACTTACTACGTTGTGTGGCAAAGATGTCTTTTGCTCTGATTTTGAATCTTAATCGGTTATTTAGGAAGGATTTATTCAAAGCCATATTCACACCGCCACTTGGCTGCATATTGATGTTCTGTGTGTGTCCGCTTGTTGAGTAACTTCCATCAAGGTACAAGGTATAATGACTTGGTAATACAAATCTGTTTTGTAGAGAGAACTGGCCAATAGGGTGGTTTAAATTTCGCTGTTCTCCCATACTCGTTTTATCAAAGAATTGTTTTGATACACCAATAGAAAGAGTCGGGTGCCACCAGTCAAACGTAGGTGAATAGGTGCCCATTATATTCAGCTCTTTCATTTTATCTACATTAAGTGGTTTGGCGAGCAATACATTGGGATCTTTTTCATATCGGATAGCATCCAGAATCAATGCATCTTTTTTATAGGTATAATTGGCCATAAACTGAAAGTCTTTGTACATAGCCATCAATGAAAAGTCATTTATACGAGTTGGCTTCAATAGAGGATTACCTGTTTCGTATGAGTATTGATTATTATAAGCAATTCCACTGCGTAGTTCGTTATATGTTGGACGTCTTGTCTTTTCTGAATAACTCAACTGTATGGCTAGTTTACGAATAGGAAAACTAATGGATGCATTAGGATAGAGATGTACATACTTTTTACTTTGCTCAGCAACGTGTACTTGGTTTTCAAAATAATCACGTGTGGTATGTTCATAACGTATACCTAGTCCAAATTGTATCCTCCCAGACTGCCCCTGGTATTGCGCAAAACCTGCATAGGTGTTTTCTTTCATTTTGTCTTTAGTATCATCGATCCATTTTGTTTCGTACAGGTTGCTGTTATCTCGACGACTGTCTGTGTACTCATGTCCTAGCTGTATTTCTCCATTCCATAGGGGGTAACTAAGTACAAATTTACTGGCATATAATTTACTATCGACATCCGATTTTCTATTTCTTTGAGTACTACTATTGTCCATCCGATTGACTTCAGTGGTATTAGATTCGCTGTTTTGGGTATTAGATAGAAAGTCGACATCCCATTGAATGCTCAGTTGCCCGATTTTCCCATTATAGTAGGCAGATACTGAATGATCAGGACCACTATCTGTATTGTTTAACATCTCCAGATGATAATTTTCTAGTGTAGATACGGCGCCATGTGTTGTGTAATCTTCGTTTAATGTAGCCTCTTCGTACGGGGTAGATCTATATGTATATTTTGCTCCCAATCTATGGTTCTTATTAAACTCATAGTTAAAACCTAAACGCCCTTGATAATGATTGGATTTGTTTACGATATCCATTTGCCCATCTTGTATGATGATATCGCTGTCTCCGATCCACTGTGTTGTGCTCATTTTTTGGTCGGTAGCCCATGCACTTTGAACTCCATACAGGAAGGCAAATACATCTAAACCATGATGTCTGTAATTAAAATCTACATATTGTGTGCCTTTGGGTTTGTATCCTACCCCAGCAGTTGTTTGCAAGAAACCACTAAGTCCATCTCCTTGTTTACGCTTGGTGCGGATAATTAAGACAGCGCGTGTATTGGCTCCGTATTTTGCTCCCGGATTGTTAATCAGTTCCACTTTGTTGATATCACCAGCGTCTAGTTGATCTAATTCCGTAGCATTTCTCACTTGTCGACCATTGATATAAATGCGAGGTGCCCCTTTGCCAAAGACATGGAATGAGCCATCTGAACCAGATACACCTGGAATTCTATTGAGTACATCATTGGCTGTGCCAATCTGACTCAATAAGGTACCGCTCACATGGGTTGTTAAACCTGTGGGCGTGAGCTTGAATTTGGGGAGTTCCCCTTTGATGACGACTTCATTGAGTTGATTGGTTGACAGCGGCAATACGATTTCGCCGAGTTGTGAGTGATCACAACGGGTATATACCGTTTGGTGACCTACATAAGATACACGAAGTAGTTCATTGGAGTAGGGAGAGGTACGGAGTGAAAAGGAGCCATCTTCTTTACTAATCGTTCCTTGAATAAAGGTGGAATCTTGTTGATGAACCAGTACCACGTTTGCAAAAGGTACAGGAGAGTGATTGGCTTCGATGATTTTACCTTGTATGGTCTGAGCGAGGCAAGTGGTGGATGCTATACAACTTATGGCAAGCGTGAGAAGTACTGTTTGACTATTCATATTACATTGAAATTTTTGGAGTCCAATACGTCGTACAACGTATTGAGCTCCAAATGTATTGTTTTTTTAAGTAGATTGTATGCTGAGGTTGTTGGCAAATAATTCGCATTTGTCGTTTAATTTCCAACAAATGAAAATGTCAAGTTTTTGTCAAGTTATATATTTGGATTTGTCTAGTCTTTTTGTTAGACAAATGCTCTATAGGTGTATCCTAGATTGACGACTTTGAATTTCTTCAACTATATCTTCAACGTTGTAATCACAAGTGATGTGCATTGTGTTGAGAATATTAAATCGATTTTTAAATGTAATCACAGCACTGTCACCACTATACCAGTGACTCTTATACTCAATATCTTCAATCTTATCCAATGAGATTCTCTTGTTCATATACGCATTGCGTCTATAGATGTAGTGGTCGTGGATTTCTATTCTATCTATTGAGAATTTGAAGATAAGAATAGCACATAGTATAGAATACATAATAAGAGAAACCCCAGAACGAGGGTGGACCAGATAGTAAAAAATAAGAATTACACAAAGCGCAAATACAATAAGCAGTAGTTTGGAAATCAACTTTGGTTTATAAATACTTGTTTTCATATTAATATGGTTTGAGGTATATGTATGCAACAAATATATAGATTATCATCGAGTGTTGTACCAAGAAATACTTGACAAAAACTTGACACTTTTATTTGTTTCTATAGATTTGTCTATAAGACTTAGATACGATATGGATGACATGAATATACATAGAGACTTCATCTTTTTACTGATTTATTGGGCAGAATATTTAGATTTGTGCTGGTGTATATGGTGCGTTAACTTAGCGTATACGGTATATGTGGCTGCCGTATATAGTAATTGTATGCGCCGTATACCGTGTTTTTTATGTGTATAGTAGTTGTGAAAAACGCAAGCGCTTGCGATTTCCTAATCATCCCGATGTTTGGCAAACTGCAAGCGCTTGCGTTTTGCCAAACAAAGGGAAGAGAATTTTCAATGTACTTAATTAGGATTTGTACTGAATAGCACCGAAAGAAAAAGAATGATACCTTAATATATTGTATACATTTTTTCCGCATTGGCCTTCAATACTTGATCAGTGTCTGTTGTCAATGTCACTGAGAAAGTAATCGTTTCAGGGATTTCATCGGAAACTGAATTAGATAATTTCAATACCATAGATGCTTGTGCTAGCGGATTGCGTGCAAGCCATTCAGAAAGCGATGTCGGATAATTAGCTGTATCTCCCCAGCCTACAAGAATTTCCTTGGTGTCTTTGTCAACAATAACTTTAGGATTGAAATCATTAAGTATAAATAGGGAGTTTAGCGATCCACCAGCTGGAATACCTCCCAATGACTTATCTGCTGTGATTACAAGATTGTTTACACCAGTCGTACGGTATTCTATGGTTTGTATGATGGAGCGAGTGATAATCTTATCGCCGTACATAGCTTCCATGTAGTTAAAGTAGCTATCTTCGATTTCTTTTTCCAATGGTGTTACGGCATCATTGTAATTTGATATATCAAAATCTCCATAGTAGTTCACATTTTCTCTTCTTTCTATAGGACCGTCGGAAGTTTTAAGTACCAAATAGAGCATTGAGTTGACTAGGTGTTTGTTTTCTATAGAACCGTATGGAGTTAACGAAACTTGAAAAACTGTTCGAGGATAAAATTTGGCATAGATTTCTTCTTTTGTGCTTCCGCCGTTGCTACAGCTTGCAAGAATAAACGCAAGTCCTACAATAAATAAATGGTGTACTTTCATATGTCTGTTTTAATAAGTTTATAAATACATAATGATTTCATATATATGCGATGTAAAAGTACACATTTATTGAATAACTTGTGCTTTTTTTTATTGACAAAAAGTACGCATTTTATGTTTTTAGTATAAAATATGAAAGTTGGGTGCCTGCTTTACGTATTTAAGGATAAAAAAAGAGAGTATGTGATGACATACTCCCTTTTGTATAACGTGTAAGGTTACTTTTTTAGATGCTGTATGCGAGAAGTGTACTTACTGCATACAGTCTACGCTTTTTAGGTTGTTTCTAGTTCCAAGG
>ERZ795048.3905-NODE-3905-length-10707-cov-7.322005_pt1 | contig 10707 bp, 6 predicted proteins | sample MGYA00375132_ERZ795048 | MGnify/ENA primary metagenome ERZ795048 (study PRJEB30177, sample SAMN05720225) | activated sludge metagenome | isolation source: Anaerobic digester | place: Hong Kong | collected 2014-12-17 ...
AGCTTGTCGCAAGTGCCTGCCGCGATCCAAATACGGAAAGCCATCCGCCATCAACCCTTCGGCGGATACGGGTCCTTGCCGTAAGTGTGCTCGGTCTGGATCGTTCCGTCCTGCTTGTGGATGACCACCTGACCGAGGTCTTGGTTTTTCGCCAGCTCCTTAGCACGCTCGACAGCTTCCGCTTTCGTTTCGTGGCTACTGGAAGCCCTTGATGCCTTCTCCTCTTTAACCTTCCAACCGCCATCAGGTCCTGACGTTACATGATAGGTTTTGCGTTTCGCCATTTTTCACCTCCCTCATATAAGAATTTGGACTCGGTTTCCCTGCGAATCATCATTGTCGGCGCTTGTGTGTTTAGATCGCAAGTCACGGCTGGCTATCTCCGTTACCTTGGTCCATGTTGTTTGCTTGAAGGAATCGATTCATGTCAGTGAACATGCTGAAGAAAACGGGCTTCCCTGAAAAAGCCAGCGGGGATATTGGGCCAACCGCCATGAATGGAAACTCCTGGAGGTTACGGGCTGGGAAACTCTGCGGATCACGGAATGACTGGTACAATTCCAATGAGCGCTTGTCTCCGCCCACGAAATCCCGAAGACGGTCGAACTCCGTTCCCATGGCGAGCCCAAATCCAAATGCCAGTATTCGAAGTTGCTGCAGAATCTCAGGATCAAGACCTCCGAGCGTTTGGCTAATAAAAAACCATCCTAAACCGTATTTCCTGGTCTCCCTTACTGCGCGACGCAGCAACACCCGGAGCCGCTCGGCCTCAGTATCCTGTTCCAATCGACCGCTGGGGGCATGCCTATGCGCCTCATCAAGAAGAACAAGGACGTTTGCACTTTGCCTTGTTGACAAGCTGGATGTCGATTGGGCAATCAGAACATTCAGCAATTTGCTCAGCAGACGGCGCTCCAGCTCTTCGGTCCAGAAACGATTCTGATTGCCTCGCGCAGATAAGTCGATAACAACCACTGGACGTGACCCTGCTACGTTTGCGGTTCCCATCAAGTCCGATACGATCCCATACAATCGCCGCCTCCCTGGCCCTGCAGCGAAAAGGTTGCAGAGAGGAATCCATTTGCTATTTAGAACTTCATCCAACCGATTTGTCAGGATGTCCTGCACTCGGTTTTGCAGGCGCACCCGCGGGTCCTTGCTTGGGAAAATGTACTGAATACTTTGTTGGTCTATGACGGCATTCAGTGCGGCGGTAAGCGCATCGCGACTTCCAGCGTTGGCAAGCGGGAATTGTTGCCGTCCTCCTTGCGTTGCACGCTCCAGAGCATTTCGCACCACTTCCGCTGCGCGCACCGCGTTGTTGTTATGTGTGATGGTTAGCTCCTCACAGAAGCCAAGAGAGATAAGCATTTCCTCAAAGGTGTTCCAATCATCCAATTGAATATCTGCGATTCTATAAACATTAATTGATCGCCCCTGCTGCCTGACAATCTGGTCCAGAGCCAACCCCTGGTTACCCACGCGCGAACCTGAAAGCTCCAATGTGAATTCACCCTGCGGATCAATAACGAGGATTCCGAGATTGGGGTGCCTGGAGTAGGCACAAAGCATCATTTTTGCCAAGCCGGATTTACCGGAACCCGTCTTGCCAAATACACCAATATGATAGGCCTCTCCCGCGCCGCCGAGACCCTGGTCGCTGCTCCCGAAGTGTTTGAACCACATGGGATAAAGAATTTCATTGGCGTAGGCTTGACCGAGGTAAAAAATCTCAGATCTATATGCCTGCAATAGCTTATCAAGTAGAGCCTGATCGATTCTCGAGACTCTGGTCCCTGTTGCCGGAACCATTCCCAACACTTCTGGCTGAAACCCATCCGTTGTTCTCTTGAATGTGGCACCAACAACGAGGTCTGCCGTTCGCGTGTCCTGTCGGTTCGTGATAGGCGGAATCTCACCTGTCCGTTTCACAAGGTTCCGGAACACGGAATCCTCATGCCAACGGTTCTTCAGCTCGATACCAACGATTTGACCAACTGATACAATTGCCTGACCGTTCTGCGTTGCCTGGAAGGCCGAAAGAGCGCCCACCAATCGTTCCTCTGTGGCCTCCTGAAGTAGGTCCAGAGTAAGCTCAGTATTGGTCGACGGGCTGCCAACAACAGCCACGTCCTTGTTGCGGTTATTGGGCATTAAACACCTCCTCGGCCACCTTCTGTTCGATAGTTCTGCAAAAATAGAAGTGTATTCTCGATGTCGGGCGAATTTCCCGCCACATGTTGCGCAACAGCTTGCTCTATGACAGCCACTCCAGAGCCAAGACTCTTGACCATTCTGTCCGCCAGAAACAGAGGATATGGCTCTATCACAGCAGGACTAAAAAACTGCCTTGTGACGCCTTCAAGAACTATTGAAAGCCTTGTATTGCTGGAGGCAATCGAGGAGGGTAACTCCATTCTCAAAGCTGGTAGCCATCCATAGGGTCGGAAGTAAATAACAGAAAGGCCGTTCAAGGCTGTCCGTAACTCATCCATGTCTCTCTTTGGACAGTATTTCTCGGGCAAATGATCGACCTGTTGGCTCGCAGGATCAGTGTTGTCGTGAAGGGGCAGAGGTCGGGTGTATTCGCCTGGATTCAAGATCATCGTCGCAAGCGTCTTGCCATCCACGATCACAGGCGGGCTCAGCATGTTCCCACGAAGGAATTCGTTGCGCGATGTGAACTTCGGCATCGCAACGGTTCTGTCGCTTCTCAGAAGCCCTTTTAGTTGATCAAGTATTCCATCACGCCAACGGGCAAGAAAGTCGTCCGCCAAAGTCTTTGCGCAGTCATTGAGCTTGGTGAGCGCCTGATTTAAATAAATTATCAAGGATGAAAACGAGCCATCGAGCAACACAAGATCATGTGGAGCATCCGCCGCGAGCGTCATCTCCATCGAAACCATCATTCCGCGGAGAACACCGACCGTATCGATCCGATGCGGCAGACCATCGACCCACATGTCGTGATACGGTTCTGGCCAATGCCTGGTAGCCTCCTTTGATGTACCTTCCACCGCAACAGCCGCTGCTGCGCAAAGGTCCAAGGCCGTGAGGCGATGGACTTGATACGACCCATCTACTCCTACCACCGAAGGCTCTCTCGGGACATCGAGATCGGCCTTCCGACAAATCAGATGATGGTTGCGTGCCTCTGTGTACAGGAGTGCGTGTGAATCCCGCAGCGCCTGCAGATTCTGAGCAACGCCCTCTGCGACCGGTGTAGCTTTGGCCAAGAGGTCACGAACGAGCGCATCGGGGAGGTCTGCAAATGCTTCCATACGCTTACCCGCGCCCTTTCATTATGGTTCTCTTGGGTGGCCAGATCCGATATTGCTCTCGATCATACTCACGATATCCTGGCATCCGCTCTGCCCGACCATAGAGCCATCGTTCTGCAAACAACTCCGCAAGGTCGGAAGCGGACCAATCATAGAAGCATGGCCGGCTGACTTCTCCCCTCAAAAAAGGCATCGCCTGTCGTCCAAGTGGTGCCGCAAAAATCTCGCGGCGGATGCCGTGATAAATCAGGTCTGCAGACAGGCCAATCTTAGAGAGGCACTTCCTAATAACTTCCCGCTTGTTTCGGAACCCACTTCCCCATGCTGCGTGCTTTGCCGTGGGTTCGCAGTGTTCTTCAACGTACGCCCGAATATCGTCATACACTCCGTTTGAAAAATGGAACTCGCCAGACCCTTGAGTGAAGCCAAGACTTGTCCAGTACTTCTGGCCATTGACGCTAACTCTGTTGTAAATAGAGGATCGACCCAGTGCCGAAGTTGTCGTAACGAGGACAAGATAGGGTGGACGCGTTTCCTTCCTAATCAGCGATTCCTGTCCGTTATACTTCTTACGAAATGCATTCCGGACCTCATTGCTGCACACGAGCATTGCGATCAGTTTCCCACCGAGCAAAAATGAATATGGCGGCACGGCCCCAAGCACATAGGCGTCCATCATGTGATAAAGCTTCTTGGCTTTCCACTCTTTGTCCCAGCCGATCCACCGGTCACGCGCCTGCATGGAATAAACCGGATCGCCCAGGCCGAATAGACCTATTAGCCTCCCATTGCTCTCGTCAATGACCAGGAACCGCAAGCGTCTTCCATATCCTGCAGAGACAGGGATACTCCAATGCAGACATGCGTAGCGAAACAAGAGCTCGTGCTCAGATTCGGGTTCTACCGGAACGATCTTTGGAGAGATGCTCTGAGGAACGACCTCATGGCCATTCGCAATGTACTGAATGAGACGGTCTTCGTATGGTTTGACTCCGGGGCCGGATTTCTCCAGTTTCTTTTGCGTTGCCAATGTGTTCAGTGCACGAAAGTCATCCTTAGATGGGTCCTCGGGCATGAGGATAACGCCATTCTTCACCCCGTATCCCTGCTTGCGTAGGGCCTGGATGATGGCGGTTCTCATATGCTCTGCCGAGGGTGCGCTCATGATGACCTATAATCCCCAACCTTTGTCTGCGACTTGCTCACCTTCTCATGGAAGGAACGCATAAAACGTTTGCGAGGCTGAACAGCCACCACGCGGCCCGACCGACGTACTTTCTCCGACACTCCCATTGAATCAATCATCTGTGTTTCCTTAACCGATTCGCTTTGCCGTTACTCCTCTTCGAATCCAAAAGAGTCGAAGCGCAGGGTGCGGCAGTTTTCGGTGACATCGCGGATGGTCTTCTCGGTGGCCCCATCTGGCATTTCTGCCCGGATTTCCAGGGTCACCTCGACGTTGGCCCCGATATACTTCGACAGGTGCTGGATGACCTCGTCGGCAATTCGGCTGGCGTCACGTCCGACCCGGAGTGAATCGAGTTGCACCGATCCGTGGAAACGCCGATACGTGGGGGCGGGTGGTGGCGGTGTGCCTGTGTCCGCTCCACGCGTTGTTCCCGCCCCGGCCGCTTGACCCTGTTCCCCGGTCTGTTCGGTTTCCGCGACCGTCGCCGAACCGTTTCCGGCCTTTGCTTTCGCCGCTTCAGCATCCCGGCGCTGCTGTTCGGCTGCCACGTCGGGCTTCACCACAATCGAGCCGCCCTCGCTCTGAACAGCGGCAGAGCCGCCGCCCACGAGGCCTAAATAGCGGCCGTCGGCGTCCTTGGACTGTGCGTAGGCGAACGTCTCAGACTGCCAGGTCAGCAGCGTGATCCCTTCCCGGATGGCGGCGATCAGTACGTCCGAGTCGCGAAGACGGGGAAGGTACAGGTACGTCGCGAAATCTTCGACAAGCTGCTTCACCAGCACGTCATTCCCGCGCCAGAGGGGTACCCGGTCCAGTTCAAGGCGCAGCCGAACTCCGCCCATCTGGACGAGGAGCATCTCCTCACTCTTGAGCTTTTTGGAAGCGCGAAGCGCCAGCGAGTCTGACCCTTGCAAGCGAGTTTCCGTCCACTCGGGCGATCCCTTGGGGTCTGGCTGGTTCGGGACGAGCAGCCACTGATATGCCTCGGGAATGCGGACGTTCACCGTGTCGTCGGCGTTCTTGCGTTTCGTGTCCGCCTGCTTGGATTGGAACGGATCGAGGTTGAGCTGCTCCCGCTCGTCCCAGATGGACTTCCAGGACATGAATTGCCGGATGGCGGTCTGAAGGTCCTTGAGACGACTCGCATCGCCCGCCAGGAACACCAAGGTGTTCTTGTACGACCGGGGGCTGCTACCACGACTGTCCAAGATAGACTGCGCCTCCTTTCGCGCGGCGCTGTCCGCCTGGCCTTTGCTGTGCGGATGCTCCGGACCGAGGACCACCAGCCGCGCCTCGTGCTCGTCCGGGATATCGCTACTGCTCAGACAGGCATGCACGCGGTGGAAATCACCACGGCTGCGCGCCTCATCCCTCAGGCGGCGTACAATCTCGTCCATGACATCGTGTTCGTGGAGCTGGTTCGCACGGTCCTCCGCAAGACGCGTGACCGTGGGCTGGGTCGAGTACCAATAGCGGCTGCCGTCCACATACAAATAGGTCGCCCGGTCCGTAAGTCGGCGGATGGCATCTCCGAAGGTGGCCACGGTTTCGCCGGGCTGAACGCAACCCAACTTCACCTGGCGGTCGTCGATACCCCGGTTGGCGGCCCGTTGGGTCGGGGCCGATCCGACATAGATGGTACGCGCCACGCGGCGGCAAGCGGAGTAGCGCCCCAAGTTCGGCGCATCCCGATCGAGCCTGAGCGGCAGGGAATGCTCCCCGTCCACATCCTTGGCGATGACAGGGGTCCATTGGTCGTCAAGGTAGCGGGTCAACTCGAACTGCACCGCGGAGTCGTCGATGGGGATGGTGGCGGGCATGATCAGCAGGTTGCCGTCCTGTCTTTCCCATAGGGAATGGATCACCGCCGCCATCAGGCGCAACACGCCGCGCGTGCGTTGAAATTTGTCGAGCGTGGACCAGTCGTTGTAGAGCCGGTCGAAGAGTTCCGGGTGGATAGGGTAGGCCAGCTTGATGCGACGTTCGTATTCGGCCTCTCGACACTCGGATGGGAATTCACTGTGCTGCGTTCCGTACATCTCCACAAAGGCTCGCGCCACGGCGTCGCGCGCCACGAAGGCCTGCTTCTCGTGCAGTGGCTCGAAGAGCCGACGGCGCACGATCTCGAACCCCTCGTCCGGGCTGGCCGGACGCCAGCTCGATTCCACTCGGCCGATGGCGTTCTTGAGTCGGGACAAGGCACGCTGGCCCCATTCGCCGCCGATCTCGTTATCGGATGCTGGAATGCTGACCACCAGCAAGGTGTTTTTGGCCGCCTTGGCCGCCTCGCTCAGTGCCTGCGCGAAGGTGAACTGGGTATCGAAGGTGCCGGCGGGAAGCAGGCTGCCTTCGTGAAGCTGTCGCGCGTAGGCTACCCACTCGTCGATCAGAACAAGGCAGGGCGAGAACTTGTTGAACAGCTCCTTCATCTTGTCGCCGGGGTTGGTGGCCTTCTCGTCGTCGGCGCGGATCATCTCGTAACCGGTCTTGCCGCCCAGTTGCCAAGCGATCTCGCCCCAGATCGTTCGGATGACGGTCCCGTCGTCCTTCGTGCTCGGGTTGCCGGGTGACACCTTGGTGCCGACTACAATGGCGCGATTAACCTTCGATGCCACCTCGCATCCGGCTTCCTTGAGGACCTGCTCGGTGCCGGGAAGTTCTGTCGAGGGTGTGCTGGAGAAGAGATGGTAAAGCGCCAGCATGCTGTGGGTTTTGCCGCCGCCGAAGTTCGTCTGCAACTCGACAACCGGGTCGCCGCCCTGCCCGCCGATCCGGCGTACGCCGTTGCTGAGGAGCTTCTGCAGCCCCTCGGTGATGAAGGTGCGCCGGAAGAACTCGGTGGGGTCCTGGTACTCGGATGCTGCCTCGCCCAGGTATACTTGCCACAGATCGGCCGCGAACTCCGCCTGCTGGTACTTGCCGCTGGCCACGTCCCGGTGCGGGGTGACAACTTCGCGCCAGGGCTTTAGGCCGCTCTGCGGGTTGCCCTCGGTGGGTGCCACGGCGTGCTTGCGCATCTCGCCTCGGCGCTGCTCATCGAATCGCACGCGCAACAGCGCCATCTTCTGTTCTTCCAGTTCCTTTGCCTCGGGAGCCGAGATGGCGGTGAGCAATCGACCGATGCTGTCCAGCGCCCGATAAGCATCGTCACTGCTGAAGGGCGTTTGGTGCGCCCAACGATTGCGCACCTCCCGCAGTTCGCTGACCAGAGATCGTTCGGTATGGCCAAGGGTGTTGCGGAAGACCGCGTTCCACTGGTCCCACATGACCGTGAGCAGGTTGTGGGTATCCCAGTTGAGCTCGCCCTTCTTGGTCGCCTTCACGGCACCGCGGTCTTCGCGGAGCGTCTGTGCCACCATCTCCTGCCACTGATCTCCGTGCACGGCTTGTAGTTCCCGCTCCACAAAGGGGCGCAATCCCCTGTTGAGCAGCTCGAGCGCGTCACCCACTCTTCCGTGATTGCTTTTAGCCATGTTTTGCCCTCATCATTGAAATACCCCTATTCAAAAAGAGTCCGTTGGTCCCCACGCGGGGCTGCCTGGGCCAGTTTGGTTAGTTCAGGCCATGCCAGGACGATGCTGTTGTAGGCCAGCGCCTCGCTCGACCAGTTCTTTTTCTCGCAAATGCTGAACAGGCGATAGGCCAGGTCACGGGCCGCGTCGCCGTATCCGCCCAGCCGCTTTAGAAGCGCCGCTGCGCCACTTTCACCATGTTGGTCCAGAGCGCGAATAAGCTGTTGCGTTGCCTCCCAGATGGTCGGCCGTTTGTCGGTTGCTGGGTCCCAGTCGTCCGGCATCTGGTCGCGGGGGATAAGCCGCACTTTTCCGGCCCTTGCCGTGATGATGCCCGCTTCGACAAGCCCGTTGACTGCGGTGTTCTTCGCGCGGGAAAGGCTTTCCGCCACGCCGAACTCGCCCTCGTTCATCCCGTGCTGATCGAACCACGCTACCGCCCAGCTCGTATCACGATCCAGCTCCCCTTCCTGCGCCGCCAGGTGCGCATCGAGTTCCTGGTTGATGATCTGAAGTGCTGTCCGGACAGACATCGGCGAACCATCCGCCTCGATCACCTTGCTGTAACGAGAGTAAATGGCCATCCCCGGCCCGATGGCGGCTTGGGCGAGGTCGACGGGAGCAATTCCCGCCTGCGTTAGGGCAGCGAAAGCGGCTGGCAGTTCCTTTCGCAGGACCGAGGCGAATTCCTTCCGCGTAGCCATTGCCGCACCCGTGCTGCGCTGGCGAGCAACGAGAACGACGGCAGAGGCAAGGGCGTTTGTTCCACGCGCAACACTCCGAGCTTTCTTGGTTGTACGGATAGGCCATGTTCCCGTGATCTGGAATCCGGCTTCAACCAAGCCTTCAAGCATCGTCTCCCAACCAGTAGACGCTCTCTGCGAGTCATCCCCAGAAAACTCATCTTCCTGTTGCTTGAATGCGTAATAAACACTTATTGGAACATCGTTCTTAGCTAATCCATTTATGTTCTTGAACACCGCCGAAAAGCCATCTCTGAAGTGCTTCTCAGCAGCATCCATCGACCCTTCATGTCGGTACGGGGATGCGATAAGTTCGGGTTCTTTTGGCGTCAGAAGTGTTGCGAATGTCTGTGGATCGACTTGGCGAAGAATGGCTCTGAGCCAGACATAGAAATAGTCTGAGAGATCCGCATAGCCAATGTTGTCATAGTATGGTGGATCAGTGGAAATCACTGGCGGTGTATCAAACTGCACATTTGCCTTGCGAGCATCAATCTGAAGCACCCGCGCTACATCCGAATCGTCAGGAAGACCGGCCAGCGAACTTGCAACCCATTCACACGCCACGGTGTAAGACAGTTTCCCGTGGACGGCGTTGGTCTCCACAAAATCCCAAGCCATTGGAATGCCCTGCCGCTGAAAGAGATGCCCTACGTTTTCATTCGTTGGATTCCAGGTCGCCAGAGAACAACAATAGTCGGTTAACCGTGACAGAGCGCACGTAAGGAAGGTTGTTATTGCAGAGGCATATTCCGAATCACCATTCGAATCCTCCATAATCTTACCGCGTGCTTCCTGAATGATGTCCGCAATAGTCAGAAGGGCTGTAAGTTGTCTGGGCGTAAATAACTTGTCATAGGTCGTTAGCCCATAGAGCACGCACCAAATGGCGCGCGGGTCGCTGTTCAGTTGCGTATCGATCCCTCGCAAGTCTTTGGGTGCACGGCACTGAAGAACCTCCACTTTGTCCGGGCTCAAGTAGTTGCGGGTTCGATGTCCGTCGGAGACGGCGGCAAGAAGTTGGACGCCCATGCGCCCAGCCATTCCCTCGTCCTTGATGTATTGATCATCCACTGACGAATCACAGACAATGCATTTGAATTTCGCACCACGACCGACCTTTGCTGCGCTCGGAGGGGTCTTCCCATGCGCAATACTAAATTCGACTCGTTTTTTGGTTCGTGACACTTTCGGTTCAATCCAAGTCTTCTGCACTCCCTTTGATGCCAAGACGAATGTCTTTACCAAGGGCATCTCCGCGCCGCATGCCGGGTTCGGACACTTGACCGTTCGTGCCCACAACCATGCTACGACCTGCTCACCTCTGGTCCCCTTCGGATATAGCTTCTCAAGTTTTTTCGCAGCCCTCTGGCACACCCATTTGCCGTACCATCGAATATCCTCAGCGAGACCAGTCGTCCCTCTCCAATCGTTTACCCTCAACAAGTCATTCTTATCGAATGGATGGACCGGAGAACGGTCCTTGAACTTCGGCGGGAACTCCAACAAGGCCCGCTGGATGGTGACCGCCACGGGATTGAGATCGCTGCTCGTAACCTTCAGGCCCAATCGCTGTGCTTCCAGCGGAATGCTTGCACGGCCGCCGAACATGTCCCAAAACTCGGGCATGTTGCCTTTGAACTGCTGACGGATCATCTCCTGGGCACGGCCAATGATCTTCTTGTCTGTCATGGCGTTCCAGGTGGCCAGTTCGGCCACAAAGTCCAACAGCTTCTCACGTGCTTTGCGCGCCTCCTTGGGCGGAAGACCATCGCCCGGGTCATCAATCAGTTGTGCAAAGAGAATTGCCCGCGATACGGACAACGGCGTCCGTGCCCACCAGTTGTGGATCGCGCGCGGGTGGCCCTTCAGAAACGGGTTCTCCGTTTCCGGTTTGGACCCCTCATTGATCGCTGCCAACGGGAGCGCGACCTCGATCAGTTTTTTCGGATGTGTAGTCATCTGTTCTCGTTTCCGTTCAT
>ERZ795048.3907-NODE-3907-length-10702-cov-13.437776_pt1 | contig 10702 bp, 5 predicted proteins | sample MGYA00375132_ERZ795048 | MGnify/ENA primary metagenome ERZ795048 (study PRJEB30177, sample SAMN05720225) | activated sludge metagenome | isolation source: Anaerobic digester | place: Hong Kong | collected 2014-12-17 ...
CACCGCCAGGAACGCCTGCTGCGGCACCTCGACCGTGCCGATCTGCCGCATTCTCTTCTTGCCCTCCTTCTGCTTCTCCAGCAGTTTGCGCTTCCGGCTGATGTCGCCGCCGTAGCACTTGGCGGTCACGTCCTTGCGCAGGGCCTTCACCGTTTCGCGGGCCACGATCTTGGCCCCGATGGCGGCCTGGATGGGGATGTCGAACATCTGCCGCGGCAGCAGCTCCTTCAGCTTGGCGCACATCTTCTTGCCCAGCTCGTGGGCGTGCGAGCGGTGGATCAGCGCACTGAGCGCGTCCACCTTCTCGCCGTTCAGCAGGATGTCCAGCTTGATGAGGTCGCTCTCCTTGAGACCGATGGGGTGGTAGTCGAAGCTGGCATAGCCCCGGCTCAGGCTCTTGAGCTTGTCGTAGAAGTCGAACACCACTTCGCCCAGCGGCAGCTCGAAGGTGAGCTCCACCCGGTCCGTGGTCAGGTAGTTCTGACCCACCAGGATCCCGCGCTTGTCGATGCACAGGGTCATGATGGATCCCGTGTACTCGGCCTTGGTGATCACCTGGGCCTTGATGTAGGGCTCCTCGATGCTGGCGATGTGCATCACATCCGGCAGCTCGCTGGGGTTGTGCACCTCCATGACATCGCCCTTGGTGGTGGTGACGCGGTAACCCACGTTGGGCACGGTGGTGATCACCGTCATGTTGAACTCGCGTTCCAGGCGCTCCTGGATGATCTCCATGTGCAGCAGCCCGAGGAAGCCGCACCGGAAGCCGAAGCCCAGCGCGGCGCTGCTCTCCGGCGTCCAGGTCAGGCTGGCGTCGTTGAGCTGGAGCTTCTCCATGGCCTCGCGCAGCTCCTCGTACTCGTCGGTGTCCACCGGGAAGATGCCCGCCCACACCATGGGCTTCACGTCCTCGAAGCCCTTGATGGCCTCGGCGCAGGGCCGGTGCACATGGGTGATGGTGTCGCCCACCTTCACCTCACTGGCGGTCTTGATGCCGCTGATGATGTAGCCCACGTCGCCGGCCTTCACCTCGGGCCGGGGCTGGATGGTCATCTTCAGGCAGCCCACCTCGTCCGCATCGTAGACCACGCCGGTGTTGAAGAACTTCACCTTGTCGCCCTTGCGGATGGAGCCGTTCATGACCCGGAAGTAGGCGATGATGCCCCGGAAGGGGTTGAAGACGCTGTCGAAGATCAGGGCCTGAAGCGGGGCCTCGGGGTCGCCCTTGGGCGCGGGAATGCGCTCGACGACGGCCTCCAGCACCTGGTCCACGCCCAGGCCGGTCTTTCCGCTGGCGCTCAGGATCTCCTCCGGCCGGCAGCCCAGCAGGTCCACGATCTGGTCCTTCACCTCCTCGGGGTTCGCCGAAGGCAGGTCCATCTTGTTGAGCACGGGGATGATCTCCAGGTCGTGCTCCAAGGCCAGGTAAAGGTTGCTGATGGTCTGTGCCTGGATGCCCTGGGTGGCGTCCACGATCAGCAGGGCGCCCTCGCAGGCGGCGATGCTGCGGCTCACCTCATAGCTGAAGTCCACATGACCGGGCGTATCGATCAGGTTCAGGACGTATTTCTTCCCGTTCAGGGAATAGTCCATCTGGATCGCCTTGCTCTTGATGGTGATCCCCCGCTCCCGCTCCAGGTCCATGTCGTCCAGGTTCTGGGCCTGCATGTCGCGGTCGGCGATGGTGCCGGTCATCTGCAACAGGCGGTCGGCCAACGTGCTCTTGCCGTGGTCGATGTGGGCGATGATGCAGAAATTGCGGATGTGGTCCATGGGACGTTCCTGAAAAGGCGTGCAAAGGTATGCCGGCCGATCGGGCCGCGGCCCCCGGTGTCGTAACTTGGAGGAAGCGTTCCCTGTACCCCCAGGCAACCGATCGGGGGTGGATCGCATCATCACCCGGGACCGTCATGACGGACGAGCAGATCGTGGCTGGATGTGTCAAGGGCGACCCGATCGCGCAACGGGCTCTGTATGAGCAGTATGCGCGCAAGATGATGAGCGTGTGCATGCGATATGCCAGCGGGCGCGACCAGGCCCAGGACATGCTGCAGGACGGTTTCGTCAAGGTCTTCCAGAAGATCGGCGACTTCCGCGGCGATGGCCCCTTGGGTGGCTGGGTCTCCCGCACCATGGTGAACACCGCACTGGACCACCTGCGCCGCAACAAGCCTTATGCGCACAGCGTGGACCTGACCGAGGCCGAACACCTGCATGCGGGCAGTTCCAGCGCGCTGAGCGGCATGACCACCGACGAGCTGATGGCGCTGATCCAACAGCTTCCGGATGGCTACCGCACCGTGTTCAACCTGTTCGCCATAGAGGGCTACCCGCACAAGGAGATCGCCGAGATGTTGGGCGTATCCGAGAACACCTCGAAGAGCCAGTTCATGAAGGCACGGGCCTACCTGCGGAAACTCCTTCCGCAGGAGGTCGTAGAGCACTATCCGAATGGAAGGGAAGGATGAATTGACCGGCCTCCTGCAGGAGCGCTTCACCGGGCACGAGCTGCCGGTGGACCCCACCGTGTGGGAAGGGGTGCAGGCCCAGTTGGTGGAGGCCGCCGTGGATGCCGACCTGGACCTGTTCCAGGACCGGTTCAACGGACATGAGAGCACGGTGGACCCGGGGGTCTGGCAGCACATCGCCGGACAGCTGGGCCATGGAGCCGCTGCCGGGACCACTGCGGGCGGAGGCCTGCTGGGCAGCGCTGGCGGATGGATCGCGGCCGGTATCGTGGCCGTGGGGCTTACCGGTGGCCTTTGGTGGTGGAACTCCACCCAAGGATCCGACATGGTCTCTCAGACCCGGGATCGGGTCGAAGTGCCGGCACAGGAACCCGAGCCTGCGCAAGTGACGGATGGATCGGCCGGCATGGAGGCCCAGGTGACCACGGCAGCATCCGACGTTCCCGACCCAAGCCCCAAGGTGGGATCCATGAGCGGCAGCACCCAGGTGCCAGGTCCTGCATTGGATCCAGCAGCTCCTGCCGTTCCTGTGAGCAGGGATGACACCGGCGAGTCGGGCACCGACGAGATGGATGAACGCCATGCTCCGGTACCCGCCACCATGGAGCCCCGATTGAATTCCACGGATACGGGCACTCAGGATCCGCGTGGCCTGGCCATGGTGGAACGCATCCTGGGAGAGGCCCTGAACGAGACCGCCCATCACCCGCGTCCGGAGCAGGTCGAGGACATTCCGGGGACCCCACAGGACGTCCTGGTGGAACAGAATGCCGACGAGGGACCGGCAACGGAGCCCGAGCCCGCAGTGGAACAGGTCCGTGAGGAGTTCACCCTGTTCATCCCCAACGTCTTCAGCCCGAACAACGACCTGACCAACGATGAGCTGCGGGCCCAGGGGACCGGGTTGGCGGACGTCCGGGTCCGGATCTACAATGCCAACAACAACGAACTGGTGTTCGCCGCCAACTCCTTGAAGTCCTGGGATGGGCGGGATCTGAACGGAGAGCCCTGTCCCGACGGCTACTACTTTTACGCGATCGAGGCCGTGACCACCGGGGGAACCCCCATCACCAAAGGCCAGGCCATCCGACTTTTCCGATGAGACACGACAAGCGACCCCACAAGACCACGGCCTTCTTGATCTTGTTGGCCCTGTTCCTGGCCACCGGGAACGCATTGGCGCAGACCAGCAGGATCCCTTGCCGGACCGAAGCCGAATGCCAGGCCCTGAAACAGACCATGGCCCAGCAGTCCGCCATTCAGGTGCCGCGCATGGAGGAATGGCCTTCCGAACCGCTGCCGCTACCCGGACAACTGCGGGGAGGTGGCGGCGTGTGCAGCCTCTGGGAGGACCCGGTAGGCTGCCCGCTGAGCCAGGGACCGAACGACGACGGCAGCAGTCCCTACATACCGCTGCCGTTCACCTTCAACCTTTACGGGCAGCTGTACAATGGCCTCTGGATCAACAACAATGGCAATGTGACGTTCGATCAGCCTTACGGCACGTTCACGGCCACGCCCTTTCCGAACAACCTCTTCGTGATGATCGCCCCATTCTGGGCGGATGTGGATACAAGAGGCATCGGGGAGGTCTTCTATTGTGTGACGCCGACGGCGATCTACGTGAACTGGGTGGAAGTGGGGTACTACAATTCCCAGACGAACCTGACCAACAGCTTCCAGCTGGTCCTGACCGACGGCAACGATCCGGTGATCGGGATCGGCAATAACGTGGCCATCTCCTACCTGGACATGCAGTGGACCACCGGGGCAGCCTCCGGCGGTGTGGGCGGCTTCGGGGGAAGCCCTGCCGTGGTGGGTGCCAACCTGGGCAACGGCACCAGCTTCATCCAATTGGGCCAGTTCGATCAGCCCGGGAATGCCTACGACGGCCCCTTCGGCGCCAACGATGGCGTGGACTGGCTGGACTTCAAGGACTTCGTGTTCAGCACCGTGAATCCGAATGCCAATGTTCCTCCGATCATCGGGGGAACGACCACCTGCGACTCGATCGTCCTGTGCGCCGGGCAGTCGGAGACCCTGGAGATCGCGTTCGTATCCCCCGAACCCAACCAGATCACCACGGCATCCATCAGCAGCGCCACCTTCAGCAACTACACCATCACCTCCAACGTGCCCGGGCAAACGGCACTGATGTCGGTGAACGTGACCCCGACGGTGGCGGACGTCGGTTTTCATCAGCTGGAATTGACCGGCACGGACGACGGGACACCTGCCGAGACCACCACCTTGACCGTGGTGCTGAACGTGCTTCCTCCCGGGGTGGTGATCCCCCCGCAACAACTGGACGTCTGTGAGACCAGCGATCCGGTGGACCTGTTCACCCTGTTCCCGGGGAACCCGCCGGCCGGAGGCTCCTGGTCCGACCCCAACGGGAACGCCCACAGCGGTGTGCTCGATCCCTCCAGCGATCCGGATGGCAGCTACTCCTATTCGGTAGGCAACGGCAGTCTTTGTCCCTCCTTCGGCTCGGTGGACGTATCCATCTTCGATCAGCCGGACGCCGGCCAGAACGGGACCGGGACCTACTGCTCGGTGGACCCCACGGTGGACCTGTTCACGCTGCTTGGGGGCACTCCTGACCCAGGAGGCAGCTGGACGGACCCGGGCAACGGTACGCACAGCGGGATCCTGGACCCCGCCCTGGTGCTCTCCGGGGATTACACGTATACGCTCGTCGCCACTGCGCCCTGCATGGATTCGTCCGCCACGGTCACGATCACGGTGAACACCCCCCTGGACCCCGGCATCGACGCTCCGCTACCCACCTGTGCCTCGGACGACCCAACGGACCTGTTCGACGCGCTCGGAGGCATGCCCGACATGGGGGGCACATGGACGGACCCCAACGGGGTCGCGGCATCCGGCATGTTCGACCCGCAGCTGGACCCCATCGGGGCCTATACCTATACGGTGAGCCCGCTGGCTCCCTGTCCCGTGCTCTCCGCGCAGGTGACGGTCTCCGTGGACCCGGTACCGGTGGCAGGTGTGGACGCCACGCTCCAGCTCTGTGCCGATGCCCCTCAGGAGGACCTCTTCCCGCTGCTTGGGTCCGGTGCCGACCCGGGTGGTGCTTGGAGGGATCCCGACCTGCAGTCCCACGGAGGCACCCTGGACCCTTCCCTGGAGCTGAGCGGACCCTATGAGTACGTGGTGAATGGCATCGGAGCCTGCAACGCCCTGACCGACACCGCCTTCGTGGACGTGACCGTGGACCCCCTGCCGATCGTCCAGTTCTCGGCGGACCCGGTGATCGGATGCGACCCCCTCGTGGTCACCTTCGAGAATGATACCGACCCCCAGTTCCTGGGCACCAGCGACTGGGACTTCGGCGATGGCGGAACGGACGTTGCGAACGGCCCCTTGTTCCATGCGTTCGAGGACCCGGGGACCTATTCAGTGACCCTTACGGTGACCACGCCGGCCGGTTGCGTCGATGCCCTTACACAGACGGACCTGGTGCACGTGGACCCGGCGCCCGAGGCCCTTTTCCTGACCGACCCCAACCCGACCACCATCGAACAAAGCACCGTGGTGATGACCGCCACGGACCCGAACGCCGTAGCCTGGCAGTGGGACCTGGGTGGCCTCAGGCAGTCCGGCGATCAGGAGACCGAGTTCACCTTCCCCAACACGTTGGGAGGCCAATACCTGGTGTGCCTGCAAGTGGTGGACCAGCATGGATGTGAAGACCAGCAGTGCCAGCTCGTGGTGGTCAAGGACCCCTTGCTGCACTTCATCCCGAATGCCTTCACCCCCGACGGGGACGGGGTGAACGATGTGTTCTTCCCGGTGCTGGCCGGTAATGACCTGGGGGTGCATGAGCTGCTGATCTACGACCGCTGGGGTGGGCTCGTATTCGAGACGAACGATCCGTTCGAAGGCTGGAACGGCAGCTATCTCGGGGACGGTGACGAGGCCATGCCAAGTGGGGTATACGTGTGGAAGCTGCGCACCAAGGCCGAGGACAACGGCGAGCGCAAGGACCTGATCGGCTCGGTGACGCTCCTGAAATAATGCGTGCAGGCATCATACCAGAATGGCTGCGGACCCTCGGTGTACTCCTGGGCCTTGCGTTGGGCATCCATGGATCCCTGGCGCAGGAAGGCCGCGCGGTGATGACCGCCGAGGAATTCCGGCAACACAAACGGGCGGGCACCATGCCGACGCGCCCGATCGTGCGACCCGTTGCGAATGCAAGGGAACCCATCGAGCCCCGTATCCAGCCGCCGGGTCAGCTGAAAGGTGGCGGCGGTTCCAGTGGGTGCGACTGCTGGATCGAGCCTGACGCGAGCTACACGCAGATCACGTCCTGGCCCTTGGGTCCTCTCCCGTTCGATGATCAGAGCTTCGGCCCGATCACGCTACCCTTCACCTTCAACCTGTACAACGACCTGTACACGTCCTGCTACATCAACATCAACGGGAACCTCACCTTCGATACGGACAATTCGATCTTCAACGCGGTCGGCTTTCCCAACCCGGATGATCGCATGGTGGCCCCTTTCTGGGCGGATGTGGACCTGAACGGTTTTGGTCCTCCGGGGCAGAACGAGGTGTGGTACAAGGTGACCAGCACCGCGTTGTACGTGAACTGGGTGAACGTGGGCTATTTCAATGCCAATACCGACCTTCTGAATTCGTTCCAACTGATCCTGACCGACGGAACGGACCCGGTGATCGGTGTGGGGAAGAACGTGAGCTTCTGCTACCGGGACATGCAATGGACCACCGGAGATGCCTCCGGTGGATCGGGAGGCTTCGGCGGAACACCCGCCGTGGTGGGCGCCAACCGCGGCAACGGCGTGGACTACATCCAGTTCGGCACCTTCGACCAGCCGGGCAACGCCTACGACGGCCCCTTCGGCAACCCCGATGGCGTCGACTGGCTCGACAACAAGAACTTCACCTTCACCACGGCGGTGAGCACCCAGAACATCCCGCCCATAGCCAGCAGCCAGTTCCTCTGCGATACCATCGTGGTCTGCGCGGGGGAGCAGGTGAACGTGGAGATGTCCTTCATCGCTCCGGAACAGAACCAGACGGTGAACGCGTCCAGTACGGCGCCCTCCCTGAGCAACTATGCGGAGACCGGGAACACCAGCGGCGGCATCACCGCCGTGATCACCAGCCAGTTCACGCCGCTTCCCTCGGAGGTCGGCTTCCACACCATCGACTACAGCGCCACTGACAACGGTGTACCACCCCTCACGACCCAGGTGAGCATCGTGGTGGAAGTGGTGCCATCGCCCGGTGCACCCCCGGTCATCACCGGGCCAGCCGAAGCATGCCCCGGTGATCTGGTCACGCTCACGGCGAGTTCGGACTTCGACAGCTACCTGTGGAGCAACGGTGGCGTTGACCCCACCGTTCAAGTGGGCCCGGGCACCTACACGGTCGAAGGGCTGCTCGGCTCCTGCGCCTTGATCTCCGACCCTTTCGTGGTGAACGCATTGGAAGCCCCCGACCCCGTCATCAGCGGGACGCTCTTCAACTGTGGTGGGGCACCGAGCACGCTGGGCACCACGGAACCCTATGCCTCCTATTTCTGGTCCACGGGCAGCACCGACCCGACCATCACCGTGGGTACGGGCAGCTATACGGTGACGGTGACCGGCGCGAACGGCTGCGTGGGCACCTCGGCGCCGGTGAACGTGCTGAGCGCTCCGGACCCCACCGCGGCATTCACCGTTTCCCCACCCTCTCCTTCCATGCCGGGTTCCATCGTCCAGTTCACGGATGCGTCGAGCGGGAACGGATCCGTGCTGGTGGACTGGTCCTGGGACTTCGGAGATGGGAACGTGGGATCGGGGCAGGTGGTGGACCACGGCTTCGGTCAACCGGGCTTCTACACCGTCGTCCTCACCGTGACCACCGCGGAAGGATGCACCGACACGGTGGCGTTGACCTATGTGGTGAACGCGGCGGAGGTCTATGCCCCGAACGTGTTCAGCCCGAACGGCGACAACGTGAACGATGAACTGGTGTTCACCAACCTGGAGTTCCACCCGGGCAGCCGGCTGATCGTGTACAGCCGCTGGGGCAACGTGGTTTACGAGAGCAGCAGCTACCAGAACAACTGGAAGGCTGCCGACGTGAGCGATGGCACGTACTTCTACGAACTGCGCCTGCGGGACGGCCGGGTCTTCACCGGGCATGTGACGATCCTGCGCTGAGCCGGGTCCCCTACCTTCGCGGCCCGCGCTCATGAAGGTCAGTGAACACCTCCGCCGGGCGAAGGCGCCCCTGCTCTCCTTTGAGATCCTGCCACCCCTGAAGGGCAAGGACATCCGCTCCATCTATGCGGGGATCGACCCCTTGATGGAGTTCAAGCCGAGCTTCATCAACGTGACCTACCACCGTGAGGAGGTCATCTACAAGGAGCGGGGCCATGGGCTGTTGCAGAAGATCCGCGTGCGCAAGCGGCCCGGCACCATCGGCATCTGCGCCACCATCAAGGCCAAGTACGACATCGACACCGTGCCCCACCTGATCTGCGGGGGCTTCAGCCGGGAGGAGACCGAGGACGCGCTGATCGAGATGAACTTCCTGGGCATCGACAACGTGCTGGCCCTGCGCGGCGATGCCACCAAGGGAGAGTCCCAGTTCATTCCGGAACGGGACGGCCATGCCCACGCCGTGGACATGGTGAAGCAGATAGCGGCGCTGAACCGCGGCCAATACCTGCACGAGGAAGAGGAGGAGGCCGCCCCCACCGACCTGTGCATCGGCGCAGCCTGCTACCCCGAAAAGCACCCCGAGGCCCTGAACATGGGCACCGACATCGCCTACCTGAAGCAGAAGGTGGACGCGGGTGCCGAGTACCTCGTCACCCAGATGATCTTCGACAACGCGAAGTACTTCGCGTTCGTGGAGCGGTGCCGCCAGGAGGGCATCACCGTGCCCATCATCCCGGGGCTGAAGCCGCTGACCAACCTGCGGCACATCCAGTTCATTCCCAAGACCTTCCACGTGGACCTGCCGGACGACCTGGCCAAGGCACTGGTGGCCTGCCGCAGCGATGCCGACGTGCGGAAGGTGGGCGTGGAGTGGACCACCACCCAAAGCCGCGAACTGAAGGAACGCGGTGCCCCCTGCCTTCACTTCTACACCATGGGCCGCTCCGAGGCCGTGCGCGAGGTGCTGCAGGCCGTCTGGTAGGCCCCGGACCGCCGTACCTTTAGGGGGATGCGGAGCACCGCTCTCCTCCTTTCCGCCCTGCTGGCCACCTCCGCCGTGGCCCAGGACGCGCCTGCCGACGTACACCTGCTGGAGGCCTTGGCCAAGCAGGAGGCCTCCGGGTTCCTGCCGCAACTGCGCTCGGGGGGCGACCCCGGCCGCGGGTTCGACCTGCATCATCACCGCTTCCACTGGTCCATCGATCCCGCGGTGAATGCGATACACGGCGCCGTGAGCGCCCACTTCACCGCCACGGAGACCCTGCCAGCACTGGTGCTGGACCTCTCCGACAGCCTGCAGGTGGACAGCGTGCTGCACCAGGGACAGCCGGTCGCCTTCCAGCATGCCGGCGACAGCCTGTGGATCCCCTTCCCGGCCCCGCTCGCCACGGGCACGATGGACTCCGTGACCGTCCATTACGGCGGTACGCCCTCCTCCACCGGCCTCGGCAGCTGGGGCTTCGACACGCACGACAGCATCCCCATCATCTGGACCCTGAGCCAGCCGTACGGCGCGATGGACTGGTGGCCCGCGAAGCAGGACCTGAACGACAAGATCGATTCCATCGACACGTACGTGACCATTCCGGTGGGGAACCGCGCTGCGGGCAACGGGGTGCTGGTGGCCACGGACACCCTGCCCGGCGACCAGCAGGTGCGCTTCCACTGGCGGCACCGCCACCCGATCGCCTACTACCTGATCGCCACCGCGGTGACCAATTACGTGGAGCTGGTGCATACGGTGGAACTGCCCGCGGACACCTTCCCCATGCTCACCTACGCCTACCCGGAGGACGCCTTCCTGGCCGGTTTGAACGCGGGCGACGTGCTGCAGCAGATGCCCTTCTTCAGCCAGCTCTTCGGCACCTACCCCTTCGCCGACGAGAAGTACGGCCACGCCCAGATGGAGCGCGGCGGCGGTATGGAGCACCAGACCATGACCTTCATGGGCGCCTATTTCTACGAACTGGCCGCGCATGAACTGGCCCACCAGTGGTTCGGCAACAAGGTGACCTGCGGCAGCTGGCAGGACCT
>ERZ795048.3908-NODE-3908-length-10702-cov-6.906546_pt1 | contig 10702 bp, 10 predicted proteins | sample MGYA00375132_ERZ795048 | MGnify/ENA primary metagenome ERZ795048 (study PRJEB30177, sample SAMN05720225) | activated sludge metagenome | isolation source: Anaerobic digester | place: Hong Kong | collected 2014-12-17 ...
TTACTAAACTGTTTTTATAATTTAGTCCAGTTATTTAGGGGGCTAGTACAACAGACAGAGGTAGGGCAGTGCTGCAATATACCAATTCTATCCTTACACCAGAGTCACATGACTACTTGGACAAGAAGATGGAGCATAGTGGTTTTCAGAAGTGCCAGATAAGTGGGAAGTCATTCCTGTTTATGCATGGGAGTCTGGATGACCCTTATTGGGGCAAGTTTGGCATTGATAAGATGAATGATGAGCGTTTTGCTGAATTCGATTATGTTATCAGCGGACACTCACACGTGCCTCATTATGTGGAGCATTTCTTCGCTTCTGATGATGCGGCTTACCGTAACAAAAAACGCACAATCTTCATCAATCCTGGTTCCGTAGGGCAACCACGTAATCACAATCCATACGCTCAATATGGCATATTGAATGTTGAGAGTGGCAATTACGAGCATCGTTGCGTATGGTATGATGTGAAAGAAGAACAGAAACTGTTTAGTGATAGTGTAGATAAGTTTTATAAAGACAGATTAACATTAGGAATATGAAAAGTCTATATGTATTAAGCGGTGCATCCGGAATGACCGGTAGCGAGCTTGTGAGACAAATATTAGAGGCAGAGAAGGATAGCCGTATCATAGGCTTTGACAACTTCTTTGCAAGTTCAGTAGATACCGTTAAAGAGTATCTGGATAATCCCGGATTCGTGTTCTATGAATACGACATCAACAATGCTGGTCAGATGAAGGCCATCGAGGATCAGGTTTTGCGGGAGAAGGGTGCTTACGAGCGTACGGTTTATATCAACTGTGCTGCTGTGGTACATACAGAACACTTCTATGAGGTGGAGCACACTTGGGAAACCAATGTAATCTCCATGAAGTCATTCCTTGAGCAGGCTATCCGTGTAAAAGCTGATACCTACATCAACTGCTCAACCAGTGAGGTGTATTCTATGCAGTCCTGGAACGAGAACGGTGGTGTTCGTGAGAGTGACTACCTGATGATGTCAACTGCAGAACATAGTCAGCGCACCAGCTATGCCTGTGGCAAACTGATGACGGAATTCTTTATGAAGGATGCTGTGGATAAGGGCAAGATAAAAGGTTGCTCCATCCGTTTTGCCAATGTTTATAGTAAACACGAACGTTTTGCAAAACACATTATTCCTCATATCATCAATGAATTGCTCGAGAAAGGGTCTGTTACCCTGTTGGAGAATTCCAAGAAGAACCGTCGTGCTTTCCTCCATAATATTGATAGCTGTCGTTCTGTAATGGCTTTGATCAATTCAGACAAGGCGCTTGATGGAACTGTCTATAATGTGGCCACCGATGAGGAAATCACCATCATTGATCTGACCTACAAGATTGCAGAGAAGATGGGACTTCCGAAGCCTGAGATCATCTTCAACGGCTACCGTAGTTCTGACCCTGAGCGTAGAATTCTGAACACAGAAAAGATTCGTACCCGTACAGACTGGACTCCAATTATTACATTGGATAAGGGTCTGGATATGTGCGTTGCATCAATTGAAAAGTGATGAAGAGCCTCATTATCACAGTGGCCGGTATGTCCAGCCGCTTCAATAAGGATACAAAAGAGGATGTGCTGAAGTGCCTTTATTATGAAGACACTCCTGCCAACTCTTTGATTAGTTTACAAGTTCATAAAACCTTTGACTTGGTGGACGAGATTGTAGTTGTGGGTGGTTACAAGTACGAAGACTTGGAAAAGTTCATCCGCAACGAAATGAAGGACGTGAACCATAAGATGAAGCTGGTCTATAACGACCACTATCACGATTACGGCTCAGGTTATAGTCTGCTGAAAGGAATTGAAGTGGTCTCGGAAAAGGCGGATGAAATAACCTTTATTGAAGGAGATTTGTTCTTTGACACGGAGAGTGTAGAAAAGATACTCAATTCCAAGAAGGATGTCATTTCTGTGAATAATGAGCCCATTCTCTCCAATAAGGCTGTTGCGCTCTATTTTGATGCCAACAACTATCCTCATTACATCTACGATACCAGTCACTCATGTCTGGAAATTCACGAACCCTTTACGGCCATTTATAATTCAGGCCAGATGTGGAAGTTTATGAATCCCAGTAGAGTGAGGGAGATATGCCAGTTCTTGACTTCTGAACAGGAACAAGGAACCAACTTGGAGATTATTCAGAAGTATTTTGGAGCCTATAAGAGCTCACAATTAGAAATAGTAAGAATCAACCTCTGGTTCAACTGCAATACCGTGGCAGACTACCGTGAGGCAATCAAAGCATTAAGCAAATGAAGACGTTAAACGAGAAGTTAAACCTCCTAAAGAAGAAGCTTGACGGAGGTGAGAGGGTGACTATCGCTATCTTTGGTTTGGGTAGTGTAGGTTGTTACCTGCTGGATTATTTAGTATCACTTGCAGATCCTCAACTCCGAATTGTAGTTGTAGGTCGCAATGCAGAGAAGATGCAGCAGGATGTGAATATAATTCGTACTGCCGCAACTATCCGCAGGCAGATGCGTAGTGAAATTGTGGTTGAAGGAGGTTGTGACTTCAAGGACGTCGCCTCTATTGAGGTTGCTTTAAGAAAGATACAGCCGGATTTCATTGTAAACAGCAGCCGTCTTTATGCCGGTCTGAAGTACGGAACCATTTCTTGGTCCAACCTTCGTGCATACGGCATTTGGAGCCCTATGTCTGTCTTGCTGGGCAAGAACATTATGGAGGCATATGGTAAGGTGGATTGCAATGCTATTAGCATCAACACCTCTTATTCTGATGCTGTTATTCCTTGGCTGAAGAGTGCCGGAATGCCTTACTTTGATTTTGGTAGCGGTAACCTGAACCACTTGATTCCTCGTATGAAGTTCTTTGTGGCAGAGAAGTTCGGTATCAAGAATCTGAATGACATTGATATTACCCTTGTTGCCAGCCACTTCCATGATGTGGTAATAAGCAAGGAAGGCCATACGGAAGGAGTGAAGTTGTTGTTGAGCATCAAATACCAAGGCAAGGAACTTGACATCAACCATGATGAGGTTTATAAGGCATGTGGCATCCTTATGCCCACCGATCAGAAACGTAATATGATGAACGCTTCCAGTAACTTTGACATCATCTATAGCATTCTTTCTGCTATTCGTGAGAAGAAGGCCATTAAGATTCATACACCTGGTGTTGATGGTCATATTGGAGGTTATCCTTTCATCATTGATGGAACGGGTAATGAGGTGAAGGGCTATATGGCACCGAACTATCCTCTTGAAGAGATGGAACAGGTGAACCGTAAGTCAATATACTGTGATGGTATTGAGAATGTGGAGAATGGAAGCCTCATTTATACGGATGAATTGAGGACAAAAGTAAATAATAGGTTTAATGTTGAAATTCCTAAAAATGTAGCTTTAAATAACGCTGAAAATGTTGCTAAGATGCTGATAGATAGTATAATAAAACCCGTTGCGGGGGGGGGGTATAAATTCCTGATAATCTGCAAACAGTTGCAGAATAATAATGCCGTTCTTCCAATTAATTCCGTACGATGCGGAGAAAGGAGGGCCGCATGATGAGATACATAGCAAACGAACCCGTAAAAGCCGCAGTTGTAATGGCTGCAGGGATGGGGACAAGGTTTGGCCACTATACAGATTACATCCCTAAAGGGTTTATAGAATGTGGCGGCATTTCTATGATAGAAAGGAGTATTAAGACCCTTATAGAAAGTGGTATTGAGCATATAATCATTGGAACTGGATATCACAGGGAAAAGTATGAATCGTTAGCCAAAAGATACTCTCAAATTGAATGCGTCTTTTCACCTAGATATGCTGAGACCAATAGTATGTACACACTTTTCAATTGCCGCGAAGCAATTGGAGATGATGACTTCCTGCTATTAGAGTCAGACCTGATTTACGAAAAGAGGGCTATCACATCACTGATTGATAACCCGGAGCAAACAATAATGCTTATAACCCCTGCGACCAAATTTCAGGATCAGTATTATGTGGCTTACGATGAGACTCATCAGTTAACTATGTGTTCCACAGATAAAACACAGTTGGATGCAAAAGGAGAGTTGGTAGGTATTCACAAACTATCAAATTCTTTCTTCAAGGCGATGTGCCTTGACTACTCTGATAAGGTTGATGAGCAGCCAAAGTTAGGATATGAGTACGAACTTCTCTCAATGGCTCAAAACGGTTCTCGGGTCTATGTGCATAATATTGCTGGATTACATTGGTATGAGATAGATGACTTGTCTGATTTGTCTTATGCAGAAAAAGAGGTAATACCTTATCTTAATCAGAGTGGGATTCATATCAAACGTAATGTTCTGTTGAACCCCGGCCCAGCAACAACAACAGACACTGTTAAGATGGCTCAGGTAGTTCCTGACATTTGCCCCCGTGAGAAAGAATTTGCAGGTTTGATGAAAGGCCTGCGTAGTGATTTGTGTAAGGTTGCTCATGCTCCTGAACCGGAATATACTTCCGTATTGTTCTGTGGTTCTGGTACCATCAATATTGATATTTGCATCAACTCCTTGGTTCCTGAAGGAAAGAAAATTTTGGTGGTGAACAATGGCGCATATAACAGTCGTGCTGTTGAGGTATGCCAGATGTATCATATCCCGCACATTGACCTCAAGTCAAGCGTATTTGAACAGCCCAATCTTGATGATGTGGAAAAGACACTGAAGGAGAATCCTGATGTAGCTGTGGTGTATTGCTGCCACCACGAGACTGGTACAGGTGTCTTGAACCCCATCCGTGAGATTGGTGCGTTGGCTCATAAGTACGGAGCTATCATGATCAGTGATACTACTTCCAGTCTTGGTATGATTCCTTTTGACATAGTGAAAGATAATGTGGACTTCTGTATGGCTTCAGCTCAGAAGGGTTTGATGGCCATGTCTGGTCTGAGCTTTGTCATTGGCCGCAGGTCAATCATTGAAGCATCTAAAAACTATCCTACACGCTCATACTATTGCAACCTTTATATGCAATATGAGTGTTTTGAAAAGACGGGTGAGATGCACTTTACTCCTCCTGTGCAGACTATTTATGCTACTATTCAGGCTTTGAAGGAATACTTTGAGGTGGGTGAGGAGGCAAAGTTTGCCCGCCACCGTAGAGTGTATGAGGCACTCAAGAAAGGTGTTGCAGAACTGGGATTGAAGGAAGCGATTAAAGATGAGATTCAATCTGGTCTTGTCGTGTCCGTGAAGTATCCTAATAGCCCTAATTGGAGCTTTGAAAAAGTTCATGATTATTGCTATGAACGCGGTTTTACCATCTATCCTGGTAAGATTTCCACGACAAATACTTTCCGCCTTTGCGCCTTAGGAACCCTTGATGTACAAGACGTTAAGGATTTCTTTGTTGTGTTAAAAGAAGGGCTCAATAGTTTAGGCTTAAGTTAGTCATTTTGCACAGTTTATTAATCTATATAAGTTAATAATAGAATAAACATATAGTATGAGGCTGATTTCATGTGCTGGGTATTACGGAAGCGGTTCAAGTGCTTTAACCGATCTGGTCTCAGAGTATAAGGATGTTAAGAACTTGACAGATTACGAATTCCGTTTTGTTCATGATATTGATGGTATAGCAGATCTAGAATACCATTTAGTGGACTGTCATAATAGACATAACTCTGGTCATGCATTAAAACGCTTCTGGAATTTATGCCGTTTTAATCATGGTACAGGTTTTATTCAACGTTACGAGCCATTTTTTAATGGGAAATATTTGGAATTGTCGAGGCAATATGTTGAAAAACTAACCGATTTTAAATATAAAGCATATTGGTTTAATGATCTTTATGATAAAGGTATATTCTTTTATTATGCGAAATCACTTCAAAGTAAAGTATATCATAAACTCAGAATAAAGAGGAGTGTGATGCCAAAAGAATATACTTTAGCTTCGCATCCTACAAAAGAAAAGTTTCTTAAAGCGACTAAAGAATACATATCAGCATTGATGAATGCCGCTAACCCGGAACAAGCATCCATACTGATGATGGACCAAGTTTTGCCATCTTCAAATATTAATAAATGTTTGAGGTACTTTCCGGAGGATACAAAGGTTGTTGTTGTAACCCGTGACCCACGCGATGTTTTCTTTGTGGAAAAGTTCGTCTGGAATGATAATGTTGTTCCTCATGATCCTGAATTGTTTTGCGAATGGTTTGATTATACACATAGTAGTAATCGAGACGAATCCCCTGACAAAGAAAAGGTTATTGAAATCAATTTTGAAGATTTGATTTATAAATATAACGAGATAGTTCCTACGATTGAAGGATTTCTGGGACTAAGCTCTTTGGATCATATTAATCGATTCAAGTTTTTTAATCCCAAAAGATCGTATGAGAATACACAGCTGTGGAAAAAATACAAGGATGAGAAAAGCCTTGCTATCATTGAAAATAAGTTAAGAAAATATCTGTATGATTTTGATTCAGTTTCATGTAATGACATTGCAGGTGTTGAAGTTAATAACACAAGTGTCTTTTGATTTATGAAAAGAATTTGCTTGATATTTAATCACTTCCGCCACCAGGACGGAGTGGGAAGGGCGGCTCTTGCAATTGCTAATGCTTTAGCGAAACAACAATTAGCAGATGTTACTCTAATCCCGATTTATACAGACGAAAAAGATTTTCACAAATTATTAGTACCAAACATAAGAGTCAAACACATTTTTGGTTTCTTTTTTCATGGATTGCCCCATATAGTTGATAAATTGCCTCTTCGGTGGATTAACAATGTAATTAGGCCTCAGGAATATGACATTTTAATCGGGTTCCAATATGGTTTATCAATAAGATGTGTTGCAGCTGCTAAAACAGATGAAAAGGTGCTGAAACTTGCCTGGATGCATGGTTATGACTATGGACTTGTCCTGCGAAGGGAGTATGAAACAATTGGGAAAGTTATTTGTGTGTCAAAATGTAATGCTCAAAGATTGCAGTCTGAACTGCCTACTATACAAACAGACTATAGTTACAACCCTACAGATGAGATAATTGTTCAGAAGTCAGCGGCGGATACCATTACAATTGAAAAACCGTCTACAGGTTTATTATTTGTGTGTGTTGGACGATTAAGCCCCGAAAAAGGGTATGGGAGGCTAATTCATGTTCTTAAAAGATTAAAAAGTGATGGTTTTATTTTTTGTTTGTGGGTTATAGGAGATGGCCCTTTAGAAGGTGAGCTTCACAATATAGTAGACAAATTGGACATGAATGATTGTGTTAAGTTTTTGGGTCGACAGAATAATCCTCATAAATTTACATCAAGAGCCGATGTTTTTATTTGCTCTTCTTTTTCGGAAGGATATAGTACTGTTTGTACAGAAGCGATAATGATGGGAATTCCTGTTGTCACGACAAATGTTAGTGGTGCAGAGGAAATAATTGATGATGCAGAGAGTGGTATGGTCGTTGGGATGAAAGATGAAGATTTGTACAATGGACTTCATAAGGTGTTGGAGGATAACACACTTGTTGAAGAATGGAAAAATAAACTTAAAACGACCCGAAGACGGTTTTATGCAGGTGCTCGCATACAGCGTTTAGTTAAAATTTTAGGATTATAAGAAAATGAGTGTTCCCAAAGTATCTATTTCTGTTCCTGTTTATAATGCCGAAAAATATATTGATCAATGCCTGCAGAGTTTAATCAAACAAACTCTACAGGAGATAGAAATCATAATTATAAATGACGGTAGTACGGATAAAACGGAGGAGATATGTCTGAAATATGCAAGTAGGGATGAAAGAATAAAACTTATTAGCAAAAAGAATGAGGGCATAGCAGCCACGAGGCAGAGAATTATAGAAGAAGCATCAGGAGAATACCTATGTTCAGTTGATGCTGACGATTGGATTGAGCCTAACACATGTGAGTTATTATATGATAAGGCGAAAAAAGAAAATGCAGATATTGTTTTATTTGATTCATGGTGGGAATATGGAGAACAGAAATCAAAACAGTTCCATTATGGTACAGAGATTCCAAAGTTTAACGATAAGATTATAGAAGATGCACTTATGGGAAAATTTCCATGTGCTGTCTGGAATAAACTTATAAGACTTGATCTCTTTGAAAAGTATAATGTTCAATTTCAGAAAGGGGTAAACTTAGGTGAAGATTATTTAGTAATACTTAAGTTTTTACAACATCCCATAATTTGGGCGTATTGCCCAGAACCTCTTTATCATTATAGGCGAATGCCTGGAGATAATAGTTATACAAACAACATAACTCTAAAGTCTTATGACTATTTGCTCCGGGTACATGAATGGATAGATAATAATATAGATAAAAATAGTCATAGAAAAGGCATATGCCATGACTTAATCAATATAGCTTTTGCTGGTTTAAGGGTTAGGGAGGGAATGACAACAGATTATTATAAGAAAACATCTGTGTCAAGAATCTCAGTTATGGATCTTATACGAGAACATTCACTTAAATCAATGGTGGTTTTATGGACAAAATTATTTGGATATAAAGCAGGTCTGTTTTTGTATACAACAATGTACAAATCATTTTATAAGTAAGCAATGCGGATTCTTCATGTAGTTAATATTTCCTTTGTTATTCCCTATTTTTTAGGGAAGCAACTTAACTGGTTTGCTGAAAAAGGGAATAAAGAGTTTGTGGTCTGTAGTGATTCTGAAGAACTAAAAGACTTTTCAAAGCGTTATAGCTTTAGTTATCGAGCAATAGATGTGCTTCGTAAGATATCTATAAAGAAGGACATCAAAGCTGTAAAAGAAACAGTAAAATATATTAGAGAAATAAAAGCTGACGTTGTAACTGGTCATACACCAAAGGGCGGATTGATTGCTATGCTTGCGGCTTTTATTACTCGTGTTCCAGTTCGCATATATTTCCGTCATGGTCTGGTGTATGAAACATCCCATGGTTTAAAACGCTCATTACTGATTAATATTGATAGACTAGCATCAAAGTTGGCCACAAAGATAGTTTGTGTAAGTCCCTCTGTGGCTAAACGAAGTCTGGAAGACAAGTTGAATCCTGCTTCAAAACAAGTTGTATTAGTAAACGGAACATGCAATGGTATAGATACAGAAAGATTTTGTATAGATAGTGTTGACAAGTCAAAACTTAATGAGCTGCGGACAAAGCTTGGTGCTAACGATGGTGATTTTGTGATAGGTTTTGCTGGTCGTCTAGTTAGAGACAAGGGAATCATAGAATTGGTTAGAGCATATAAAGCGTTGCGAGGTGTGCATCCAAATGTACGTTTGATGCTTGTTGGTATGTTGGAGATTAGGGATGCCTTGCCTGAGGATGTGGTAAAGGTGATACAGGAGGATGAAGGAATTATTAAGACAGGATATGTGGGCTATGCAGAGATTGAGTATTACTATGCATTGATGAATGTGTTTGTCCTTGCATCTTATCGTGAGGGATTCCCAACATCCGTTCTTGAGGCTTCATCTATGGGGCTGCCTGTAATAACTACAAAAGCTACTGGTTGTATTGATTCCATCATTGATGGTGAGACTGGTATCTTTGTGAATCATGATGATAAAGAATTGTTGATGGCTCTTTCATCTCTCTATGAAAATGAAGATAAGAGAAGGATGATGGGAGCGGCTGGAAGACAATATGTAATAGACCATTTCAATCAAGAACTGGTTTGGAGAGAAATAGAAAAACTGTATAAATAAAGATGAAGATTCTTATTACTGGAGTCCATGGATTTGTGGGCAGCAACTTAGTGAAAGCCCTTTCAAAGGACAACATCATTTATGGACTTGATATTATTGATCCCATTAAGGATGGAGTTAAGTTCACTTTTAAGTGGGAAGATCTTGATAAGGAAGGTATGGTGCCGGAAATGGATGCCATTATCCACCTTGCCGGTAAAGCTCATGACACCAAGAATCAGTCTGCTGCAGATGTATATTTCAAGGTGAACCGAGATTTGACCATCAAGATTTTCGATTATTTCTGTGCTCACCCCAATATTAAAAATTTTGTCTTCTTTAGTACTGCTAAGGCTGCAGCTGACAAGGTGGAGGGTATTCTTACAGAAGATGTTGTTCCATCTCCTGTAGGCCCTTATGGGGAGAGTAAGATTGCGGCAGAACAATATGTCTTAAACACAATGCAGGCTCGCCCAGATGAGTTTAAAAACAGAGGGGTATATATCTTCCGACCTTGTATGATTCATGGCCCTGGCAATAAAGGCAATCTGAATCTTCTGTATAATGTGGTGAAAAAGGGAATACCTTGGCCGCTTGGAGCTTTTGAGAATCGCAGAACATTCACATCCGTAGAAAACATCTGTTTTGCAGTTAATGGTGTTATAACCAAGGATGTTCCTTCTGGTATATATAATATGGGTGATGATGAAGCTTTGAGTACTAATGAATTGATAGAAGAGATCTGCAAATCACTAGGTAAAAAAGCTCATATCTGGAAACTTCCCAAGGGCCTTATGACGGGTTTTGCAAAACTTGGGGGCTATTTACATCTTCCTTTGAATCCTGAAAGATTGCAGAAACTGACAGAGAACTATGTGTCTTCTAATGCGAAAATAAAGAAGGCTCTTGGTGTAGAAAGGATGCCTGTGGATGCTCGTGAAGGATTGAAAGTCACTCTGGAAAGTTTTAGATAAGAGAAAGCTATAGATGCGATTGGACGACAATAGAAAGGCGT
>ERZ795048.3909-NODE-3909-length-10700-cov-16.032691_pt1 | contig 10700 bp, 7 predicted proteins | sample MGYA00375132_ERZ795048 | MGnify/ENA primary metagenome ERZ795048 (study PRJEB30177, sample SAMN05720225) | activated sludge metagenome | isolation source: Anaerobic digester | place: Hong Kong | collected 2014-12-17 ...
GGTTTAGAAGGTATCCATGCGATTTCTCCTCACGAATGATGACGGTATTTATGCTCAGGGGCTTGCTGCAATAAAGCAGGCATTGGAACGTGTCGGGGACGTGGTTGTTATTGCACCGGTTACCGAACAATCTGCGGTGGGACACACCATCACCATCTCCGATCCTTTGAAGGTAATCCCCATATATCGGAGCGGGGCGTTCTACGGATACGGGATTACGGGCTCTCCCGCAGACTGTGTAAAACTCGGTATTTCCTGTATCATGGATGACCCCCCCGATGTGGTGGTTTCCGGGATAAACAAGGGTGAGAACGTGGGGATCAATGTCCTGTATTCAGGAACGGTCTCCGCTGCCACCGAGGCCCTCATACTGGGACATACGGGTGTTGCCCTGTCGGTCGACAACTATCTGCATCCTGATTACACCGCGGCGAGCATATTCGGAGCACGGCTTGCCTCAAGGCTTGCTGCGTTAAAGGATCCACTCCCCTTTGCCCTGAATGTCAATTGTCCTTCCATCCCGATTCAGGAGATTAAAGGAGTCAAGATCACCCGCCAGGGGGATTCGCGGATCGTGGACAAATTTGTGAAAAGGGAAAACCCGCGCGGGACCACCTATTACTGGCAGGCAGGGTGGACCAAGGTAATCGATAATGCGGAAGACACGGATGCCGTGTGTCTGTTAAACAAGATGATATCCATCACCCCGATACACTACAAGCTCGGATACCATGAACATAACAGCGACCTTGAACAGCTGGACATGGAGGGTATACTCCGTGGGGATTGAAACCCTCGAGGCCAGTATCGGGTATACATTCAGGGATAAGGATCTCCTGCAGGAGGCCATGACCCATACTACGTATGTAAATGAACACAAAGAGTCCATCATCAGCGACAATCAACGGCTGGAGTTTCTTGGCGACTCCATTGTGAATGCTGTTGTCACCGCAAAGCTGTTCGCCCAGTTTCAAGACGATAAGGAGGGATCGCTGACAAAGAAACGGGCCGAGATTATCAGCGAGACCGCCCTGTCCAAGATCGCCCGTCATATCGGTCTCGGAACGTATCTGAACCTCGGCAGGGGTGAGGATATGGACGGCGGCAGGGAAAAGCCATCCATCCTTGCAGATGCATATGAGGCCCTTGTGGGGGCTGTTTTTCTCGACAGTTCGTACGATACGGTCAGTGCTGTTGTAGGAAAACACTTTGAGTCTGCATTCGGGACTTTGGAACATATCTCGACAACAGACTACAAGAGTACGTTGCTGGAGTTCTGCCAGGCAGAGTATAAGTGCCTGCCCAAGATTCTTGTGGTTGACGAGGCCGGCCCGGAGCATGAAAAAGAGTTTGTGATAAATGTCTATTTAAGTGGTAGAATAGTAGGCCAGGGAAGAGGTAAGAATAAAAAACAGGCCGCTCAGATGGCATGCAAGGAGGCATTGCGATTGCTGGACTATCCCCTGTAGTTGTACCCATATTCGTATCCAATGTAGGGTGTCCTCACCGGTGCATATTCTGTGACCAGACACAGTTCTCCGACCCTGTCTCCCCTGAGGATGTCCCCCGGATCGTCAACGATTTCATCGCATCCTGCGACAGGGTGGAGAGGCGTCGCAGGCTGATCGCATTCTACGGGGGTACCTTTACCGGTATAGAAGAACATCTCCTGGGGAGGTATCTGGATGCAGCAACACGTCTGCTGAAACAGGGGGTGATACACGGGGTCAAGGCATCGACCCGGCCGGACATGGTCTCTCCCGAGATCCTCGGCAGACTTAAAAGAGCCGGATTTGTGGAACTGGAGCTCGGCGCCCAGTCAATGGATAACAGGGTTCTGAGTGATTCCAGGAGGGGCCATCGGGCCGAAGACACAGCCCAAGCCTCTCAACTCATAAAAGACTCCGGCATGCAACTCGGCCTCCAGATTATGCCCGGGCTTCCCGGAGAAGACAGGCAGAGTTTCCTTCAGACCGTAGATGCCGTTGTCGGGCTGAACCCGGATACCGCCAGGATATATCCTACGGTGGTACTGAGCGGGACAGGCCTTGAAAAGCTCTTTGAGAGAGGTGAGTACATGCCTCTGGATCTCGATGAGGCCCTCTTGAGGAGCCTCTATGCTTATATCAGGCTCACCATGAGCGGCACGACGGTCCTCAGGATGGGGCTGCCTCCGTCATCACTGCTCAGGATAGTTGCAGGTCCGTACCACGAATCATTCGGCTTTCTCGTGAAGGCGAGGGCCTTCAGGATAATGGCAGCGAGACTGATGAACGAGGTGGGTGCTGATGCAGAGTTCCTCGTTCACCCGAGAGATATCCCGGAACTTGTGGGATACAGGAGACAGAACATAGAGGATTTACACTTTTCATACAGTTTTGACGAAATGTTACCGAGGGGATATATACAGGCAAAAGGTGCGTCAGAAAGGGGTTGTTTACAACTTCAGGATATTATAGAGTATATTTTATGAACTCAGACATTATTGATGTAGGGTCTGTGCCTGTTCTTCCCGAACTGGCAGATCATGTAATCAGGATGGCGCTGGCCGATGATGTTTCCGTTGCCAAACTTGCCGGTCTTATCGAAAAAGATCAAGCACTTACCGCGCGGATACTCTCCCTGGCGAACTCCACCTACTATAAGCGCTCACGGAGTATCTACACGGTGCGTGATGCGGTTGTGGTGATTGGCTTCGAGTCTGTACGTACCGTTGCATTGGGTGTTTCCGTCCTTGGCATGTTTCCCACCGTGAAGGACACAGGCCTGGATTATAAGAATTTCTGGAGGCATTCTATGGCCTGCGCACTCTATGCCGAGGCCATGATGGAAACCGTATCGCCTCCTCTTGCGGCAAAGGCATTCTGTGCCGGGCTGCTTCACGACATCGGCAAACTGGTGCTCGACCGTTCAAGACCTGACGATTACGGCCGGGCGCTGAGGATTTCAAAGGAAGGGACAAAGCCGCTCCATGAGATCGAACAGGAGATCATTGGTACCAGCCATACGGAAGTCGGTCGTGATGTGCTCGCGTACTGGAAACTCCCGCAGGTCTATGAAGAGAGTGTCTGGTGTCATCACGCACCGGTAAAGGTCATCGATGATGAACAGTACCGGATATCCGGAATGGTTCATATTGCAAATATACTCGCCCACATGACCTGTGTGGGGACATCCGGCAACAACTTCCCGCAGAGAATATCGAATCCGCTTCTCAAGCGGTTCGGAATCGAATCTGATATCCTTGATGGCCTCATGGAACGGGTGCCGGGGCAGATCGATGCCATTTGTGAGGAGATCGGAATCGGCAAACCCTCAGAAGGCCTGTTCGGTATGGTGAATATGGCAAATATGAGGCTGGTTGATATCTCGTTGAAACTCCAACAGAACTCGGTAGAGATATCCCTTGCCAGAAAACGCTCTGAGACATTGATCAGGCTGCTTACCCTGCTCAATACCGCTTCGAAAGTTTCCGAAGTGCTTGAATATTCGGCGCGGCATCTGTTTGAAGCGGGACTCATTAAAGGGTTCCTGGGGGGGCTGAAACTGGGGAAACTCCATCTGGTCTATGAAAAGATCTCTGATAGCATGCCAAGATTTGTCAAGGCAGGAGATGAAGAACTCAGGTCCATGATCCATTCGCATAATTACACGGCGGGGATGATGCTCCCTGCCGGCGTGTTTGTCTATCTGGAACTTGCAGATGGCGATCTCGGGAAGGATCAGGATTTTATTTCATCGATAATCGGCGCCATAGCTTCCTCCCTTAGGCGTACCCATGCGGAAAAAACCGTTGCCGATGAAAAGGCTGTTTTGAGGGATGCCTTAAAGAGCGCATCTGTAGAGAAACAACATGCCGAGGAGATGTTGCGGCTCAACCAGGAACTCATAGATGCCTCTTCGTTCGGACTGTGCCTGATCGATGAGAACAACCATGTGCGAAGCGAGAATGAGGAATCCCGCAAGATCAGGGACCTGCTGGCTGTTTCAGGCGACGATATTGTTGGAATGCTCGACCAGAGTGCAACCAAGGTAAGCCAGGAACTGAAATCCGCGATTGTATCACGTTTAGAGCAGAGCATTTTATGGCCTGATAATACTCATACCTACAGGATCGAGACACGGCCGATCAAGGTGAATAACTGGATGCTCGTCGTGATCTGGGACATCACCGAGGAACTCGAAGAGCAGCGCAGAAGACTTGCGTATGCAAAGATGTCTATTGTGGGTTCCCTGGCTGCATCCATGGCCCATAACATGAAGAGCCCCCTGGGGGCCATACACGGGTTCGGGAGTATCATCAAGGAAGACTTGAGCCAGGGGAACATACAAATCATGCGCGACAATCAGCAGGATCAGGATGTCTCCGATATGATAGCGAACATTATCACCGCATCGGAAAACGTGCTGAAGATTGTCAATCAGCTGCTCAATTTCACGAGGAAATGGGAGAGCCCCGAGGGAGACATCGACCTCCAAGGGTTTATCGAAGGAATCTTCCAGATTGTCTCGTCTCAGGCTGCCTCTGCTGGGGTGAGACTTGTGCAGGAGATAGAAGCAGGCAGTGTCCGGATAAAGGCGGAAGCACTCGAACAGGTGTTGATCAATCTGTTGATCAATGCCATCAAGGCATCATCCAAGGACTCCGAGGTTCATGTCAGGGCGTTGAGAAGGGATGACGGCGTCGAGTTCTGTGTTGAAGATCATGGTATCGGAATGGAGGAAAAACAGATAGAGAGGATATTTGAACCTCTCTATACGGCATGGCCGTTAAAAACGGGAATGGGTCTCGGGCTTTCCCTGGCAAAGGATATCGTGGATTCTATGGGAGGCAGGATTATCGTGACATCGAAACCAGGGGAAGGCTCCACATTTACAGTATGGATACCCGAAGGTAAGGGATAGTCATGAGTCAGAAGATTTTAATAGTCGAGGATGATCCTGTATTCAGAAACTATCTGTATCAGGTCCTCAAATATGATTTTGAAGTGGTAACCGCAGCCGGACCGCTGGAAGCGCTGCAGGCATTGAAGCACGACGAGTACGGTCTGATGATCACTGATCTCAGAATGCCTGATATGGACGGCAGGGCCCTTGTGGAAAAGGTGCACAGCGATATCGATCCCAACCTTATGGTGATTGTCATAACGGCATTTGAAGACGACTGGCCCATGGATGTGGCCATGACATCGAATGTGTTCAGGTACCTGCGGAAAGGGGCATTTCTGCCCAGTGAGTTGAAGCAGAATGTCTCAAAGGCATTTGAGATGCGCGGGTCCATTGTCTCTTTAGAAGAGTATAAAAGACGTGCGGATGTCAGCGAGGAACTCTATAAGGATCTGTTTGATAAATCCAATGATGCACTCCTGATTGCGGACGAAGACCTCAGGCCTGTAGCTCTGAACAGGCGGTTCGAGGAATTAAGCGGCTACTTCCCGGACGAGCTCAGAGACATGACCCTCTACGATATTATCGATGAATCGGACAGGCAGCGGGCACGGCTGGCCTTTGATGAACAGCTTTCCGGAGGGCTCCCTGCTTCAATCACCGTACACTTTGTGGACAAGGACGGATCAAAGCGACATGTCAAGCTCAATCCCTGGGTGTTCAGCGATCTGCAGGGCATGCCCAATGCAGTGTTTTGTATGGCAAGACAGATCGATACAGATACGCAGGTGAGACCCAAGGCAGGAGATATCATCGAGGAACTGGAGAATAAGGAGCGCGAGATCCAGACGCTTTCGATAAATTTTAGAAGACTTGCCGATCACGCAAAGGATATGATCATCTGGCTGGATCAGAATTTCATCTGTGAATATCTCAACGCAGAGGTTCAAAGGACCCTGGGATATTCTCCCGATGAGTTCCTCGGGAAAAAGATACCCTTCGAGGAGATTGTCCATGTGGACGATATCCATCTGATTCGGGAGTGGCAGGATGCCGCGAAGAACAAGGTCCCCGAGATGGAAGGGGATTTGCGGGTATACACCAAGACCCGCTACATGATCTACCTTTCCTATCGGCTATCCCTGCAGTATGATGCGGCAGGATCCTTCCTGGGGCTCGATATTGTAGCAGAGGATATTACCCAGCAGAAACTCGCTGAACAGGAACTGAGAAGGGCAAACAAAAAGATCCAGGAATTCAACGAGCGGCTTGCCAATGGCGTCAGCAAGAAGATACGGGAGCTGCGGGAGTCTGAAGAGCGCTGCAAGCAGATTGTCGAAGACTCGTACGATATCATATTCTCCATCGATACCGATGCCAGGATCGTATATATGAACAGGAGAGGCCTTCAGACTCTGAGACTTACTCATGATGAGGTCTATTTGAGGCCGTGCCGTGATTTCCTCTCAGACGAGTCTTCAGAGAAGAAACTGGAAAATATGATTGATCTGATCACCAGGGGCAAGAGTCCCGAGCCTTTTGATATCTCCATAGAAACACCCCAGGGCAGGAAGATCTTTCGGACCACGCTCTCTCAGATCGGACAGGACGCTCAGACCGAATTCGTGTGTATCGCACGGGATATCAGCGATGAGCTCTTCAATGGCAAGAGGCTGCAACTGCTTGCCAATATCGAGGACTACAGTGCGGATGCCATTATCGGGCTCGATGCCGAAAGGAACATTGTTTCCTGGAATCAGGGGGCATCCGAAATGTTCGGCTGGTCTCAGCAGGAGGTGATCGGGAAACCTGCCTTTATTATTGTGCCTGATAAAGGGATAAAAGAGGCAGGCGAGATCCTTGAAGAGGTGCAGAAGAAGGGGCTGGTAAAGGATCGTGAAATACTGACAAAAACAAAGACAGGACAGATCCTCGATGTAATGATGACCATCACTGCACTGAAGGACTCCACAGGCAGGATATTCGGATTCTCCTCGATAATCAAGGATCTCACGGAAAAGAAAAAGATGGAGGTTGCCCTTATCCAGTCCGAACGGCTTGCCGCCACGGGAAAACTCTCGGCCAGCATAGCCCACGAGATAAACAACCCGCTCTACGGTATCCGGAGCTGCCTGAACCATGTGCTTTCTGCCGGGGAAGGGGGGGTGGATCACCAGTTTGTACGCCTTGCAATCAAGGAGACCGACCGGATTGCGGATCTCATACGTAATATGAAGACGTTTTACCTGCCTAATGAGGGGCGAGCACAGAAGGTAGATGTCAACGAGATGTTGCGTGATGTGTTCATCCTCAACAGGAAGTACCTCGAAGAACATATGGTGAAGCTTCAGTTCAATCCCGAAGATTCCTATGCCATCGAATGTGTCCCGGACCAGATCAAGCAGGTCTTCATCAATATTATTGCCAATGCCGTAGAGGCCATGCCGGATGGCGGTGAGCTCTTTGTGCGTACATCAAGTTCAGAGCACGAAGGTACGGTCAGTATTTTTTTTGAGGATACCGGTGTGGGTATTGCTACTGATGATCTCCCGTTGATATTCGACATGTTCTATTCCAAAAAACCCATGGTGAAAGGGGTCGGGCTCGGCCTTTCAGTAAGCTATGGGATAATAAAGCGGCATGGCGGGACCATAGAGGTGAAGAGTGTTGAGGGTAAAGGCTCCACGTTCACCGTGATAGTGCCGGTAAAGACCCTGTGGGCCAGGCAGATGCAGCTTGATCTCTGATACCATGAACGATTCAGTCAAATCCGGGTTTGTGACAATCGCCGGCAAGCCGAATGTGGGTAAGTCCACCTTTCTCAACCATGTGCTAGGTGAGAAGATATCTATTACCACCAGCAAACCACAGACCACCAGAGACCGGATATTGGGCATCTGGAATGTCCCTGACGCGCAGATTGTCTTTCTGGATACTCCGGGGCTTCATGTATCTGACAAGGCCCTGAATCGGTACATGATCGAAAAGGCCATCGCCACCATGAACGATGCCGATATTGTCATGGTAATGGCTGAGCCGAAAGAAACGGCAGAAAGCCTCTGCCTGATCACACCCTATCTTGAGCAGTCCTCCAATGACAAGATCCTCGTCCTCAACAAGATCGACATGATGCCACAGGACCTGGTGGACGAAAAGATAGCGGAACTCGCCACGGCCTATGACTTCCGTCATGCATGCGGCATTTCATCGGTCAATGGAGAGGGGGTTGAAGCACTCATGAATGTTTTAAAGAAGGTGCTCCCCGAAGGACCCAGGTATTTTCCGGAAGACCTGTTAACGGATCTGTCCGTGCGGTTTCTCAGCAAGGAACTGATCAGGGAGAAGGTGTTTGCCCTTACCCGAAAGGAGATCCCCTATGCAGTGGCCGTAGAGATCGAGGAGTTCCGGGAAGGCGACCCCACGTATATCAGGGCTGTCATTCATGTGGAGAAGTCATCACAGAAGGGGATCGTCATCGGTGCCGGTGGCGCGATGCTCAGGACCATAGGGAAAGAGGCCCGCCTCGATATCCAGAGGCTCATCGGCACAAAGGTCTTTCTCGAACTGTTCGTGAAGGTAACAAAGGACTGGACAAAGAGACCGAAGATTCTGAGAGAACTGGGGTATAAGTAACATGAGTGTCGTTGCCATTGTCGGAAGACCAAATGTGGGGAAATCAACCCTGTTCAATTCGCTCATAGGGCAGAGAAGGGCCATTGTCGGGCCTGAGCGAGGTATTACCCGGGACAGGTTGTACGCACGCCTGGTCATGGATGACGGGATAGAGGTGGACCTGGTTGATACCGGGGGATTTGACACCATCACGGATGGCTCGTTTGCCAGATCCATGCGCGAACAGACCCTGCAGGCCATAGGCGATGCCGACATTATAGTGTGTCTGTTCGACACGCAGACCGGGATCACGCCTGATGATGAGGAACTGGTCAAGACACTGAGACAATCGGGGGCTGACGTCATCTATGTAGCCAATAAAGTGGATGATCCGAATCTGGCTGCTGCTTCTGCCTGGCTCTATGAGCTGGGTCTGGACGACTTCATTGAGATATCCGCACGAAAGAAGACCGGACTGGAAAGGCTTATCGAACAGATTAAAGCACACGTCCGAAAGCATCCGCGGGAGCCCATCGAGGACGAGACCGATGCCGTGCGGGTGAGTATCCTTGGCAGGCCGAATGTGGGCAAGTCGCTCCTGCTCAATAAGATCATTGGAGAAAACCGCGCCATTGTGTCCGATGAGGCCGGCACGACGCGCGATTATGTCGATATCCGTATTGCCCATGAAGGAAAAGAGTATGTCTTCGTGGACACCGCCGGGATCAGGAGAAAATCACGCATACAAGATTCACTGGAACGCCTCAGTGTCATGCGTTCGCTGCAGAATGTGAATATGTCGCATATCTGTCTGCTGCTTGTTGATCCGTTTGAAGGTGTGACGGACCAGGATAAACGACTGTGCCGCATCATTATGGAGCATGGCAGGGGATTCATGTTGATCGTGAACAAGAGCGATCTCATCGATACCGCCAGACGCGAGGAGATCAGGCGTACCGTCAGGCACGATCTGAGGTTCCTGCCTGATGTAAAGGTGGTCTTTATCTCCGCCCTGACAGGGAAGAATGTCGCCAGGCTCTACCCCATGATTGACTCACTTTTTGAAAAGACCACCATGAACATACCCACCGCCAAAATAAACCGGGTTTTTGCCGATATCGTGAGTGCAAATCCGCCTCCTGCAGTGAAGGGGAGGCAATTGAAGTTTTTCTACATCAACCAGACAGGGACCGTTCCTCCGCAGTTTCGTGTTGTGTCCAATTTCCCTAAGGCAGTGCCCGAGAACTATCACCGCTACCTCTCCCATGCCCTCAAAAAGGCCTGCGGCATGGAAGGAATCTCCATCAAACTTTTCTTTGCCGGGAAATAACTCCTATTTTTATTGTTGACAGGAGCAGGTGCATATGTTTCTATAAGCAGAAACCGTTACTACATATAGAAACACAGGTGATATTTCCGGGCTGAAAGGAGAGGTTGTACATTTATTGACAGGGAATGGCAGCATGATAATGGCATATGTTTTTATTTCAAAGAGATGCGGGCATTGGATCTCTTTTACAACGGGCTCCAAATAATCGGCTTTTACAGGCGCTCCTTTCGAAAGCTGATTTCAAGAACTATTGCCCCTTAAGCTCAACACATGCCGTGCATTTCCAGATCCATCAATTGATTTAATGCAGCTGAAAGATGAAAGAAGAAGCAGAACGGATAAACTACTGAGAAGAAAAGGAGGGTGTTATGACAGTAAAGGTATTGTTGAATGAGGATGAGATTCCACGGCAATGGTATAATCTTGCAGCCGATCTTCCCTCACCCATGCAACCGCCGCTTGGACCGGATGGAAATCCCATCAGTCCCGACGCTCTTGCACCGGTATTCCCCATGAATCTTATTGAGCAGGAGGTATCACAGGAGAGATGGATCGATATCCCGGAGGGGATTCTGGAGATCCTCTATCGATGGCGACCGTCGCCTCTTAGGCGTGCGGTTTACCTTGAAAAGGCGCTCGGTACCCCTGCAAGGATCTACTACAAAGACGAAGGGGTTTCTCCCCCTGGAAGTCATAAACCCAACACAGCAGTAGCACAGGCGTGGTATAACAAAGAATTCGGCATCAAACGGATTACCACGGAGACCGGTGCCGGACAGTGGGGCAGTGCCCTGGCATTTGCGTGCGGCCTGCTGGGCCTTCAGTGCAAGGTCTATATGGTGAGGATCAGCTTCGATCAGAAACCGTTTCG
>ERZ795048.3911-NODE-3911-length-10697-cov-11.358955_pt1 | contig 10697 bp, 9 predicted proteins | sample MGYA00375132_ERZ795048 | MGnify/ENA primary metagenome ERZ795048 (study PRJEB30177, sample SAMN05720225) | activated sludge metagenome | isolation source: Anaerobic digester | place: Hong Kong | collected 2014-12-17 ...
TCACCGACTGCGGCGACACCACGTTGCCGAGCGACTTGGACATCTTCTTGCCGTCGGCGTCGACAGTGAATCCATGCGTCAACACACCCTTGTAAGGTGCATGCCCCGTCATCGCCACTGACGTCAGCAACGACGACTGGAACCAGCCGCGGTGCTGATCCGAGCCTTCGAGATACAGGTCCGCGGGGCTGACCAGTTCGGCACGCGGCTCGAGCACGCAGGCATGCGTCACCCCGGAGTCAAACCAGACGTCGAGCGTGTCGGCGACCTTTTCGTAATGCGCGGCATCGTCACCGAGCAGATCACCCGGCTCCAGGTCGAACCAGGCCTGAATGCCCTCACGCTCGACGCGCTGCGCCACCTGCTCGACCAGAGCCACGGTATCCGGGTGCAGTTCGCCGGTCTCCCTGTGGATGAAGAAGGCGATCGGCACACCCCAGGTGCGCTGACGCGAGATGCACCAGTCGGGGCGGTTCTCGATCATGCCCTCGATGCGCGCCTGGCCCCAGTCCGGCGTCCAGTGCACATGCCGGATCTCGGCCATCGCGGTATCGCGCAGGCCTTTCTGCTGCATCGAGATGAACCACTGCGGCGTGGCGCGGAAAATGATCGGGGTCTTGTGTCGCCAGCACACCGGGTAGCTGTGACTGAACTTCGCCGACTTGATCAGGGCAGCGTTCTGTTCCAGCACCTCGATCACATGCTCGTTGGCCTTGAACACATGCTCACCCTCGAACAGCGGCGTACCGGCGACAAAGCAGCCATTGCCGCCGACCGGGTTGTCCACCGGCAGCCCGTAACGCTGGCCGACAATGTAGTCATCCATACCGTGGCCGGGTGCCGTGTGCACCGCACCGGTACCAGCCTCGAGCGTGACGTGGTCGCCCAGCACGATGGGCACCTGGCGGTGATAGAACGGGTGCTGCAACAGCTGGCGATCGAATACCGCACCCTGTGCGCGCCCGACCACCTGGTAGTCGGCGACACCCCAGGCCGGCATCACGCGTTCGAGCATGCCGTCGGCCACCATCAGGCGCTCGTCACCAACCTGCACCAGCACGTATTCGAGGTCCGGATTCAGCGCGACCCCCTGGTTGGCCGGCAGGGTCCAGGGCGTGGTGGTCCAGATGACCACCGCGATCTCGCCGCTGCCCGGACCATCATCAGTAGGGGTGAAATTCGCTTCGAACGCGGCCTGCTCGACCGCCTTGAAACGGACGTCGACCGCAAACGATTCCTTGTCCTTGTACTCGACCTCGGCCTCGGCCAGCGCCGAGCCGCAGTCGGTGCACCAGTGCACCGGCTTGGACCCCTTGGCGACATGGCCCTGCTCGGCGATGCGGCCGAGCGCGCGGATGATCCCGGCCTCCTGGACGAAGTTCATCGTCAGGTAGGGATCGTCCCAGTCACCGATCACGCCCAGACGCTTGAAGTCGGCGCGCTGCTTGTCGACCTGGGTCAGCGCATAGTCGCGACAGGCCTGGCGAAACTCGGCGGCGCTGACTTTCTGCCCCGGTTTGCCGACCTTTTTCTCCACCTGCAACTCGATCGGCAGGCCGTGACAGTCCCAGCCCGGCACATAGGGGGCATCAAAGCCGGCCAGGGTGCGGCTCTTGACGATGACGTCCTTGAGCACCTTGTTAACCGCATGCCCGATATGGATCTCGCCATTGGCATAAGGCGGGCCGTCATGCAGCACGAACTTGTCACGGCCGGCGCAGGCCTTGCGGATCTTGCGGTACAGACCCTCGTCCTCCCAGCGCTTCAACATCTCCGGTTCCCGCTGCGCCAGATTGGCCTTCATCGGGAATGCGGTGTTGGGAAGATTCAGCGTGTCCTTGTAATTGTTGCTCACGGACTATGACCCGGTAATCGAAAAATTCTGTGGATGGACCCGAACGCGTCAGCCCGACTTGCGGCGGGCCAGGGCATCGAGGCGAAGGATGTCGCGCGCGCGCTGTGCGTCGCGTTGAATCTGCTCACGCAAGGCATCGAACGATTCGAAGCGGCGCTCGTCGCGGATGTGTTCGACAAAATCGACCTCGACATGCCGACCGTACACCTCGCGCTCGAAATCGAACAGATGCACCTCGAGCAGCAGGCGGTCGTCGCCCTGCAGGGTCGGGCGATTGCCGATGTTGGCCACGCCGGGAAGGGGGTGCTCTGCCAGCCCCAACACCTGCACCGCGAACACCCCGCGCAACGGCGTCGAGCGCCGCAACAAGCCGACGTTCAGTGTCGGAAAGCCGATCGTACGGCCGCGCTTGTTGCCATGCGCGACCCGTCCGCAGATGCGGTAACGGCGCCCAAGGCAGCGTGCGGCGTGCGCCAGGTCACCGGCCTGCAGGGCATCGCGTATCCGCGTGCTGCTGACGCGGCTGCCGTCTTCGGCCACGGTATCCAGGCTCTCGACACCGAAACCGAGTTGCCCTCCGATGGCGGTCAAAAGCGAAAAATCGCCAACCCTGTCGCGACCGAAGCGGAAATCGTCACCGACGTACAGATGCCGGATACCGAGTTTCTGTACCAGGATACGGCGCACGAAATCGTCGGCATCGACTGCGGCAAAGGCCGCGTCGAAGCGGATCAGGAGCACACGGTCGATGCCGCAGGCATCGATCGCCTCGAGCTTCTCGCGCAATCGGGTCAGACGCGGCGGCGCCTGCTCGGGGCGGAAGAATTCCATCGGCTGAGGCTCGAAGGTGATTACCAGCGACGCCAGACCGGCCGCGCGCGCACGCGCCGTCAATGCGGAAAAGACCGCCTGATGCCCAAGGTGCACACCATCGAAGTTGCCGATGGTCGCAACGCAATCGCGGTGGGCCGCGCGTAGATTGTGCAATCCGCGGATAAGCAGCACAGGTTTTGCCAGTAAGCCGAGCGTAAGCGAGTCATTATAGAGACATGGCGGCCGCGCGGTATAACCGGCGTGCATGATCGGGCTGGCGGGCCAACGAGAAAGCCCGACAACAGTCCATGTTGTCGGGCATTACCACCGAGACCGTGGTGCAGATCCATCCTGGATCCCGTCACATCCCTGTCGACGGTTACGTCCTGTACGCTCACTTCGTCCTTGAAGGTGGTGAAGCGATTATCGACACCGGACGGTTGCGTCCATAGCCCACAACAGCCCCTGTCGACGTAGGACTTTTCCTAGGAATTCCGATCCCTTGCGCGATTGCGCGCGAACAGCCCATCGATAAGCAGCAGGGCAACGCCGAGCGTGATTGCGCTGTCGGCGACATTGAACGACGGCCAATACCAGTCGTGCCAGTGCCACTGCAGGAAATCGACCACCTTGCCAAGGCGCACGCGGTCAATCAGGTTGCCAAGCGCACCACCGATCACCAGGACCAACCCCCAGCCGGTGACCCGCTCGTCGTCGCGTAGCAGGCGCAGCCAGATCACCATGCCCAGGCACACGGCAGACCCGAGCACCACGAAGAACCAGCGCTGCCAACCACCGGCGTCGCTGAGGAAACTGAACGCGGCCCCGGTGTTATAGACCAGCGTCAGGTTGAACACCGGCCACACGGTGAGCACCTCAAACTCGGCGAAGCGCGCCACGACCCACAACTTGCTGGCCTGGTCGAGTATGACCACCAGCGCGCTCAGCCACAGCAGACGTATCATCGGTACCCCTCAGCGACGGCTGTGCAGGTCGCGCGGGCGCACGCCGGACAGCCACAAGACCCCAAGATAGCTGACGACGCCACCAACGACGAGGCCGATCAGCCACAGCACACGTTGCCCTCGACCGGCCCCGACCCACTCCGCCAGGTCGGGCGAGACGGACATGATCATTACGGCCAGCGCCAGCGCCGCGAGACCGACCTGCAGGGTCAGGCGCCGCCACCCGGATACCGGGCGGTAGGCCCCCTCGCGGCGCAGGCCGCGCAGCAACAGGAAGGCGTTCAGGTAGGCCGCCAGGCTGGTCGCCAGCGCCAGCCCCGCATGCTGTAGCGGGTAAATGAACAGCAGATTGAGCAGCATGTTCGCCGCCATCGCGATCATGCCAATCCTCACCGGCGTGCGGGTGTCCTGGCGTGCGTAAAACCCCGGGGCAAGCACCTTGATCAGCACGAACGCCTGCAACCCCAATCCGTAGGCCATCAGGCTACGCTGCGCCATTGCCACGTCGTGCGCATCGAATGCTTCCGACTGAAACAGGGTCGCCATCATCGGCCCAGCCAGCATGATCAGGCCCACCGCGGCCGGCACACCGAACACGAACGCCGTACGCAGACCCCAGTCGAGCTCCCGCGAAAACGTTTCCGGCGCCGCCTCGGCCTGACGCCGCGACAGGCGCGGCAGGATAACAGTCGACAACGCAACACCCAGAATACCCACTGGGAATTCCATCAGCCGGTCCGAGTAGTACAACCAGGAGATGCTACCGGACACCAGAAATGAAGCGAGGACGGTGTCGAGCAGCAGGTTGATCTGGGTGACAGATACCGCAAACATCGCCGGCACCATCAGTTTGAGTATTCGGCGCACCCCGGGGTCATGAAAGCCCGGACGCGGGCGCGGCAACAGTTTGAGCTTTGCCAGAAAGGGCAGTTGAAAGGTGAACTGGGCAATCCCGGCAATCAACACACCCCAGGCCAGCGCCACCACCCCCGGCTCCATCTGCGGTGCCAGCCACAGGGCCGCACCAATCAGGCACAGGTTCAGCAATACCGGCGTGAATGCCGGCACCGCGAAGCGATCGTGCGCATTCATGATGCCGCCGGCAAAGGCCGTCAGCGAGATGAAGAACAGATAGGGGAAGGTCAGGCGCAACATCTGTGCAGCCAGGTCGAGTTTGCCCGGATCGCCGTCGATCACCCAGCCGAGCGCGAACAGCGACACCACCAGGGGCGCAGCCACCACTCCGATCAGCGACACCGCCAGGGTCACCAGCCCCAGGCTGCCGGCGACATGGTCGACGAAATCCTTGAGTTCGCGATATTCGCGCTTGCTGCGGTACTCGGTCAGGACCGGGACGAACGCGGTGGCGAACGCGCCCTCCGCAAACAGCCGACGCAGGAAATTCGGGATCTTGAAGGCCACGAAAAACGCGTCGGTCTGCGCATTGGCACCGAATACCTGCGCCAGTACCAGATCGCGGACGAACCCGAGTATCCTCGACAGCAGGGTATGGGCGCCAACGGTGGACAAGGATCTGAGCAGGGACAGGGCCGGGTTCCTCCACAAAGCGGCGATTATAGGCACATGCGCCCATCGATTTGCTGCCCGCGTGAGACTTGACAGGGGGGCTGCAGATCCACATAATCTCGCGTCTTTCGTGAATGCCGATGTATCAGGAGACCTGAATTGGCCAACTCAGAACAAGCCCGTAAGCGCGCCCGCCAGGCAGAGAAGCACCGCCAGCAGAACGCCGGCCGCCGCAGCATGATGCGCACTGAGGTCAAAAAAGTGATCAAGGCCATCGATGCCGGTGACAAGACCGCCGCCGAAGGCGCCTTCAAGACCGCCGCCCCGCTGCTCGACAGCATGGCTACCAAGGGCTTGATTCACAAGAACAAGGCTGCCCGGCACAAGAGCCGCCTGAACGCGAAGATCCGCGCACTCTGAGCGCCGTCTTTCGCGGACGAAAAAACCGGCCAGTGGCCGGTTTTTTTATTGCCCAGCCAAAGTGCCTGCGCTGTGTAGGATTTTTCCTACACTGGCTGATGACGCGCGTTCTATCTGCGCATGGCGGGTCTATGTCACAGTCAAGATGTCGTCGAAAAGGACTCAAAGGACTGCGTTATGCGCCAGGAGGCGCCGCAAGGACCAAGGAGTTTGCCAACCAAGCCTGACGACATCTGAACCCTGGGCGAACGGATCCGCCCGGGGTTTTTTTTCGACCGCCCGCGATGGCGGCGAATTCGTTTGATGAGGCGCTAAAGCAGTACCAGATTGTCGCGGTGGATCAACTCATCCTCGTCGACGTAGCCGAGGATCTGTGCGATCTCGCTCGACGGACGACCTTTGATCTGGCGTGCTTCGCCGGCGCCGTAGTTGACCAGGCCGCGCGCAAATTCGCGCCCATCTTCTCCGACACAGACCACCATCTCGCCGCGACGGAATTCACCGAGGACTTCCTTGACGCCGACGGCGAGCAGGCTGCGTCCGGACTCACGCAGCACGCGTACCGCCCCGGCATCCAACACCAGCCGCCCCTTGGCCTGCAACTGCCCCGCCAGCCAGCGCTTGCGCGCCGCATCCGGTCCGTGCGATGGCGTCAGCAGGGTGCCGAGTTCATCACCCGCCTTGAGACGCTGCAGGACCTGCTCGGTCCGCCCGTAGGCGATCACGGTCGCACTGCCGGAGCGCGCCGCCAGACGCGCGGCACGCAACTTGGTTTGCATGCCGCCGCGGCCGAGCAGCCCACCATCACCGGCCATGCCATCCAACGCGCTGTCACCGGCCATTGCGTGCGAAACCAGTGTGGCGCCCGGATTGGCGCGCGGATCGGCGTCGTACAGTCCCTGCTGATCGGTCAACAGGACCAGCAGGTCGGCCTCGATCAGGTTGGCGACCAGCGCCGCCAGGGTATCGTTGTCACCCAGCCGCAGCTCCTCGTTGGCCACCGCGTCGTTCTCGTTGACTACCGGCACAACACCGAAACCGACCAGCGCGCGCAGGGTGCTGCGCGCATTGAGGTAGCGGCGCCGGTCGGACAGGTCGTCGTGCGTCAGCAGCACCTGGGCGGTATGCAGGCCGCGACGCTGAAAACAGCTCTCCCACGCCTGCACCAGACCCATCTGGCCGATTGCAGCGGCGGCCTGCAGCTCATGCAGGCTGTCCGGCCGACGGGTCCAGCCCATGCGCTTCATGCCTTCGGCTACCGCGCCGGAGGACACAATCACCACCTCGTTGCCGGCCGCCATCAGGTCCGCCACCTGGTCGACCCATTGACCGAGGCGTTCACGGTCCAGTCCCTTGCCGTCACCGGTTATCAGGGCACTGCCGATCTTGACCACCCAGCGATGGGTTGTTCTCAAGCGATCACGCATCATCATCAGCCAAGCGGGTCGTATGGCGCGTCTTCGACCACGGTCGAACTGGCCTGTTCGGCGGCACGCATTGCCTCCAGGCGAGCTGCCAGGGCCTGAACCAAGGGGTCGAGTCCTTTGCGCGTAATTGAGGATATGGCAAACACCGGGCCGTCCCAGGCCAGCTCCGTGAGCAGGGCGCCCTGCCGCGCGGCAAATTCCTCCTCGTCCAGCAGATCGCGCTTGGTCAACACCAGCCAGCGCTCGCGTTGCGACAGATCATGGCCGAACTTCTCGACCTCGGCCCATATCGTGCGCACCGCCTCGGAGGGCGACGACTCGTCCATTGGCGCCATGTCGACCAGGTGCAGCAGCAGCCGGGTGCGTGACAGATGTTTGAGAAACTGGATACCCAGACCCGCTCCTTCGGCTGCACCCTCGATCACACCGGGGATATCGGCAATCACGAAGCTGCGGTCCTGCCCGGCGCGCACCACGCCCAGATTCGGGTAAAGCGTGGTGAAGGGGTAGTCTGCGACCTTCGGACGGGCACTCGAAACCGCAGTAATCAGGCTCGACTTGCCGGCGTTCGGCAGCCCCAGAAGGCCGACATCCGCCAGCAACACCAGCTCCATGTGCAGTGTGCGGCGCTCGCCAGGGGTCCCGTTGGTCGACTGCCGCGGCGCACGGTTGGTACTGCTCTTGAAATGGATGTTGCCCAGGCCATGAGTGCCACCGCGCGCCACCAGCAACTGGTCGCCGTGCGCCATCACCTCGCCGATGAACTCCTCGGTGTCGGCATCGAGTACGCGCGTCCCGACCGGCACGCGGATGTTGATACTCTCGCCCTTGTGCCCGGTCATCTGCCGCCCCATGCCATTTTGCCCGCGCTCGGCGCGGTGATGGCGTTGATGGCGGAAATCGACCAGCGTATTGAGGCCACTGTCGGCCACCAGGAACACATGACCACCGTCACCACCGTCACCGCCATCCGGGCCGCCTTTGGGAATAAACTTCTCGCGGCGAAAACTTACGCAGCCGTTCCCGCCGTCGCCGGCCTCGACCTTGATAATCGCCTCATCGACAAACTTCATCGGCTTTTCGCCATCCCCTCGCTACGCAATGCACGCGCCCTGTAAACGAAAAAAGCCCCGTCATACGACGAGGCCTTTTCGCGCAAACCTTTTCGACAGCGGATCAGGCCGGATCGATACTCACAAACTTCCGGCTGTTCGGACCCTTGGTCTCGAACCGAACCACGCCGTCAGCCTTGGCGAACAGGGTGTGGTCCTTGCCGCAACCGACGTTGACGCCGGGATGCACCCGGGTGCCACGCTGGCGAATGATGATACCGCCGGCAGTGATTACCTGACCGCCAAAGACCTTGACGCCAAGTCGTTTGGATTCTGAATCGCGGCCGTTCTTGGAGCTGCCGCCTGCTTTTTTGTGTGCCATGGTGGACTCTCCCTCAACCGGCGCTGATGCCGGTAACTTCAATCTCGGTGAAGGCCTGGCGATGGCCCTGGCGCTTCATGTGATGCTTGCGACGACGGAACTTCACGATCATGACCTTCTTGCCACGACCATGCGCCTTGACGGTCGCGGTGACCTTGCTGCCATCCAGGTAAGGCGCGCCGACTTTGACATTGTCACCGTCAGCCACCATCAGGACTTTACCAAGCTCGACGCTGGCGCCTTCTTCGGCATCGATTTTTTCTACTTTAAGGGTCGAACCCTGGGCAACCCGGTATTGCTTGCCCCCGGTCTGGATAACGGCGTACATGACCGCACAATCTCCCTTGAATCTGAAACGGGTCGGCGACACTGAGGTGCCGACGAAAGACGCGGAATTCTATAGACGGATCAACCACACGTCAACACCAGCGCTGCATCGCGACGGCACTGGCTACGCAACATGGGCGCTTGACACGAAGAAACTGCGTTCCATAGGATGCCACGCAGTTTTTTGCCCGGAAAATCCGCCCCTTATGGAGTTCACCAGCATTCGCGAGTTGATCGAGCCCGATCTCAAGGCGACCGATGCCCTGATCCTCGATCGCCTCAGCTCCGACGTGGTGCTGATCAATCAGATCGGCCATTACATCGTCAACAGCGGCGGCAAACGCCTGCGCCCGGTGATCGTACTGCTGGCCGCACGCGCGCTCGGCTACCAGGGTTCGGCACACATCGACCTGGCCGCAATCGTCGAGTTCATCCATACCGCCACGCTGCTTCACGACGACGTGGTCGACGATTCGGAACAACGGCGCAACCGCGATACCGCCAACGCAGTGTGGGGCAACGCGGCCAGCGTGCTGGTGGGCGACTTTCTGTATTCGCGCGCCTTCGAAATGATGGTCGCGGTGGATTCGATGCGCGTCATGGAGGTGCTGTCGCACGCCACCAACCGGATCGCCGAAGGCGAGGTGCTGCAGTTGTTGAACTGCAATGACCCGGACACCGACGAGCAACGCTACCGCGAGGTGATCCTGCGCAAGACCGCAACGCTGTTCGAGGCCGGGGCACGCCTCGGCGCCATCATCAGCGGCGCAGACAGCGCCACCGAAGAGGCACTGGCTGCCTACGGTCTGCACCTGGGCATGGCATTCCAGATGATCGACGACGCCCTGGACTATGGCTCATCAGGGGTCGATATCGGCAAGAACCTTGGCGACGACCTGGCCGAAGGCAAGCCGACCCTGCCGCTGATCCGTGCCATCGATCAGAGTGACGCAGCCACCCGCGACATGCTGCGCGGAGTGATCGAAAACGGTGGCACTGAACGCATAGAAGAGGTGCTTCAGGCGATTGAATCGACCGATGCGATCGCTTACACTGCGCGGCTCGCGGCGGACGAGGCAGCCATCGCCAAACAGGCACTGGACGCCCTTCCCGCATCGAGTTTTCGCAATGCCCTCGCGGCGGTTGCGGATTTTTCAGTCGATCGGTCTTTCTGACGCGTGGGTCCCCGATATTGCGGACTGATCGCGGTTGTTCGGATACGACAGAACGGGGCGATTGAACTGGATGATTGAAGACTGAAGGCATCGAACTGCCTGACAGTCGCATTTCGGAGTGTAGCTCAGCTTGGTAGAGCACCACGTTCGGGACGTGGGGGTCGTAGGTTCGAATCCTATCACTCCGACCAATTCAGGCGGAAAAGCAGCCCTCGCGGCTGCTTTTTTGCTGTTGGCACAGCTCAGGCAATTCCCCTGATTTTCCCGTCAGAACCGACCAAAACGTTTCACCCTGCCCTATTGTCTAGGTAAACACCACAAACCAAGGCCGGGGATGCCGCCATGGCGACAACCGATACACCCAATTCACCCGTTTACCCTGTGATGACGCTGCCACCACGGCGCAAGCTGGCGCGCAACGCCGCGCTGGCGTGGCTGCGTGAGGGGTATCGTTACATGGGACGCGCCCGTGGGGTGTCGATGGCCTATGGTACGGTGTTCGCCGCCATCGGCATGCTGATCACCTGGCTCGGATTCAATCGCCCCCAATTCGTTTTGACGTTCTGGACCGGCTTTCTGCTGGTCGGCCCGTTGTTCGCCATGGGGCTATACCGAATCGCTCAACTGCAGGACCGCGGCGAGACGATCCGGTTCAGTGCATGCATGGGCGCATTGCGCAAGCGACTGGGCTCGGTCGCACTGTTCTCGCTGCTGCTGAGCCTGGTCATGATCGCCTGGATCCGCTTCTCGACCC
>ERZ795048.3917-NODE-3917-length-10682-cov-12.388539_pt1 | contig 10682 bp, 9 predicted proteins | sample MGYA00375132_ERZ795048 | MGnify/ENA primary metagenome ERZ795048 (study PRJEB30177, sample SAMN05720225) | activated sludge metagenome | isolation source: Anaerobic digester | place: Hong Kong | collected 2014-12-17 ...
CCTCCACCACGGTGACGGAGGTGGTCTGCTGCACGCCGCCGACGGTGGTGGTCTGTGTGGCGGTACTGGCGGGCTTGGTCCGGGTGGCCGGAGCATCGGCCACGAAGCCTGCGGGGTCGGGCTTGGCGGGCTCCTTGGCGGCGGCGGTGCCCAGGGCGGCCTCACCGGAGGGCCGAAGCACGCGCTTGCCCTTCTTGTTGGTGGTGACCATCAGCGTGTACTCACGGCCCAGGTCGAAGTAGCCACCCTGCTTGATGGGCTCCAGGGAGGCGTCCTGGAACTGCACCATGAGCATGGGCGTCTCGTTCCGGATGCCGGTGGCCACCACCCGGGTGGCGGGTTCCTCGTTGTAGCGCTGGCCGTCGACCACCAAGGTGAAGGCCTGCCCGTCGTCCGAGAATACGACCAGGTCCATGGTCTGTGCGGAAAGCTGGCCTGCTCCCAGGGCCATGGCCAGCGTAAGAGCGAAATGTCTCATGGGTCGAAGTGATCAGGGTTGGCGAATTTAGGCGGTTCTGGCAAGGGCAAGGTCCGTGCCAAAAGCGGTCCAAGGTCCATCGGCCCGGGTCTCGCATCTTTGCCGCCCCGGTACCGATCAAACCGGGCTGTTGCATGCGGAAGATCCTCATCCTGGGCGCCGGACGTTCGGCGGCCTCCCTGATCACCTACCTGGTGGAAAAGGCCGGTGAACAAGATTGGCGCGTGACCGTGGCCGACCGCTCTCCGGAGCAGGCCCGGAAACTCGTCGGCGCGGCCGGCGATGCGGCCGATGTGGTGGCCTTGGACGCCTCTGATGCCGGGGCCCGGGGCGCCCTGGTCGCATCGCACGACCTCGTGATCAGCATGCTGCCGGCGGCCATGCACATGGACGTCGTGCACGACTGCCTGCAACACCGGAAGCACGTGCTCACACCCTCCTATGTGCCCAAGGAGATGTGGGCACTGGACGCCCAGGCGAAGGAGGCCGGACTGGTCTTCCTGAACGAATTGGGCCTCGATCCGGGGATCGACCACCTGAGCGCCATGCGCATCCTGGACCGGCTGCGGGCTGAAGGTGCTTCGCTCGAAGCCTTCGAGAGCTACACCGGCGGATTGGTGGCGCCGGAGAGCGACGACAACCCCTGGGGCTACAAGTTCAGCTGGAACCCGCGCAACGTGGTGCTGGCCGGGCAGGGAGGGGCGGCCTGCTTCATCCGCGATGGGCGCTACCGCTACATCCCCTACCACCGGCTGTTCACCCGGGTGCAGCACATCGAGGTGCCCGGCTACGGGGCCTTCGACGGCTATGCGAACCGCGATTCGCTGAAGTACCGCAAGGTCTACGGGCTGGAGGACATCCCGACCCTGATCCGCGGCACCCTGCGCCGGCAGGGCTTCTGTGCCGCCTGGAACGTGTTCGTACAACTGGGCTGCACGGACGACAGCTACGCCATGGAAGTACCAGCGGACATGACCTGGGCCTCCTTCTTCGACGCCTTCCTTCCCCCCGCGCCCGATGGCGACCTGCGCGCCAGCCTGTCGGGATACCTGGGACTGGACCCGACCGGCCAGGTCATGGACCAGCTGGACTGGCTGGGTGTGTTCGGCAACGAGCCGGTGGGGCTTACCGCAGGCAGCCCCGCCCAGCTCCTGCAACACCTGCTCGAGCAGAAATGGGCCCTGGGCGCCGGTGACAAGGACATGATCGTGATGCAGCACGTGTTCCGCTACGCCAGGGGCGCGGAACGGCGCAGGCTGAGCAGTTCCCTGGTGGTGGAAGGGCGCGACCGCACGGACACCGCCATGGCACGCACGGTGGGACTCCCCTTGGCCATCGCGGCACGGCTGGTGCTGAACGGTCAGGTGGCGGAGCGGGGAGTGCTGCTTCCCTTGTCGTCCGGATTGTACGATCCCATCCTCGATGAACTGGAGGTGTTGGGCATCGCCTTCCGCGAACAGGAGGAGGTGCTGCCCGACTAGAACTTCGTCATCAGGTCGCTGAGCAGGGACTGGTAGGCCGGGTCATAGCCCTCCGGACCATCGCCCTCCACGGTGATCTCCTGCTCTTGTACGGGCCCGTGCCTGCGCCGTAGTTCGAGCAGCACGCGCTTGGGCGGCCGGTGGGGCACATAGCGAACACGGCACCTCCGGTGGGGATGCAGGTCGTGTTCCGCGGCAAGGCCCAGGAACTCGGCCTCCCGACCGAGGGGGAGCACGACCGAGAAGCGGCCTTCCGGGGCCAGCACCCGGCCGGCCACCTCCAGCAGCTCCGCGAAGGTCAACCCCGCGTGGTGGCGGGCCAGGTTCCTCCGTTCATCGGGGGAAGCCGCCTCCCCGGCGTAGTAGGGCGGGTTGCAGACCACCACGTCGAAGGGCTCGGCGGAACGCAGGCGGCGGACGTCCATCGCATGCACACGCACCCGGTCGGGCCAGGGGCTGGCCGCCACGTTCTCCGATGCCTGGGCGGCACTTTCGGGGTCCACCTCCACGGCATCGACCTGGGCCGCGGGAGCGCGCTGCGCGGCGATCAGGGCCAGCACGCCGGTGCCGGTGCCGATGTCCAGAACGCGCTCCACCCCAGACCAATCCGTCCAGCCGCCCAGTAGCAACCCATCGGTACCCACCTTCAGGGCGCAGCGATCCTGCCGCACACGGAACTGCTTGAAGTGGAAGACCGGCCCGGGCATCAGGCGCCCCGGTTCAGGTCCAGCAGCCCGGGAGGCAGCTTCACCAGCAGGATGCCCTCCTCCGCGTCGATGCCCTCGATCAGGTCGTCGGCCAGGGGGATCAGCACCTCCTCCTCACCATGCTGCACCACCAGCAGGGGGTTGCGCTTCGTGCCGTCAAGGGCGTTCACCTCGCCGACCTCCCCTGCCTCCCGATCCACCACGAGCAGGCCCACCAGCGACTCCGGGTCCCAACTCTCATCGCTGCCGTCGGTGAGCAGGCCCGGTGGCACGTACACCTCCCGACCCACGAGAAAGGCGGCCGCCTGGGGATCATCGATCTCGTCGAACTTGATCAGGGTTCCCTCGCGCCCGTGCTCGCGGATGCTGGTGAAGAAGAAGGGCACCTGCTGTCCCTCGATGTCCACGAACAGCGAGCCATGGTCCTCGATCTCCTCCGGGCTCATGGCCTCGAGGTGGAGCCGGAGCTCGCCCAAATGCCCCCAGGTGCGGCCGAGCCTGCCGATACGGTGATGGCTTTCAGGGTCCATGGACCGGCAAATTAGCGCGTGGACCGGTTGGAATGAAGAAGGCCCGCATCCGGGGATGCAGGCCTTCGGTATGGTGGTGATCGCGGGGATCAGTCCTTCTTTTCCTCCCCGCCATCTTCGGCGGGCTTCTCCTCGGAGGCCGGTGCCTCTTCAGGAGCGGCTTCGGCGGCAGGAGCCTCCTCGGCTGCGGCTTCAGCGGCCGGAGCTTCTTCGGTGGCGGGAGCCTCCTCAGTGGCGGCTTCAGCAGCGGCCTCCTCGGCGGCGGCTTCGGCGGCACCTTCCTGGGCGAGCTTGGCGCTCAGGGCGGCGGCCATGTCGGCGGCCTTCTTCGTCTCAGCGGCCACGCGATCGGCCTCGGCCTTGGCGGCCTGCTCCTCCACGCTCTTACGCTTGCCTTCGATCTTGGTGTTCTTCTCGTTCAGCCACATGTCGAAGCGGCGCTGGGCCTCCTCCTCATTGAAGGCGCCCTTGCTCACTCCCCGCATCAGGTGGTCCATGTACAGGACACCGCGGTAGCTCAGGATGGCCTTGCAGGTGTCGCTGGGCTGGGCCCCCTTCCGGTACCACTCCAAGGCCCTGTCGAAGTTCAGCTCGACGAAGGCGGGCACCTGGTTGGGATCATAGGCCCCGATCCGCTCGATGTACCGGCCGTCGCGGGGCGAGCGGCTGTCGGCGATCACGATGTGGTAGTAGGGGCGGTTCTTCTTGCCTTTGCGTTGAAGGCGGATGCGGGTAGGCATGGTGCGTACGGTTAACCCTTTCTCGAAGGGGCCGCAAAAATAGGAAGAAAGTCCGTTGGTGACCCAGCCGGCATAAAAGTTCCTTGGAGCGGACCGAAGGAACCATCTTTGGGGCATGCGCACCTTCCTGTTCACGATCCTGCTGGCCCTCGCCTCCGGAGCCATGGCCCAGAACGACATCTTCGCCCTGGTGGTGGGCAACTGGCGCAACGGTCCGGTGCTGCTGAGCCCGGTGCTGGAGTCGAACGAGGCGGAGACCGACGTGATGCTCGTGGAGCCGCTTAGAAAGGAACATGCCTCCATGCGGGAGGCGAAGGACGTGGACGTGCTGCGCTTCTCGACGTACGAGATGGCCGAGGAGCATCGGCAGAGCCTCATTGCCAAGTACGGCCGACGAGGGATCACCGTGGTGGAGCTGCATGCGGCCACCGATGAGCGCAACGGTTCCGATCACTGACCCTTCCGCTGGCGGTCCAGCGCTCCACGCAACTGCCCCCGCACCTTCCTCCAGAAGGCCGGCGACCAGCCCAGCAGGAGGCCCGGCATGCCCAGCGCCTGCCGCGCCCAGCGCCACCGGTCGAAGGCATCGTCCTGGTGCAGGACCAGCCCGTCGCGCAGGGTCATCACCGTCCGTGCCTTGTTCACCACCTGCCGGCCGGTGCGGGTGAAGGTGTAGCGGGCCTCCCAGTGTACCACTGCCCCCTCCTCCCCTTCGCGTTCCACCTCATAGGCGAGCTGCAGGTCGGTGCCCCGGGAAAGCAGCAGCTGCCACATGGCCCGCACCCCGTCCGCATCCAGGTGCCCGAACACCGGGTCGTGGAAGCGCGCCTCCGGATGGTAGCAGGCGTTCATGGCACGCCAGTCGTGCTGCTGCAGGGCGGAGTAGAAGCGGTGGGCGGGCGACACGATGACAAGGTAGGGACGCCGTGATCCACCTGCGATCGTTCGATCCTGTGGATAACTGATACCCCTTTCTCCCGACCCTGCCGGGTACCTTTGAAGGCCTTCCACGACCTTCCCGTTCCGCGTTCCCGATGCCCACGTTCTCGCACCTCCACGTCCACACGCAGTTCAGCCTGCTGGACGGCGCCGCCGCCATCCCGAACCTGTACAAGAAGGCCGCCGCCGACGGGCAGCCCGCCCTGGCCATCACCGACCACGGCAACATGTTCGGGGTGTTCAAGTTCGTGGCCGAAGCGGGCAAGCACCGCAACGACGACGGCAGCCTAAAGGTGAAGCCCATCGTGGGCTGTGAGTTCTATGTGGTGGAGGACCGTCACAAGAAGCAGTTCACCCGCGAGGACCGCGACCAGCGCTGCCACCAGCTGATGCTGGCCAAGAACGCCACGGGCTACCGCAACCTGATGAAGCTCTGTTCGCTGGGCTACATCGAGGGCTTCTACAGCAAGTACCCGCGGATCGACAAGGAGCTGATCCTGAAGCACCACGAAGGACTGATCGCCACCACCTGCTGCCTGGCCGCCAGCGTGCCTCGCACCATCCTGCGCAAGGGCGAGGAGGCCGGCCTCGAGGAGTTCAAGTGGTGGCTGGACCTCTTCGGTGAGGACTACTACATCGAACTGCAGCGGCACGGCATCCCCGAGCAGGACCAGGTGAACGCGGTGCTGCTGCGCTGGGCGAAGCAGTTCAACGTGCCCGTGATCGCCAGCAACGACAGCCACTACGTGGACCAGCAGGACGCCAACGCGCACGACATCCTGCTGTGCATCAACACCGGCGAGAAGCAGAGCACCCCCAAGGCCAAGGACTTCGACGACGAGATGGGCAAGCCCAAGGGCACCCGCTTCGCCTTCTACAACGACGAGTTCTTCTTCAAGACGCAGGCCGAGATGGCGGCCACGTTCAGCGACGTGCCCGAGGCGCTGGACAACACCAACGCCATCGTGGACAAGGTGGAGGTGCTGAAGCTGAAGCAGGACATCCTGCTGCCGCACTACGCCATTCCCGAGGGCTTCACCGACCAGGACGAGTACCTGACGCACCTGACCTACCAGGGCGCGGTGCAGCGCTACCTGAACGGCGACGGCGGGGTGGACAGCCTGGAGCCACGGATCAAGGAGCGGCTGGACTTCGAGCTCTTCACCATCCGGACGATGGGCTTCGCGGGCTACTTCCTGATCACACAGGACTTCATCAACAAGGGCCGGGAGATCGGCGTGATGGTGGGCCCGGGCCGGGGCAGCGCCGCCGGCAGTGCCGTGGCCTACTGCATCGGCATCACCAACATCGACCCCATCAAGTACGACCTGCTGTTCGAGCGCTTCCTGAACCCGGACCGCAAGAGCATGCCCGATATCGACACCGACTTCGACGACGAGGGGCGGCAGCGGGTGATCGACTACGTGGTGGACAAGTACGGGAGGAACCAGGTGGCGCAGATCGTCACCTACGGCACCATGGCGGCCAAGACCAGCATCCGCGACGCCGCCCGGGTGATGGACCTGCCGTTGGCCGATGCCGACCGCCTGGCCAAGCTGGTGCCCGAGAAGCCCGGCATCGAACTCGGCCGGCTGCTGCACGCGCCCATCGATGGCGACAAGAGCCTCCGGCAGAAGGAAGGGCTGATGGCCGATGACCTGGACAAGGTGAAGCAGCTCCGCGCCGTGTGGGAGTCACAGACCCCCGAGGGCCAGGTGATGCGCGAGGCCGAGAAGCTCGAGGGCTCCGTGCGCGGCACCGGCGTGCACGCCGCGGGCATCATCATCGCCCCCAGCGACCTCACGGACATCATCCCGGTCTGCACCAGCAAGGACAGCGAGCTGCTGACCACCCAGTACGACGGGCGGGTGATCGAGGACGCCGGGGTGATCAAGATGGACTTCCTCGGGTTGAAGACGCTCACCATCATCCGCGACGCGCTGCGGATGATCCAGGCGAACCACGGGGTGGAGATCGACATCGACGCCATCCCGCTGGACGATGCGAAGACCCTGGCCCTGTACCAGCGGGCAGAGACCAACGGCACCTTCCAGTTCGAGAGCGCGGGCATGCAGAAGTACCTGCGCGAGCTGAAGCCCGACCAGTTCGCGGACCTGATCGCCATGAACGCGCTGTACCGGCCGGGTCCGCTGGAATACATCCCGAACTTCATCAAGCGCAAGCACGGGCAGGAGGCCATCGTGTACGACCTGCCCGAGATGGAGGAGTACCTCCACGAGACCTACGGCATCACCGTGTACCAGGAACAGGTGATGTTGCTCAGCCAGAAGCTGGCCGGCTTCAGCAAGGGCGATGCCGACGTGCTGCGCAAGGCGATGGGCAAGAAGGACCGCGCCACGCTGGACAAGATGAAGGGGAAGTTCCTGGAAGGCATCGCCGAACGGGGCTTCGACCCGAAGGTGTGCGCCAAGGTGTGGACCGACTGGGAGGCCTTCGCCCAGTACGCCTTCAACAAGAGCCACAGCACCTGCTACGCCTTCGTGGCCTACCAGACCGCCTGGCTGAAGGCCAACTACCCGGCCGAGTACATGGCCAGCGTGCTCACCCACAACCTGGCCAGCATCGACAAGGTCACCTTCTTCATGGAGGAATGCCGGCGCATGGGCATCCCCGTGCTGGGTCCCGACGTGAACGAGAGCCGCTACCCCTTCAGCGTGAACAAGGCCGGCCAGATCCGCTTCGGACTGGGCGGCGTGAAGGGCGTGGGCGAAGGCGCCGTGGAGGCCATCGTGCGTGAGCGCGAGGAGAACGGTCCCTACACCTCCATCCACGACCTGATGCGGCGGGTGGACCTGCGTGCCGCCAACCGCAAGGCCCTGGAGAGCCTGGCCCATGCCGGTGCCTTCGACGGGTTGGGCACGCTCCGCGCCCACTTCTTCCACAGCCCGGGCGAGGGTCGCCCCACCTGGATCGAGACGCTCGTGCGCTACGGCCAGCAGCACCAGGACGGTTCGGACAGCAGCCAGGTGAGCATGTTCGACGGCCTGGAGGACGAGGCCGCGGCCATCCCCGAACCGCCGGCTCCGGCGATCGACGAGTGGATCGCCCTCGAGAAATTGCACCACGAGAAAGAGGTGATCGGCTTCTACCTGAGCGGCCATCCGCTGGACGACCACCGGCTGGAGATCAAGCACCTCTGCAACGTGACGCTGCCACAGTTGCAGGACCTGGCCCCCATCGCCAACCGCGAACTGGCCTTCCCCGGCATCGTGACGCGCGCCGAGCACCGCGTGAGCAAGAACGGCAAGCCCTTCGGCAGCATGAGCCTGGAGGACCACCACGGCAGCCACGACTTCATGCTCTTCGGCGAGGACTACCTGAAGTTCAAGCACTACCTGGTGCCGGGCACGCTGCTGTTCGTGAAGGCCCGCGCCACCGAGCGCACCTGGGGCCGCGACGAAGGCCAGCTGGAGCTGAAGGTCTCGCAGATCGACCTGCTGGGCGACGTGCGGGAGAAGTACATCACCGCCCTGCGCATCAGCTGCGAGGCGGAGCGGTTGAACGCCGATCTGGTGGAACTGCTCACCAGCACCCTGAAGAAGAACCCCGGCACCTGTCAACTGAAGCTGGCCCTTACCAGCACCGAGGAGCACTTTAGCGTGGAACTGCCCAGCAAGGGATTGAACGTGGGCGTGAGCGAGGAACTGATCAACGCCCTGGAGCAGATCCCCGAGGTGAGCTACGCCTTGGGATGACAAGATGACGGGTATTCCGACGTGGCCCGGTAGTTGCCCGGGAAAGCATCCCGCTAACTTTGCATCTGAAACCTGACAAGCCGATGGCTATTGAACTGACCGACAACAACTTCGAAGAGCTGGCGCTGAAGAGCGACAAGCCCGTGATGGTGGACTTCTGGGCCGAGTGGTGCGGCCCCTGCCGCATGGTGGGTCCCGTGGTGGAGGAGATCTCCAAGGAATACGACGGCAAGGCCGTGGTGGGCAAGGTCAACGTGGACCACAACCCCGGCATCAGCATGAAGTATGGCATCCGCAGCATCCCAACGATCCTGTTCTTCAAGAACGGCGAAGTGGTGGACCGCAGCGTGGGTGCCGTGCCCAAGGCCATGCTGGCCCAGAAGCTGGACGGCCAATTGGTCTGATCCCCATAGCGTGAATTCAGAAAGCCCGGGTCACTCCGGGCTTTCGACTTTCACACCCTTCTCACGAACCTCACCGTTCTGACCCGAACTTAGCGGTCCCCATGCCCATTGAACGGAAGCACTTCCAGGCGCTCAGCGCGCTCGAGTTCCACGCCCGCCAGGTGGTGGAGGGCTTCCTCGCGGGCCTTCACAAGAGCCCCTTCCACGGCTTCAGCGTGGAGTTCGCCGAGCACCGCGCGTACAACCGGGGCGAGAGCACCCGCCACATCGACTGGAAGCTCTATGCCCGCACGGACAAACTCTTCGTGAAGCGCTACGAGGAGGAGACCAACCTGCGCTGCCAGCTCGTGATCGACGCCAGCAGCAGCATGTACTTCCCCGTGCTGCCGGCCGACAAGGAGGGCTGGAACAAGATCCGCTTCAGCGTGCACGCCGCCGCCGCGCTCATCACCCTGCTGCGCAAGCAACGCGACGCCATCGGCCTCACCGTGTTCGCGGACGACATCAGCGTGAGCGAACGCGCCCGCAGCAACGCCGCCCACCTGCGCCACCTGATGCAGGAACTGGAGCAGCTGCTGGCCACCGAGGCACCGGCGAAAGGGCGCGGCACCTCCGCCGTGGAGGCCCTGCACGACATCGCCCAGCGGGTGCACCGCCGCTCGCTGGTGGTGGTGTTCAGCGACATGATGGACAGCGCCGACCGCGAGGACGAGGTCTTCGACGCGCTGCAGCACCTGCGCTACAACAAGCACGACGTGATCCTCTTCCACGTGGTGGACCGCAAGGCCGAGCTGGACCTTGCGCTGGAGGACCGCCCTTACACCTTCGTGGACCTGGAAACGGGTGCCCAGGTGAAGGCCCACCCCGCCGAGGTGCGCGACGAGTACCGCAAGGCCATGGCCGAGCGCTGGCACCGCCTGAAGCTGAAGTGCGGCCAGTACCGCATCGAGCTGGTGGAGGCCGACATCAACGCCGGCTTCGAGCCCATCCTCACGGAGTTCCTGCTGAAGCGCAGCAAGTTGTACTGAGCAGGGTTGGGGGTTGGAGGTTGGAGGTTGAACGTTGGAGGTTGCATGTTGGCTTCCGGGGTGTACATTTGCACCCGCTCCGCTCAGCGGGGCACTGCCGGTCCGGTAGTTCAGCTGGTTAGAATGCCGGCCTGTCACGCCGGAGGTCGCGGGTTCGAGTCCCGTCCGGACCGCAGCGAGTGAAGCCCGCCGAATGGTGGGCTTCTTCATTTGGGATCGGTCTGGATGGGACGAGAAGCCTGTCCCGAGCCGAGGCCGAGGAACGAGGGAGCGGTAGCGGGATATCGGTCAATATTTTCATTACTTATTGAAACTTCATTCATTTCAACCTATCTTCGTCCCATGCAACTCCCCGAAGCCCGCCGGAAGTTCATCGAGGCCTGGGGCGCCTTTGGCAGCGCCTGGGGCATCAGCCGCACGATGGCCCAGGTCCATGCGCTGCTCCTGCTGGCCACCGAGCCGTTGAGCACGGACGACGTGATGGAGCAGCTGAACATCAGCCGGGGCAATGCGAACATGAACCTGCGGGCGCTGATCGACTGGGGCCTGGTGAGCAAGGTGCTGAAGCCCGGCGACCGCAAGGACCACTTCGAGGCCGAGAAGGACGTGTGGCGCATCGCCACGCAGATCACCCGCGAGCGGAAGAAGCGCGAACTGGA
>ERZ795048.3918-NODE-3918-length-10681-cov-4.334557_pt1 | contig 10681 bp, 10 predicted proteins | sample MGYA00375132_ERZ795048 | MGnify/ENA primary metagenome ERZ795048 (study PRJEB30177, sample SAMN05720225) | activated sludge metagenome | isolation source: Anaerobic digester | place: Hong Kong | collected 2014-12-17 ...
CAACCGCAGGTCCGATGGTGATATTCGGCACGAAATGGCCGTCCATAACATCAATATAGATATAGTCGGCACCGGCGGCATCAATCGCGCAGACTTCTTCGCCCAGACGGGCAAAATCAGCCGATAAAATCGAAGGAGAAATCAGAATAGACATAATGGATCACTTTTGAAGACAGAAAGGTGGGGCAAATCACTGTTCTACCACTATAAAGGACAGCGAATCACCCGCGCAAGGGATTTATCAAAAAAAGTGAAATTTCGATCGAGTGCCTATTTCCTCAAAGCATCCGGATGGATACCAGCTTCCTTACCGATCATATAATAGACGGATTCCATATCAAGCTCACCACCGGTCCCGCGCTCCTTGACATGGTGAGCCATCGAAGCATCCATCATAATAATGGATTTATCAGGTTGGTTCCGCTTACGCATATGTACGTCAGTACAATTCACAATAAACTCGATAGCCTCATCAGAGACAGTGATTTTATGGTGCTTCTCATAGCCTTTGCGTAAATTCTTCATAATCTCGATCGTCTGCTCAACATTAGGCACAGACAAAAAGACTTTTTGAAAACGACGATCCATCGCAGGATCAAGCGCTACATAAATACGAAACTCGTCCAAAGTTGTCGCACCGATAATGTGCAAATCCCCAACTGTTAGATAGGGCTTCATAACTTCGGAAAGACCTTTATAAGCACTGCCCTCACATGACGGCATAATCTGGTGCATCTCATCGATAAATAGAACGACTTTCGGATAAGACGGATCATGATAGCGCTCGGCAATCCCCTTACACAAAGGCAAGAAACGTCCCTGAAACTCTGCGGGCCCCATCGTCCCCGCAGACATCGCCGCCAGATCAACCTCGAGAATACGGGCATCTTGCAAATATTCGGGAACTTCCTTAGCAATAATTTTTTGAGCCAATCCGGCACAAAGCGCAGTTTTACCCACACCGGCAGGAGCCAAAAGAGCGGCATTCTTACGCCCCTTCTGGAGCAAGATCAGAATAACCTGATCAATCTCTTCATCACGGCCTGTAATAGGATCAAAACGACCCATCCGCGCCCAATCGGTAAAATCACGGCAATATTTATGGATCAGCTCTTCAAGCTGGTCATCAGGCACTTTAAACTTGGATTTAACATCACTGCTCATAAGCGGATTTTAGACGCGGAACCGTTAATTTTTCATGTACAAAACATCTTATCCTATATAAGGAGCAATCTCGTCCCAAGTGTAACCTTGCATATAGAGCAATGACACCAAATCGCTATGAATTATGGAATTTTTTATCTCAGCCTGAACCAACGGCTTCGGATGGTATCCTACGCCCAAGCCTGCATTTTTTAACATCGGCAAATCATTAGCACCGTCCCCGACAGCAACAGTGTCAACCAACTCGATCCCCAATTGAGCAGCATATTTGTGCAAATATGTTAGCTTGGCATCCCGATCGAGAATGGGGGGAATAACAGTCCCGCTCAAAACATCCCCATCAAACCCAAGTTGATTACCGTGATGACCTGTAAACCCGCACGCCCGAGCAATACGCTCTGTAAAGAACGTAAATCCGCCCGAAACAAGGACACAAGTCGCCCCAACCTGTGTCATAACCTGCACCAGCGTTCTCGCCCCTGAATTAAGAATCATGCCCGAATATGTTTCATGCAACAATTCAATCGGCAGCCCTTTCAAAAAACTGACCCTTTCCCGTAAAGCTTCTTCAAAATCAAGCTCTCCAAGCATGGCTCGCTTTGTAATAAGAGAAACTTTGTCACCAAAACCCGCCAAAGCAGCCAACTCGTCCAGCGTTTCTCCAACCACAATCGTGGCATCCATATCAGCAAGCAGGAGCTTTTTTCTTCTATTAGCTGCAGACACGACAAACAAATCAACGAGATGAGAAGAGCATATTTCTCGTGCCGATTGAAATGCCGAATCCCCGATAGCACTGCCAACCGGATATTCAAAAGCAACCCTCTCCCGAAGCCATCGCCCTTCTCTATTGCCAGACTCGCCAAATCTTGGCAGAATATCGGCAATTATATCCTCAAGAGAATCATGATCGGTTCCCACACAGGATCTGACAAATATAATGACCTGTTCCATTTTGGCCCAACCTTAGCAATAAATAATTATTCGATGAAGAATTCTACCGCATCCGGCCAATCTGGCAATGTCTTGTTTTTGATTTTGATTGCAGTTGTCCTTTTTGCAGCCCTATCCTTTGCCGTATCCCAATCAATGAGAACCACTGGAGGGGGAGGGATTTCCGAAGAAGCCGAGAAAATCAACACCGCTTACCTTCACCAATTCCCATCAGCCCTAAATCAAACCATCATGAGAATGCGCATGTCCGAAGGCGTAGAGCCTGAAAGCCTGATTTTTGCGTTTCCAGGAAACACTGACTACGGAACATTCGGCACTCTTCCTCAAAACGAAGTTTTCCATCCTTTAGGAGGAGGTCTATCCTACCAAAAAGCACCCGATGGAATCAATGATGGCTCTGACTGGATTTTCAACGGGGATTTGGAAATCAGCAATCTCGGCTCCACCAGCGGCACAAACACAAGCTCCGATCTTCTGGCCATACTCCCTGGAATAACCGAAAAAATTTGCCGATATGTGAATTTTGACCTAACCCAAGTCATGCAAACACCCCCATCAATAACAGTCGCAGGAGAAACAAATAAATTCACAGGGACCTTTGGCTACGCAGGCACAATTAATGATCCAGCCATAGCTGGTCACGACACCTATTGTTACTACTCGACAAATCTCGGGAAATACGTATTCTACAAAGCACTGTTAGAGCGCTGATATAGTCAAATAAATTAATTTTTGTACAAGGAACAAGAGACGACCCGTATTAAACATACGGTAGGAGCGCAGTGACGATGTGCAAAAGTTAAGTTAGAAGACTATATTTCTCAAAGACGCCGACAAGCTCGGTATGGGTTGACCATGTAAACTGATCGACCATTTGTATGGTCTTGAGCTTGTAGCCTCCCGCCAATAAAATTTTAGCGTCGCGAGCAAAAGTCGACGGGTTACAAGACACTCCAATAACTACAGGAAGATTAGATTTTGCGAGCATTTGCGCTTGTTCTTTTGCTCCGGCTCTTGGGGGATCAAACACGGCAGCTTTATAATCACGAAGCTCTCGACCGACGATAGGTTCTTTAAACAGGTCGCGAACCTCGGCAGAAAAACGGGCATGCCCTTTTGCTGCTTCTACCAAGCTATTGGCCATAGCCCAGTCGCCTTCAGCAGCATGAACTGTGTATTTATTCAATAGATGCCCCGCAAAAGTTCCGCAGCCTGAGAAAAGATCAGCCACTTTATCTTTCTTACCTAATTTATGACGCGACAGCCCTTGAAGGACGGCATCAATCAATGCAGCTTCCCCTGCTGCTGAAGGCTGCAGGAATGCTGCCGCCGGTAAATCAACAGTAATTGCTCCGTTGGTTTTTTTGATTGGTGTTAGAGATACTTGCGTTTCACATTTCGAGAAAGCATCTTTTCTAAAGCTGATGCGAGCCAATCCGCATTGCTCTGCCATTGCGGCAATTGATCCGGTTTGGCGCGCGCCTGTTTCATCAAGCCCCGTTATCACACAGTCGAACAAGCCTCCGTCCGCTTCTTGAACCAATAATTCTATCGCGTGATTTTTATGTGCTATGTTTTTCAAAGCCTGAGGAAGTTTTTCTACAATAGACTGTAATTGAGGTGTTAGCAGCAGGCAGTTCTTTATCGGTGCCAAATCATGGGAGTGATATTTATTATAACCGATAAAAACTTCATTTTCGTGGCGTAGAGCGTTGAGGGTTACGCGGCGGCGTCCGCCTTCCGAAATAAATACAGGCTCCAGCCACTCTTCTATTTCCAGCTCATTTTCTGCCAATAGAGTTTTTAGCCTATCAGCTTTCCAAGTTTTGTAATGCTCATCTGAAATGTGTTGCAACTGGCATGAGCCACATTCTTCAAAATGCGGGCATGTGGAACAAACCAACTGTTCGGAACTAAATTCTTCTGTATATAAACGTGTCATGCCCATTCATATACCTGCCCCCACCTCCAAAAACCACTATAAAAACAAACACCACAAAATGTTTGACATAATAAAAATACTATGTTATCAGCTAGCCATATTATTAAAAAAGAGGAGTCATCAATGTTAGCAGCAACTTTTACAGATGTAGCAACTTTTGCAAATGAAGCAGACGTTCGTGCTCAACTTGGCATGTTAGAAGTTGGAGAAAATCTAAAATTAGGCCGTGCACATCTTGGTCAACAGGAACATCTTCATGATACTCAAGTAAGCGTTACCAGACATTCTAACTTAGGTTTTACAATTACACTTACCGGTATCGAAGCGTCGCCTAAACTTGGTTTAAACCGCTTAAGACAAAGCTTCGCTGTTTCGTTTCAAAAGGCGGGTGAGAATTTAGTTGCTATAGGTGGAATTGAAACTGCAGAGAAAATGGAATACGATCCCTATAAAGGAAAAGCAATCCCTACTGGCAATATAGAAACAACAAGTGCAATGACGCCAGGCGAGACTAAAAATACGTTAGCACGCATGCGCTTTATAATTTCGAATGCAAGAAGTTTAGGATAAGAGTTCACACAAGATGAAAAAATCCCCGCATTAGTTTTGTTTTGCGGGGATTTTAATTATCTTATCCAATTAGGAATTAGTGCATGGTCTGCGCCACAACAGCTACCAGAATAATTGCCACAATGTTGGCAATCTTAATTAGCGGGTTCACGGCAGGGCCAGATGTATCCTTGTATGGGTCCCCGACTGTATCCCCTGTGACGGCTGCCTTATGGGCTTCGGAGCCTTTGCCGCCATGATGGCCTTCTTCGATGTATTTTTTGGCGTTATCCCATGCCCCTCCTCCGGAGGTCATGGAAATTGCCACGAAGAGTCCTGTAACAATCGTACCCATTAGCAAAGCACCCAGAGCCTGAAATGCCGATGCCAAGTCAGCTACTTTATAAACGACCATAAAGAGGATGATTGGCGCGCCAACCGGCAATAAGGATGGAACAACCATTTCACGGATAGCGGCCTTGGTCAGGAGGTCGACTGCTGTACCATATTCCGGTTTGGCTTTGCCTTCCATGATCCCGGGGATATCCCGAAACTGGCGACGAACTTCCATGACAACGGAACTGGCTGCACGACCGACTGCTGTCATAGACATTGCTCCGAACAAATATGGTAGCAATCCACCAATAAACAGTCCTATTACAACAAACGGATCTTGTAGAGAGAACGTTAGTCCTGATAAGTCAGGCATATAGTGCTTGATCTCTTCTGTGAAGGCCGCGAACAGAACCAGTGACGCAAGACCGGCAGAACCGATTGCGTATCCTTTGGTTACTGCTTTTGTAGTGTTACCTACGGCGTCCAGCTCATCAGTTGTTACACGAACATTTTCAGGCAGGTTGGACATTTCTGCGATACCACCCGCATTGTCTGTTACTGGGCCGAACGCATCTAAAGCCACAACCATTCCAGCCATAGACAGCATTGTGGTTGCCGCAATTGCAATTCCGTATAGTCCTGCAAATGCAAAGGCCAGATAAATACCAACACAAATCACCAGAACCGGCAAGGCTGTTGCCTCAAGAGAGACAGCCAAACCTTGGATGATGTTTGTTCCGTGACCTGTCTCAGAAGATTTTGCAATCTCTTTTACAGGACGGAAGTCTGTTGATGTGTAGTATTCGGTGATCCAGACAATTAATGCGGTTACGCCTAAGCCTACTCCACCACAGATCATCAAATCCATTCCTGTGACAAGTTCTCCGTTACTTAATGTCAGACCTTCATCCACCCCGATTTGTTTGGCGACAAAAGCCAACAACAATAGAGCGGAGAAGACTGCCGATGCTATAAAGCCCCGATACAACGCTCCCATCACTGTTGATGTTGATTTTGTGAAGCGAACAAAGAATGTTCCTGCGACGGATCCTACGATGCACAATGCTCCGATTAATAGAGGCAACATCATTCCCAGTAGGACTGAGCCTTGGTCAAAGACGCTGGCTGCGATCAGCATCGCGGCCACAATGGTCACTGCGTGTGTTTCAAACAAGTCTGCTGCCATCCCTGCGCAGTCTCCGACATTATCACCAACATTATCAGCGATAACGGCAGGGTTGCGAGGATCATCTTCCGGAATTCCCGCTTCGACTTTTCCGACTAAGTCGGCCCCTACGTCAGCACCTTTTGTAAAGATACCTCCGCCCAAGCGCGCAAAAATTGAGATTAGCGATGCTCCAAACCCAAGGCCAACCAGCCCTTCCAGAACTTCGCGAATTGGGAGAGATTTCCATTCCATTAAGCCGTAAGTATATCCTGCGACACCCATTAGACCCAAGCCAACCACTAACATTCCTGTGATTGCCCCCGCCTTGAACGACACGTCCAATGCTTGCTCGCGGCCTTCGGTTGCGGCTTGTGCCACACGAACATTTGCGCGGACAGAGACGTTCATGCCGATGAAGCCTGCAGCCCCTGATAAAATTGCTCCGACAAGAAAGCCAACAGCAACATGCGTTCCCAAAAGCACCCAAAGCACCAAAGCTACGAATACCCCGACCATACCGATGGTTCTATATTGACGCGCAAGGTAGGCTGATGCGCCCTCTTGAATGGCTGCTGCAATTTCTTGCATCCTGTCGTTTCCTGGTGATTTGGCCATGACGCGGCGGTAGCTAACCTGCCCATATATCAGTGCCAAAACTACACAAGAAGCGATCAATAGATAGACTTGAGACATGATGTGCTCCCCTTATAGGTTTTAGAAAGAATTTACCCCTGACCTCTCCAAAATTGCTGCAATGCAGAAATTTACTGAAAAATCAACGTGTTAGAGTACGCCTGACTCGGGCAATGCGCAAGGGGCAGCCTATTGTTTTTCTTTAATGATTTTTGAAACTCTTGCCTGAGAAAAAAGAAACCCCGCCGAAGCGGGATGAGTTTAGGGCTCACACTAAAACTTGAATTGTTGCTATGTCCTCAGGCATTTCTTTGTTGTATATTTTGTAAGAGTACCTGTCTGACTTTATCTTCACCGATCACTTTTACAGTGATTTGATTCAGGCGTTTTTTGATTATTTCCACATTAACAACTCCACCTGCGTCCATCGCACCTTTGCGACCTAAAACACCGTACATATCTTGAATGTACGCATCTTTGAGGCGTGGGAAGAATTTTTCGATTTCTTTGGCTGTTTCCGCATCAACGGCCTCTAATGTAATGGAGATATTGATGACTTGTACGATGCCTTTTTCGTTTACTACCGGTAGGACCAAGGGATCCATCTTGACGAAAGCCACTTTGGCATCTGCTTCTGCTTTTTCTTTATCCGATAGCTCTTTCTTCGCTTGTGCATCCAGATCCCCCGGAGTGACAGACGCTTGAGCCTGATTTCCGAAGAACCAATACGCTCCGCCCCCAATTCCACCGAGGAGAAGCAATGCCACAAGTATAAGAATACCTTTTTTCATTTTGCCCTTATCCCTTATTATTTTTCTTCATCTATAAGGATATCAGGCAAAAATTAACGACGCGTAATAATTAGGTAAAATTTGATGATTTTAACTATCATTTAATATCAATGACTTAGCTGGCATTCACTAGGAAAGACCTCTAAATACTCCCCAAATGCAGTGCGGAAATACTTAACAATGCTCTGCAGTGCGAGAAATCAGTAATTCTGAAAGAGGTTTCCTTACAGAGCGTACTTTTGTTTCATCTTGAGCTGTTTTCGGGAAGCCTACTCTGCCTAGAAAGAGGATTTGGTCTACTGGCTTTTTATAAAACTGCATAACCTTCTCTGCAAGAGTGACGGAGAGTTTTTTCATTTTCTGATCGGATGTAAAATCTATATTTTTAGCTCCATAAAAACCAAAAATTAGTGGGGCTATTTCAGGCTGCATCACCATATCGTATTTAGTAAGTGTCAGCCAAAATCTCTGCAAACTCCGTCCAAATTCGATATATTCTTCTATAGTGTGTGCATTCTTTTGTGGATGCTTCCATGATACAGCAAAATGAGATGAGCAAGCCACACCTGGCAGAAAATCAAGCTCTAACTTTGGCATTAAAGTTCCCATGAGATACTTATTAAAGAATTTCATTCGTGATGGACTCTTAATGACCCAGCGCATAAGTAGGCGCGTCATACCAGAAAGTCCCGTTGCTGCTACCGGTATTCCTGTTGCACTGCGTTTATGTTTCCAATCCATCATTTCGTTATGAATTTTGTATGTTTCCGGAATTGTTAAACGAATTTCTGTGGCGCACATATATACAGATATAATACCCAGCTTATCATGAAGTCCTGAATACCAGCTTATCTCCATTTCAGCGGGAAGAATACTTTCCAACTCATGCCTTACGTTTTGAGGTAGCGGTGTGTTTTTATAAGCGTCTCTTTGAACGGATCTTTTTCTAATACAATCTACTAAGGCATCCGATGCACCATTGTCTCCAGCAGCAAAGGAAATATCAATTTTTACTTGATTAGATTCTGCCGGATAAATTCGGTCTATGTTGATTTTTTTGCCAAATATAGAACTGGCAATAGAAATATTTTCTATTAGGGCTCCAGCAGCGATGAAGGCTGGCTGCCCATTGTTATACTCATATACATTTTCAGGATCTAAACTAAGATGTACACAGATATGGGACTGATCAATAATTTCAAACTGCCAAGGTTGGCAATTATCTCCACTGGGAGCCCAGCGTGCTAAATCCAATATTTGGTATATTTCATCAGAAACTGGGGCAGATTCCATAATTACTCCATTTTTTAGCTTCGAGACGAAGCCAGAAAAAGAAGAAGCAGGACGCTTCTTTATGGATAAAGTATATCTATTTCTCTCAAAAAGGAAAGTACCTATATTATCCACGCTAGAAAGAATCGCAATGAAGATTTTTCAACTCGGAAATCTATTGTCTTACTTCTTTCGCCAGTGCATCCAAAATTCCATTAACTAATTTTGGTTCATTGCCATCAAAAAATCCAACTGTGATATTCAAGTAATCATTTATGATGATCGGAGTATCAATTTTTGTATGAGCAAGTATTTCGTAAGCACCACAAATCAAAATTGAGGCCAGCAGATTTTCTACTTTCCCAATTTTCTCTGTGCGAGGTTTTATAAGTTGCTGGATGTCTCCCCAACGATCTGTAACCCCTGACATCAAATTCTGGAACATTTGGACATCTGCTTCTACCATTTGCTCTCCGTCTATTTCCATGCCTTTACGGTACAGTATGTATTCCTCATAAAGTGAGGCAGGTGGCACCTGGTTCTGTAACGCTTGATACACGGCTTGTACTGCCAACAATCGGGCGGCGGTTTTTCTCGCCTTCAAAGACCCTTTGCCGGATTTTGCTTTTGTTTCTGCCTTAGGCGCTGCCTCTGTCATTTTTATTCTGTCTTTCCTTCGAAATTCTGTTTCAGTTTCAGCATCATGAGTGCGGCTGTTGCGGCCCCTCCCCCTTTATCCTGTCTTGATTTATCGGCGCGGTCCATAGCCTGCTCAACATTCTCGACCGTTAGGATTCCATTTCCGACCGGCAGATCATATGCCAAAGCCACGTCCATCACACCTCTGGCGCTTTCATTGGATACAATCTCGTAATGGGTGGTTTCACCGCGGATCACACATCCCAACACGACATACGCGTCATATTTTTCTGTTTGAGCGGCAAATTGTAGTGCAGACGGGATTTCAAGGGCACCCGGAACGGTTATAATTTCTGAAGTTGCGCTTACTTTTTTCAAGGCGGCCATGGTTCCATCAATCAAATGGTCATTGATCTCATTATAAAACCGCGCTTCGATAACCAAAACATGTGGGGGTGTTTCAAATTTCAAATGACCTGCGTCGTGCGCGGAATGATTGATCTGTACCATGTGTAATAACCCTTTTGCTGTGCGGGGTCTGTCTTAAGACAAAAGCCCCTGTTTCGTCAAGATTTAATCGGCATTGATGGATTCAAAGCCTTCGATACTCATATTATACGCATCAATTCCTATCACTGGGCCCGGATGATTGGTCAGGACTGTCATTTTACGCACCCCGAGATCATACAAAATCTGAGAACCTATGCCATATTCCGGCGGGCGTTTTGGGGCGAGCAGGTTTTGGCGATTATGGTCACGAATAAGAACCAGAATACCAGCCCCCTTTTCAGCAATGCGTTTCATTGCCATGTCCAGTACGGAGAGATCTGCGCCCAGCAAATCTGCAATGGTGTTTTCGACATGTACCCGTACCAATATATTCTCATTGTTTGAAATTTTACCAACCACAATTGCCAGATGTTCCGTATCATCCAGAATGTTCTTATAGGTGTGGAGTTTGCATCCAGATTTCCATTTGCTGTTAAAATCTGTAACCGCAATCTGTTCGATGATTTTTTCTGTTTGTCTGCGATAGGCAATCAGGTCTTCAATGGTTCCGATCTTCAAGCCGTGGGATTTTGCAAACGGAATTAAATCATCAAGACGCGCCATTGTGCCGTCATCTTTCATGATCTCACATATCACACCCGCCGGTCTTAAGCCCGCTATTCGGGAGACATCTACTGCTGCCTCGGTATGGCCTGCACGCACCAGAACACCGCCTGCCCTTGC
>ERZ795048.3919-NODE-3919-length-10679-cov-5.375847_pt1 | contig 10679 bp, 10 predicted proteins | sample MGYA00375132_ERZ795048 | MGnify/ENA primary metagenome ERZ795048 (study PRJEB30177, sample SAMN05720225) | activated sludge metagenome | isolation source: Anaerobic digester | place: Hong Kong | collected 2014-12-17 ...
AGGAGCAGAGAGTATCTGGAGGCTCTCTACTACATTCCGGAGTCTCCCGTTCGCTCTGACCTGAAGATCAGCGCTTTTTTCCGGCTCGGCCCCCTCTACCCCCGATGGGAGAGAGAGATCTTCGATACCCTTCTTAAAAAAAACGGTCTGGAAGGGGACATGCCCCTGAAAAGCCTCTCACACGGATGGCTCAAAAGAGTCTACTTCTATTTCGGCCTTGCTGTCCGGGCCCGTCTTTTTCTCATGGATGAAGTGAATGACGGCATGGACATGCCTGCACAGAGAGAGCTTGTCCGTGAGATGGTAGCGCATCATGACCCTGAGCGGATCGTGCTTCTGGCTTCTCATCACATGGAAGAGTGTCAGTCTCTTCTGGATGATATCCTTGTCATGGAGAAGGGGCGGATCTGCTATTCCGGGCCTCTGGACGAAGCTCTCAGCCTGACAGGATGGATGGAGGCATCGGACTTCAAAGGGCCTGAAAGGGATCTTCTACAAAGAAAGACGATCCTGGGGACGGAATATGTCCTTATCCGCCACCCTGAACAGCACGGAAACGACGTAAGGCCTGCTGACCTGGTTACGTTTCTGGAAGCTGTGACCATGGAAGGAAAGGAGACTGACCATGAAAAGAAATAACTTTTTATCTGTTTTAGACTATCAGCTGAAGACAAGATGGCGGTCACTTCTCATCTCAGGCCCCTGTGTCTACATCCTGCTCTATATCATCACTCTTCTGGCAGCCCCCTTTGCACAGAGAGGGGGAGGAGTGGTCCGTTTTATCGCAGAGGGGAATCTTTTTCTGATCGGAGCGAGCCTGGCTTTCACGGTCAATATGACCTTCGGAGTCATCGCTCACATCATCCGGGCGGTGGGAAGCCGCAGGGCCTTTATCCTCTTTCCGGCTTCGAAGCAATCCAAAGTGGTGGGGACTACCCTTTACGGACTCCTCTGGATGCTCATGAATATTGTGATCTGGCTGGCGCTGATGTTTCTCTCGTCTGCAGCCCGGGGTGAAGAGGTGAACTTCACAGGGGGAGGCGAGTTTGACCCTGTGATCCTTCTGGCCATCCTGGCTTCTATGGCCGCGTTTTCTCTCTTTTCTTTCTTCTTCGCCCTCATCAGGCAACATCACGGTATCGCAAACCTGCTTATCTTTGCTGGGATGGTGGCCTTTGCCCTCTTCATGGGACGTCTCTTGTGGGGTATCGTCTCATGGATAGCTCCCGGTACGGGAGGCGGGTTTCTGAGCCTTCTCCATTTCCTTTTCCAGGGCGGAATCTTTTACGGACTGGCCTGGCTGGCCCTCTCCAGGCTGGCTTACCGGGAGGATTGAGATGTTTGCCCATGATAAACCTATCTATCAGCAGATCAGAGATATGATCATCACCGAGATCATCTCAGGAAGGTGGAAAGAGGGCGATCATATTCCCAGTGTACGGGTCCTGAGTACTGACCTTGGTGTGAATCCCAATACTGTTCTGCATACCCTCGGTGATCTTCAGAAAGAGGGCGTCTTGGAAAAGGAGCGGGGTGTGGGGAACAGGGTAGCCGCCGGAGCTGCCGAAAGGCTTGCCGGTGAGTTGAAAAGAGATTTTCAAGAGCGGGAAATGAGAAATTTTATCAAACGCGCCCGTCTCCTCGGGTTTACTCAAAAAGCCCTGTACACGGCTATGGAAAGGATATGGAACGATGAAAAGAAGTAAAGTGGTGTCCGGCATACTCATTCTGACCGTCCTGTTTGTCACAGGCTGTGCCCGGAAGCCCTTATCCGACCTGTCTCATCCGCTTGAGGGAGAAAAGGAACTCACCCTGGATGCAGGCTGGAAGATCAATGACCTTATCAATAATAATCCCATGTTCAATATGGGCGTCGGAAACGGCACGATCTATTCGATACGGGACAGGGGAGAAGAGATGGCCCTGGTTCTGACCAGGCTCGGGGGAGAAGAGATCTCCTCTTTCGTCATTCCCAAGGGGAAAGGCCCCGGGGAGGTCCTGGCTCCCATGCAGACGACTCTGAGTGAGAAATATTATATGATCTACGATATACAGCTTCTCAAGTTCTCCCTCTACTCCCCCGAGGGAGATTTTATGGAAGATGTGATGATGGATCCCGATCAGGGGATCCCCTTCTTTCATCAGCAGACCGGGGAGACCTTTCTCTACAGCGGGCTGCTCAGCGTCCAATACGGAGAAGGGCGGGTTGAAAACGGAGTAGTTAAGACCCTGCGGAAAAGAGAATATGAAGATATCTACCGGGGAATGGAGGAGCTGGAGACCCGGGGAACACGACTGACGATTCCCCTGGTCTCTGAAGGAGTCCTTTTCTCACTCGTCTCCCGGAAGTCTCTCAGGTTATCCCGGCTGGATTATCACTGGAATGAGGAGAAGGTCTACGCCGATCTGCCGGGTTCCCTTATCACCTTCGGGATAGCAGCAGACAGATCGCATCTCTACCTACCCTTTCCCGCGGACCTTGAAAAAGCCCAGAGGACAGGGAAGATGAAAAGTGAATGTGCTGTAGCTGTCTTTGATAAAGAGGGCGGCAGGCATCTCTATAACATAAAAGGGCCTGTCTCCCGGTTTGAAGGAATGCTGAGCGCTGTGGGGGTCACAGAAGGGAAGCTGGTCCTCCTGGCCATCGATGATACGGGAGAATTGTCTCAGGCTCTGGGAGCCACAAAAGAAACGTCTCCCGGCGGAGACAAATGGATCCTCGTCTATACGCTTCCCTGAAAAGAGATAAAACAGGAACGGGGCACCTGAGGTGCCCCGTTCCTGTTGCTGAGGGTGTGAAGGAGGTTCGGTTGCGCTGTTCATGATGTCTGTCGCGGTTATGCTGCTTTCTTTTTAAAAAACAACCCTTCGGGCCGGGAGTTCCCGGGATAATCCCTTTTTTTAAAATTTCTGAAAAAAACAAAAAAAAATCGTTGTGTGCCTTGACATTACCATAGTGGGGTGATAATATATAGATGTGGAACGAAGTGGGATGAAATGGAGGGTTTATGTTTATCGGGAGCTATACACATGCCATTGACGATAAACAGCGCCTGAAGCTACCGTCGAATTTTCGTCAAAAGATCACAGCTGATACTGTCGTCCTGGCTAAGGGAGACGGTGAAGCCCGGCATATTACCCTATATCCCTGGGAAACGTGGCAAGAGTATGTTGGCCCCATCCGTAAAAAAGCGCTACATGACTACAAGTACAGACAATACATGCGGGTCAAGTTTTCTTCTGCCGCCGAAGTGAAGATCGACAGCCAGGGGAGAGTTTTACTGCCGAAATCTCTATTGGATTTTTCCGGTATCAACAAGGATGTCGAAATAATCGGAGTCGGTGATTATGTGGAATTGTGGGCTCCGGATCGCTTCGGTAAGGAGGTAGAGGAGGTCGAGGAATTGAGCGGTCAGTTCCTGGATTATATGGCCCGTCGGGAAAGTGATTGATCCTATGGCCTCTTATCATGAACCGGTCCTTCTCAAAGAAGTCCTTGAAGGCCTGAGTGTCCGGCCCGGGGGGTCTTATCTGGACCTGACTCTCGGTGGAGGCGGCCATGCTGAAGCCATCTTAAAAAGACTTGATCCCGGCTCGGGCCTTCTGGCCGGAGCGGACCAGGATGAAGAGGCTCTGGAATTTTCGAAAAACCGTTTATCTTCTTACTCTCCTTTTCAAGCCTATTACGGCAATTTCGGAGAATCCCCTTTGTGGGAGAAGGTGGACCCGTTGGCTCCTTTCGACGGGATCCTCATGGACCTCGGTGTCTCCTCGCATCAGCTGGATGAAGGCGCGCGTGGATTTTCATTTTCAAAACCAGCCGCTCTCGACATGCGGATGGACCGCTCCTCGTCCGAAACTGCATGGCAGGTCGTCAACCGTTTTTCTGAAAGGGAGCTGGCTGATATCCTTTTCCGCTATGGGGAAGAGCGCCGTTCGCGCAGGATTGCAAAGATGATCTGCACTCACAGGCCTGTCGAAACCACAGTAGAACTGGCAGAGATCGTCCGCTCATGTTTCCCGGCAGCCGAACGCAGAGCCATGTCCCTGGACCCTGCGACGCGCACTTTTCAGGGGATACGGATCTATGTAAACAGGGAGCTGGAGCGTTTGGAGAGGGGACTGAAAGAAGCTGTGGCACGCTTGAGGCCGGGAGGGCGACTGGTTGTGATCTCTTACCATTCGCTGGAGGATAGGATCGTAAAGAATTTTATAAGGACAGAAAGCCGGGACTGTCTCTGCCCGAAAAATATCCCGGTCTGTGTCTGCGGGCATAAAGCCTCCCTCAAGGCTGTCCATAAAAAGGTCATCATCCCTGATGACCGGGAAAAAGAGGAGAATCCCAGAAGCCGGAGTGCCCGGATGAGGGTGGCGGAGAGATTATGATACGCGCTAGGAAAATTTTCATCTTTCTTCTTCTTCTACTGGTCTGTGTATTTCTGCTGGAGGCTGTGATGTATGTGGAAAAAGAGCGCCTGAGAGCAGAGATCTATACGTTGAGAGAAGAGGTCATTTCCCTGAAGCTGAAAAACAGGCTTCTCAAAACTGAGATGGAAAAGAGCCTGAGTATGGAGGCTGTCAAAAAATGGGCTGCCGGCAAGGGGCTTACCCAGGCCTGGAATGGAGAAGCCCGTGAGTATTAAGAAAGGAAACCGGTATGGGAAGATCCTGTTCGCCCTGGCCTGCGCCGGGTACCTGGTCATCGCCATCCGTCTTATCAATATCCAGGTTTTCAGGGACAGCCGGTCTCTCGAGGCTACTACAAACCGTTACCAGAGGGTCGTGGACAATACTTTGGCCACGGAAAGAAGGTTTCGCCCCCTGAGAGGGAATATCTATTCACGTAACGGAAGCCTCATGGCCACGACACTTTATCATTACCGTATTTTTGCAGACGGATCGCTTATCGGCCCCGGCGAGAAGGAGGAAACCCTGGCTCTTCTCGGCGATATAGCCGGAGACGAGTTGAAAAGGATTTCCAGGGAGATCGAGAGAAAGTCCCGTTACATACCGGTAGCCCGAAGGGTGGAACCCGACGCGGAAGAGATAGCTGCTCTCAACGCCTGCCGGGGGATCTTCGTGCGTGAGGATGATGCCGTGCGCTATTATCCCATGGGCTCCCTGGGGGCGCATGTTTTGGGGTATGTCAATTATGCCGGACAGTCCACAGGTGCGGAAAAAGCCTTTGACGTGCTTCTGAGCGGTGTGGGGGTCACAGATATGAATGCTCTGCCTGCTGACGGCGCTGATGTCGTTCTGACGGTGGATACGAATATCCAATATTTTCTCGAAGAGGCCCTTCAGTGGGGGTATGAAGAGTTTTCGCCCCTTTCAGTTTCAGGTGTCGTCCTGGACCCCAAAACAGGTGAAATACTGGCCATGGGAAGCTTTCCTTCCTTCGATCCCAATCGCTTTTTCGATTATGCCGGTAGCGACAAAGTGATCAACCGGGCTATCGCCCACTCCTTTGAACCGGGATCCAGTTTCAAGCTTGTCACGTTGGCTGCCGCTCTCCAGGAAGATGCTGCAGGAGAAACCGACATCATCGATTGCGAAGAGGGTGTCATCAACTATAAAGGGGAGTGGATCAGGGATACATTGGTGAATAAGAAGCTGACCTTTTCAGAAGTCTTTCAGAGGTCGAGTAATGTGGGAGTGATCAAACTGGCTGACAAGCTCGGAAAAGAAAAGCTCTACTATTATGCCAAACTCTTTGGATTTACGGAAAAAAAATCCCTCGAGCTCCCCAATGAAGCCATGTGCCGGATCAAAGATGTGGAGAAATGGGTCCCGGCTGAATTGGGGACATTTTCCATCGGTTACGGCATGGCTGTCAACCTTCTCAGGCTGACAGCTGCCTACACAGTTCCGGCCAACGGCGGGCTTCTTCCTGAACTTCATGTTGTGAACAGGGTGGATTACAGCCGGGGAGCTACTTATCATGTGAAACCCGTGATGATCCGCCGTGTCCTGGACAAGAAAGCGGCCTCACGCGTCCGTAAGATCCTCCGGGATGTGGTGGAAAAAGGACTCAATGACAAGGCTTCTCCCAGAGGTGTCCCGGTAGCTGGCAAGACAGGGACTGCCACAAAGTATGATTCATCCCGGAATCAGTACGACAGAAGCCGGGTCGTCGGGACATTCATCGGGTTCTTCCCTGCCGATGATCCCCAGTATGTCATAGGGATCATGGTGGACGAACCCAGCAAAGGCGGGTATGCTTCGCAATTTGCTGTTCCTGTTTTTAAAAAGGCCGCTGAACAAGTGGCGCGTTACGGAGGACTATGACCACACGTCTCATCGATTACTCCATGATCCACCATATCGACCGTATCGGCCGCTGGGATGATTATCCGTCGTTCAGCGGAGCTGTCCTTGATTCCCGGCAGGCCTTTCCGGGCTGCCTCTTTATCGCACGGAAGGGGGACCATGCGGACGGAAACCGTTTCATCAACCAGGCTGTAGAGAAGGGGGCGGCTTTTGTCGTGGCCGAAAACGGAGCCTATGTGGACAAAAGAATCGATGTCCCCGTCCTCATAACCGATGCCCCTGTCAGGACATTGCTCGACCTGGTGGAGGCTCTGCGGGCCCTTACGGCTCATCAGCGTATAGTGGCCGTCACGGGCTCTTATGGAAAAACGACCACCAAAGATTTTATCCACAGTGCCCTGTCTTCCCTTTATAAGACCGGGAAGACAGAGGGAAACCTTAATAACGAATGGGGCGTCCCCCTTACTTTTTTCAATAATTTCAGCCGGGAGGTGGTCGTGATGGAGCTGGGGATGGACCACTTCGGGGATATAGGGATCCTGGCCAAAGCGTTGAAGCCCGATATCGGGGTGATCACAGGGATCAGCCCTGTCCATATGGAGTATCTCCAAACCCTGGATCGCGTCTATGCGGGAAAAGTCCAGCTTTTTGAGATGATGGATCCTAAAGCAGTCAAACTGGTCTACGGAGACGACCCCCGCCTGGCGGAAGCCGGAAAGGTCTTTGAGCGGGTCCTCTCATACGGAAGGGGCGAAGGATGCGACTATCGTGTGGGACCGGTCACTGCAGGGAAGGGAGAAGTGCATTTCGAGTTGAACGGAGAGCCTTACAGGATCCCCGCCTGGTCGGTGAACTATGCCTTCAACGCTGCAGCAGCCGTGGCGGTGGCTCTCAATATGGGAGTATCCCCCGGCCAGATCAGGACCGGGCTGGAGAAATGCGTTATCACAGGAGGCCGGTTCACAATCCGGGAAGAAGAAGGGCTGTTCATTGTAGACGATACATACAACTCTTCGCCGGCCACTCTGAAGGCGGTTCTGGAAGAGATCTCTGCGCGTTTCGGTTCATTCCGGAAACTCTTCTGCCTGGGAGATATGCTGGAATTGGGGCAGGAGAGCAAGCGCTATCACCGGGAAGCCCTGGAGCTCTGCCGCCGGATCCCCCGGTCGCAGGCTCTGTTATTGGGGCCGGAGTTTTACGCCCTGAAAGAGGAGTTCCCGCAATTCGCATTTTTTAAAGACCGCCGTGAATATGCCGGGTATCTCAGAGAGATCGGAAATGATTACAGCCTGCTGCTCTTTAAAGGGTCACGGGGTATGCGGATGGAGGAGTTCATCCATCTCATCAGGGAGGAGAAGTAATGCTCTATTATATTTTTGTCCCTCTCATCAAACATTTTGCCGGATTCAATGTATTCCGTTATATCACTTTCCGGTCTGCCTATGCTCTGATAACGGCCCTTGTGATCAGCTTTATCTTCGGGCCCATGACTATCCGTTTCCTGAAAAGGATCAATTTCTCCCATATCAGGGAATATGTCCCCGATTCTCATCAGAAAAAAGCAGGGACGCCCAGTATGGGAGGGGTTCTGATCCTTATCTCCATCGTCCTTTCTACACTTCTCTGGGCCGATATTAAAAACGAATATGTCCTGGTCGCCCTGGCTACCGTCCTCTGGCTCGGAGCCCTGGGTTTTCTGGACGACTATCTGAAGATCACGAAGAAGAACCCGGAAGGGGTCATCGCCCGTTACAAGCTTATCATTCAGGGGACATTAGGGCTGGGGGTAGGGGCACTTCTCTACTTTTTCCCCCAGGACGCCGCTCTGAAGGGATCCATCGCCGTCCCCTTTATGAAGGATGTCTTTCTGGACCTGGGCCTCCTCTATATCCCCTTTGTCATGTTGGTGATCATGGCCACTTCCAATGCTGTGAACCTTACCGACGGCCTGGACGGACTGGCCATCGGCAACGTGGGGCTCGCTATTTCGGCCTTTGCCCTTATGGCTTATGTTACCGGCCATATCCAGTTTGCCGATTATCTCAACATTCCCTTTCTTCCCGGAACCGGAGAGTTGACAGTCTTTGCCATGGCCATCGTGGGAGCGGCTCTGGGATTTCTCTGGTTTAACTCTTATCCTGCTTCAGTCTTCATGGGAGATGTGGGGTCTCTTCCCCTGGGGGGAGCTCTTGCCATCATCGCTATTTTGATAAAAAGGGAGATCCTCATCGTCATCGTCGGGGGTGTCTTCGTCATGGAGGCTCTCTCGGTGCTTCTGCAGGTAGCTTATTTCAAGGCGACAAAGGGAAAGCGTATCTTTTTAAGAGCTCCGATCCACCACCATTTTGAGCTGCTGGGCTGGAGTGAGACGAAGGTGACGGTACGTTTCTGGATCATGGGGATCATGCTGGCTTTACTGGGATTGAGTACACTGAAACTGCAATAGGAGAGGATGGTCATGTCTCGTGACGGAATTCTGATAATCGGATGCGGAATCAGCGGTCTGGCGGCAGCCCGGCTGGCTCTCAGAAAAGGCTGGAAGGCCTATGTGACAGAGAGGCAGCGGACTCCGGCCCTTGAAGGCCGCTTTCAGCAGCTCGAAGAACTGGGAATCCCTTATGAGACAGAAAATACTGACAGGTTCTTCTCTTCTTGCCGTCTGGCCGTCCTCTCTCCGGGGATAGACCCCCGTTCGCCCTATATTCAGAGGGTCAAAGAGGAGATGCCCCTTATAGGAGAGCTGGAATTCGCCTATCGGTCCCTTTCCCCGGGAAAAAGGCTCATCGCTGTCACCGGGACCAACGGGAAATCGACGACAGTCAGCCTGATCCGTCATCTTTTAGAAGGACAGGGACATTCTGCTGCTGCGGTGGGGAATATCGGACTGGCCTTATCCGATTATACAGACTCTTCCCATACCTTTCTTGTGTGTGAAGTCTCCTCCTATCAACTGGAGACAGTCGAGACCTTCCGGCCGGAGACAGCTGTCATCACCAATATCACACCCGACCATCTGGACCGTTACGGAGGTTCCTTTGAAGCCTATTTTAAGACGAAATTAAAAATTACTGATAATATGGGGGAAGAGGGACGGCTTGTGGTCAACGGAGACGATGAAAAGCTGGAAACAGCGACCCGTGCCTTTCCCGGGAAGCGCTATCTTTTCTCACGCCGGCGAAGCCTCCCCAGAGGAGCTTTCGTGAACGAGGGGACTCTCTGGTTTTCAGAAGAGGGAGATCCCGAACGAATCGCTTCTGCAGATCGACTGACTTTGCCGGGGGCCCATAATCTGGAAAACACCCTGGCAGCTATCGCTGCCGTACGGCCCTATGTTACCTCTATGGCCCGGTGGGCGGAGGACCTCTGCGATTTCAAGGGGATAGAACACCGCCTGGAACCAGTCTGTGAAATAATGGGAATCCTCTTTGTCAACGATTCCAAGGGGACCAATGTGGATTCCACTCAAAAAGCCCTCGCCTCTTTTCCCGGCCGAAAGATCATTCTGATCCTTGGCGGGGATGATGCAAAAAAGAGTGATTTCACCCCCCTTCTCTCTCTTATCAGAAAAGAGTGCCGGGCCGTCGTCCTGTTGGGGGAGACGACTCCCCGTATTAAAAGCATGATGGAGAGAGAGAAGATCCCCTATGAGAGTGCCGGGGGGATGGAGGAGGCTGTGCGTCTGAGTTTCTCAAAAGCGCTTAAAGGGGATATCGTCCTTCTTTCGCCGGCTGCGGCCAGCTTTGACATGTATTCGAATTTTGAAGAGCGGGGACGTCATTTCAAAGAAGAGTCCCTCCGCCTGAAAAAGGAGGAGATATGAAAAGCCCCCGTCCCGTGGTCATGGATATGAAGATCATCATCATGGCCTTTTATGCTTTTTCTATCCTGGCCATGTGGACAGCCAGCATCTCTCCGGCCATGCGCCATACAGGGGATCCTCTCTTTTATTTTAAAAGACATCTTTTGGCAGCCCTGGCCGGTTTGTTCATCTACGCCCTGGCGTCACGGGTGGTCCTTAAGCGTCTGCTTCCCCTGGCGCCCTGGCTCCACCTTTTTTCCCTAATCCTTCTCGTAGCCGTTTTCCTGCCCCATGTGGGCGTTGAGATAAACGGGGCCCGCCGATGGATCGAACTGGGATTTTTACGGTTCCAGCCTTCGGAAGGGGCCAAGTTAACGCTGATCCTCTATCTGACCGCTTCGTTCCACAAGGAAGCAGGAGGATACAGGAGGCCCGGACAATCAACCTCGCTGAAAAAGTATCCGCTGCTCATCACAGCGGCCACAGCACTCCTCATCTTCACGGGGAATGATTTTTCCACATCTGTGCTGGTTCTCGCCCTCTACGGAGTCGTCTTCTTTGTATCGGGACGGAACCCCAAGGCCATATTGTTCTGGGCCTCCTCAGCTTT
>ERZ795048.3921-NODE-3921-length-10674-cov-9.306714_pt1 | contig 10674 bp, 16 predicted proteins | sample MGYA00375132_ERZ795048 | MGnify/ENA primary metagenome ERZ795048 (study PRJEB30177, sample SAMN05720225) | activated sludge metagenome | isolation source: Anaerobic digester | place: Hong Kong | collected 2014-12-17 ...
GAAAAACCTCATGAAACAGCCGTTTCATCGCAAGAGCATGTGAGCGTCAAGACGGTCCTCGTTGACGAGGAACCTGTCAATGCTGCCGCTGCTGTTATGAGTTATATCAACAAGGGTAAGAAAAGATAAGGAGAAAATCGAAATGATTCGAGAATTAATCGCAGTTGATCAGGGCAAGCCGGCACCTGCGCAGTACACTATCGGCGCGGATGCCTACACGGGCATGGGCGTTGTTGTTGATTATGTGAATGGTACCGTTGCGTTCCCTAGTTCCGCAACTGACGCAGATATTTTTGTCGTGCACAAAGATCGCCAGGTGTCTGACTCCCAGAGTTACAAAATGCAGCTCAGTGACTATGATACCGATTTTAATACCGTCGCGAATGGTTCTGTCGTGAAGATCAAGAAATATGGCGCTGGCGAAGTTTTCGCAACTGATCAGGTTGAAACGAACTCAGTTAATGCTTGCGTCAATGGCGGCGTATATCTGCGCGTTGGCACTGATGGCAAGTGGGCTATTACGGCAAACGCTGGCGTTGATGCCAGTAATTATAAGAGCGCGAAAACTTATGTTGACGGCAGCCACACCCTCTACAAAATTGCCGTTGTTGAGTAATTTGGGGAAGAATTGTAAAGGAGAATAAAACAATGGCTGAATTTGAACTCGCAAGCGTTCTTGAGAACGTTCGTGTTATTGACCTTGCGTGCAAAACCAACGAGCGCGTGAAGCTTTCCGAAGAGGAAGAAGTTGCGGTTGCTACGCTGGACACGTGGGCTAAAGCAATCGGTAATACCGGTTATGACAGGGATCACCAGATCGCGCAATTTATCCAGCGCGAGATCCAGGAAACTTTTGATAACTATCCGTCCGAACTGCTTTCCCAGCTCTTTGATCTGGGCTCTCTCGGCGAAGATGATCGTGCCAGTTACTACACCGAGCCGAAGAACACCCTGCGCGCTATCGAAGCGGCCCCTGGTGGCAACGTTGAACGCTCGTTCCTCGACATCAGCTCTGTAACGCCGACCTACACCAACCTGCAGGTTGAAACCGACATCTCCATGGTTGACCTTCGCAGGAACGGCTGGAAGTCCGTTGCTCGTCTGTCTCAGTACGCCATCGACGCCCTGAACAACAAGATGTTCAAGGTTATCTTTGACGCTATTGACGCCGCTATTACCTCTGGCAATAACTTCATCGATCTGTCTGGTTCTTCTACGACGGTTACGACCACGGCGATGAATACCCTTTCCCTCTATCTGCATGACTTTAACGAAGGTGGCGGCGCCATCGTTGCGCTCTCCAAGTTCATTCAGCAGATTAGCAAGCTGAGTGGTTTCGCTACGTTCTACAGTGAAGAGATGAAGAATACCCTCTATCGTACTGGCGAACTTCCGATGTTTGATGGCATCCCGATGTATCGCATTGCGAGCTACAAATATCTCAACGGCGATGCCTCCACGCCTCTGATCAAGGATAAGCGCGTCTATGGTATCGCTGGTAAGATCGGCGCAATCGACATGATCGGCGACGTACGCATCATGGAGCAGGAAGACATCAACAATGAAAACGTGCACCTCAAGATTGCCGGTTTCAAGTTCGGTCGTTCCTTCTATAATGCTGCGCTTGACAAGTGTGTCAAGATGGCCCTCCAGTAAACCAATAACAATTTGGTGTCCAATGGCTGATTTCTTCATATATAACTTCCGGCAAGCGGAATTTTTCATAGCGGCCGGCGTACAGTTACTTGAAATTGGCGTTGGGAAAAAAGGAGATACTTACTTGCGATTCGTGCGCGACGCGTACTGTGAAAAAGTATTCGACGAGTGGAATGCGACAAATCCGAATAGATGTAAAGGCGATGTAAAAGATGACGGATGTAATAGTTCTGGCCTATAACGCGCACAAAACAATCGACAAAGCAATTGCAAGCATTATAACGCAAACCGTTCTGGCGGACTTGACCATCACGATTGTTGATGACAGTTCGCCAGACGGGTCTTATGACGAGCATGTCAAGAGGTATGGCGATATTGCTGATATACGATGCATCAAAACGCCTCAAAACGGCGGTTGTGGTGTGGTACGGCAATATGGAATTGACCACACGAACGGTGAATACTTCATATTTCTTGACGCCGACGACACATTTGCAGATGCGTTCTCCGTTGGGCGCCTGATTAACGCGCTAAACGACATTCCCGAAGCATGTGTAGCGGTTGGTTCATTTTTAGAAGAACGCGAAAGCGATTTTTATCTTCACGAAAAAGATATGGTGTGGATGCACGGAAAATTATACCGTCGGTCATTTTGGGATCAGTATAATATCCGATTTCACCCAACATCGAGAGCCAACGAAGATAATGGCGTTAATACAATCATAAAGTTTATTGCAGATAAAGAAGGTTACAAACTGGCATATGTGCCGGACATTGTGTACCAATGGCAATACAATCATTCGAGTATTACTCGCGCGAATCAGTGTGCCTATTATTTTGGAGCGTCGTATCCGGGGTATGTCGAAAACATGATTTATGCCTTTAACTTTGTCTATAAACTTTTTGATGGGTATACAGAATACGCTATTAAGATGTGTGCTCGTGTAATGTGTTTCTTGTATGCATATTACTGCGAAACGCAACGATATGCGCCACAGAATGCTGAAACGAATTTCGCGGCTTGCAAGCAATTTTATCGAGAGATTTATCAGCCGGTTGAACACTATGTCTCAAGTGAGACATTTGAGGATATGTACCGGTTAGCAATGGAGTCTTCTTTTAGTAAATTCCCATACGTCCAAACTCAAACAATATACCAATTCTTAGATGATTTGAAAGGTTGATTATTAAATGGCAATTGATCGTAACAAAATGTACATGGTGGTTAATGAGTACCCTCACTATGTTGGATTCCCAATGTCGGTTGGCGACATGCTCATGCTTGAACCCGCTGACATGGAAACTGGAGAACCGTCCCGCACGCTTGTCCACTTTGAAGATATTCTGCGCGCGCATACTCAGGGGAGTCTCATTAAAACAGGGCTAGTGTTTTTTGAAAAAGAATGCGAAGCCGAAATCTATGAAGAACTCAGGATCCCTAATTGGGAGAATATTTGGCATCGAGAAGATATTAAAGAAGCACTGCTTAACCCAACAATCGATAAACTACAGCGTATTATTGACGGGCGCGAACGTTCGGTATTCGAACGTATTCGCGGTGTATACACGGGTCTTATCAACGCTGGCTATGACGTCCCGCGCAAAACGCGCGATGTTATAGAAAACCGATTTGTTGAGTGGCAGAACAACCTTTCTACTTCGCAGATCGTGCTTAAGCCGAAAACTGCAGAAGATGGCGTGGCCGAAGCAAAGCTTGCAGAGCTTCAGTCGAAACTCGAAGCACTTGAGGCTAAGCTGTCAGCTCCAGAAGTTGAAACGCCGGTGGTCGAGACAACGAAACCGGTTGTTACCAAAGCCGAGGAACCGAAACCGGTTGTTGCTAAAAAAGTCGATAAGCCAGCTAAAGATACGGTTGCCCCCACACCAAAGAAGCGCGGTCGCCCACCGAAAGCAAAATAAATGAGGAGGCGAGTAAATGGCTACTGCATTTAGCGTGCCAATTGAAGCCTTTTTTCTGCGAGTTGAAGCAGATAGAAGTTTCTTCAACTATTTGAACCTGACCGATGTGCAGGCGCTTGAACTCGCTACTCAACGAGCTACAGGCTACTTGCACGAGGCGTGCGCAAAAATTCTATTTGAGGCTCCGAGCGGATCTGATTTTTCTGATTACGACGACGAATCTGAGACGTTCGGATTTGACCTGACAAAACGTGAAGTGTTCTTGCTGGCGTCGCTAATGTACGAAATGTACATGAGCAGAGATATAGCAAAAATCAAGTGTCTGTCCCGCGATTACACATCAAAGGATTTGCGCGTTTTCGACCCTTCGAATGCGCGAAAGACTTTCCTCGATTTATATACTTCTGTGTGTGATCAAAATCAGGCTTTGCTTGAAACATATCGTGACACGGATAGTAGTGGTCAGTGGAGACTGATTGACTTTGCTGGACTTGATATAGACGCAGAGGTGTAATCATATGGCTTTTACCATTGATTATGTGCGTCAGATTCAAGGCGCACAAGGGCTTACAAACATCAAGCAGGTTTTGTCTGAAGAGGCAAAATCCCGCATTGAACTGGACATGCTCGACTCGATTAGCTGTCAGTATGACAGCAAAAGAAATGATGTGTCGCAGAAATTTGTAGTGACAGATACTGACATCAAATACTGCAAAAATATCCTAGCTTTCCCAGACGAATCTCTCAATATTGGCGACATTATTGATTGCTTTGGTCAGAAGTGGATTGTGACAGATGTTTCTGCCGATAATACAATCCAATGTTCTGGCAAAATGTACCAGTGCAACTTGGCGCTTAAGTTCCAGGTTGGCACTGGTACGACTATTTATACCAGATATGGATACCTCGACGACGGGGTGTTCTCTACGACTACAAAAGAAACCAATACCATGCAAATAGGCGATTTGCAATTCAACTTAGTGCTTCCATACGACACCTATACGCGAACGTTGCAACGCGACAAGCGACTTGCTACAGAAGTGATATATCGTCCGGACGGTACGCAGGCGTTGAAATGTTTTAAGGTGACATCTGGAGATAGCGTAAGTGGGAGCTTTGGATCCGGCAAAAAGTGGGTATTGAAACTTCGCGAAGACGAATACAACGCCCAGAAGGACAGTGTTGCGAACATGGTTTGTGACTATAATGCCACTACTCCGTCCGAAGATCCGGTTGGAGGTGGATGGGTATAATGCCGAATTTATCTGAATACAAAGAGTATAAAGGGAAACTCGTTAAGGCAATTGTCGAAGATACAGACTGCGTCGCATTAATTACCAACACAACCGGAACAACGTTACCTGCTAAAAGTCTCATTGATACGCAATCCAAAGTCAATCAACTTCATTTGTACGACTACATTCCGAATACGACTGAGGATGCAAAAACTCATGTCTGCATCGAGGTGTACGATGGTCCAGCCATTAACTATACCGTCGCTGGGTTTTTCATCGAGGTTGAAATCATTGTTCCGGAAACCATGATGAGGATGTCTGGTGACACACGGCTAGATGCTCTTGCTGTTGCAATCGATAAGCTTATTAACGGAAGTGCGGACTATGGATTTGGGAATGTCTCACGCATGCAAAGCGCGCTCAATATACCTTCCGACGGTTTTCGAGGTCGCTTATTGAAGTACTATGTCAAAGATTGGAATATGGCGGGGATTACCAAATGACTGAAGTTGATGAACTTAAGCTATATTTTGGTGAACCTTTTCGCGTGAACAATAGCATACTAATTAAGCAGCCGACCATTGGGGAAATCGTAGAGTTCGGTGAAACGCGATACTGGAACATCGTTATGTCGATTACTTCAACACCAACTGATTTGATGTCATCATTGGCGGATATTGGAGCCGATTGGGAAAAGATAAGCGATTTTGAGTTATTTGCATGTCACCTGAAATCACAACTGCACGATGCTGATTGTGATTTTATTTTTGATGGACTGAGATTGACAGAATATAAACTCGATCAAAACGACTTTGGAGAATTGGTTCTGAGGAGCATTATTGATCCGAAAAAAGTAATTGATGCCAACGTGCACCGAATTATGGCTGAATTTCTCCGGCATTTGCATGGACTAAAATACAACGTGCAAAAAGCGGGTAATGCAATGACAAAGAAGAAAATGATCGAGATCGATCGTAGAGAGCGTCGTATGAGGGCTGATGAGTCCAAAGGATCCAGCCTACGGCCGCTTATTTCTGCGTTGGTAAATAGTCCTGGGTATAAGTATAACATTGAGGAGACGAAAAACCTCCCATATTGCGCGTTTATAGATTGCGTCAAACGATTATCAATCATCAAGCACGCAGATGCTCTTGCCGCCGGCGCTTATAGCGGGATGGCCGATTTGAGCAAGATTCCAAAAGAAGAATTTAACTGGTTACGGGCCCTATCCGAGTAAGGAGGGGCTCAATTAATTTAAAGGAGAAACAAAATGGCGTTTAACATTAACGAATTCGTTATTGACAAACCGCTTGGCGGCAAGATGTTCGATGCAGCCGGCGACATCCTTTGGGGTGTCGAAGATTTCAAAGATCCGAAGCTGAGCGCGACAACCGAGACTGAAGATGCGGTTGATGCACTTGGAACGCTGATTATGCAATTCGACCGTAGCAAGAAGGTCGAGTTTTCTGCAACGAAAGCCGGCCTTAGCCTCGATTTGATTGCTGCCCGTGGCGGAGTCGATAAAATTACCGCATCAGGGACCGCAAGTGTTTATGTGCCTGTTTGGCTCGAAACGACAGTTGCTGACACAGAAACGACCATCACGCTCGCGCATACTCCGTATGCCGAATCTGGTTCGTCTGCAATACCGTATATTTGGTCAATTAATTCCGCCGACAAAACACGCACTGCAAGGTTCGTGTTCGACGATACTACCGCATCTGCGACAGAATTCACCCTGAGCACAAATACGCTTACACTCCCGACCGGTCGTACTGGAGACGTGACTTTCTTGATTCCATATTGGTATGAGTCCACCGGTGCAGATAGTGCTGGTGCGAACGAAGTCCAGTATGCGGCAGATCAGTTCCCGGATGTTGGGAAGTTTGTCATGGAAGTTCTTGGTTATTCTAAGTGCGACCCGCAGACGAAGTATTATGCGTGGGTTATCTTCCCGAACGCGAAGCTGTCCTGTGATATTGACGTTACGCTCAACCCGACTACGACTGATGACTTCAAGCTGATGGCGTTGCCGGATTACTGTGCTACGACCAAGACTTGTTTCAGCATTATCGTTCCTGAGGCGACCTAATCATAATGAGTAATCAGCCAAACGCAAATTGTTTAGTGTGCGGCAAGGCATATCACGTTTGCCGAGACTGCAAAAATGCGAATTCTTGGCGTTACGCAACGTGTTCGCCTGCGCACTTCCAGATCCGCGCTATCTATCTTAACTACAGGGACGGTTTGATCGACCTTGATAGGGCAAGAGCACAGATGAATCGTGTTGAACATTCCGATTGGCACGATTTCAAATCCGGCTATCAAAAGTTCTTTGAGCTTTTATACCCTACTGTTGTTAATGAAGGGTTGGAGTCAGTTGTAGAGGGTGTAGAAATTGACACACTTGAACTTCCGGTCGAAAAGCCAAAGAAAAAACGGACGAAGAAAATCGTCGAACCTATAAGTGAAGCTTAACTAAATAATGGGGGCTTCACAGAAATGTGTTGCCCCCAATTTTTCATAAAAAGGATGATTTGAAAATTGACCAGATCTCAAAGAACAGGCCGTATTTATAACGAGCTTGAAAGTATTTATATTGTGAACCCCGTACAAGCTTATGAATATTTAAACCACGACGCAATACTATATGACATATTCCCGGGTCGTGACCGGCGTCTTGTCTTTGTTTTTAATCGCAATGAAGTTCAGCCGTTGTGGGATGCATGGTGCAAACATGAGCTTAATTGATAATGAAATGGCTAATTTATCATGAAGCTAGTATCCACAGACCAATCAAGTAACCGCTCAGGATTTGCGGTAATAGTCGACGGAGTCCCTGTCTATTATGCCGTTATTGACCACTCATCAAATAAAGACATTGCGGATCGGATTAAGCACATGTTTCTCGATCTGGCAAAGTATATTGATGACGCGAAGCCGGATTATCTGGCGGTAGAAGCGGTACAACAACAAACAAACCCCAAAGTCGTGATGATGTTAAGCAATTTGCAAGGCGGATTGATATGCCATGCATACGAACGCGGGATTCCAGTTTCGTCTCCCCTGCCTACCGAATGGCGCAAGATATTAGGTTTTCATCAGGGCCCCAAAGTAAAGCGCGAAGAGCTAAAAGCTCAAGCAAAAGAATTTGTATTACAACATTTTGGTATCGTAGCGTCGGAAGACGAGTGCGAAGCAATTTGTATTGGAGTTGCGGAATATCTGCGGCTCAACAATTTAGATGTTTCAAATTTGCAAAAATAAGGACGGTATTTACATGCCAGAACAAATTCGAATCGAAATTCCACAAGACGTTTCAAACCTTCAACTTCCCTCTCCTGAACTTATTACGTTCTATAAAAATCTGTCTGAGCGTGTGCTTTGGCTTGATTGTGATGTAGACGAATATTTCCTAGAGTTTGGAAGATATATTATGCAGTGGAATCGAGAAGATATTGGCGTACCAGTTGAAGAGCGAAAACCAATAAAATTGTTGTTCATTTCTAGAGGCGGAGATCTCGATGTTAACAACGCAATGACTGATATTATAGCGGCGTCGAAGACACCGATTTATGGGTATAGCATGGGAGAAACGGCAAGTGCCGCAACATTTATTTTCATGGCCTGCCATAAACGGTACGCTATGCCAAGAAGTTCGTTTTTATTGCACAAAGGATCCGGCGTATTCCAAGGCACATACGATGAGGTAGTCAGTGCAGTGCTCGACTATCAGCGAAAAATTGCAGAGCTAGTTGAATTCATTCGAGAGCATAGCGCTATATCTGACGAACTGATCGAGGAACGAATGGGTTCCGAATGGTACGTGACGGCGCAAGAAGCACTTGAACTCGGGTTTGTTGACGAGATCGTAACTGATTTGGACGTGGTTCTCTAATTATGGCAACTAAAAAACAGCAAACGGTTGATTTTTCGAACGCCCCGAAAGACTTAAAAGACCATCCTTTCTTTGGTCTTCTGGTTGACGACCCACAACAGCAAGAGTTTCGCGACGCAATTTGGGATCCTCAATATGACATTGTATTTTGTAATGCAAGAGCAGGTACCGGAAAAACATTGATGGCGGTCGCAACTGCGGTGTTAATGGTTCAATACGGCTTGTACGAGGAAGTAATTTACGTTACTGCGGCCGGCGTGCAACAGTATAAGCTCGGATATCTGCCAGGGTCTATGGAGCAAAAGATTTCTCCAATGCTCGCTCCGCTCTATCAGGCGGTTATGCGAATCAATCTGAACCCAGAGCGCACAATCAAAACAGAAACAAACATGCTTGGTCAAAAAGACGGTAGCGCATTTATTACTGCGATGTCGGATAGCTATATTCGCGGGATCAATATTGGTGATCCAGAGCGGAAAGTTATCTATATTTTGGAAGAATCTCAAAATTTCGGCAAAGAAGAGCTGAAAACCGCAATTACTCGTGTCAACGAAGGATCTAAAACCATCGTTATCGGGCACGACAAACAGTGCGACCTCAAGTATAAACAGGATAGCGGATTTGTACCGTTCTTAGAACACTTCCGTAAAAAAGAATGGTGTAAAGTTTGTGAACTAACCAAGAACTATCGCGGCCGCGTTTCCAAGTGGGCCGACGAGTTGTAATCATTACCAAATTGGCATTTCATGCGATTTCAAAATTGATAGGAGATAAGCAACATATATGAAGAAATTGTCGCTCAGCAAGCAGGCTGAGATTGTTAAAGCTACCATTCCGCAGCCCTACACCATCGAATTTCAGGGCGAAACAATTGAGATCAATCCGGTTCTCGGGTTGAATCAGAAGAAAGACTTCGTCGAAATTGCGTGGAGTCTTTATTACAACGCAGACAAAGACGGGAATTATGATTACCGGCCATATACATTTGATTTCGCGATTCGACTTGCGACAATTTACAGCTATACAAATGTGAAGATTGATTTTAACCAGGATATCGAAAAGTATTATCTGCTTGCTCAATATTCTGGACTTTATGAGGCGATTCTCAATTCTTTTAGCGACATGTGTGAACGCGATCACCAATCGCTTATCAATGCCGCAAAAGAATATGTTGATCGTAAATGTAAAGAAATTGATAGCGCCCGTGCATTTGCGGCGAAAAACCAGATTGATATTTTGCTGGAGAACGTGCTGACAAAGGCATCTGTTGTGCTAGACATTTTTAAAGATGAAAACGGGAAAGCCAACATTAAGGACATTTTGTCTGCGGTGGGCGATGTGCGAAAGCTTGCAGAACAAGATGAGCTTGTTGACAAAGTCCTTAACTTCCGAGAGAAACAGGAAGGCGGCGACACTAAAGAAGATGAGCATAGAACAGAAACTTCAGGCGTACCTGAGTTCGGCGGCGGGACAAGCAAAGATTGAGTCTGCCATAGAACAAAATGTGCTAAACGAGGTTAATAACTTAATTGACGAAGTGGAGCAGGAGAAGAGCATGCTTCCTTTTGATTTCGGGATAACGGCCGGGGGTATCACGTTTGTGTCTGACGGCGTTTCTATGCGGGCGGAGTGCGACATTGAGTTTAATCACGAAGACGCAAAACGCGCTGCTTTCTGGAGTGGAGGGAAATGGCCGGAGGCAGACTTGATTTATTTATTCTCGAATGGGTACTCGTTTTCAAGTGCTCATCCTCCAGCCGGCATGTGGCACGGCCGTCGTACTGTCGCGCAAACTAGTCGCGCAGGCAATCACTTTGTTCAAAAGGCAGTGGCTAGGTATTTGGCATCTGCGCCCGCCGGAACCGAAGTCGAAATCGACGGGAGCTATACATGATAACTAAGAATTTTAAGACGAACGGTGGTGATTTCTATGGCTGATATGAAGCTCTCGGTTAATTTTATACC
>ERZ795048.3923-NODE-3923-length-10670-cov-18.298917_pt1 | contig 10670 bp, 9 predicted proteins | sample MGYA00375132_ERZ795048 | MGnify/ENA primary metagenome ERZ795048 (study PRJEB30177, sample SAMN05720225) | activated sludge metagenome | isolation source: Anaerobic digester | place: Hong Kong | collected 2014-12-17 ...
GTAGACCTCCTCGGGCAGGTCCACCTCCACCTTGACCGTGTCCATGTTCATGATCACAAATGCAAGCTGTCCGGGATTGGTGAGTTCCCCGACATTCACCCCTTTTTGTGTGACGATTCCCGATATGGGGGCGGATACGCTGCATTCTTCAAGGTTTCTCCTGGCTGTTTCATGGGAGACGGTTGCCCTGTCGTACTCATACCTGGCAAGATCTCTGGCGCTCAGGGTGTCCTGAAATGTCTGCTGAGAGACGGACTTCTGTTCATACAGGGACTCCATACGGGCAAGATCTCTTTCTGAGCGCTCAAGGGATACCTTTGCCTGGTTCTTGATGGCCGCGGTATTCTGCAGGGCCTTTTCATAATCAAAGGGGTCGATAAGCATGAGCAGTTCGCCCTTATCAACCCGGTCTCCTTCTTCCACCCGGATCGTCTTGATCCTGCCTGAAACCTTGGGTGTGATCCTGGCGACGTCACTCGCTGCAACATTGCCAACCGATGTATAGGTCTTGTAGATGGGGCCCCGGACAATCTCGTGAACCACCACCTCAGGTGTAATGGGAGAGAGGGCGGGCGCAGATTCAGACTGGTCTTCTCCTGCATTCATGCAGGAGATAAGGATCAAGGAGAAGATGATCACTGTCAGGCAGGGGATGAATCTCTTCAAGACCAGTCCCTCCTATAAGGTCCCCATTGCCGAATTGAGCGATGCAATGGCCTTTGCATAGTCAGCCCTGGCCGTGATGTAGTTCTTCATTGCCTGATCGAGCAGGGCCTGTGCGTCGAGCACATTGGTTGTGGTTGCCACCTGGAGGTTGTAGCGGTCTTTCTGGATGCGCAGGTTTTCCTTTGCCTGATCTATAGCCTTTTCAGCAACAGTTGTTCTCGCCCTCGCCTCCTGTGCCGCGAGATATGAGTTTTTGACCTCAAGGGAGATCTGGTCCTGGAGGCTTTTCAGAAGATATCCAAGCTTGCTGCTTACGCTTTTTGCCCTGGAGACATCATAGTAATTGGAGCCTCCCTCAAAGATGTTCCAGCTCATTCCCACTCCCAGGGACCATGAATCATTCTCGACATCGGGGTCTTCCCCCGTGCGTTCATAGGTGTATGTTGCGGCCACAGAGGGGAGGTATCCTGCCCTGGATATCTTGATCGCCTTGTCTGCATTGTCGAGCTGGAGCAGGATGGTCTTGATCTCCTGCCTCATCTTGAGCGCTGTTTCGGTTGATTGATCCAGGGATTCCACCAGTTCTGACATGGGTATCTCGGAATCGATGGTAACCGTTTCGGCCAGGCTTCTGCCAAGAAGGAGGTTCAGGCTGGACTCTGCGAGTTTTATTGCATTGTCGGCGATAATGAGATTCTGCTCGCTTTCGGCATAGCGAACCTGTGCCTCCAACAGATCGTTTTTCGGGATCATGCCCTGATTAAAGAAGGCATTGGCAACATCGAGGTGTGCCTTGATGGAGGACAGGCCGCTTTGGGCAACCTCGTACACCTGCCGTGTCTCAATCACGCCGTAATATGCCCTGATCACCTGCTGTTTCAATTCTCTGATAACCCTCTGACGGTCAAAATCTGCCGAGTAATAATTGTTCTTTGATATCCGGTAGCTGTTGTAGAGCGCCCCGCCGGTAAAGAGCGGCTGGGTGGCCTCGATGGTGAAATCGTAGTTGTCCTTCGTGCCGAGGACGACCTTGCCGAGACCAGTGATGGACAGGAAAGGTTCTTCATTGAGCCGCGCATACCCGTAATTGAGGGTTACCTCAGGGAGCATATCACCGAAGCTGGAGCGCTGTTCCATCTCTTTGCCTAAAACCTCCTGGTCCTGGGCTTTGATGTTCGGGTTGTTCTGCAGAGCAAAGGTTATGGAATCCTTGAGGGTCATGTAATCTGCAGCGGATGCTGTACCGAAGATGAGTGCAATCAAGACCATTATTCCGGTAATAATTTGTTTATTCACCTGATTTTCCTCCTAAAATAACACCTATGATGCCGGGAATATACTCTGTGGGTTTTTTGTTGAGTATCCCCATAAACCAGTTGTCTCCAATGACGTGCATCATGCCCAGTATCATCAAGGACATGAGGTCGGGATCAAAGATCTCAGAGTCTTTATTCGCATGGGAGAATATGTTCTGAATCAGCGTCATGGTTTCCTTGTGCGTATCTTTGAATACCTCGAAGATCCTGGATGCGAGATCAGGGACGGGCGAGTAGAAGATCTCGTAGATGAGCCGGTGAAAATCAGGATTTTTTTCCACCCAGGAGAGTTGGTATTCAATAAACAACCGCAGTTCATCCTGCCATGATGTCTCCTCTGCAATACATTGCCTCAATCCCTCTCTGAACTGTTCTATGCCCTGCAGGATCACTTCGGCAAAGAGATTCTGTTTGCTGGGGAAGAACTGGTAGAGTGTCCCTACACCGAACTCTGCCTTGGCCGCGATCTGGGCCATGGTGGCATTGATATACCCGTCAGCCTCGAATGTCGACCGGGCAGCATCAAGGATGGCTTTTTTGCGAAGAGCTGCTTCCCGCTCTTTTCTGCTCAGAGGCTTTGAATTGTCATTCGGACTCTGAACCATCGTTCAAATTTAGAATATCTGTTCATGAAAATCAAGCCCAATCTGTTCCCCCGTCACATGATTCTCACACGCAGGAATAGAATAACCCCCCAAGACAGGCAGCAGGAGCCTTGAAGGAAATGCTCGTAGATGGTGGAGCCTGTCAGTTCACAGAGCTCATCACGCAATAGATGTCCTGGGCTATTCCAGAGAGTGGAAGACGATCCCTGTGGGCGTCTTCGGATAGAAATAGGTGGATTTCTGGGGCATCCGAAGCCCTGCCTCGGCGACTTCCATGATCTCTTCAATAGTGTTGGGGTTGAGCAGAAAGGCGATATCAGCCTTTTCGTGAGACACCATATTGAGGGCCTGATCGGAATCGCTCGTATAGGTAATGCGTTTGCCTGCCATGGCGGGGCTGATGCCCAGGATCGGTTCCAGGACACATTCGTGCAGGATTGTTACATCGAGTTTTTTGAGAAGGGGGTGGGTATGTCTGGGTATGTATCTCTCAATGTCCCCACTGTCGGAGAGTTCCAGGAGATAATATCTCGGGATGCCCTTCACGAAGAGGCCGATTGCACCTCTTTTGCGTTTTGCCAGCGCATTTAAGAAACTCTTTCTGTTATCATGGGGGATCATATTGAACAGTTCCTTGATGCGGTATTCGAGATCCACGAGACCGACCCCCATACTGTCTACGATAACCCGGTGCGTAGGCAGGATATTGATCCCTTCGTCCTTATTGATCAGGTACATCTGGATGTAGTCAAAGCTCTGGTTTCCGTCATTTTTCCCGGTGGCAGCCCTCATCCGGTCCCGATAGGTCTTCGCTGTCTCATAGCGGTGATGTCCGTCGGCAATAAGGATTTTCTTGTACTGCATCATCTTGACGATCTGCTCTATCATGTTGGAGTCTTTAATAACCCAGAGCCGATGGGAATCTTTAGCCGTATCGAATTCCACCTGGGGAGAAGAGAGGTTCGGCCGTATCTGCGTTTCAATGATCTTTTTCGGATCGGAATAGATACCGAAAATCGAGCTGAAATTGGTCCGGACCGCATTCATGAGTCGCAACCGGTCGAGTTTGGGGCCTTTCTGGGTATATTCATGGGGCCTGATGGATTTTTTTTCTTCCTCATCCATGCGCACCGAGGAAATGAAGCCTTTTCTGGTAAAGGTATTATCCCGAAGGGTGTAGGTGTGTTCGTGATAATAGATCGAAACGGCGTCTTCTTGGATAAGGATCTTTTCATCGAGCCACTGCCTGTAGAAATCCCTGGCCCTCGTGTAGCGATTGTCCTCTTTTGTGTCTTTGGGGAACTGCTTGCCCTGTATCAGCCTGACCGCATTATAGGGCGATTTGTTGTAGTAATCGTCCACCTCTGTCAGGCCTATCACGTCATATGGCGGGCATATGGCTTTGCCAAGATCCACTAGTTCAGGGTTATATCGGATACCCTTGAATGGCCGTATCCTCGGCATACACCGACTCCTTTCCTTGTGCCCCTATTCGGTATTTACACAAAATCAGCTGTATATATGGATTGCTAGAAAATTTCAATAGTATTTTCACTCATAATATGCACAGCATGCAAGACGTCTTTTTTCATAGGGATTGTACCCCTATTCAATATTTCTACCATGTGCAGATGGTTTCATGCCCTGATCTTTCTAACGATATCCCGTAGCATTCTCAGTGCCTTGGTTGGCAGCCACCACGAGCTCAGGGTATTCCCGACGGTGAGCAGTTTCTCTTCCTTCTCGGTGATTTGTGCGGGACAGAGCCGCTCTTTGACCTTCACGAATCCCATCCAGTCAATAAGTGCAAAGATCCTCACAAGGGTCTTTGAAAAGGGGATGTACAGGCTGGAGGCAAAGTCTACGAGGTATGGATTGCCTTCTTCATCGATACCGTAGTTTCTGCGGTTTCTCAGATCAAGGTGAATGACTCCCCGGGCGTGCATCTCTTCTATAAGCCGTGTCAATGCTCTGAAATAGGCTTCGTCAGGGTGGATCACGGTCTCTCTGAGGTTGTCTCCCCCCATGAAATGCGTCATCAGGGTATAGCAATCAGGGCTGGAGGAGAGCCTGGGTATCCCCGCCATCCCTTGGAGCCTGGAATAGATAAAGCGTTCCCAGGAAACGAGGAAAAACCCTGCTATACGGACAGGCAGTCCTCTGGTCCTGTAGGTTTTTTCCACCAGGAGGATCTCTCCGTGTTGGACAGTACGGACATCAGGCCCGTACGATCGCTTTTTTTTCAGAGAATTTTCCTTCATGCCACCCTGTACCCGTCGATTACCGGTGAAACGCTAATCGCCTTGAGCCGAATCCTGAATCTTAAAGGCGGAAAAGGGAACCGGGGCCTTGATCCCCTGCAAAACGGCCATTCCATCCATATGGTTGCCCTCGGGATTCATCCTCCCCTTGAGGTGTGCCTGTTCATTGTCCATTTCCATTGACCCGTCCGTGTCTATGGAAATACTCATATCGCCGATGATCGCTGCATCCTTGCTCACTGCCGTGCTGCCCTCATCTATGGTGATATCCACCGAGGCAGTCTCATTTGGATAGTGGAGAAACAATATCCAGTTGCCGCTGAGGCCTTCGGGGGAGTAGAGGTTTTCGGATATCTCGCTTATCTGCACGGTCTTCTTGGTCCTCTTTGCGGGGGATTCCGCCGGGTCCTTGTGGAAGAACAGGTTCCCAAGGTATATAGCAGAAAGGGTGAGAAACAAACCCGCCAGAGCAATTGCTGCATACTTTTTCATATCTCAAACACTATCGGCGAAACACCGGATCCAATAAAATTATTGCCCACATCTCTATCATTGCAAGGCTCAATATGCAATGATAGGATTTCTTTTATGACAACAGGAGTGTTATGAAGATAACGGGAAGGGTTCGCTGGAATCCCAGGGGCTTTGCCTTTGTGGAACCGGAGGGCAGCCTGAAGAAGAAGGATGATGTCTTTGTGCCTGCCGAGGGTCTCTATGGCGCCATGGATGGCGACATCGTAGAGGTGTGGGCATACAGGGACCCAAAAGGCATGCGCGGAGAGGTGACCGCTATCCTCCAGCGGACCAGGGCGACAGTGAGCGGGAAATTTCGGGCTTTGAAGAAGTGGGGTATTCTCGAACCGTTCGATCCTTTTCCCTATACCATTATTATCCCCTATGGATCTCAGGGAGATGCCAGGACCGGGGACGTGGTCCTCGCGGCCATCGATCTGCCCAGACAGATCAGAAAGACCAAAACCGTTTCAGCGCGTATCGAGCGCCGGCTCGATATCCCCGAAGATATCGGAGATGATCTGAGGTTTATTGCACTCAAGCATGGAATTTCCTGGCGGTTTCCTGCAGAGGCGGAACATGAGGCCGACAAGGCATCCCATATCGATTTTTCAAGCGAACTTACCAGACGGAGAGATCTCAGAGACAGGATTCTCTTCACCATAGACGGTATCACGGCAAAGGATTTTGATGATGCCGTGGGGATCGAGAAATCCCCTGACGGGACCTATATGGCAACCGTTGCCATCGCCGATGTAGCCCATGTCGTGAAACCCGGATCAGCCCTGGACAGTGAGGCATTCAACCGATCCTTCAGTGTATATTTTCCCGATGCAGTCATCCCCATGCTGCCGGAGGTCCTTTCAAACGGGATCATGAGCCTCCAGCCATATGCCGATCGGCTTGCCGTGGTGGCTCAAATACGACTCGGCCCAAGGGGAAGGATCATGGAGTATGACTGTTTTGAGGCCGTAATCCGTTCACATGCACGGCTCACCTACGAGGAAGTCAATCCGTTTCTAGAAGGTGAGAGCAAACCTCCCGGAGATGATCACGAGATAGCCCAGAGACTCCTGTGGCTCCACAGGATGGCCGGCAATCTTTACAGGATGCGCAGGAAAAGGGGATGCCTCGATTTTGATATCCCCGAGGTCGGGGTAACCATCGGCCATGACGGTGATGTTGACCGGGTATACAGAAAACCCCGGGGCCCGGCAGAGAGGCTCATTGAGGAGTTCATGCTCTGCGCAAACCAGGTTGTCTGCAGATTTCTCGAAAAGCACAGGATGCCGGTCCTGTACCGGGTTCACGAGCCCCCGGCCACGGACGATCTCATGGCCCTTGCGCAGACGCTCAAGGAGATCAGGCTTCATGAGGATGTTCTTTCGCGGCTTTACCGAGCTATCCGCACCGGAAAGGCTATCCCGCAGGTGATGCAGGAGATCACGAACCTCTATGAGGGGGGGCATCTCGAGGGTTTCGTCAATCAGCATATACTGAGATCGCTCATGCGGGCTCGATACTCCCCGCATGACCTGGGACACTTCGGGCTTGCTACAAAGGGATACCTCCATTTCACCTCACCCATCAGACGATACCCGGATATCATTATCCACCGGCTTGTGAAGATGGTGCTCAGAACAAAAGACCTGTCTCAGAAAAAAGCATACGACAAGCATATGCGCTACCTCAAGTATGCCGGAGACGAGACCTCGATGAAGGAACAAAAGACCAACGATGCAATGTTCGAGGTCTTACGGATCAAGACAGCAGCCTATATGACGAGGCATATCGGTGATGTGTTCGATGGCGTTGTCACGAGCATCCTGTCCGTCGGCATGTTTGTAGAGATCTTTGAACCTCCCATCGACGGGCTTGTCTCTGCAGCTTGGATGAACGGTTCCAGGGCACGCAGGGGTAAGAGAATAACGTTGAAAAAACATGCCGTCGCCCTGGGGGACAAGGTGAAGGTGAAGCTCATTCGAGTGGATACGGCCAGGGGGCACCTGGATTTTTCCCTGGTAAGCGATACAGCAGACCCCTTAAGGCCTAAGAAAAAAACTCAGTGATATCAGTGAATTTTATGGGGCCTGACATGATTCAACAGCCCGGCCTGCAGAGCGGTTTCAGCCTCGCCTCTTCTTCAGTGCAGACCCGCCCAGGTATGCCTCCTGGACTTTTTTGTTGGTTTTCAGTTCGGCTGATGATCCGGATGTGGTGATGGTGCCGTTTTCAAGGACATAGCCCCGATTGGCAACGCCCAGCGCCTTGTTGGCGTTCTGCTCCACCAGCAGGATGGTGGTGCCCTGATTATTGATCTCCTCGATGATATTGAAGATCTGTTTGACGAGGATCGGCGCCAGTCCGAGTGACGGCTCGTCCAGGAGTAAAATCCGCGGGGTGCTCATCAGAGCCCTGCCTATGGCCAGCATCTGCTGCTCTCCGCCGGAAAGGGTTCCCGCCAGCTGCCGGTGACGCTCGGCCAGGATGGGAAAGAGGGAAAATACCCGGTCTTTGGCCTCACCCACCTCTTTTTTCCGTGATCTCATGGTGTAGGCACCGAGTCTCAGGTTTTCGTCCACGGTCAGCGTGGGGAACACCCTTCGCCCCTCAGGAGAGAGGGACACCCCCTTGAGGACGATTTCATATGCCGGGATCTTGTTCAAGACCTCCCCAGCCACCATGATGGTTCCCTTCTCGATGGGTACGAGGCCCGATATGGCCTCCATGAGGGTCGATTTCCCCGCTCCGTTCGCACCAAGGACCGTGACGATCTCGCCTTCATCGAGCGTCAGGCTGATACCCTTGAGCGCCTTGATGGCACCGTAGGAGATATGGAGGTTTTCAATGTTCAGCAGTGGTGCCATGTTCAGATTCTTCCTCTTCATCGTCTTTGCCCAGGTATGCCTCGATCACCCGGGGATTATTATAGATATCTTCCGGCAGGCCCTCTGCGATCTTTCTCCCTTCATCCATCACAACCACCCAGTCCGAGATCCCCATGACCACGTTCATATCGTGCTCTATGAGCAGGATCGTGACATCATCCGATTTGATCAGGCCGGTGAGGAATTTCATCAGGTCCTGCGTTTCTCTCGGGTTCAGACCGCTGCTCGGCTCATCGAGTACCAGCAGGCCGGGATTTGATGCAAGGGCTCTGGCGATCTCCAGCATGCGCTGCGATCCGTATGCAATATTTTTTGCCAGGTCATCCCGGAAGTTCCAGAGATCCACCTGCCGGAGCCGCTCTTCTGCAATTTTCCTGATACGCTCTTCTTCTCTGCGTTGCGGCGGCAGGCGGAAGATCGATGAGAATACCCCGGCAGATCCTCTGCAGTGCTGGCCTGCCATGATGTTTTCAAGGCATGTCATGTCGGGAAAGAGGCGGATGTTCTGAAATGTCCTGGCAATGCCATAGGAGACAATCTGGTGGGGTTTCCGCCCGGTGATATTCTGTCCATTGAAGTATACGTTCCCGACTTCAGGCTTGTATATTCCGCTTACCACATTGAAGACGGTCGTCTTTCCAGCGCCGTTCGGTCCGATGAGGCTCAGGATATCCCCTTTATGCACCTTGAGATCAAAAAGGTTTACCGCTGTCAGGCCGCCGAATATCTTGGTCAGCCTCTGTGTTTCCAGCACGATATCTTTTTGATCTCTCGTCTTAGGCATCTTTGCTCCTGGACGTTTCTATCAGCGATCTGAATTCCACCGCACCGCGTTTCCGTGGCCAGACGCCTCCAGGCCTGAACATCATCATGAGAATCATTGCGGAACCGAATACGAGCATTCGATACATGGCGAACGGTCTGAAAATCTCCGGGAACAGGCTGATAAATGCGGCGCCGATAATCACACCGGGTATGGATCCCATGCCGCCGATCAGGACAATGCAGAACATCAGGCATGATTCCCAGAAGGTGAAACTCTCGGGAGAGACACACATGAGCTTGCTTGCGTAGACATTGCCGGCAACGCCTGCCAGGGCTGCACCGAGTACAAAGGCGAGGAGTTTGTAGTTTTTGACATCCACCCCGTTGGCGCTCGCGGCAATTTCATCTTCCCGGATATAGTTCCATGCCCTCCCGATCCTCGAATTCTGCAGTCTGGTCAGGCCGAGGATGGAAAGGCCGACAATAATCCAGATAAGGAAATAGAACTCGATGGACGAGTCGATGACAAATCCGCCCGGCAGGGAGGGAAAGTCGATGCCGAACACCCCGTTTGGTCCGCCGGTGAGATCGAACGGATTGTTGATGAGCGCGAGGCGGATGATCTCTCCCAGACCCAGGGTCACGATGAGCAGATAGTCCCCCTGGAGATGAATGACGGGAGAACATACGACGTATGCGAATAACGCCGCTGCCAGGGCGCTTACCGGCAGCAGGACAAGGATGGGGATGCCGAATTTGGTGTTGAGGATTGCGGTGGTGTAGGCGCCGATGGCATAAAAGCCCGCGTGACCGAGATCAAAGAGCCCCACTTCGCCAAGGACGATATTGAGGCTCAGGCCCAGCAGGGCATAGGTGCCGAAGAAAAATGCGATATCGATAAAATAGTTGCTGACGAAAAACGGATACGCCACAAATGCCCCGACAATAATGAGGATCTTTACATTGAAGGAGCCGAGGAGCTGTTTTGATTCAGTGGAGGTGACTTCGTTCATAGGACTATACTTTTTCCGCCAGTTTTTCTCCGAGGATGCCGGTTGGCCGGAAGATGAGAACGAGAATCAGGATGATGAAGACGAACACATCCTTCCACGCCGCGGAGATATACGCAGCACCGAGCATCTCCAGCACGCCGAGAATAAGCCCTCCGATCATTGCACCCGGGATATTGCCGATCCCGCCCAGTACGCTGGCGGTAAATGCCTTTAAACCATAATTCCACCCCATGGTGAAACTGATCTGACGGTAGTACATCCCCACCATGATCCCGGTCATGGCGCCGAGAGCCGGGCCGAGGGTAAAAACGAAAAAGATGACCTTGTTGATGTTGATCCCCATGAGAGATGCCGTGTCCCGGTCAAGGGCGGTGGCCCTGATAGCGGCGCCAAAGGTTGTTTTCTGTACGATAAAATACAGCGACCCCATCAGGATGAATGAGAGCAGGAGGATGAGGATCTGCAGCAGGGTGATGTGAATATCGCCGATGGTCAGGTGTGCATTCGGGATAAGTTTCGAGGGATAAGCCTGAAATCTCGGGCCCCAGATCACCATGATGGTATTCTGCAGAAATATGGATGCACCAAGGGCGGAGACAACAGCAGGAAGCCTACCGGCAGGATATACCGGCCGGTAGGCCAG
>ERZ795048.3924-NODE-3924-length-10668-cov-10.023933_pt1 | contig 10668 bp, 9 predicted proteins | sample MGYA00375132_ERZ795048 | MGnify/ENA primary metagenome ERZ795048 (study PRJEB30177, sample SAMN05720225) | activated sludge metagenome | isolation source: Anaerobic digester | place: Hong Kong | collected 2014-12-17 ...
CGGGCGACCCCCTTTGCCCCCAACCCCGGGTTGGTCATCGCCCCCCCCTCCATCCCTCACCAGAGCGCGCTGCCATTTTTCAGAAAACTGGAGTAATAATACAATATCATTTCAGTTGATACGTATAGATTGACAAATGCAAGAACGTGTTGCATAGATATTTGCATGACGCACGAAGAAGTATCAACGCTGTATAAGAAGCTGACGCCCGGCGAGCGCGGGTTCATGGATGCGAAGTTGGGCGGTGCGCAATTGCCTGCGTGTATAGAGGCTATCGGGAAAGACTCGATCAAGGTGCCGAAGTCGAGTGCGAAGAAGAGCGGATTCGGAAAATGGATGAACGCTCGGATGAAGGCTTATGAAGACGCGGTGCAGGAGATGGCGCGAAATGCTGCGTTGGGGAACGCGGTGATGAGCCAGGCTGAGCGTCGCATGATCTGTGCGAAGATCGTGAGGACACCTGCTGGGCAAGTGACTGCTGACTCACCCCTGGCGCAATCGGTGAAGACGACAGTAGGTGAGTATGGCTCGATGACGGAAGTGAAGATGCCTGACAAGCTGAGGGCGTTGGAACTGGACGCGAAGCTGAGTGGCGATCTGAAAGACGGAGGCGGCAGCGGAGGATCGGTGAACATCACGATAGAAGGCGTGCTGAAAAACCTGTCTGACACATCGAGTATTCCGCTGGCGCGCAAGCACGTGGAAGAGCTGCCTGCGCCTGAGCCTGTGATAGACGTGGAGAGTGAAGACATCGACGACGAGGACTGTTTCTGATGAACGACAGGGATGTAGCAGCGATAAGGAAATATTTGAGTGACGACCACTGGCGCCTGAACCACCTGTATTGGATTCAGGACAAGAACGGTAAGAAGGTAAAGTTCCGGATGAACGCGGTGCAGGAAGACTTCTACTGGAACCAGTGGTACCTGAACGTTGTGGCGAAGAGTCGTCAGCACGGGTTGTCGACATTGGTAGCGATGATGATGTTGGACTTCGTGTTGTTCAACTCAGACAAGAACGCCGGTATCGTGGACAGGACTGACCTGGACGGTGCGAAGAAGCTGGCGAAATGTAAATTTGCGTATGAGCACCTGGACGACGCTGCCGACCCTGAGACCTGCGCACTTGGGGCGTTAATCAAGCAAGGCATAACGATCAAGCGCAGCAACGACCACGAGATGACGTTCTCGAACAACTCGACAATCTGGACGAGCCCGAGTATCCGCGGTGGGACTACACAGATGCTGCACATATCAGAGCTGGGCCCGATTGCGCTGGAGCGGCCTGCTGCTGCGCTGGAAATCAAAGCCGGTTCGATGAACACGGTGCATGCCGGGAACCGAATAATAATCGAGTCCACGCACACAGGCGGACAGAGCGGGATGTTTTATGACTTCGTTCGTCTGGCGCAGAAGTATCCTGGTGACGCGAAGGCATCGGCGCTGGACTGGAAGCTGTTTTTCTACGGTTGGCACTGGGACAAGGCGAACACGCTGGAGCTGAACATGCGCAAGATTTACACAGCGCGTGAGGAAGAATACTTCAATGGGCTGAAGAAGGCAGGTATCGAGCTGACGGAAGGGCAGAAGTTCTGGTGGTCGAAGAAGGCTGAGACGCAGGGAGACAAGATGACATGTGAATACCCTGCGACGCTGGAGGAGATGCTGAGCTCGACGCTGGTCGGTTCGATCCACGGGCCTGTGATCTCAGAGATCAGGAACCGCGAGACGCCACAGATAGTAGACTTCGATTTACCGGACGTGCCGCACCTGTATACCGGGTGGGACATCGGGCAAGTAGACCTGACCTGTATCTGGTTGATTGCGTTATCGGGGCCCTGGGCATATTTGGTGGACTACTACTCATCGTGCTACAAAGGTGGCGAAGATTACGTGATGCAGATACGGCGCTGGGAGCGACAGTATGGCAAGGACATCAGGTGGAACTACCTGCCGCACGACTGTGAATCCGGCGAAGGCAAGTCGCACGGGCCATCGTGGAAGAAGGAATTGATGCGCTACGGGCTGGACAACATCGTAAAAGTGCCGAAGCCAGCGGACTCCTGGGTAGGCATCCGTCAGACAACGAAGTTCCTGAAAAAGTGTTTCATCCATGCGACAAACTGCGGTCGGGCCCAGGAAGAAGTTGAGAAGATAGTAGTCCCAAGCGGTCTGGACGCTCTGGAGAAATACCGCTGCAAGGAAGTTGCCGGAACGAGCGGGAAGGAATTGCAGACAAAACCTGTGCACGACATCTACAGCCACGGGGCCGACGCGCTGCGAACGTTTGTTGAGGCGATGTATGGCGGCATGGTAATGGACAAGAGTGCGATCACCGAAAGCGCGAAATCGTTCCACAAGCAGAGGTATATCGAGCCCTACAGTGAAGACGGCGAGTTGCCGACGCGAACGATCATGAAGATTCACTCGAACGTGAGGAGCCCGAGAAATGTGCGAATATACAGGCAGTGATTACCCGATCTTCGCGATGGCCGACCACTACGCGGCGAATGCTGAGTTAGCCGACCGGCCATTTATCCAGGACGTGCACGCGTATCTGGCGAACGGATATGTGCTGAGCACACCGAAGCTGTTCATCATGGCGAGGCCAGTATGCCGGAACGCGCCGGCAAGTGACATCGCGAACCTGCTGCACCGCTTCGAGAACCCTGACTGCTGGCACGTGCAGGCGGCTGCCGGCGACATGAGCCTGATCTGGGAATGCTGCCCGCTGGATCTGCCGTATGCGCGCTGGGTGCACAACGGCCGAGTAATAACCCTGCCGATGGAACGTGCGAAAAGTATATTGACACACGTAGGAAAACGTAGGATCATGTGAGAAATGAGTTTTTCAGGAGGCAAGCCACAGACATCGTCACCTGTAGTCGTTGATCAGCAGAACCAAGCTGAGGCGTCTCGACAGGCGCGCATCAGTGAACTGGAACGACAAGGAATGCAGGCGACAGTATTGTCACAGGCAGCCGGTCCGCAGCAGACAACCGGCGGAAGAACCGTGCTCGGAGGATTCGCCTGATGGAACCTGATACGCTGGTCAACTACACGCTGGCGCGTTACACGAACATGGAGACTGAAGGTTCGACCATGCAGGAAATCCTGCGCGGTGTGGCCCGTTTCGTTGCGCCGAGCAAGGAAGACCTGCTCTCGTTCAGCGACCTTGACCAACAGGACATCGACGGAAACCTATTCGACACCACGGCGATATCGTGTAACAACCAACTGGCTGCAGGACTGCTGGCGTATATGTGTCCGGTAAACGAAGTCTGGTTCTCGATGGAAGGCAACGAAGAGATCGGACAGTATGACGACGTAAGGTCGTACTACAATACGTTTTCCTCACGTGCACGCGTCGCGATGGCCCGCAGTAATTTCTACCTGGAGCTGCACGAAGCGTTCCTGGACATGGGTTGGGCAGGACTCGGAACCATGTTGTCTGAGTGGCGCAAGGGTGAAGGACTGTGGTTCAAGAAGTTTGACGGCGGACGATATTTCATCGCGGAAGGAAACTACGGAGAAGTCGAAGCGTTCTGCCAGAAAGTAGAACTGACGAACTCACAGGCGGTGTCCAGGTTCGGCATCGAGAACCTGAGCGAGGCAGTGCGCGAGGAATACGGAGACGGCACCAAGGCGGACATGGTAGACCGCAAGCACGAATATGTGCACATGATCATGGTTCGCCCTGACAGGTTCCGTGAATCCGGAAAGCTGGACAAGGCGAACAAGCCTGTGGCCGACATCTGGATTGAACTCGGCAACAAGCACATGTGTCAGAACGGCGGTTACGACGAGATGCCGATATTCGTCATGCGCTGCAACAGAATCCGGAACAGCGTATACGGCAGAAGTCCTGCGATGGATGCGCTGCCGGCGATCCGTGAATTGAATTTCATCAACTCGGCGATGGATGCCATGCTGGAGAAGCAGACCGACCCATCGATGTTGGTACCAGACACGCTGCCATACCCGATCAACAACTCCCCGGGAGGCGTCACATATTACGACGGCAACAGACCTGACGCACTGCCGAGAGAACTGAACACACGCGCTAATTCGCTGGCCGGCGAACAACAGCGCCTGATGTATGAGAACCAGATCAAGGCCCTGTTCTACACGGACGTGTTCAACGTATTCAGCGAGACATCGAAGCGCATGGCGACGTTCGAGGCGATGCAGCTCGCGGACGAGAAGCTGACAATTTTCCACCCCATGCAGGCCAGGTTCTACTCAGAATTTGCAGGGCCCCTGCTGAAACGAGTCTTCGCGCTGATGGTGCGCAACGGTATGGCGCCGCCACTGCCGCCGCGCCTGCGTGCGTATGCAGAACGGAACGGGCCGAACAGCCTGATCCCAGAGGTAGTCTACAGCAGTAAAATCGCCCGTGCAGCACAGGCGGTGCAGACCAAAGGAGCGTTCCAGGTGTTGCAGGTCTTGCCGACGCTGGCAGCGTTCGACCCTGGCGTGGTTGATAATTTCGATTTAAACAAGATGATCCGCGGCATGGCACGCGCGTTCAGCGTATCCGAAGAATACATGATGAAGGAGGATACCGTTAAGAAGTTGCAGAAGGCCCGCGCCGAACAGCAGCAGATGATGACTGAACTCCAGATTGCGAAGGACGGATCCGAAGCCGCGAAGAATGCAGCAGACGCAGGACTACTCGGAAGGGAAATGTAATAGGATGAGCGGACGATTCATACACAACAGGCGTGCGAAGAAGCAGGATCCTGTATCCATGCCGAAGAAAGACGAGCTCGGACTGATGCGCAGTGCGTTCGGAAACGGAGACTCCGGCACCGAAGACCAGCGCAAGCGACTCGAAACACTGAGGAATATGTTCGGAGTAGACACGCCAGTGTTTATGTCAACCGGAACGCACCTCGACCCAATTTTAGCAGCCCACCGTGACGGAATGCGGTGCGCGTATTTTCAACTGATTAAATATCTGAAACACGAAGGAGAGACGAACGATGAGTGAGAGTATACTCGGAGATGCCGCGGTAAGCGAATCAACACAGCCACCTGTAAGCGAGCAGCCGCCCGTGAATGAGCAGCCGCCGGTTGGCGATCCGGTAGTCGAGGATAAGCCTGCTGCGTTCAGCATGTATAGCGAAGACGGCAGCGTAAGCCAAGACCTGCTGAATGCGATCCCTGAGCAGTATAAGTCTGCCCGCGGATTATTCAGTAAGTATAAGAACGCTGAGGAGCTCGCCAAGGGCCTTGAGAACCTGAACCATATGGCAAGTCGCAAGGGGCTTGAAAAACCCGCTGACGACGCTCCTGACGAGGTTAAGAAGGAATACGCAGCAGCACTGCGCAAGGCGAACGGCGCCCCGGATTCTGTTGACGGTTACAAGATGAATCTGCCTGAAGGTGCACCGGAAGGTGCAGAGTTCGACCCTGATGTCGTTGCGATTACGAAACAGTGGGCGCACGAGAACAATTTATCCCAGGCAGCACTGGACTCAGCAGTCGGACTGCACCAGAAGATCCAAGAAGTCCAGATGAAGCGGATGTATGAGAGCACGTCTGAGGCGATCAAGAAGGAATACGGCGATAAGGCAGGCGCGATTTTGAAAGGCGCTGTCGGAGTTGCCCAGAAGCTCGGGCTCAATTTCAACAACCCGGTAATCGGGAACAACATGGATCTGATTCGTGCCCTGGTAAAGGCGTCCGATCTGATCGGTGAGACAGGCTACGACCCACAGGGGATTACTCCTGCCGACGCTGCGAATGCGAAGGTAAAAGTCGAAGATCTCGCCAAGAAGATGGTCGATGCACACAGCGCAGGAGACATGACTCTGTATGGCAAGCTGGCCGAAGAGTATCACGAAGCATCAAGAAAGGCATTTAGCGGTAAAAAATATTGACGAAAGCGCGTTCATGCGCATGATATTTAATGACGGAGCGAGTGACACCCTGTTTACAGGCCATTGGCGAGTCGGAGAATAAGGCCCATGTTGGACACCCTTAGCGTTTAACATCAAATAAAAGGTCTAAAAATGGCAAACCCAATGAACATTCCCGACTTTTATCAAGCCGAATATGGCAAGAGCTGGGAAGCAACTATTCAGCAGAAACAGAGTGTGATCATCCCGACGATTGCACAGCGCCCCTTCAAGGGCAAATCCAAGGAGTTCAAGACTCCGCTCCCTCTCAGCACCGAAGCAAAGTCCGGTCGTTTTCGTGACGTAGTCCTCGCCGAATTTAAGGCGAAGAACCGCTGGATTGTTAACTCCATCCGCGGTCCGCAGGAATATCCCGCGTTCGACTACTGGGACGAAGAACTCCTCAAGGACATCGTCTTGCCGAAGTCTGAGACATTGCAGCAGTATAACTACGCGATGGCCCGCGACAACGACCGGTATATCATCGAACAGATGGAAGGCACTGCCTACACCGGCGCAGACGCACCAACCGAAGGCATTCCTCTGCCTAGCACTCAGAAGATCGCACACGGCGATACCGGATTGACCTTCAGCAAGGTATCTACCGTAATCCGCATGCTCACCCCGTATCAATGGGCTGGCGATGGAATCCATGCTCTGATTTCCGAGTATGACCAGCAGTATCTCATCGACAACGTGAACGAGCTGCGCAGCAAGGATTTCTCTAATGCTTCACCGATCGACGGTGGCACCCTGTTCGGTAAAACCTGGATGGGCATCACCTGGCACTTCTGCAACGAACTCACCAAGGACGAGGACAACGGAATCATAAACTGCTTGTTCTACAAGCCCGAAGCCGTTTACTTCAATCCCGGTAAGAGTGACGCACGCATCGACGTTCGCCCTGACAAGGGCTACGCTCTCCAGACTTGGGCAGAATGGATGAATGGCGCCGTCCGCTCTCTCGACGAGGGTGTCATTCAGGTGAAAACCAAGTATGCCTCAATCTAACAAATAGGAGGAATTTACAATGGCTACTATCAATTCTGATACATATACCCTACAGACTGCCAGCATCGAGACCAGTCAAGTCCCGAACAACTATCGGCTCGGGAAACCGGTCGTGATGTATACGGCTAAGATCGCTTGCGGAGCAAGTTTCGACGCTGCCACAGATACCGCAAATCTGTTTATCGTTCCTGCCGGAATGCTTCCGGTTCCTGAACTGTCCTCTGTAACATGCGATGATTTCGGCAAGACGTTCACCGTAAACATCGGAACATCGGACGACGCAGATTGTTACGCAGCCGGAATCAGCCTTGCAGACGCAGGAACAGTAGCGTTCAGTGGTGGCGCACAGGCAATCGCTCCTGTGGCAACCACAGAAGCAACGACAGTGATCGCAACCGTAGCGACGATAGACACACCCACCACTGGTGCCGACGCTATTGTCAAGATGGCGTTCGTTAAGATTTAATTCGTTCTCATCCATTCCAGTGTCATAGAGGCGGGGGGCGGTTTTACCGCCTCCCGTTTTTGTATAAGGATAATCATGGCAACCAAGACAGATATTGCTAACGAGGCTTTGATCCTAGTCGGAGAAAAGCGAATCGTATCCATCGAGGATACGACCTCCCTGAACGCATCGTTTATTAACGGCATATGGGACACCACAGTTAAAGAAGTCTCCACAGCGTTGCCATGGCGATGCCTGACTAAGAGGACGTCACTGCCGCGTGACGCGGACGGGCCTGCCTTCGGGTGGGATTACTCGTTCACACTGCCGACAGATCACCTGAGAGACCTATACCTGAACGATCGAAGCGCACCAGACCGCGATTACTACTCCATTGAAGGGAAGAAAATCGTAACGAACGCAACGTCGGCAGAGCTGACATACACAGCGTTTATCTCAGACGAGAGCTACTACTGCGCACAGATGGTTGAAGTCCTGTCGCTCTACCTTGCTGCTAAGATTTGCGGAGTAAGGAAACAGGACGCAGAGATCACGAAGTATCTGACAGAACAATACCGCGGATCAATCAACGCATACGCAGGAGACCCGTCTGTCGCAGAAACCAAGAGCATGTGGCATGACATCGGCGACAGCAACTCGATCCTCACCGCGGCAATCGGAAAGATTTCCGAACCGAGACACGTAGACTTCGGGGACCCGAATTTCATCACGAAGACGATGGCCGAGAACATCTACACAGAGTGCATCAATGAAATGTCTAGAGACCACCCGTGGCGCTGCATGTTGTCTCAGGCAGTCCTTACAGCGAGCGAAGACACTCCGCTGTTCGGCTTCGATTTTATTTACGACCTCCCGGAAGACTGCGTAAGAATCATGGAAGTAAATGGAGTTCCGTTGCAGGAATCCATGAGAATCTACAAGGTATACAAGGGCCGGATTTACACAGACGCAGAGACGCTCGAACTCGAATACGTATCGGAGCCAGACGATGCCATTTCGATGGATCCACTCCTTGCATCGGCACTCACTGCACTGGTAGCGTTCAGGTTTGCAGAGATTCGCCGCCCACAGGTTGCTGAAAAGCTCTACCTGGAATACCAGTCGTTCGTCTCACGCGCACGTGCGATCGACCTGACACAGCAGAATCCGAAGGAAGTTCTACCACAACGCAGAAGCAGAAGCATCAAAGCAAGGGGATCATTCTATGTCTAAGGCTGGAATCGACAAGTTCGATCAGATGAACTTCAACGGCGGTGAGATCAGCCCGCTGCTGTACTCACGTCCAGACCTGGAGCAGGTAGGCCGCGGGTGTAGGACGTTGAAGAACATGTATGCGCAGAAGTATGGGAACGTAACGAGCAGACAGGGGACTGTGTTCGCAGGAGAAACGAAGGACTCGTCAAAGAAGAGCCGAAGCATCCCGTTCGTGTTTTCCATTTACGACACGTTCAACATCGAAGTCGGTGAGTATTATTTCAGGTTCTATAAGGACGGGGGACCAGTATACGACGGAGAAGACATCTACGAAGTCGCTCACCCGTATACCGAAGACCAGGTGCAGGAACTGCAATACGTGCAGATCAACGACGTGATGATGATTACCTGCCAAGATCATCCGCCTTACCGTCTCATGCGGTACGGTGACGTAAACTGGGTGATGGAAGAAATCCCGTTCGACGAGCCGCCGTTCCTGCAAGAGAACATCACGAGCACAACAATTACTCCGTCAGGGAAGACAGGCAACATCACTCTGAGTGCATCGGCATCGTTGTTCGATCCGTTACACGTAGGAGCATATTTTAAGCTGGGGCACAGGAGAGACGCACAAACCGTTAAGTTAGACCTTACGGCAACAGGCACGTCTTCTTCAATTCCTATCAAGGGAAAGTTCACTGTAAGAACCAGCGGAACGTGGTCCGGGACGCTTGAGGTTCAGCGACAGGAAGACGGAGTATGGAAGACTGTATACACCTTTGAGTCGGATAAAGATCAGAACTTCAACAATCAATTCGAGCAGGAAAAGGTATATGAGAACTGGCGTCTGAGTTTTACTTATAGCGAACACGAGAACAGCAGTCCTAGGGCTATGATTGAAACAGAATCAATCTACTCATATGGTTGGGTTAGGATAACGAGTGTAACATCAAGCACTCTTGCATCTGCTTCGGTCAAGTCTGAACTATGGGGAACGACTGGAACATCTTTATGGATGGAAGGCGCATGGAGTAACTACCGTGGTTACCCGCGCTCGATTGCGTTCTTCCAGGATCGAATCATTTACGGAGGGACATACTACCAGCCTCAGTCCATCACAGGCTCATATGCTGGAGACTACTACAATTTCGAGGGGATTACCGGAGTAACAGACCAGCAGGACAGCTACGCATTTACGCACACTATCGGATCGTCAGAACGAGTATACATCATGTGGCTGCGACCAGCGGGGAACTCTCTGATCGTAGGGACATCTTCCGGACTGTTTTCATTTGCAGGTAGCAACGGAGGTGACGACCCACTGACAGGAAGCAACGTTGTGGCCAAGCCTCAGCCGTCAACCGGTGACGCCCCTATTATGCCACTTGTGGTTGGCGATGCCATACTGCACGTGCAGAGAGATCTCAAGAAGCTCTACGAACTGAATTACTCGATCTCGTCCTATGGATATAAGGACGGAGATATTACCACGTTCTCTGAACACATCACCGATCCCGGGATCACATCGATTGCGTTCCAGCGCCAGCCAGATAATGCGCTCTGGATGACACGCGCCGACGGGAAACTGCTGCACTGCGTTTACGACCAGGAACAGAAGGTTGTGTCGTGGTCGCTCATGGAGACCCAGGGAGACGTTGAATGCGTGTCCTGTATCCACACTGAGCGTGGCGACGAAGTCTGGATCATCGTAAAGCGCACGCTCGGAGACGGAACCGTAAAGAGGTATAACGAGTACATCAAGCCAGAGAAGTGGACATCGAAGAGCGACGCATGGTTCGTTGACAGCGGAGTAGGATCGTCAACAGAATACATCGAGGTAGGACTGCCTGCGCCGATCATCACACGCCAGCCTGCCGACCTGACTGCGTTCTACGGAAGAATTAGCGTTGATGCGTTTTCTGTAGCAGCAATCGAACTCACGTATACCTGGTATTTCAAGGCGACAGGAGAGGCGGAGTTCGTTCCGCTGACAGAACAGACGAACGAGTTCGTCCTGTTTGAGTGGGTAACCGAAGACGACGAAGGCGAGTATTTCTGCCGAGTAAGCCAAGGAAGCTCATATACAGACACGAAT
>ERZ795048.3928-NODE-3928-length-10658-cov-6.558333_pt1 | contig 10658 bp, 10 predicted proteins | sample MGYA00375132_ERZ795048 | MGnify/ENA primary metagenome ERZ795048 (study PRJEB30177, sample SAMN05720225) | activated sludge metagenome | isolation source: Anaerobic digester | place: Hong Kong | collected 2014-12-17 ...
CCTTGTATTGCAGCTCTCAACGATTCGTACGAACCAACCGGGGCCATTATCTCAATGTTGTTTTTACCGATCATAATGCAAAATTTTAGCGAAAAATATAAGTTACCTACTGGAGTTAAAAACAAAAAACACAGATAATGCTTCCTTGTTTAAGTGCCGAATCAATTTTGGGGATCGGCAGGGCAGACATTATCTGTGTTTTGCAAATTGTTGCTTATTTATGCTTGTTTATTTTTTGTTTTGGTTTTTGATAAATAACTCAAGTGCCATGGTCATTGATGGGGCTTCGGGATTCGGAGCTTCAATGTCGAGGCGTAAACCGGCTTCTTTAACTGCTTGGGCTGTTGTAGGGCCAAACGAAGCAATTTTAATATCGTTTTGTTGGAACTCAGGAAAATTCTTCATTAACGAAGCAATCCCCGAAGGACTGTAAAAAACCAATATGTCGTAATTTACTTCTTTTATATCCGATAAATCGCTGCTTATAGTACGGTACAAAATGGCTTTGGTGTATTTAAAGCCTTTTGCGTCGAGCAATTGCGGTATTTCGGGTTTGTGAACGTGCGACAAAGGTACAAGGTATTTTTCGTTGGCATGTTTTTTCATAATATCAACAAGTTCCGAAAATTGACCGTCGCCATAAAAGATTTTACGTTTGCGGTACACAATATATTTTTGCAGGTAGAAAGCTGTTGCTTCCGAAATACAAAAATATTTCATCGATTCGGGCACTGTAATCCGCATGTCGTTACATATACGGAAAAAGTGATCGATGGCAGTTCTGCTGGTAAATAATACTGCGGTATGATCGAGTATATTTACACGTGTTTGCCTGAATTCTTTTGCCGAAACACCCTCAACCTGAATAAATGAACGAAAATCAACTTTAACGTTGTTACGTTCTGCAAACTCGAAATAGGGTGATTTAGCCGAAGTCGGCTCAGGTTGGGAAACTAGTATTCTCTTGATTTTCAAAACCTAATATTTTAAAAGGTTCTACACTATTCTTTGCTTATCTCAAAACTCTCCACACCAGTAAAAGAGGTAAAATTTCGAGGCTACAAAGGTATAAAATCAAATAATAAATTGAAAAATCTTTTTGGGCTATTATTGAAAACCCCCTGAAAGCACTGATAACACTATGGGTAGCAACAATTAACATTCCTAAAATTGCAAAAAATAAATCGCCAAAACCCTCTGTAAAGAACATAATAATGGACACCGGGAGCACAAAAATTCCCATTATACGGCATCCGCTCATCGTATAAAACAAAAATTCGTCGGTTTCTGCCATCGTTTTAAACAAAAAACCAATAAAACGGTAAACAACGTTTTTAAGGCTTATCAGTACAAAGCAAATTGCCAATATTGCGACATAAAGTTGGAGCCCATCGAGTTGAAAAAAGTTGGGGAAAAATTGTTTGAAATGGTAAATAAATGCGGATATTGAAAGAAAGAAAAGTGTATTGAGCCTATATGATGGATGTACAATGCTGCTGTTTTTTTCGCGATAAAGACGGTTAGCCGTATGCCTGTTAAATCCCGATTGAATGAGCGACAGCAAATAGGCTCCCGATGTTGTTCTGACCCATGCAAGCAGTGCTGTAGTAATTATGAAAAGAACAACTGCCCAACTGGGTACAAAGGGTTGGTGGTTAGTTGCTTCGGCAAAAAATGGATCGGGTTCGGTAATTGTTTCTTGTATAACAATATTGGTGTCGGTTGCCACACTATAATGTATTTGAACAGTATCGGTTGGTTGTTCAATGGTATCGGCCTGATTGAAAAATGTTATTGTGTCGTTTCCTTCCATTTTGCCACACTGGCTGTTTATCGGTTAATGGCTTCTCCAATTATTATTTGCCCAAAGATAATACTATTTTTATGCCGATGTTTATTGTATTATGTTGATATTTTTGAATTAATGATTGGCACCGAAATTCATTTTGCTCCAATACAAGGTTATACCGACAATGAATACCGAAATGTGCATTCGGCCTTTTTTGGAGGCATCGATTTTTATTATACTCCTTACTTATCGGTCGAAAATAGTGGTAATATTAAACTGCTTACCGAGATAGAACGGGTTCCCGATCAGTTGAAATCGCTTACCATTCCGCAATTATTGGCGGCTAATATCAACGAAACAAAAACAATAGCAAACCATATTGCTCATGAGGATTTTAAAATGGTAAATCTTAATCTTGGCTGCCCCTATCCGATGGTTACCCGTAAAGGGCGCGGAGCCGCTTTAATTGGAAAGCCCCTTTTGGTAAAGCAAATGGTCGAAATGCTAATTGAAAACTTTGGTTTTACGGTGAGTTTAAAAATGCGTTCGGGGCTCGAAAGCGAATACGAAATTTTTACTTTTCTTGATTGTTTCCCCCATTCTATTGTTAAACAAATTATTGTGCATCCGCGTGTTGCTTTGCAATTGTACAAAGGGAAAGCCGATGTCGAAATATTTGGCCAGTGCAAGGAGATGTACCCCGAAACCGATTTTGTGTACAATGGCGATATTGCTTCGGTAAGCGATTTTAATAGAATTAGTATAATTTTTCCCGACCAAAAAAAATGGATGATTGGACGTGGCTTGATGTTGAACCCGGCATTGGCTTCCGAAATTAAAAACGGAAAAGAAAATTCATTACATCAACAAGAAGCTCCTTTTGTTGCATTTGCCCGTTTGCTTGTAAATGAAATTGAACAACAAAGCGCTAATAAAGAACATGCATTAAATAGAGTAAAAGTTCAATTAAAAATGCTTTTTGCAAATATTGTTTTGCTTAAGCAAATGAGCAAGAAAATTCAAAAGTCGAGGAGTTGCGATGAGATAAAAAGTTTGCTGAATGAAACGAGATTTATTTAATTGAGTTGATATCGTTCGTAGCAGCTCATATTTTCGTATTGCTCCATCAAACGGGTAAGCTGCTGTGCCTCTTCGTATTCGGGCGAGTCAGGTTCTGCATCGCATATTTCGAGAAACCTGATTATTGCCCTTCGGTATTCATCCTCTGTTAAAAATTTGTCGTGCATTCGTATAAATTCAAAAAAATTAATGTGCTTCGAGCCAATTTTTGCCATGATTCATTTCAACGGTTAACGGTACATCAAGTTCAATGGCATTTTCCATTGTTGTTTTTACTATGCTTTTTAACTGCTCAAGCTCATTGGGGTAAACATCAAAGTTCAATTCATCGTGAACTTGTAAAATCATTTTCGATTTTAAGTTTTCTTTTTCCAACTGCTTCTGAATGTTGATCATGGCAATTTTTATAATATCGGCAGCCGAGCCTTGTATTGGGGCGTTAATCGCGTTGCGTTCGGCAACACCCCTTACAACTGCATTGGCCGAGTTGATATCAACTAAATAACGTTTACGCCCCAACAAAGTTTTAACCATTTCGTTTTTCCTTGCTTCATCGATGCTTTTTTCCATGTATTCTTTCACTTTTGGGAAGGCTTCGAAGTAGCCGTCGATCAATTCTTTGGCTTCGGTTCGCGAAATGTTGAGCCTTTGCGACAAACCAAAAGCCGAAATGCCGTAAATAATGCCAAAGTTGGCTGTTTTTGCTTTGCGGCGCATGTCGGAGCTAATTTCGGTTACCGGTATTTTAAATATTTTTGAAGCTGTGGCAGCGTGTATGTCGATATTGTTGGCAAAGGCTTCAATCATGTTGGGGTCCTTGCTAAGGGCTGCCATAATGCGCAGTTCTATTTGCGAGTAGTCGGCCGATAAATAGAGCATGCCGGGCTCCGTAGGGATGAATGCTTTTCGTATTTCGCGGCCGTTATCGTCTCTTATTGGTATGTTTTGCAAATTAGGGTTGGTTGAGCTAAGCCGACCGGTTGATGCAATGGCCTGGTTAAACGATGTGTGTATTTTTCCGCTTCGTTGGTTGATGAGCTTTGGTAAAGCTTCGACATAGGTGTTTAGCAACTTTTTCAACCCCCTAAACTCAAGTACTTTATTGATTATTGGGTGCTTGTCGGCTAATTTCTCCAAAACTTCCTCACCGGTTGAGTATTGTTTTGTTTTTGTTTTTTTGGCGTTTGGATCAATTTTTAACCTGTCGAAAAGTATTTCTCCCAGTTGTTTTGGCGACGAAATCAGAAAATCGACACCGGCAAGTTCGTGAATCTCTTTTTCGAGTTGTATAATTTGTTCTTTCAGACTTACGGCGTATTCATTCAGTGCATCGGGGTCAATTTTTACGCCAGAGGCTTCCATCTCGGTCAAAACATGCACCAGTGGCATTTCAATATTGTTGAATAGATCTGAAAGTTCGTTGTTTGTGAGTTCTGTGGCTAATTTGTTTTTCAGTTGTAAAGTAAGATCGGCATCCTCGCAGGCATACTTTACCAAGGTGTCGGTTTCAACCGAACGCATTGTGCGCTGGTTTTTACCTTTAGCTCCAATCAATTCTTCGGTTGCAACTTTTTTGTAATTAAGGTATTGTTCGCACAAATAGTCGAGGTTGTGTCGCAACTCGGGCTGTAGCAGGTAGTGGGCTATCATTGTATCGAAAAGTTTGCCTTTTACGTTTATGCCGTATTGTTTCAGCATCAGCATATCGTACTTAATATTTTGGCCAATTTTTTCGATATTCTCGTCCTCAAAAATCAGTCGGAATTCATCAAGAATTTTTATTGTTTCGGTTCTGTCATTGGGTAAAAGCACGCAAAATGCTTGATGTGGTTTAATGGCAAACGACATGCAAACAAGGTCCGAAATATGTGGGTCGATTCCTGTGGTTTCGGTATCGAAACAAAACGATGACGAAACAGCCAATTCGGCCCTCAGCGAAGCGCGTTGGCTTGCATTTTCAATTTTAATATATTGGTGTTTAGTAGTTTCAATGCTTTCATAATTGATTGATGAAGCAACGGTTTGGATTTCGTCGGAGCCAAAAAGCGAGCCTTGTGTGGGTAAGCCCGGGGTTGAATTTGAGGTTTTGACTGTAATTGGTTGGGCAGAATTCAGTTTGCTGGCCAGGGTTCTGAATTCGAGCTCCTGAAACAAAGCCATAAGCTGATCTTTATCGGGCTCGGCTATTTTCATTTCTTCAAAATCGATATCGATGGGTACTTTCGTGTTGATGATAACCAGCTCGCGCGAAAGGAATACCTGCTCTTTGTGCTCAATGAGGTTTTCTTTCAATTTGCCTTTAAGCTTATCGATATTTTGATAGATGCCCTCAATACTTTTGTAGTCGCCAATCAGTTTCATGGCAGTTTTTGGGCCAACACCGGGGCAGCCAGGTATGTTGTCGGCCGAGTCGCCCATCAGTCCTAAAATCTCAATTACCTGAGATGGTTGGTCTATCTGGAAATTTTCGTTAACCTCATCGATGCCCCATATTTCGGGGTTGTTACCGTTTTTGGGCGGTTTGTACATAAAGGTGTTTGAATCCACCAGTTGTGCATAATCTTTGTCGGGGGTCATCATGTAGGTGGTAAAACCTTCATTTTCGGCTTTCAGCGCAATGGTGCCAATTACATCGTCGGCTTCGAAGCCAGCTTTTTCGACAATGGGTATGTTGTAGGCTTTAACAATATTACGAATGATGGGTACTGCAAGGCGGATGTCCTCAGGCATTTCGTCGCGGTTGGCCTTGTACTGATCAAACATTTTGTGCCTGAAAGTTTCGGCGTGAACATCGAATGCAACAGCTAAATGGCTAGGTTTTTCGGTGTTCAAAACTTGCTCGAGGCTGTTCACAAAACCTAAGATGGCCGAGGTGTTTAACCCTTTTGAATTGAACCTGGGATTACGAATAAATGCAAAGTACGAGCGGTAAATTAATGCATAAGCATCAATTACAAAAAGTTTTTTCGATTGGGAATTATCAGTTTCCATATTAGTTAGTTATCGTCGGCGTTCCATTCGGCGCTCGAGCTGGCTGTTTCGTAAAGTTTTACTTTTTTAAGTTCGATACCTTCGGGAAATAATGGTTTTATTTTATTTACAATCCATACTACCAGGTTTTCGCAAGTTGGTTGAAAGTCGAAAACAAAATGTCGTTCGTACATTTCGTTTAGCTCGAGCAGCTTATTGTGTGGGGCATTTTTGTGTACAACCAAAGAGTGATCGAGTTGATCAACAATTTCGCCTTTCACAATCCGTTTTAAATCGCCAAAGTCGATTACCATCCCGTTTTTTTGGTTGTTGATGTCGTTAATGGGCTCGCCCATAACTGTTACATATAATTTGTAGGTGTGTCCGTGTATGTTTTTGCAAAGCCCATCGTAATTCCAAAGGGCATGTGCCATTTCGAAATCGTAAAATTTGGTAACCCTTATTTTTGCCATATTAGTACTATTTTTATAGTGTAAAAGTATAAATATTACAAAAATAACAAGTATTGGTCCAAAAAGTTATTGAAAATTAAAAGTGAAGATTTATTCTTCGCATGCACAGGTGTTCATGCAATCGAGCATTTGTCCAAGTACCTTGTGCTTAATGTAATACAAAGTGTTTTTGCCGTCGCGTTTTGAACACAAAACTCCTTTGTCGCGTAAAATGCCCAAGTGGTGCGAAGCGGTTGATTGTTCAATGCCTATTGTTCCGTGAATTTGTGTTACAGTAAGTTTATTCCCTTCTTTAAGCAGGTGTAGAATCGATAAACGTATCGGGTGAGCCATGGCTTTTAACATAGCAGTTGCCACTCGTAAAGTGTTCTCGTTGAAATCAGTTTGTAGCATTTTGTATCTGTTTATGTCGCAAAAATAGCAATTCTGAAATAATAATACATAAAAATTCTATTTATAATCTTTTTTTAGCGTAATGGGTTTTTGCTTCTTTTTTAATTATTATATAGCCCAAAAACAACGCTGTTTTTTTATTCAATTTTTGGTAACAAAATATATCGTATTTTTGCAAGAATGAACAAAAATACAAAATGTTGAAATTAGATACAATAAAACAACCTGTGGCCGATGAGCTAAAGCAATTCGAGAAATTTTTTCGCGAAGCTACCAAATCGGATATTACCTTGCTCAACCTTATTGTAAATTATTTGATTCGTAATAAAGGGAAGCAAATAAGGCCGTTGTTTGTTTTTTTGTCGGCAAAAATGCATGGCGAAATCACACGCAGTACTTTTTTGGCTGCAACTTCAATTGAACTTTTACATTCGGCTACGTTGGTGCACGACGATGTAACCGACGATTCGTATGAACGACGGGGCAAGTTGTCGATTAATGCAATTTGGCGAAACAAAATTGCGGTATTGATAGGCGATTTTTTGTTGTCGAAAGGTTTATTGATTGCCACTAAGGAAAAAGAATACGAAACACTCGATATTATTTCTGAAGCTGTTAAAGAAACTATCGAAGGAGAATTGTTGCAAAGCGAAAAAAGCAGGAAGTTGGATATTGATGAGGCTACATATTTTGAAATTATTTCGAAAAAAACAGCTTCGTTAATTGGCTCAAGCCTTGCAGTTGGTACGCATTCGGTAGGTGTCGATGCTGCTGTTATCGAAGAGATGAAGCAAATTGGTATTCTTGCAGGTTTGGCTTTTCAAATTCGCGACGATATTTTCGATTATGAAGCAAAGGGGATTATTGGAAAGCCTACTGGAAACGATATTAAAGAACAAAAAATTACTTTGCCATTAATTCATGTACTTAAGCAATCGAGTTGGCTTGAACGGCAGCGTATAATGAATGTTGTTCGGCGAAAAAACAAACGCAAAGATAAAGTTAACCAGCTAATAAGTTTGGTACATGAAAAAGGAGGAATTGAATATGCAACACTTAAAATGAATGAATATTGTGAAATGGCGATCGAACGTCTTTCAAAATTTCCTCAAAACGAAGCCCGCGATGCTTTGGCATTGTTATTCCGCTACATAATAACCCGTAAACATTAGTAGTTAATATTTGCAATAAGTTTAAAACGGCTGCCCGGTAGCGATTTCACTACACCCTGAAATTCGAGCCCCAATAAAATTGAGTTAATTTTTTGCACTGGCAATTCAATCGTTCTTGATATTAAGTCGTTGGTAGTGATATCGTATTGTTTTAAGAGGTCAATAATTTGTTTTTCCTCATCGTTCAGTTCAATCAACAGTGGTTGTTGTACCGGTTTTTTGTTCGACTCCCAACCCATAAAAGCAATCAAATCGGCCGAATTTTCAATTAATGCAGCTTTGTTGTTTTTAATCAGGCTGTTGCATCCTTTCGAGTATTGATCGGTAGTGCGGCCTGGGAATGCAAAAACATCGCGGTTGTACGAGTTGGCAATGTCGGCAGTTACAAGTGCGCCACCTTTTTCGGCCGATTCGATTACAATAGTGCAATCTGATAACCCAGCAATTATTCGGTTACGCCTTAAAAAATTGCCAGGATCGATTTTACTGCCCGAGGTAAAATCAGAAAGTAAACCACCTTGCTGCTGAATCATTTCTTTGGCAATGCTTGCATGTATCGAGGGGTACATTTTATCGAGCCCGTGGCCAACTACACCCACGGTTGGCATTTGTGCTTTTAATGCAGCTTTGTGTGCCATCACATCGATGCCAAATGCAAGGCCGCTTACTACTAAGGTCTGAATGCCATTTTTGGCCAGTCCTTCAATCAGTTCATTGGTCATTTCGCGCCCGTTTTCGGTGGCGTTGCGGGTGCCAACAATACTAATTATGCGTGCTGAATTTAAATCGGCATTGCCTTTCATGAACATGATTACCGGCGCATCTTCGCATTGAGCCAATCGCTTGGGATAGTTTTTGTCGAGATAATAAAAGGTTTTTAGATTGTATTTTTCAATAAACAATAACTCTTGTTCGGCTTTAATTAGCGCTTTATCTCTTTCAGATAAAATCGTTTTCCTTAAAGCATCGCCAATACCGGGTATATCGTTCAGTTGTTTTTTCGATGCTTCGAAAACAGCTTGTGCACTCCCCATATAGGCAACCAGGCGGCGTGCGTTAATTGCTCCAATTCGGGGCAAAAGCGATAAGGCTATTTGGTATTGTAAGGGTGACGACATTTGTGTTTTGTTTTTTATTTGAAGGAAAGCTATGCTCTATGGTTGTTGCTTAATATTTGGCTCAATACTTTTTCTATTCGTGCGATGTCGGCCTTCTTCAGCGTCGAAAGCGAAACAGCGGGATAGTCGGCCAAACCAAAACGCGACTCAACAGTTAAGGTCAGTTCTTTTCTCATTCCCCAAAATTTCTTTTCTATTCTGAAATCTTTAAGTTGGGCCAAATCCATTTCAATTGATTGATAATTACGGGCAACTGTAAATATTGAATAGAAATTAACCTGTAGTTGTTGTTCGGTAACCAAAAGCTCGAAAAACGAAGGCTTTATTTTTCCCATTACGAAAAAATAGGTAACAGCAATTACAATATTGGCAATGAGTTCCCACGTTTGGTTGGTGGCTACAAAATAAAAGGCAATGCCCAAAAAAGCAACAAAACTGAGAATGAACAACAAAAAATAGTTGTTCGATTGCCCTTTGTTTTCGAGCTGAAAAATGAAGTTTATGTTTTCTTTATCTTCCATGGTAAAAATTAAACTTTAGCAAAGTAACAATTTGTTGTAAATTTGACCCTCTAAATATAAGCAAAATGAGCATTCCGAAGTTTAAAAACGATATACGTGTTTCAAACAGGCTCGAAAATGAGCTGGGACAAATAGTTTCAAACTACCCAAAAGGCAAGGTTTACATTGTTGTTGATGAGCATACCCGCAATTTGTGTTTGCCTGAATTGCAACAATACGACTTTCTAAGGGATATACCAGTGCTTGAAATTGAAAGCGGTGAACACAACAAAAGCCTCGATTCGGTTGTAGCAGTTTGGAACTTTTTAGAAGAAAATGGCGCCGACCGTAAATCGTTGCTTATTAATTTGGGAGGTGGTATGCTGAGCGACCTGTGCGGTTTTGCAGCATCGTGTTTTAAACGGGGGCTGCATTTTGTGAACATTCCTACTACCTTGCTCTCACAAGTTGATGCATCGGTAGGTGGAAAAACGGGTATTAACTTTAATGGACTTAAAAACGAGATTGGTGTGTTTAATCAACCACAAACAGTAATTATTGCCAGCCGGTTTTTGAAAACCCTCGATAAGGCCAATTTTCTGTCGGGCTATGCCGAAATGCTTAAACACGGACTGATACACAGCAAAGCACATTGGGACGAGTGCATGGCTTTTGATATCGAAAACATCGATTATGAAACGCTTAATGGGATGATAGCCCGATCGGTTGCTGTAAAAGAACATTTTGTGGTAAACGACCCCACCGAGCAAAACATTCGGAAAGCATTGAACCTTGGGCACACCGTTGGGCACGCATTTGAAAGTTTGGCTCTGCACCAGCAAAGGCCAATTTTGCATGGCTATGCCGTTGCATACGGAATTATTGTTGAACTGTATTTATCGGCCCAAAAAGTTGGCCTTTCGATGCAACAAGTTGAACAAATTTCAAAGTGGATAATTGATATTTACGGGACATTCAGTATTGCCAAAAGCGACTACGAAAGCCTTTACCTTAAAATGACAAAAGACAAAAAGAACGAAGCCGGTCGCATAAACTTTACGTTGATACCCGAAATTGGCAAGGTTGAAATCAATATGAATTGCGAGAAGGAACTAATTTTTAAAGCACTCGATTTTTTCAGTGGATTGACCAGCTAAAGTTTT
>ERZ795048.3931-NODE-3931-length-10649-cov-7.917029_pt1 | contig 10649 bp, 11 predicted proteins | sample MGYA00375132_ERZ795048 | MGnify/ENA primary metagenome ERZ795048 (study PRJEB30177, sample SAMN05720225) | activated sludge metagenome | isolation source: Anaerobic digester | place: Hong Kong | collected 2014-12-17 ...
ATTTCATGTATGCAGCCGCATGGTACCTTTCCGGAGACGATGTCCGGAACGTGGCGCGTCATAAATTACTTGAAAAAAATCTTCCCCCCGCGGTATGGTGCCCCTGCTTCTGAGAATAACAAATGTAACAAAACCCGGGGAAATGTCTCCAACAATACTGTGAAACCGGATTACAGGGCAATGCGGTAATCCGGGGTCCGGGAACAGCCGTATCCGCGATAAAGGAAAATCCCGTATGAAATTATATTACCATGAAACGAGGTGTCACTGAATGGATTACGCAGCAATAGAAAAAATAACCGAACAGGTAAAATCGGAAAACAAATTTGTCGGGCAGATAAAAGCCGAAATGGGGAAGGTCATCATAGGCCAGGAGGCCCTGGTGGACCGTATAATAATCGCCTTTCTCTGCGGGGGGCACATACTCCTGGAAGGGGTGCCGGGTCTCGCGAAGACCCTCGCGGTGCGCGCCTTCGCCCGGGCGGTGGATACCGCCTTCAGCCGCATACAGTTTACCCCGGACCTCCTTCCGGCGGACCTCATAGGGACACGCATCTACAACCCGAAGGACCTTGACTTCTTTACAAGAAAGGGACCCATCTTCACCAACATACTCCTCGCGGACGAGGTGAACCGGGCCCCTGCCAAGGTGCAGTCGGCGCTCCTCCAGGTGATGGAGGAACGGATGGTGACCATCGGCGACGAGACCTATCCCCTTGAAGCGCCCTTTATGGTGCTTGCCACAGAGAACCCCATAGAGCAGGAGGGCACCTATCCACTCCCCGAGGCGCAGCTTGACCGGTTCATGATGAAGTGTCTCGTGGAGTACCCTGAAGCGGCGGAGGAAAAGCAGATACTCACGCGGTTCGGCGATATCGATGTGGAGCGCATGGAAAAGGTGGTGTCGCCGGACGTTGTCGCGCAGAAGGCCCCCCTCCTGGATTCAATATACATCGACGAGAAACTTATAGACTACATCGTGTCCGTGGTGAACGAGACCCGGACGCCGGCAAATGAGGACCTCGCGCGCTACATTGATTACGGCGCGAGCCCCCGGGCGTCAATTGCCCTCATGAAGCTTTCACGGGGCCTTGCCTTTGTCCGGGGAAGGGGATTCGTGAATCCCGACGATATCAAGGACATCGGCATAGATGTACTGCGTCACCGGATAATACTGTCCTACGAGGCGGAGGCGGACGGCCTTTCATCGGATGACGTGGTGAAAATGGTATTTGATTCAGTTGAGGTGCCGTAGGTGAAGCCGGAGGAAACAGCGCTCCTGAAGCGCATACGCATCAAGACCCACAGGAAAATGAACAACCTCTTCGTGGGGGAGTACCACTCCGCCTTCAAGGGGTTCGGGCTCAACTTCGACAGTGTGCGGGAGTATCAGTACGGCGACGATGTCCGCGCCATTGACTGGAACGTCTCCGCCAGGATGGACCACCTCTATATAAAAGAGTACACCGAGGAGCGGGAGCTTTCCGTGGTGCTCATGGTGGACCTCTCCGGTTCCACGGAGTTCGGCACGGGGCGGAGCAAGCGTGACCTCATCATGGAGACCGTGACCCTGCTCCTGTATCTTGCCCAGATGAACAACGACCGTATATCCGTGGTGCTCTTTACTGACACTGTGGAGAAGTTTCTGCGCCCCCGGAAGGGGAAAAAGTTTGTCCTCACGGTGCTGGATGAAATACTGAAATTCAAACCCGCGGGGCGCCGTACGGGAATCGGCGAGGCAATTGATTTCGTGCTGCGGGTCATGAAAAAGCGCAGCGTGGTGTTTCTCATTTCGGACTTCATAGACGAGGGCTACGACATTAAGCTCAAGCGCCTTCGCCGCAAACACGACTTCATTCCCGTGGTTGTCTCGGACCCTGTGGAGAAAGGGATGCCGCTGTTCGGCCTCGCGGAATTTATCGACCTCGAAACGGGAAAGGTGTTTCTTTCAGACACCCTTCCGGAAAAACGGAAGCTGCCGCTTCTTCAGGAGTTTGACTCCATAACACTCTCCACGGAGGAACCCATTGAAACCGCGATACTCAGGTTTTTTGAAAAGCGGAACCGCTCCAGACTGACGAAAACACAAGGGGCAGTATGAAACGATATACCGGAATAATTCTAACGGCGTGTCTGTGCAGCGCATGGGGACTTTCTCTTCACGGCGCGGGGAACGAAGGGGTGCCGGAAATCCGCGCCGCGGTGACCCCGGAGAAGGCCACCATCGGGGTGCCCCTGGAGTACCGCGTTACCGTGGCGGGGAAAAAGCTGAAGGGCCTCAAAATTGCCCTGCCGGAGCAGAAAATGTTTTTTCCGCCACGGACCGAACAGGAGAAAAAGAAAACAACCGGGGGCGATACTTCCCCGGAGGCAAAAGTACCCCTCTACATAATCCAGGACGTCAGGAGGGAGGACCGTTCCTCCGGCGACATGACGTACCGCACCGCGGTGGTGAAGCTCGCGTATTTCCGTCCCGGCGTCCACAAACTTCCGGAGCTGAATATCTTCATGAACGGTGACGGGCGCATCGGGTATCAGATACCAATGGTTACCATTGAGAGCGTCAATCCCAACGGGCAGTTCCAGGAAATTGAGCCCCCTCTTTCCCTGGGCGGCAACTACTACCGTCTTGTGATGGTGATCCTCGGGGCGATGGCCCTGGGGGCGGGGATATATGTTCTGGTGCGCTTTCTCCGCGCGCGCAGGGAACGTCAGGCGGTGCCGGAAATACCGGTTCCCCCCATCGATATATTCATGCGTGAAGCAGGTGACCTTGCCCGGAAGAAATACATTGAGTCAGGGCAGATAGAGGAGTTCGTGGTGGGGATTTCCTACTGTTTCCGGAAGTACGTTTCCGCGCAGTTCAATTTCGATGCCATGGATATGACCGGAACAGAAATGAATACCGCCCTGCGGCGGAAACTTCCTGTGGATACATACGCTGTTGTCGCCGGCGACCTTGACCGTATGGTGAACCTCTGGGACCTCGCCAAGTTCGCGGAGTTCGCCCCGTCCCCGGAAGTACTGGGAGGGAACCTCGACATGACCATAAAGATCGCGCGGAAGCTTTCCGCGGCGGGGGAGGGACATGGGGCTTGATTTTAAAAACCCGGAGTTCCTTTTTCTCCTCATTCCATTCGCCGGGGCGGTGTTCTGGTACGTGTATTCCCGGCTGTACCTGAAGGGGGCGGCAATCGCGGTGCCCTCCGAGGCAATAGTGTCCGGGGAGCGTTCTATACGGGTCAGGACATACCGCTACCTTCCGGTGCTGCGGTTCCTCGCGGTGCTTTTTCTCATCATTGCCCTGGCGCGTCCGGGGAAAGGGGTGAGCTACACCAGCGTGAAAAACCTCGGCATCGATATTATGGTGGCCCTGGATGTGTCGGGGTCCATGAAAGGCGAGGACTTCCAGCCGAAAAACAGGCTCATGGTGGCCAAACAGGTGATCAAGGACTTCGTGGCAAAGCGGAAATCGGACCGCATAGGACTCGTGGTGTTTGCCGGGGAGGCGCATTTCCAGTGTCCCCTCACCATCGAGCACCAGATGATCACCGACATTGTGGATGAAATAGATTTTGACTCTGTCCCGGAGGACGGCACCGCCATCGGTGAGGCCCTCGCGCTTTCGGCGTCCCGGATGCTTGACAGCAGGGCGCGGAGCAGAATTGTCCTTCTCCTTACGGACGGCATGAACAACCGCGGGAGCATCGATCCTGAAACCGCCGCGAAGCTCTGTAAAGAATCGGGAATAAAGGTATATGCCGTGGGTATAGGAAAAGAGGGGCGTGTGCGGTATCCTTCAAACGCCGGGTTCCTTTTCGGGCGGCAGTATCTCTATAATCATTTTGACGAAACAGGGCTCCGCAAAATCGCCGATGCGACGTCAGGGAAATTCTACCGTGCCACATCAAGCGGGGTGCTGTGGGAAAACATACGCGATATAGACAGACTTGAACGGAGCGAGTTCGAGACCAGGCAGTACTATGAGTTCTATGACCGGTTCCAGATATTTCTTGCGGCCGCCATGGGGCTGTTCTTTCTTGAACTGCTTTTGCGGTCGGTGTTCTACAGGAAAGTGCCATGATCAGTTTCGGAAACATGCAGTATATCATATACATCCTTCTTGTTGCGGCCATTGTGCTCATGCTGTACGGGGGATACCTTTTCTGGAAAGGGCGGGTGGTGAAACGCCTCGTGTCGGACCCCGTTCTCAGGGACAGTATCGTGAAACAGAGCCGGGCCCTGGGATGGCTGAAGGCGGCATTGCTGGTGGCGGCGGTTATTTTTTTCGCTGTTACCATGCTCCGGCCGCAGTGGGGCGAGGCAATGCGTGAAGTCCAGAACGAAGGGGTGGACCTTCTGGTTGCCCTGGATGTGAGCCGGAGCATGGATGCCCGTGACGTGCAGCCGAGCCGCCTGGAAAGGGCGAAGGACGCCGTAAACCTCATGGCGGACTCTCTCCGGGGTGACCGGGTGGGGCTGGTGCTTTTTGCCGGTGACGCCTTCATACAGTGCCCCCTCACAGGAGACATCGGGGCCTTTAAAATGTTCCTCGATGCCGCTGACACGAATACGGTTGCCACACAGGGGACCAATATCGGCGCGGCGATGGAAATGGCGTACCGGGTGTTTCATACAAGGCGGCGGACCTCGCGGAACTTTGTCATCATCACCGACGGCGAGGACCATGAGGGGCATGTGGAGGAGGCGGCGCAGAAGTTCCGCGATCTTGACGTGGCGGTGTATTCCGTGGGGATAGGCCGTGAGGGGGGGGACCTCATTCCCCTGGGGTCGGAGGAAAAGTCGGCGGACATTTATGTGAAGGACGGCAGCGGAAACCTCGTGCGGACAAAGAAAAATACCGGTGTGCTGAAGGAAATCGCAAGGGATACCGGGGGTGACTATATCGACATCACGAACAGCATGTCAGGAGTGTATAAAATTTTAAGGAAAATGTCGCAGCAGACCCAGAACAGGTACGGCACCATGATGGTGAAGCAGCGCACGGAGCGTTACCAGATTTTCGCCCTGCTGCTTATCATACTGCTTTCCGCCGAGGCGCTCCTGCCGGGAAGGAGGAGACAATGGTGAAAAGAGCACTGTTTAACTGCGTTGTGCTTCTCGGGGCGCTCCTGGCAGTTGCCTGGCTGGACCCCTACCGGGACCGGGTGGATGATGGGAACAGCAGGTTTCATCAGAAAAAATATGACGGCGCCCTGAACAGCTACCGCGACGCGGAAGGCTACGCGCCGAACCTCAGTGAAAGGAACAAGCTGAAGTTCAATCATGGGGACGTGGAGTACATGCGCGGCGACTATGACGGCGCCCTCCACAATTTCCGGGAGTCCCTGAAGTCCGGGGACAGGGACGTGCAGAAAAAGGCCCTCTTTAACATGGGTAATTCCCTGTTAAAGAAAGGTGACACCGAAGGGGCCCTGAACGCCTATATCAACGCCCTGAAAATTGACCCCGCCTACATGCCGGCAAAAAAGAACATTGAATATATCCTGAAAAAGAAGGACGACCCGAAGGACAAAAAGAACAGGAAGAACGATAAAAACGGGAACCGGGACAAACAGGGTAATCCCGACAGGCAGCAGGGGAAAGGGGACAAAGACCGGAACAAAGGCGATAAGGACAGAAATAAAAACAGGGGGGAGCAGGAAAATACTATGCAGAACAAGTCACCCCGTGGTACAATAAGCCGTGAACAGCTGAAGAATATTCTGGAATCAATGAAAAACAAACCCGTGAGAAGGCTCAGAGGCAAGGCAGATGGCAGGAGTGTTCCTGAAAAGAACTGGTAAAATTACGGCGTCCCTCCTGTGGGCGGTGCTCATGACCGGCGCCCTCTACGCGGTGGACATAGATACGGTGCTGGACCCGAAGCGGGTGCGGGTCGGCGAGAGTGCCACGCTGCAGATAAAGGTATCAGGGCTCGGGAGCGCGGAGCCGGAGCGCATACCCTCAGTGCAGGGGCTGGATATCGGCTACCGCGGCATGGGGCGCAGTTTCCAGTGGGTCAACGGCAGGTCGTGGAACGGCATTGTCCTCAGCTTCAGCGTCACGCCCCTCAGGGCGGGACGGTTTACCATTCCCCCCATAACCTTTTCATCCGAAGGGGCAACATACCGCTCAGCGCAGGTGAGCTTCCTCGCGTACGGCAGCGCCCCGTCCCGGTCCTCTTCCGGAACCGATGAACGGGCTGAAGGAAGCCCCACCCTGGGAGGGGCCGTCGAATTCTCGAAGAATGACGTGTATGTGGGGGAGCCGGTCATCGGACGGTACTATGCCCTGTATTCCGGTCTCCAGCTTGAAAGCACCCCCGAAATAAATGAACTTCCCGAAGCGAAGGGGTTTGTACAGCGCCCCTTCGAGGAAACCCGTGAGGACGAGCTGGCAAAACAGCAGGGTGCTGAACTGGTGAAAAGTCATATCGCGACATTTATTCTGCTTCCCGCAATGCCCGGGAAGCATACTGTGGGGGGCGGTACCGCGGTGGTGTCCCTCTCGTACACCGACAGCTTCTTCTCGTTTCCACGGCGCGCGCGGATCGGTTTTGATAAGAAAACGGTACAGGTGCGCCCCCTTCCGGAACAGGGACGCCCCGATAATTTCAGCGGGAACGTCGGGGATTTCACCATGGAACTGGACGTCCCGAAGGGAAACGTAAAAATGTATGACGAGCGCCGTGTCACGGTGCGCATAAAGGGGCGGGGTAATTTTATTTCCCTTTCCGAGCCTGTGCTCGGTGAAGCGGAAGGTGTGAAGGTGATAAAAGGGACCGGGAACGCCGTTACCTCACTGGATAAAAACGCCCTCACCGGTGAAAAGGAATTCCTGTTTACCCTCATTCCGGAGAAGACGGGGACCATTGATGCCGGCACGGTGACATTCAATTTTTTTGATCCCTACAGCCGCCGGTACAGGACCCTGACGTCGCAGCCCATACTGCTGAATGTGACTGAAAACGCCGGCGCCGAAGGGGATGACAGCGGAAATGAAGGGCTCCCGGTGCCGGGGGTCGATATCAATGTGTTCCTCGTCGTGCTGATTGTCCTCGCTGTGGCGGGTATGATTGCCGCGGTGATACTGTGGGAACGGAAGAAGTACCGGCGCTTTACGGGAAGCGTTGAGGCCGATAAAGGGGCACCGGTGAAGACGGCCGCGCCGAAAGGGCATACCCGCGAGCAGTATGATGATTACTACCGGCAGCTTATTCTTGACTTCAAAGAGGACAATATCCCCGGCTTTATGAAGACCGCGGAAAAGGTCCTGAACGCTGTTTCCTCCGGCCTCCCCGCAGCGGGAGGAGAGGAGAAATACGGTATGGTCTCTCATGAGGTCCGTGAAATCAAGGAACGAATATATGCAGTAAAATACGGCGGAGGCAGTATTGACGCCGCTGAGGCGAAGAAGATACAGGACCGCCTGAAAACAGTCCTGAATGAAATAAAGAAAAGGCTGTAGGCGGTACTCAGGGTACCAGCTTTGCCTCCTCCCATAAAAGGTCCATTTCCGCGAGGCTCATTTCGTCAAGGTGCTTTCCCGCGGCGGCGGCCTTCTGTTCCACAATTTTAAAGCGCCGTGTGAATTTATCGATAGCGCGCTGCAGCGCCTCTTCGGGATTTATTTTCAGGAACCGGGAAACATTCGCCACGGAGAAAAGGATATCACCGGTTTCCTCCATTATGTGCTCCATGTCTCCTGACGCAATGGCCTCACGCAGTTCCCGTACTTCCTCTTCGAGTTTTTCAATAACGCTTCCCGTTTCCTCCCAGTCAAACCCCAGGCGGGACACCTTCTGCTGGACGCGGTACGCTTTAAGGAGCGCCGGAAGGGCTTTCGGCACGCCGTCAAGAATGGATTCCCGTGAAGCTTTTTCCTCTTTTTTTATCCGCTCCCAGTTAATGATGACCTGCTCGGCGCTGTCGGCGGTAGTGTCGCCGAACACGTGGGGGTGGCGTCTCACCAGTTTTTCTATGATCCCGCGGGCAACATCGTCCACGGTGAAACGCTGCTCCTCTTTCGCGATCTGTGCATGGGCGTACACCTGGTACAAAAGGTCACCCAGTTCCTCGCGGATATGTTCCGGGTCGCCGCTTTCAATGGCGTCTACCACTTCATAGGTCTCTTCAATGAGGTATGCCTTCAGAGACGGAGAGGTCTGCTCCCTGTCCCAGGCGCAGCCGTTTTCACTGCGGAGAATTTCCGCGATTTCCTCAAGAAGATACAGGGGCCGTGTCTCTTTAAAATCCATTTTTCATGTCCTTTCAGGTTACTTGTTCCTGACACCCTGATTAAAAAAATAATATCTGTCAAGCGAATCGTTAACGGGAAGGGCGGGGATTGACCGGTATGCCCCTGTTTATACGCTTGACATTTTCATGAATATATAACACTATTAATATAGAAAATATGAGCATCTATATCTGATGCCGGAAACGGGAGCCTGCCATTGCTCGGAAACAGCGATACAAAGACAATTTCAAAAGTCTTCCTGCTGTGTTTGTCGTTTATTGTGATCATAGCGTATATTTCAATTCAGAGCATAGGTTCTGTGACCTCCGCGATTGATTCCTTCGATTCATTCCATTCGAACCAGCATGAAACAGTAAAGAACCTGGACAGTATTTCGCGGAACCTGCTGCAGATCCGCATCAATATGCTCCAGGAGCAGGATGCAGGGGAGCGCGGCGACATGAAGGAGGCCTCGAAGAGAAGGGCGTATTCACAGAAGCTTGCCGCCGATTATACTACGCTCTGGAAAAAGGTGCGGAGCGCCCTTGTCCGGCAGGGGAGAAATGACCTTGCGGACCAATGGGAAGGTCTCGTGAAAAGGCCCATGGTAACCCGTTCACATTTTCACCGGGCTCTGCTGAGAGGTGATTTCCGCCGCAGCCGTGCCTTTCTCAATGCATGGGTGCCGGACTACCGCGCCCTGCGGGACGCCACCTATCGGATTACCAGCCTCCAGGTGCGGGAAAGCGAACACGTAAAAAAAGTTCTGTGGAACAACACCAGAAACGCGGTCATCAGGTCGTACATAGTCCTCGGGGTGTCCCTGGCGCTCGGGTTTGTGATCACATTTATGGTTATTTTGTTTTTCCTTAATTCTCTGAAAAGAACTTTGATCCCGGAGCAGATAGTATCAAAAGAGGACGCGGAGAAGGAAGCGGAGGTGTACCGTTAACATTTTTCGGGGGGCGATATTATAACCCGTCGTCCCGGATTTTACACAGAACCGCAATCACTCACATCGCCCTTCAGGAGTTCCACCGCATGGGGCAGTGCCTTTTCGATAAATCCAAGGTTTTCCCTCACGGCCTTCGGGCTCCCGGGGAGGTTGATAATGAGGCTCTTCTTTCTGATCCCTGAACGGGCCCTGGACAGCATCGCGTGGGGGGTGATTTCAAGGGACCTCTGCCGCATCGCTTCAGCGAATCCCGGTGCCTCCTTCTCAATGATTCCAAGGGTCGCTTCCGGGGTCACGTCGCGCGGGGCAAATCCTGTGCCCCCCGTGGTGAATATCATCTGGATGCCTTCATCGGAAAAATCCCTGAGGGCTTTCTGAATATCTTCAATCTCATCGGGGACAACGGTTTCCTTCTGTACGGCATATTCCTTTGCCAGGGCCCATGCCCGTATTTCCGGGCCGGAAAGGTCCTCCCGTTCGCCCCGTGATGATCTGTCGCTTACGGTGATAATGCCAACTGTTATCATTAGAATGCCTCCGGGTCTGCATTATTCAATTTCAATACTTTTTACCGTGAACTCCCTTCCCGACACAATCTCCACGTCGGAGGACTCACAGGCGCTGCAGGTAAACTGCCAGGACTCTTTATCAAGGGTGAATTCATGTGAACATGCCCGGCAGTGCAGCACCGCGGGAATTTTTTCTATGGCGAGGAGCGCCTTTTCCGCGATGGTGTCCCTGCTGACGTAATCGAAATACCGCTGCATCCATTCCGGAATCAGGTCGGAAAGCTCTCCCACCACAAGGTCAATCCGCTTCACCGAGGAGGCGTTGTTCGCTTCCGCGTGGCGTATCACAATATCAAGAATTGATGTCATTATGGAAAGTTCGTGCATGGTTATCGTTCCCCCGATTGAGCCTCAGCTGACGGGAAAAGAAGGTACATGTCAATGGAATCGTTGCCGCTGTCGTCAATGACTGCGATCCCCTGTTCCCGGTACAGATACAGCGCGTGGGAACCTTTCTTCAGTACCGCAAGGCCCCTGTTGCCGTAATGATACACAAAATTATCAACCCCGTTCTGAAGGCTCACAGAATCGCCCGTCACCCTGAAGGTGTTAAGGCCGGCAATCGCGGATACCCGGTCATTATAAAAAAATACCATGAACCCGGAAATGGAATAGTGATATATCTTTCTATAGTATACTCCCCCGGGGGATGATATCCCGAAAATATCGCGGAACAGCTCATGGTCTTCATTGAACAGGGCGGTCTTTTCCGGCTGTCCCTTCCTTTTCCTGACCTCTGATTCGGTATCGCCAAGTATAATATTTTCCGCCCCGGAGCCGGGCACTATCAGGGAGTCATCGAGCCGTATCCGCTCACTGAGAAATCCGGGGGCCGCGGTGATCAGCAGGGTAAATATAAGGTATACCGGTTTCATTCGGCAGTA
>ERZ795048.3933-NODE-3933-length-10647-cov-5.540313_pt1 | contig 10647 bp, 12 predicted proteins | sample MGYA00375132_ERZ795048 | MGnify/ENA primary metagenome ERZ795048 (study PRJEB30177, sample SAMN05720225) | activated sludge metagenome | isolation source: Anaerobic digester | place: Hong Kong | collected 2014-12-17 ...
CCGTCAGCGGGATGAAGATGGTCGACGCGACGCGCGTGAGGATGTCCGTAAAGAGTTTGCGTCCCTCGGCGGAGGCGGTGATGTCATAAAACACCAGCTCGTCCGCGCCGCTCTCGGAATAGTATTTCGCCAGCTTGACCGGGTCGGACACGTCGTTGAGGCCGAGGAAGTTCACGCCCTTGACGACCCTTCCGTCCTTCACGTCCAAGCATGGGATGATTCGTTTTGTGATCATTTTGCCACCTCGATTGCCTGTTTCAAGTCGATTACGCCGGTATAGTACGCCTTGCCGACGATTGCGCCGTATAACCCGAGTTCCTTCAGCGCACGGATATCGTCCATACTCGACACCCCGCCGGATGCGATAAAATTCATATCGAACGTCTCGTTGAGCGTCTGATAAAGCCGCCGATTCGTTCCGCGCATCGCGCCGTCGCGCGAAATATCGGTACAGATCACCGTCTTCACACCGATTGCTTCCAACTGCGCGCAGAAGTCTTCGCCGGTCAGACCGCTCGTCTCCGTCCAGCCCCTGACCGCGACATAGCCGTCCCTTAAATCCACGCCGACGGCGATCGCCGCGCCATACTTTCCGACCATTCTGCGAACAAAGTCCAAATCGTTCGCGGCCGCCGTTCCAAGGATGACGCGCGCTGCGCCCGCGTCGAGATATGTTTGAATCGTCTCTTCGCTTCGTATGCCGCCGCCGATCTCCACCTTGAGTCCGCTGTTTTGCGCGATGTCCGCAACGACGTCGAAATTCGGCGTCGCACCGGACTTTGCACCTTCCAAATCCACCATATGGATAAATTCGGCGCCCGCGTCGAAAAACGCGTCCGCCACATGGGCCGGATCGTCGCTGTAAACTGTCATCTGCTTGTAATCGCCCTTATAAAGGCGCACCGCCTTTTTTTCAAAAAGGTCGATCGCGGGTAAAATGATCATCGTCTCTCCTTACAGTTCGCAGAACGCCCTGAGAATGTTCAGCCCGACCCTGCCGCTCTTCTCCGGGTGGAACTGACAGCCGATCACGTTCCCGTCGGCTACAGCGGCGGTCAGTTCTTTGCCGTATTCCGCCGTGGCGAGCAGCGCGTCGTCGCAGTTCGCCGCATAATAGCTATGCACAAAGTAGACGCAGTCGCCGTTTTGAATATACCGAAACAGCGGATGATCGGGTTTCGTCATATGCAGCGCGTTCCAGCCGATATGCGGCACCTTGAGCTCCGCAGGGATTTCCGGACGCATGTCAACCACGTCGCCCCTGATCAGGCCGAGCCCCGTGTGCTCGCCGTATTCGAAGCTGCGGTCGAACAGCATCTGCATGCCGAGGCAGATGCCCATCATGACTTTGCCCTTCCCCGCCTCCTCGATTACGACCCGGTCGAGCCCCGTGGAGCGGAGCTTGTCCGCCGCGTCCTCGAACGCGCCGACGCCGGGAAGGATGATCTTGTCCGCGCGCCGGATTTCGTCCGCGTCACCGGTCACGAGCGCGTCCGCGCCGATCATGCCGAGCGAACTTTTCAGCGAAAACAGGTTGCCCACGCCGTAGTCAACGATCGCGATCATGACAGCACTCCCTTGGTCGACGGGATTTCGTCCGCATACTTCGGATCGACGGCGACTGCCTGGCCCAGCGCGCGCCCGAACGCCTTGAACATCGCTTCGACGATGTGGTGCGAGTTTTCGCCGTCCAGTTGCTTGATGTGCAGCGTTACGCCGGCCGTTCGCGCAAACGCGAGGAAGAATTCCTCCACCAGCTCCGTATCGAACGTGCCGATCTTCTGCGAAGGGATTTCCGCCGTAAATTTCAGATATGCCCTGCCGGAGCAGTCCAGCGCGCAGAGGACGAGCGTTTCGTCCATCGGCAGCAGCATGCTGCCGTAGCGCGTAATGCCGCGCTTTTGGCCGAGCGCAGTTTTCAGCGCATCGCCGAGCGCAATGCCGACGTCTTCCACGCTGTGGTGGTCGTCCACATTCGTGTCTCCCTTGCAGGCGACGTTCAGGTCGAACCGTCCGTGCCGCGCAAAAAGCGTAAGCATGTGGTCGAGAAACCCGACGCCGGTCTGCACGTCGCTTTTTCCGCTCCCGTCAAGGTTGAGCGAAAGCGCGATAACCGTTTCGTTCGTCTTCCGGTTGATTTGTGCCGTACGCATGTCGTTTCAGCATCCTTTCTCACGCAAAAGCGTTTCAATCGTCGTCAGGAGGGTATCCATCTGCTCTCCGGTCCCGATGGTGATGCGGCAGTAGTTGCCGATCCGCTCAAGATCAAAGTGCCGCACCAGCACGCCGCGCGCTTTGAGCGAGCGATAGAGCTCGCCGCCCTCGATCGGGCCATCGCCGGCAAACAGGAAATTCGCGCACGACGGAAGCACGGTAAAGCCGAGTTCCGTCAGCCGCCTTTGCGTGTACGCGCGATTTTTCTTGATCGTCTCCGTGTTTTTTGCATAATACGCATCGTCCCGAATCGCGGCGATGCCGGCGGCCTGCGTCATGCGGTTGACGTTGTAGGGGTTCACCGAATACTTAATGGTGTTCAAATCCCCGATCAGCGCTTCGTTTCCAATGCCGAAGCCAAGCCGCGCGCCCGCGAGCGAGCGGGACTTGGAAAACGTCTGTATCACGAGCAGGTTGTCATACTGTCTCGTCAGCGGCACACAGCTTTCCCCGCCGAAATCGATATACGCCTCGTCGATGATCACCACGTTGTCCGGATTGGCTTTCACGATCTCCTCGATCTGCCAGACCGGCATGCAGATGCCCGTCGGCGCGTTGGGGTTGGCGATGACGACGGTTTCGTTCAGGCCGCGGTAATCGCGGTAGTCGACCGAAAAATCGTCCTTCAGCGGGATTGCGTGCAACGGCACATGGTTGATTTTAGCATATACGGGATAAAATCCATAGCTGACGTCCGGCGCGGCGAACGGATGCGTTTCGTCGCCGAACGCCAGAAACGCAAAATAGAGGATTTCGTCCGACCCGTTGACCGGCAGAACGTTTTTCGATTGCACGCCATAAAGCTCCGCCGCGGCCTTTTTCAGTTCCGTGCACTCCGGGTCGCAGTAGAGGTTCGCGCTCTGCGCTTCGAGCGTCGCCGCCTCGACGACCTTCGGCGACGGCGGAAACGGCGATTCGTTCGTGTTCAGCTTCACATACCGCTGATCGCGCGGCTGTTCGCCGGGCGTATACGGCTTTAATGTCGATAGTTTTTCGCTTAAAAACCGGCTCATATCATTCTTCCTCAAAGCGGACCAGCGCCGCCCGCGCATGCGCTTCCAGTCCTTCCGCGCGCGCAAACGCCGCGATCTTTCCGCTTAGTTCTTCGAGCGCTTCCGGCGTGAAATACGTGTATTGCGTCTTTTTGATAAAGTCGTCCACGCTCAGCGGGCTTGAAAACCGCGCCGTTCCGCTCGTCGGCAACGTGTGGTTCGGCCCGGCCATGTAATCGCCCAGCGACTCCGGGCAATACTTGCCGAGGAACACGGAACCGGCGTTTTTTACCTTGTCCAGATACGATCCCGGATCGTCCATGCAAAGCTCAAGGTGCTCCGGCGCAAGGCCGTTGGCCAGCTCCACGGCGGAAAAAAGGTCGTTTGTAACGATGATCTTCCCGTTGTTTTCAATCGACGTGCGGGCGATTTTTTCCCTCGGCAGCCGTTTAAGCTGACGCTCGACTTCCCGATCGACCGCCTCCGCAAGCGCACGGCTGTCTGTAATCAGTACGGCGCTGGCCAGCGCGTCGTGTTCGGCCTGGCTCAAAAGGTCCGCCGCGACGAACGCCGGATTGCACGTTCCGTCCGCGACGATCAGGATTTCGCTCGGCCCGGCGATCATATCGATCGCCACGCGCCCGAACACCTGCCGTTTCGCCTCGGCGACATACGCGTTGCCGGGACCCACGATCTTGTCCACCCTGGGAATCGTCTCCGTTCCATATGCGAGCGCCGCGATCGCCTGCGCGCCGCCGGATTTAAACACGCGGTCCACGCCGGCGAGCTTCGCCGCCGCCAGAATCGGCGCGGCGATCGCGCCGTTCGCCGAGGGCGGGGATATCATCACGATCTCGCCGCAGCCCGCAAGCTTGGCCGGAATCGCATTCATAAAAACCGTGGAAGGATAACTCGCCGTGCCGCCGGGGATATACAGCCCCACCTTCTCGATAGGCGTGACCTTCTGCCCCATATACACGCCGTCGTCCCGCCGGATGCAGAATCCGTTCCGCACCTGGTTGGCATGATATGCGCGGATGTTTTCCGCAGCGGTTTGCATCGCGTCCAGAAGTTCGGCGGGAATCGCTTCGAGCGCGGCCGACAGCTCTTCTGCGCCGACTTCCAGCGCGGAAAGCTCCGCCCTGTCAAACTTTTTTGCGTAGGCAAGCAGCGCCGCGTCGCCGTTGTCCGCCACGTCCCGAATAATCGCCGTCACCGTTTCGCCGACGCTCGCGCTTTCGAGTCCCCGCATAAAGAGTTTCGAACGGTCGACGTCTTGTTCGTTGATGATTCTCATGCCTGTTCAACAACCTTCCTTACGTTTTTGCACAGCGTGTCGATCTCTTCATTCCTGAACTTATAACGCGCCTTGTTCGCAATCAGCCGCGCGCTGACCTGCGCAATGGTTTCCAGCGGGGCAAGATCGTTTTCCAGCAGCGTTTTACCGGTTTCCACGATGTCCACGATCACGTCGGACAATCCGAGAATGGGCGCAAGCTCCACCGAACCGTGCAGTTTGATAATATCGATATTGCGACTCAAACTTCCGTAATACGTTTTCGCAATGTTGGGGAACTTCGTGCCGACGCGCAGCGTATGCGTATGGTCGTCCCGAAAATCGGCCGGGCCCGCGACGCACATGCGGCATTTGCCGACGCCGAGATCGAGTAGCTCGTACACATCCGGCTCGTACTCCATAAGGATGTCCTTCCCGGCTACGCCGATGTCCGCCGCGCCGCGTTCGACATAGATCGCAACGTCGGACGGCTTGACCCAGAAATAGCGGATTCCCGTCGCTTCGTTTTCAAACGTCAGCTTGCGGTTTTCCTCCCGCAGGGTCGGGCACTCGTACCCCGCCGCCTCGAAAATATCGTAAACCTTGTCGCCCAGGCGTCCTTTCGGCAGGGCGACGCTGATCATCCGTTTCATGATTTCACCGCCTTTTGATCCAGCCGGACGATCGTCCGGTATTTCAGCGCGGGGTCGATTTCGCGCTGCACGCGCAGCGACGGCACGCTCGCCCTGAGCGATTCGACACGCCGGATCAGCTCTTCCGGGTCGGTCTCGTCGTCGTAGATCACGAGCGTGTCCACGTCGAACGCCGGTTTTTGCTCCATAAAGCGCTCAAGCTGGTCGAGATAGACCGCAAACCCGATCGCTTCGCTGTTTTTGCCCATCCGCGCCATGAGGTTATCATACCGTCCGCCGGACAGCACGCCGTTCGGGACGCCGTCCACAAAGCCGCGGAAGATCAGCCCGTTGTAATAGTCCATATCGTTGACCACCGAAAAATCCAGGTTGACGTTGCTTACGCCGTAAACGTCCAGCATCCGGCCGACGTCGCGCAGCCGCGCGAGCGCAAAATCGCATCCCTCCGGCAGGTCCAGCCGTTCCACTTCCTCCAGCTTCTCATTCAGCGGCCCGTAAATCGAAACCAGCGCTTCGAGCAATTCTTCCGTTTTTTCCGTTACGGACAGTTCCTGGCAGACGTCGGAGAGCCCGTGCAGGTTCTTCTCGCCGACGGCCGCGAGGATACGCGCGCAGTCTTCGTCGCCGATCGGCTCCGTTGCGAGAATCGCGGACAAAACGCCGATGTCGGAAACGTCCAGTATGTAATCGTCGTCGATCATCGCAAGGCTTCTCGCCGCGAGCATAAGGACTTCCGCCATCGCGTACGAGTCGACCGTTCCGATGCACTCCAGCCCGGTCTGCGGGATTTCCCGAAAGCCGTAGGCGTTTCTCGGCACGCGGTAAACGTTCTCCGTATAGTACACTTTTTCCATGCGTCCGTCGTCCTTTGCGTTTTTTACGATGGAAAGCGTAATATCCGGCTTAAGCGCCATGAGTTTTCCGTCGATATCGCTGAAGGTGATGACGCGCTCGCTCATCAGAAACTTTTTGTTCTGCATATACAAGTCGTATTCTTCGAACTTGCTGACCTTGTATTGCAGATATCCGTATGACTGATACAGCTCGCGCAGATCGAGCCCGATGCGTTCTTCCGTTTTCAGGATTTCAGTCTTCATTCTCATCCTCGCTTTCCCGCAGGCGTTCCAATATCAGCCTGTAACCGCCCGCGCCGTATTCGAGGCAGCGCTTGACGCGGCCGATCGTCGCGGTGCTGACGCCGGTTTTCTCAATCGTGCTCTGGTAAGAGCTGCCTCCGTCGATCATCTTTGCAATCTCCAGCCTCTGACAAAACGACTGTATCTCCCTGATCGTGCAAAGGTCTTCAAAATACTTGTAGCAATCGTCCACACTCTCCAGCAGCAAAATCGACCGGAAGAGCTCGTCCGTTCGCTGATTCCTTGGTAAACCCATGTCCCTGTACCGTCCTGGTTTTTATGTTTTCGTATTTTATCACTTCTCTGTGCTAAAGTAAATAGTAAATTTCGAATTTTACCATACTTTTTCGCGGCGGACAAAATCAACGGCGAAACGATGACCGTTTCGCCGCCTGTTGTGCTTTACCCCGATAGGCCTATTTTTTGCACCGTATCGTTTTGTAGAGGATTTTACCGCATTCGATTGCCGTTGTAACGATCAGGATCACCGTATAAATCGTCACCAGAACATATGTGCCATCGGCCCGCGGATACTGCAGCCAACTAACGCCCCCCAGCTCAATGCTCTGGAAAAACGCCATGAAGTCCGTTGTAAAAACATTACTCTGGTTCACTAAATACAGCATGACCCCAAGCGTAACAAGATAACGGGCAATGGATACAATGCCCACAAGCGGCGTCCACTTTCGCGTTTGCATTTTGAGAATGCATTCCACGACTCCGCCAAGGCCCATGATAGCTATAGCAGGGATACATCTGCTTAAAAATGAATCCGTGAAAATATGAATCGCATGCACGTCGCCGTTTGAAAAATACATTGCGTAAGGTATGAGCCGTAAGCACAGGAGGGCACCAAGGATCGTAAATACAATTGTGACCACCAGTTCCGTAATGCTGTCCGACAGCGGAATTTTGTTCCTGCCGTCGTTAACAGGGAGTTCCGGCAGGTCCTCCAGCTTCCATTCCGGCTTTCTCCCGGACTCCTTCACGCCTACGCGTTCGGCGATCGCAAATCCGATCGTCGTCCAGGCCAGCGCCTGAAACGCCGCGGAAATCCCCATGGAGATCCCTTCCATGAACACGCCGGCGGCCAGCTCCCCCAGCCCGGTCGTCTGCGCCTTCGCCGCGTCGACCGCGCCGATGATCATGCCGATTGCCAGCACCACGATGCCGACCAACGGAAGCACAAGCTTGAGTATGCGGACATATTCGTCGTAATACGCGGGTGAAATCAGATATCTCGGCTTCTGCCGGTACTGCTCCGCCAGTGCTGCGGGCGCGCCAAGCTTATATAAAACCGCCTCGATTTCGCCTTCGTCCGGATCGTCCGAAAGCATATCGTATATATTGGACTTCAGCTCTTTTCCGACCTCGTCCCGTTCGTTTTCTGGCAGGCGGCGCGTAATGTCGTATACGTACCGATCAATGAGTGGATTCATTTTCCCCCGTCCTTTCCGCAGATGGTCGCAATGCTTTGCTGCATCCGCTCCCATTCCGTCAGCAATTCTCTGTAAATCGTTTTTCCTTTTTCGCTTACCGTATAGTACTTTCGCGGTCGGCTCTCGCTTGTGTCCCAGTCGCTGTTGAGCAAACCCTGTCCGTCCAGCCGCCGCAGCAGCGGGTACAGCGTGTTCGCTTCAATGTCGATCCCTTTGCTTTGCAGCGTTTGCAAAAGGGCGTAACCGTAGTGCGGTTCTTTCAGACAGCCCAGTACCGCAAGCGTCAGGCTGCCCCGCCGCAGCTCGGTAAGGAAGGATTGCATCTGTTCGTTGTCAGGCATCGTATCACCTCGCTCGTATTATACTGTGTGTCACACTATATTGTCAATACTATTTTGTTATTACTTATTATATATTTTAAAATTAAACATTGGAATCCTTCTTTCCTTCCCGCAGGGCGCTATGCTATGATGCCATTATGTGAGGTGACGCGCAATGGAGATTAAAATCCACAATATCGGCAGTTACATCGTGAAAAATTACCTGCTGGAAACGCCAATCGGCTGGATCGCGATCGACACCGGCTACAAAGGCGGTGAAAATACGTTTTTAAAGCGCTTTTCAAGGCTTGCGCCGGTTAACGAGCTCAAGTATCTCTTCCTGTCGCACGCGCATGACGACCACGCCGGGTTCCTCGCCGCGCTGCTGGAGAGAACGGACGCGACGGTCGTTTTAAACCCGCTCAGCATCCCGCTGCTGGCCGCCGGCGAAAACGCCATTCCGCCGGGCGCGGGGTTTGCCACGCAGCTCGCCTCCCTGTTCGATCTCGTGAAAAAAGACCACTCGTTCCCGCCTGTGAACCGGGAGATGCTTTCAGGACGGTCGATCCTCGTGCCGGACGAGTCGGCGCAGGTGTTCCGGGACATGGGGCTGCCGATCCGCATCGTGTTTTTACCGGGACACACGAGCGACTCCATGGGATTGCTGCTCGAGGAAACGGGTCAGCTCTTCTGCGGAGACGCCGCTATGAACGCGGTGATCAGCACCGCGCGGCACACCATCTGGATCGACGATCCAGCGGCCTACGGCCGGTCCTGGGACAAGATGCTCGCGCTCGGGCCGGGCATGCTGTATCCGTCCCACGGGTCGCCGTTTCCGCCGGGCGATCTTGTAAAATACCGGCACTTTATGGATGGGAAAAAACCCATCGTTCCAAAGCGGGCGACATAACGGACGCGAACACAAAAAGGGCCTCACGGCCTTTTTTTGTTGAGTTTTTCTGCGTTTTTGCCCAAAAATTATTATAAAAGATTTCTTATAATTATAAGAAAAAATGCCGGCTTGTCGGGATTATAATTTTATTAGATAAAATTTTCAGGAGGAACCCCATGTTAAAGTCCAGCATTCTCACCAGCCTTGAACTGCTCGCCGACAGAAAAAAGAGCACGACAGGCAAAAGACAATCGATCCTCACGCCGACGTCCGACCCCTCTCCCGAGCTGCCAAAGGCAACGCCGTCGCCGTCCGCCAGCGCATCCACGGCCGCATCTTCCGGCAACTCCGATGCCGCTTCGGATATCCCCGACCTGCCGGATAACGTATCGTCCACCCGGCGGGACGAATTGTTCCGCCTTATGAACGGGTACTACGATCAGCAGGACCAGCCTTCCGAAAGCACAAAGACAAGCGCAACGGGCCGTCGCGGCAAAACGACCGCCGCTCCCGGCGTCGTCAAGCCCGCCGACCAGATGGACACGGGAAATCTCGTCATGACGACGGACAGCGGCAAAGCGGGCACGTCGTCCGACGGGCGTGTCTACAATCCGCGCACAGGACAGTCAACCGTCATTGGTAAATCGTCGTCCGATGATAGCAACACGAGCGCCATCGTCTCGCCCACGGCGGGTATCCCGGACGAATATGCCGAACTTGCCGAGATCGTTGCATTACTACCCGACAATGTCGATTTTAGCGACTGGGACAATATGACAGCAAAGCAGCAGCTCAAAACGCTTGAGCATGCAGGCGTTACAAAAGAGCAAATGAGTGTGCTGCTTAATACTACTCCGCATTATGTGAAGACGCTTGGTTATGTTCGCGACATTTGCGCAAACCGTACCTACTACGGCCTGACACAAGCCGAGACCGGCGCGCTCATCAAGGAACTGCTTGCCATTGCTCAAGAGCGAGATGCTCTTCTCAACCACTCTGAATTTATTGCCAATACCCCAAGAAGCGCAGCAATAATGAAAGGAATGCTCAACGACAGGGAAGCGGCTTTGTTGGCGTGGTTGAACCAAGATGATAGCAAGCCGTGGTATAATGGAAATCAGTCAACGCGATTCGTAGCAGGCGGCGGTTCGGATCTGCTGTATGCTAGCAGGCCGAGCTTTGCAATCAGCATGACTAACGAGGGTGAGGATGTTGATGATGGAGGCTATATCGATATTCCCGGCACATCCCGTCATGATCCGGCGGCAGTAAACTGTTATGGTTACGCTTTGATGTACTTAGGAATTGAGCCCAAAAATGGAAATTATGTTATTGACCCGGGCGATTTATCTACTGGCAATGATTATCGGAACCCGAAAAGCAATGATGATTACGTGCAAAAAATCGCCGATCGAGTCGTCAACGATATGAAACAGTCAAGGGGTGACGCCCGGATTATCGGCTCTTATACCGATGCGGAAGACGGTGAAATCGTTGTTGCTGTAAAAACAAGATTTTTGCTATTTACTGATTTTCATGCAGCAGTGCTCTTGCCGGACGGCACATGGGCAGATAAACTTGGAGCTGGTCACGATTCAGCTAAAGGTCAAATTGAAAACCCGGATGATCCTTGGCCTGCAAATTGGTGGCTTCGTCCCTATGACTCCGATACGATTTATATCGCCGTAACACCACCTGAAGCCGACAACTAAATTTAAAAGGAGC
>ERZ795048.3936-NODE-3936-length-10641-cov-4.681561_pt1 | contig 10641 bp, 6 predicted proteins | sample MGYA00375132_ERZ795048 | MGnify/ENA primary metagenome ERZ795048 (study PRJEB30177, sample SAMN05720225) | activated sludge metagenome | isolation source: Anaerobic digester | place: Hong Kong | collected 2014-12-17 ...
TACGTGCTTGACCATCCCTGATTTGAGAACCAACCATGACGGACTCATTGCCATATATGGTGCGACGAATATTGGTCTTCTGCCTCAGTCAGAATCATTACCAACAAGTTTTCAAAGTAATGTGGAAGTTTTTCAAAAGATATTTGGGGAAGACAACTTCTTTATAGAGCAGATTCATTATGGCTCTCCGGAGAATGCATTTCTAAACACTTCAAAAGCAGAAATAGCGAGGAAGTTATCTATTCCGATTGTTGCATCAAATGGTGTTAAATATCTCTTCCCGGAAGATGAGCAGATTTACTTTTATCGTAGTGGTGAAAGCGCGCCAGATAATTGTGGTCTATATGCCTGTAGGAAAGAAGCATACCTAAAAGACTATGGGCAAATGACATCCTTGTTTCCGGACATGCCCAACATATTATCTGCAACAGTCATAATTGCAGACGGGTGCAATATCGATTTCAACTTCGATAAAGTACATTTGCCAAAATATAAAACAAAAGAACATGATATTGCAGACGATTATTTAAGAGACCTGACAATGAAAGGGCTCAAAAAGAAGTATGGCAAACTCAACAAAAATGTAGTGAATCGGGCAAACCATGAGTTAACCATAATACTAGAGAAGAATGCTGCCAATTACTTTCTCATCCTGTGGGACATGATAGAGTTTGCCAGAAAAGAGAATATAGCAATAGGTCCGGGGCGAGGCTCCGTTTCAGGAAGCTTAGTGGCCTTTGCACTGGATATCACCCAAGTGGACCCGCTTGAACACAACCTTATTTTCGAGAGATTACTTAATCCGCTCGACTCCGCTTTGCCGGATGTTGATACAGACGTCTGTGCCGCGGGACGAGAAAAAGTATTGAGTTACTTGCGGGATAAATACGGAGCTGGCAAAACATCAGGGATAGCAATTTTCGGAAGATTGAAGGCAAGACAAGCTGTAAGAGTTGCGGGAGAACTATTGAATCTAAACGAAGATGAGGTCGATGAAGTTGTCGATCTGGTTCCTTTATTTATTCCAGGAAAGGTTGTGACTATCAACAATGTACTGGAATCCATCGATGAACTTCGAGCTGCTTGCGAGAATAATACAAATACCAAGGACTTGTTCGAACTAACAGCAAGAATTGAAAACACCGTGTGGTCAAGATCGTGCCACAGTGCCGGAATACTTCTTTCAGACGTTCCATTGCTCAATGCTATTCCTATATTCAAGACTGATACATATAACAATAATATCAGCCAGATGGATAGTGAAGATACTGAAAAGTTGGGCTTCGTCAGAATCGACATTCTTTCTTTAACATCCCTTACCGTAATGCATAAAGCGCTGGAGCTTGTGAATACAAGAAAGGGATTGAATGTTCAGACAAAGAGCATTCCTGTAAATGATACAGCGACATTCGATCTCTTTTGCAGACTTGAAACCGATGGTGTGTTCCAATGCGAGAGCAGTTCATTTAAGGAGCTTTTGTACAAAGCACAACCCAGAACTTTTGATGACCTGGTAGCTATCACAGCACTTTGCAGACCTGGACCAATCAACGAGGGGATTGCAGATAGATACATCGAATCAAAAACGGTCTTAAAAAATAATAGAACTCCTCATCGCTCGTTGGCAACGGAGTTAGAAGAAACCGGCAATGTATTGATTTATCAGGAGCAAATCATAAGAACCATTAATAATCTTTCAGGCATTTCATTCGGCGAATGCGATTGTTTCAGAAAATTGCTCTATAAAAGACGGTCCACAGAAGAAGACGCTATGCGCTACTCAGAAATACGATGCAAAATAATAAACGAAGCGACAAAAAGAGGCGTCACTACAAATGAAGCAGAAGATGTTCTGACCTTTATAGAGAAATACGGGCAATACTCTTTTCTTAAAGCCCACAGTGTCTCGTATACTTTGATAAGCTATCAGATGGGGTACCTAAAAGCACATTATCCAATCGAGTTCATGACTGCACTTTTAAACCTGACAACAAGCGATTCAAAAAAACAAGATTATATAGAACTTTGCAAGGAAATGAGCATCGATATTTTAGGGCCTGACATTAATCGATGTGATATGGAATTTAGGATTGAACAGGAAAGAATACACTTCGGGTTAAAAGTCTTGCCGCATTACCTTTGCTGCAATCATTACGATGAAGACTATTTTGAAACAGATGAAATGAGAGAAGAAAACAGCAACGAAGCAGACATCAATAAACTTCTCCAGGATTTATTGATTGAAAGAGAAGCCAATGGACTATACAAGAATATTGAAGATCTTCTTACACGGATAGGTTCCTTCACAGATCAAAACAAGTCAATAATGACAGAACTTGTCGAGTGCGGTGTTTTTGACACTTTCGAAGGAAGTCGCAAATACAAACAAATGAAAATTGAAGAATTTGCACAAAAGCGTTGAGTCGTATTGCATATCCAGTTGCGCTCTTCCCATGTAATTGAATTGCTTGCATTTTCTCCCCTTGACTTTTCAAAGATGACGGGCAACCCTGTCGGATGCCATCACAGGCATGGTTCTAATATCTTGCCTGATGGGACAACGAGATGGGGGACGACATGAAAATCAGGATAAAATTCGGAAAGAACCCATATTCAAACGAATTCACGTGTTCGTACTGCGGAAGCCGCTTCAGCAAAAGCGGCTTTTTCATCCGAATTGAATATACGGGGAAAGTGGTCGATATCCCGGTGTGCGGCGCGTGCTTTGAAAAAGGCGATCTTCTCGAAGGAATGATCGATCTGGATCACCATCATGCGTCACATCCGATTGGGTTGGCTTGAATGACGGGAGCAATTAGAGATGTGTGGACATGTGAGAGATATCGAGAAATGGATCGAAACATCCAATTGCTTTGAAGTCATGGGTCAGCTTCGCAAGCTGGACGTTCTATCCACCGCCGATCTGGAAGCGGCAATGAAGATGACCCGGGGCGAATGGCTGGTTTTCATGAGACTGAAAGTCGGGCTTGAGCCCCGGATTTATCAAAAACAAGGGAGGGATTATGAAAAGAAAGAAAAAGAAGAAATTCAATCTGAATGACCTGAAGGAAAAGTTGAATCCAATCATAACCATCGACGAGAGCAAAAACGAATGCCTCTTTGCAATAGTCGATTTCTCACTTCCAGGAACGGACCATGTCCGTCGTGTCATCTCCAAGAAGCTGGGGAACGGTAACATTTTCGCTGTGACATACGTTGGAACGGTCGGCCCGGACCGAACATGCTCCGAAAAGCACTCGATTATGGAGATGCGGGACGTTCCGCAGGAGAAATTCTGGCAGTCGGTCAACGTGCTCAGTGCCCTTTACCAGATAAAAGGGGGAGTGACCGAAATCAGGAATTATAACGGAAAGACTATGAATGAAGCTGCCAACCTTATGAACCGTCTTGGGAACGCCCAAGTTTGGATGGATACAAAAAGTATTTGATAGCAGATAATAAATTCACGAGAACTTTTTTGTTCCTTCTTCCGCCATAGACAACAATCTGATAGCACCCTCAGCAAAAATCCGCGCAAGATTCCGAGCCACCTCTTCCGGTGTCAGGCTCCAGGGAATGAAGTTGGTCTGCACCTTCGTATCAGCGGAAACGTATCTTATTTCGTATTCAACCTGGCTCTCAGTTTTCATACTCTGAGTTTCGAGCCACATTGAAAAACCATCAAGTTGGTTCGTTCTTTTCCTTCTTCCGTTCCTTTGCCTTTTCCCGTTTATCCCACTCGTTGAGGATATTGAAGTATCCGGCAGCGTTTTCAATCATCTGGCGGGCGTCTTCCCTTGTGAATGTCTTGCCGGTTCGCTTTTCCCAGAAATCAATCGTTTCCTGGATGAAGTCCTTTTTCTCGGCGGCATCGGTCTTTTTCGATTTCTTTTTTGTCTCGGACTTCTCCTTTTGCTCGGCTTCCAGCGCTTCCTGCGCCTGCCGCTCTTTGTTCCGGGCAATGCAATCTGCGATTATCTTCATGGCCATTTCTTTCCGGTATTCATAATCCTCTGTCGGCACAATCTCAATTGTGACCTTCAGGTCCTTGGGATCGATCTTTTTCCTGCCGCGACGTTTCTTGGTGGAGTCGATTTCTGGAGAGGCGTCGGTACTATCCTTCGAGGTGCCAAAATCATTCGCTACATCCAAAACTGTGGAATCTGGCGTCAAACTCTCTTTTTTTTTCTGTTTTCCCTCTCCAAAGGAGCGTGAGAGTCCGTTAACTGCGGGATTTTGCCTAGGTTTTTTGGTTTGGTTCGAATCCGGCCCGGGGAGTTTTCAGATACATAGTACGGAACAGAACACCGTTTTGGGGTTAACAGCGCTTTGTGGCCCCCAAGACAGGAGTTTTAGTAAAATCCGCGTTTATTTGAAGGATTTTTTAGTTTTTACAATTTACAGCAGCACTCTCACTTCTGAAACCGTCCGCTCTCATCCTCGAACCGAACTCCCATAGTTCATCTCGCAATCCCGAATGATACGCTCTCGAACTCTCAAAATCCGGTCGAGAGCATCGTTAACCGGGTTAACAGCCATACTAAAATCATCTGTCTATTATCCGCGAAGCATCACAAGGTCCTCATCCAATCCGTGACGCATGCATTCAAGCCTTGAAGAGTACGATGTAAGAACGTCTGCTGATAATGGCTTAAGATGGAATGGGAACAGACTTGGATTTTCTATCAGACTCCGGAGATTCGCAGAACTATTGGATTGCGAATACAAAGCCGCCTCTAATAACCATGTAATGATTCCTGGTTCATCGATTCTTAGACTAAACTCTTGTGCATAGATGCCTTTGTCTCCTGTTTCGGAGAGAACACTCCAGTCAATGTAAGAGCGCAAAGCATAGCGAACACGACGGGAAACAGTTTCCCGTTCTCCGTATTGCTCGCGTAAGCGACGTTGGACTTGGGTAGCACCTGCCGATCCTTGCAATTTGAGGAGCCGTCCAACATTCATCGCAACAGCTCCCCAGAATGGATAGACTGCCATAATCATTCCCCAGTGAACAGCAATATGATATTCAAATGGAATACTCGAGATAAGTTTAATACCATCATTTTGAAGTGGACGAAGTTGAATAGGAGCATTGAGCCATGTTTTCATCAGAATAGTTATTGTCTTATCAATTGAACCACGAACCGTAGTATTTTCTGATTGAAAAGAATCCTTCAGATCATCTTGTAACAATATTTTGATTTCTTGAATGCTTTTTCCTGACAAGGCGTAGTTTACAGTACGCTCTAACCACTCAAGACGAATGAGCCGGTCAATGCCAATTTGGGTATGTCGTCGGTCTTTATCTGTACTCATTTATTCCTCCTTTCTATCTGGACAAGAGGTACAATGAGTTCCTCGAGTGAAATTCCACCGTGACCGACGATATGCTTTCCAATCCCGACAAACGCTTTTCTGCCTGGAGAGATTAGGGCTAAATAGTTATCTGGTAAACCTGCAGGCAGCCATTCAATTGCGTCTGGGAAATGTTTTTTAACTTCGGCGCGAAGAATTGCATCTGGATAGGTACGGACGCGCTCTCCGCGTAGATCAGCGACAACCCCTTCTGCCGGACGTCCATACCCTTCAGCTTCGATGTTACCATGATCTGAAGTCAGAAAAACTTGGAATTTTTGACTCAGTAGCAAATCAAGGAGCGAAGCTATATATGACTGTTTTGCCCACTGACGCACCTGATTGTGCATACCTGCGGTCCCCAGTTCCATTCCGTGCATAATCTTGTCAATCTTATCGATGACCAGTCCTGCGATTCGCAATTTGGGATGAGAAAGCAATTCTGTAATTTCTGAAAGATTACCATCGCCGAGTCCCTTGGCGTATGTAATTTCATTTGGTTGCAGCCCATTGTCCACCCAGAATTGCGACCATAATGAAGGTTCTTTCTCCGTGGAACTGATACTATTCGGGAAATAGATGGGCGGCCTACCTGCAAAAATAGACTGTCTTGAGACAGATGTGATTGTCGGTATCCATGCAAAAACAGCATTTTCTCTAAAATGCAAGTCGGGTTGCTGAGATGATAGTGTTTCACGGATAACAATCCATTGGTCTTGAGATAGACCGTCCACTACTATAAGAGCGACCTTGCTGCTCTTATCAGAAAACAACTTATGCGATAGAAATCTTGGAAGATGATGAAGCATCACCGGCGGTGATGGAGGTAAATTTATTAGCCCTGCATATCTTCTGAACAGCCAAGTACAAAATGCGGTGTCGACCTGTTCAAATAACCCACTGAATTCTTCGACCGTCGCATCAGCGATTTCTTCATTTATTGTTACAATCAGTTCCGCCCATCCTCGTGCATAAAGGAACCAATCGTTGTATTTTGCATCCTCACCAGGAATAGTAATCCGAAGACGGTCAATCTGTTTTGATAGGCGCCTGGATCGATCCTCTTTTGGACTAGTAATGACACCTATACCTGCCCAGGTCTTCGAAAGCATGGCAGATTTTTCATGTGACACTGATTGGAGCATTCCCTCAATGAACAGGTTGTCAATGTAAACCTTCACATCTTGGTGGTCAAATGGTAGATCTGATGGTCCTGGATATTGTAGGCCGTAAGGTTCACGATTCTCCCTTAAATTATGTTCACTTGAATCTTCAAAACGGTCGAGAAACAATGGCCATCGCTCTTGAAGAAACGCAAAGAACGTTTCACGATCAGGAACAATTTCTGCAAGTGGCCAGCTCGTGAAAGTATCATTCTGTTGCAGAATCTGAATAAATCGATCATCAAGCATTTGGGGTATACGCTTGTTCCGATAATGTCGACGCAGTAAAACTCGGAGAAGATCTGAAGGCTGCTTTATAAGTTCTGGTGCAATTTCGAATACGTGGCGAAGGACAAATTCTTTTGTTGCATTTTCTCCTAGTTGCCCCGGGGCATGTCTTTCCTGCGCCAAGTAGAGGGAATCAAGATCAGCTCGGTCTAAACCAGTTACAACAGGGTAACTGAGATTCGGAAAAATATCGCCAAGGTTGAATGTGAGTTTTCTTCCAGCTTGCAGCAAATCAAAAGGCAAGTTTTTGAGTTCATTGGCAGCTGATCGTAATACTATTACCAAGTCAGTATGTTCGCCACGATCCCAGCGTGAGCGGAATTTCGATTCATAAACATACCTAAAAGCGACATGATCTTCAAATGGAATCAGCTCAAAACCTCTTTCGTGAATGCCTTCAAGAATACCTTCCTCTAGCAGGAGACCATCTGGGTCTGCAACCAGCGTTAGCTTAGCGACATTAGGAGTAAATTCGTTAAGGATCATTTCTCGCCAACTATTCATTGTCAGATGCCTCCACACGAATCAGAAGCAATGGGTACATCTCTGGATGCGCCTGTATTTTCTGCTTTATCAGATCTTGAAATGATCGTTCCTCTTGTTCTATCAGTTCTATCCGAAAATTACGAACTTGAGGAAGCCCTATCCTCTCTGCAGCTCTTCGTTTAGCTGCAAAAGCATATTCTGATTTTTCTCTTTCCTGGGATATTTGAGATCGATGTTCTTGAATTAATTCGTCATATAAAGGTTTTCCGTGCTCCTCAGCAATTCCCAGCAATCGGTCGTAAATGCTTTTCGACATATCCGTATCGAGTATTGATTTGATATTAGGATTCATTACGAGTAGATGATCCCAAATGTGCCTTGCAGTAGGTGAATATATCTTTTCGTCATCAGAATAAAAAAGTGGCAATATTCTCTTACGCATCCTTTCTTCTGATGTTATCGAAATACTCCACAACGACCAGAAACCTTGTATTTCCCTCGAAATCCCTTTCAGCGAAACCACAGGAACGAGTTGTCCTGAAACAAAACGACTAAGCTGATTAACTATAGCTCTTATCTTTGTATCTTCCAGAGTCAAATAGCGTGCAGTAGGAGATAATTCCGCATCTTTAAGTGAAAAAACAATATTGGAATATACTTCACCATCCGGCCAGGTGAGATTCCACATCTTTCCTCTTCTTTCGGATGCACCTCCATGTGACGATAAATAATTTAATGTAAGTCGCTCTATCCAATGAGGAAGTGGATGCGCCATTAGGCGTTTTGCCTCTTCCGGGTTCAATTCCTCCGATGTGCCAAGAACTGATGTATGCGAACGGACTTCACGAACCTCATCATGAATTCGCGTAACAACACTATTAACTGATTCTTCTATTTTTTCAGGCTTCAGGATTGCCTCTACATATAGTTCATCGAAAATCTTACCGGCTTGAGCCGAATCAAGAACATCGCTTGTTTTATCGACTCCCAAGTCTTCATAAATAACAGCAAGTTTCTGTTCTAAAACCTCTCTTACCCTGTGTTCTACTGAATCTTCAATGACAAAGTTGATTGCTCTAACGATTTTATTCTGTCCAATCCTATCAACACGTCCGATACGCTGTTCAAGCCGCATGGGATTCCAAGGGATATCATAATTGATTACAACATGACAAAATTGCAGGTTCAATCCTTCTCCACCTGCATCAGTGGAAATAAGGATTCGCGCTTTTTCTGCAAAATCCACCTGAACCTGTTTCCGTTCCTCCATGCTCATCGAACCATTGAGGCACACAACTTCAAAGCCTCTCTCGGAAAGGAATCGATGAAGCATATCCTGTGTGGGAATAAATTCAGTAAAAACCAGAACCTTTAGTTCTGAATCGTTTTCCTCTGCCTGTAGCCGGTATATCCAATCGAGCAAAGACTCAGCTTTTGCATCGTTCCCTGTCCGTTCCCAGCGAGATGTTGCTTCAAGAAGTAATTTCACTTCAGCGCGTTCATTTTTCAGTGCTTTTAGTTGTGATCGAAGCAACGTATCAACCTGCTCCTGCCCGTCCATATCTGCCCATTCTTCATCTGATAATCCTGGGAAAAGGGTTAGTTGCTCTGGTGGGGCTTGAAGTGCCTCAAGCCTTTTTTCAAGGGTAGTCCTAATAGCCCGTGTGCTTGACACAACAAGTCGTTGCATCAATATCATTAAGAAGCCGATATAACTCCTTTTTTCTTTTATTGCCTGATTGTATCCTTCTCGAACATACTCCGTAACAGCTTCATAAATAATCTTTTGGTCGTGATGTTTCTCATTCCATGATACCGGTATGAGTTGAGTTCGCCGCTGCTTGAACAGCGGCTCACCGTCAGCATTTATTGCCCTTCGCTTTTCTGTGCGGATAACATAAGGCTGGACCCGTTCCCGTGTAATACTAGCGACATCAGGAAATGCTTTTTCATCAATCAAAGACATCAGGCGATGAAAAGCATCCGTTTTACCCTGATGCGGTGTGGCTGTAAGGAGCAAAATATATGGGGCTGCATCGGACAATCCCTGGCCAAGTTTAAAACGAGCTACTTGGTCTGTACTGCCTCCCAGACGATGAGCTTCGTCCACAATGACAAGATCCCAGTTCGCGGAAATAAGATCTTCGAACCGCCCCCTGTTATATTCATCAACCTGCTCTTTAGTCCATCCACGACGTTTATCCAGCGGTTTAAATGAATCCATCGGCACTACTACTTGAGAAAACATTTGCCATGCATTTTCATACTTTCGCCGCTGTTTGTGATTGTTTGTAATTACATCATCCGCATTGGTGGATGCAGATAAAACACGATTCAATGATTTCAGATCATCCGGAAGCACAAGATGGAAGTCTTCCCCGAAATGAAAGTTCATTTCGCTTACCCATTGTGTTACGAGGCCTTTCGGAGCAATAACCAAAATGCGTTTAACCGCACCTCTAAGCTTGAGTTCTCGTAGTATCATCCCTGCTTCGATTGTTTTTCCGAGTCCGACTTCGTCAGCAAGCAGATATCGAACACGGTCTCCACTGATAGCTCGTGACAAAGCATTAATCTGGTGTGGCAATGGGATGACTGAAGATTCAATTGGTGCGAGCAGTACATCATGGACCATCGCATCGGCGATTCTCGCAGCGGCAGTGACATAAACAATGTTTTCTGACGTAATTCTAATATCGTTTTGAAGAGGATTGAGTCGAGAAGCCGGTATGCGTATTACCGAGTCGAGGCCTGGAAACCAGACGCGACATGTGGTGTCCCCCCAAAGCGTCTGACTTTCGATGACCTGACATATTTGCTTGTGATCTATACTGTAAAACCAGTCACCCATCAGTTCTGATGATTCCATAGCATTTTGAGTTCTTCATATTCCCTTCAGGGAAATAATTCTGTTCGCAACCTTTTAGTGCCACATCAAGATATCTACATTATCTCTAATTCATTTTTTGATCCAACATTAGCGAATTCGATTTTCCCATCTGTATGCCTCCAGAACATCAACCTAAAACCAACCCCTCTTTTCGTTAGATGGGTTCTAAATGCTAATGCGCCATCAGCCCGTTTACGTTGTTTATCTGTATTTTCACTTTCTCTGAAAACATTTACTTCGTTCTTGGGGCAATCCAAAATAATTCTTGCGCAGGACTCAATTAAGATATTAGCATCACTTTTATTCTTATCAAATCCCCATTTTCTTGCAGAGGTAAGGAAATTCGAACCAATTGTATAGTCAATTCGTTTTGTTCCATCATAACCATTACTGACAATATCTGAAATAACCTCTTCTATCGCTTGGATTGCACCTTCAACATTACCCGCATTTTGC
>ERZ795048.3946-NODE-3946-length-10621-cov-5.135340_pt1 | contig 10621 bp, 7 predicted proteins | sample MGYA00375132_ERZ795048 | MGnify/ENA primary metagenome ERZ795048 (study PRJEB30177, sample SAMN05720225) | activated sludge metagenome | isolation source: Anaerobic digester | place: Hong Kong | collected 2014-12-17 ...
CGTTTAAGCGGTTCGTTTAATAATGTTATTTCGTACATGTGGGCAGGCGGTGAGCTAAACGGGAAACTTAAGTGGCAGTCGTTATTGCTCGATTTAAACGAATTCATGACCGTTTATCAACCGTCGGATAGTGTAAAACAGGTTTATATCGAAACAGACTCGACACAAACAACAAGCACTACTGGTCCAATTGAGTTTCCACAAAAAATGCATTTGGTTTTCGATGCCGATGTGAAGCAGATGCTTATCGATAAAATGAACATCACCAATACAAAGGGAAATGTTGAGTTGAAAAATCAACATTTGTATCTTGGTGGTTTGCAGATGGATATGATTGACGGGAGATTGAATGTGGACGGTAAAATTATTGCCGATGGCCGTTTGCACCCCGATGTTGATTTCAATCTCGATATCAAAAATATCGATATGCGCGAAGCATACCGCCAGTTGTCGCTTGTGCAAAAATACATGCCATTTGCTGCTTCGAGCCAGGGTAGTTTTTCAACTAAGCTGAATATGCAAACTCAAATTTCCGACAGTCTAAAGCTTATTGCATCGGAATTGAATGCAAAAGGGGCACTAAGTGTACAAAATCTAAAATTGGTTGATGCCCGTATTTTACAAAGCCTAAGTAAAGTAATTGCCACCAATAAATTGCGAAATGTTCAGGTCGATAACTTTACAGCTCATTATGCAATTAAAGACGGAAACCTTAAAATTGAGCCATTTTCGACCAAAGTTATGCAGCAGCCCGTTACGGTTGGCGGAACTTATAATTTAGGTGGAACAGTCGATTTAAAAGTTGATGCTACGGTCAATAAATCGTTGTTGTCGAATAATGTGCTTTCAATGATTGCTTATGTGCCAGGGCATGAGCGCATACAAAAAATCGATGTGGGCATGCTTATTAAAGGCGATGCCAAAAAACCTGATATAATTGTCGATAACGATAAAATCAAACAACAGGTAATTAATCAGCTAAAAAGCAGTTCGCCCAAAGAACTCGAAGATGCTGCAAGAAAGCTTTTCAACGATATTTTTAAATAATACCTTTTGTAGTTTTTAGTTTTGTGAAATATTTTAAACGATTTAATTATGAATGATTTTTTACACATGAATTTTGTTCCTTTTGCAAAAAGAATTTCAATAGTTGTATTGTTTTTAGTTTCGCTTTCGTGCCAAAGGTCCGATACTTCGTTACGTTTGGTGAATAACGAATACAAAACTTCAATTGCCGAAAGCCGCGAAATTGTGCGTAATTTCTTGCTTACATCGTTTAGCCCGGGCATATCGGTTTCGGTATCGCTTAACAACGAAATTGTTTGGTCCGAAGGAGCCGGTTTGGCCAGTAAAGAACTAAATGCCCCTGTTACCCGTCAAACAAAATTTAAAATTGGTAACACTGCACAAACTTTTACAGCGGCAGTTATTGCCTTGTTACAGCAACAAGGAAAATTAAACGTCGATAGCAGTTTTTATGCATACATTCCAAATTATCCGCAAAAAGATTACGATTTTACCCTAAGGATGTTGGGCGCCCATTCGGCAGGCTTACAGCCAACACGTATCGAAAGCCTAACCGATTTTGATAACCTTAAATCTTTGCGCGAATATGTAAAACTGTTCGATTATGCTCCGCTTGTTTATGAACCCGATACTTATTTTCAGGTTTCGGATTACGCGCCTGCAATGCTGGGCATTGTTGCCGAACAGGTTAGTGGAAAGCATTATTATCATCTTATGAAAGAAATGCTAATCGATTCGTTGGGCTTAACCAATACTACTGCCGATTATCCTTTTATAGTTATACCAAACCGCAGCGAAGCATACACGCTCGATTACCTGGCACGTTTGATCAATGCAACCGAGTTGAATTTAACGGCCCTTAGCCCCGTGCATGGCTTGCTTTCAACCGCCGACGATTTAAACCACTTTGCTTGCCAACTTTTGTCTCCAGGTTTTTTTACCGAAGAAAGTATCAATCTGTTTTCAAATTCGCACATATTGTCAAACGGTGCCGAAACCGGACGTAGTTTTGGTTGGATGGTTTTCGATGATGCTAAAAAACGTAAGATTATAGCCCAATTAGGAAATACTATTGGTGGCAGTTCGTCAATTATTATTTGTCCTGAATACAATTTGGTTGTAACAGCTTGTACTAATAAAAACGATGGGACATCTGAGTTGCCTGCTTATGCAATTGCACAGGTTTTTTTGAATCATATTGCGGCCCTGCATGCCGAACAAGCCGAAGAGGCTGCTGCCGAAGCTGCCGAACAACAAGAACTTGAAGAACTGTTTGGCGAGGAGGATGACGAAACCGAAGAGTAGTTTTTATAAATGGTAATTAAATATGATGGATTATTCAAATTCTGAAGTACGCAGGCAAGATCGTTTACTTGACCAAATTGCAGCAACCCAGCTATTGAGTCAAGGCGAATATGGCGTTTTGTCGATGTATTGCAATGAACATGGCGTTTATGGAGTACCCCTAAATTATGCTTGGGACGGCAACTCTGCGATCTATGTTCATTGTGCCCAACAAGGTCAAAAGCTTAAATGCATTGATAATAACAATGCTGTTTCATTTTGTGTGGTGGGCAAAACCAATGTGATTTCCGAAAAGTTTACTACCGAATACGAGAGCATAGTGTTGAACTGCAGGGCAACAAGAACCTTAAATGAATCGGAACGAATGAATGCCTTGGTACTGATCGTTGAAAAATATTCGCCAGGCGACAAGGAAGTCGGGATAAAATATGCCCAAAAATCATTCGATAGAACCGAAATCATCCGTCTCGATATTGAGAAATGGTCGGGTAAATGCAAAAAAATTCATCAGTAGTTTTTTACTAATGGTTTAAATCAGAAACTGCCAGCAAAAATTGTGATTTTGCCGGCAGTTCATCATTAACCAAAAAAACTAATTATGAAATATTTACTGTACAACTTTTTCGTAGAGTGATGCAACAAAGTAAACCCTAAAAAAAATAGTCGAGGGGGAAAATTCAATTAAAAAGGGGATTAATTATTATACTTAACAAAAATGAACTACATTAGCTTAAGTTTTTTGTGCGCGGTATGATTATTGTAAATCGATTGCGATAATATTTAAAAATTTATAACCATGAAAGTTTATACCCTAAGAACTAAGTTGGTGGCAATAGCACTTGTGGCGGTGGTCTTACTATCGGGCTGTGCCAGTACAACACTTATCGATTCGTATCCCAGTGGAGCCGATTTGTATTTAAATGGTGAGGCTGTTGGTCAAACTCCTTATGAAATGACCGACACAAAAATTCTGTACAGTTGTACCACTGTTCGTCTCGAAAAGAAGGATTACAAAACCTTCTACACAACTATTTGTCGCAACGAAGAGGCCGATGTTGGTGCTATTATTGGTGGCGTATTATTTTATTGGCCCTTTTTGTGGGCTTTAAAATACAAGCCTACTCATTTTTATCGTTTACGAGCCAACGATTCACCCGATGATCCAACTAACACCGATTTTAATAGTTTAATCGACGAAGAAAACGAATAAAGAAAAATGAGGCTGTCTCAGAAAATTGAGGCAGCCTTTTTTTATTCAATAATTTTGAATCCCATTATTTGCAGTTTTTTCAGCGTGTTTTCGGGTACATCAATAGCTTGTATTGTAAACGAGGGAAACTCGCGCCTTACCGGATAGTTGCCACGCTGTTTTTCAAATGTCGATGGCGATTCTTTTAAACATTTGCTGTCGTTAAATATTGAATATGTATGTAGCACCGCTTGGCCAATTATTTCCTGTTCAGTTTTGTTTTTTCCGTTTATTTGAATGATTGGCACTTCGGGTTTTTCAATATTTGAACATTCCCAATTGTCGATTCCTAATTCGAGTTTTTTACTTAATGCCCTTATGCTCATGCTTGTGCCATTGGCTTTGCCATCGCGCGAGTAACCTGCAATGTGTGGAGTGGCAATAAAAGCCATATTCATTAACTCCAAATCAATATTGGGTTCATTCTCCCAGCAATCGATAATTAATTCGTTTACTTTTCCGTTTTTCTTTGCTGTTTTAACTGCCTGGGTATCCATTACTTCGCCTCTCGATGAGTTGATAAATGCCAGTTTTTGGTTACAATTTTCGAAAAAGGCTGTATCGGCTAAATGAAATGTTTTGTCACTTCCGGTACGGGTAAGTGGTGTGTGGAAACTTACAATATCAGCATGTTGCTGGATTTGTTCGAGTGATACAAAACCTGCTGTTCCTTCGTTGCGTTGGCGTGGTGGATCGTTAATCAGCACTTTCATGCCAATGGTTTGACAAAGGAATGCAACCTTTGATCCTACATTTCCGGCACCAATAACTCCAATGGTTTTTGTATTTAATTGAATATCTTGTTTTTGGGCTAGCGAAAATAACGCTGCCATTATGTATTGGGCAACCGACCAACTGTTGCATCCGGGTGCATTGGTCCAGTCAATTTTATTGGTTTCGCAATATTGGGTGTCAATATGGTCGTAGCCAATGGTTGCAGTAGCAATTATTTTCACTTTCGATCCTTTGAGCAAGCTTTCGTTGCAAATGGTTCGTGTGCGGGTAATTATTGCATCGGCATCTTTTACAATTTCTGGCGTAGTATCTTTTCCGGGCAAATATATTACTTCGGCAAAAGGCTCAAGTGCACCTTTAATGTATGGTATTTTATTGTCGATAATAATCTTCATAAATTATTGTTGTTGAGTATTTTATTGAATGTGTTTTGTGTATAAAAATTCATTTACAATGTTTGTTGCATTTTGCAGTCTGTTGTTTTTGTTTCCCGAAACAATTTTGTAGTTAAAGTTATAGGCTTCGAGTTCGTTAATGTAAATATTGTGCAATTTTTGGCGGTTTTCGCCACCATTTTCGCGAACAGGGTCTTCAACCCATGGTATGTCGATATCACATACAATAAAAAGGCCGATGTTGCTTTTGTTAATTGCATGGTGTAGCCATTCGGGGTGCCTGCCATATACAAAATCGAACCATACCTTTGTAATAATCAGCCAAGTGTCAAAAAAAATTATTTGCTGTTCATTATGCAATTCTTTTTCTTTTTCAATTTGAAGCCTCGCAATTTTTTCAATATCGGTATAAGTGTATTTAAGTTGATGGCTTTCGATATAGCTACGAGCAAGTTCGGGTACGTAAATGCCATTGAAATGATCCGCAAGGCCTTGTGCTAAAGTGCTTTTACCTGTCGATTCGGCACCTGTTAATACTATTTTTAAGCTATTGTTCATTGCACGTCAATCCTTTTTTCCATTCAAAATAGCCCCAAATTGCTGCTGCAGTGTAAATTATAAACATTATCGAGGTCGGGTAAAGCCCTTTCCAAATATAAAGCAACAATGAAACGAAATCGACTACAATCCAGATGAGCCAGTGTTCAATAATTTTGCGCGCCAACATATAGGTGGCAACTATGCTTAAGGCTGTGGTAAACGAATCACCAAAAGGTACTGGAGAATCAGTAAAATGTTTTAAAATAAAGTAAATGATTAACCAAAGCGCAACTGAAATAAGTGTGAGCTTGTAAAGCTGGCTTTTATCGATACAGCTTACCGGTAAGTTTTGTTTGCCATTTTGGGTTTGTTTTCCCTTTGCCCACAGTACCCAACCATAAATACTAACCCATACATAATAAACTTGTAAGCCCATGTCGGCATAAAACTTCGACACAAAAAATACGTAGCAATAAAGCAACGAAGTGAGCAATCCAAGCAGCCAGGTTGCAATGTTTTGTTTAATTGAGAAGAAAACATATAAAATGCCAAGAATAGAACCGGTTATTTCGACCCAGTTTGAGCTTAGCCACAAATAAAATTGATCACTCATTGTAGGTGCCCTTCAAAATGGCATCGTATTTCGATGCATTGTTGATAATTTCGAGTGCTTTTTGAATTTCGGTATCGTTTGCGTTAATAATGCTGTAAAACTCACTCGAATTCCACAAGTCGCGGGCAATAATTGCTTTTATATGCCTTTTTGCGTGGTCGGTAATAAACTTAATGGAGGCTGCATCGCGTTCAATATTTTTTTCATCGCCATTAGCCCAAAGCTGTTCAAGCATATCGTTGCTTACTTTGAAGTTTGCTTTGTATGCTTCGAATGTTGGATAAAGTTTTGTCAATCTGTCTCGATTATTATCCATATAGTCGATAACAAATTGGTTAACAACACTGGCCCTTACCAATTGGTTGTAGTAACTGTAGTTCGACGACGTATCGATTGGAACAAAAATATCGGGGATGATTCCGCCACCACCAAAAACTGTACGTTGGTTGATGATTGTCTTGTATTCGAGGCTGTCGGCAACATGTAAACTGTCGCGGTTAAAAAGTTCGCCACTGTTTACGCGCTCTATGTAATCGTTACGGTAATCTTTTACTCCGTTTTCGTATGGTTTTTGTATGCATCGGCCACTCGGGGTGTAGTAATGGGCAGTGGTAAGCCTTACCATCGATAAATCAGTTAAATAATATGGCTGTTGAACGAGGCCTTTCCCGAACGAACGGCGTCCGATTATAATTCCTCTGTCCCAGTCTTGAACAGCACCGGCAACAATTTCGCTGGCCGAAGCCGATCCACCGTCGATCAAAACTGCAAGTTTGCCATTTTCAAATTCGCCTTCGGTGGTAGCCAAATAATCTTTTTTCGGATTACGAAGCCCTTCTGTATAAACGATTAGCTTTTGTGCCGATAGGAAATGATCGGATATTTCGTGGGCCGATTTAAGGTAGCCACCGCCGTTCCCTCTTAAGTCGAGAACCAGATTTTGTAGTTTGTATTGGGCTTTTAAATCAATAATTGCTTTTACAAACTCTTCGGTTGTAGTGGCCGAAAAACGGTTGAGTTTTATGTAGCCGGTCTTGTCGTCGAGCATATACGATGCATCGAGACTGAAGATTGGAATTTTATCGCGTATGATTACAAAATCTAAAAGCTTTTTCTCACCTTTACGTAAAATTCGAATACTTACTTTTGTGCCCTTTTCGCCCCTTAAACGGTCAAAAACCATTTGGTTGGTCAGCCCAATTCCTGCAACAGGTTCATTGTCGATAAACATGATGCGGTCGCCCGCTTGTAAGCCTACTTTTTCGGAAGGCCCGCCGGGGATGGTTTGTACAACCATTAATGTGTCGCGTAATATGTTGAACGATATGCCAATACCATCGAAGCTACCCTGTAGGGGTTCGTTCATTTTTTCCACCTCATCTTTCGAAATATAAACCGAGTGTGGATCAAGTTCGCTAAGCAAGTTGATAATCGCAACTTCGGTTAATTTTTCGAGGTCGGTCGAGTCAGCATAAAAGCTGTCGATCAATCGTAATAAACGTTGAAATTTTCTCGATTGGTCTTCAACGGCATAAGTGCTTGTAAATAAAACAATGAGGGAGATGATGATTGATATTGTGCGAACGTATATCTTCATTTGTTATGGATTTGATTCAAATTAAATAGAAAACAAATATAAAAGGTTTCTTTGCAGTAACAAAACCTTTGAGTTCCTATTATACTTCAATATTTAATCAATGAATGCTTTCATTTAGATTATTAGGGTGGTTTTTCACTTAAAAAATTGTTTGTTGCTTTGGTTAAAATATTTTCTCATGCATGTATTTTTGTTTTGAAGTAGCATAAGTTTTCGCCTGTTTAATCTCATGTTTTATTTATTTTTTATTCACAATTATGCAAAAAAATGTTAATAATTTAATGCATACATAATATGCCCAAACTATTTGTTTTGTTCTTTTAAGTGTTTAATTTGTTGTGTTGTTTGTTAAATGATAAAGCATTGGAAAATAAATACTTACTAGCCAAAATTTGTAGAAATTCGAATTACTTAAATTCATTCACATGAAAAAATCAATTAAGAAAATTTCAATTTTACTTTTTGCAGTACTGATAGGTGCTGTATCGTTATTTGCTCAGGTTACCACTTCGAGCATGCAAGGGCAAGTATATGGCGATGACAATTCGCCACTGCCCGGAGCAACAGTAATTGCTGTGCATCAGCCTTCGGGGACGCAATATGCGGCCATAAGCAATTCCGAGGGTCGTTTTAACCTTCAAGGTATGCGTCCCGGTGGGCCATACGAAGTTCGAGTTAGCTTTATTGGCTATACTTCGACTACTTATCAGGATATTACCCTTTATCTTGCCGAGTCGTTTATGTTGAACGCTGTTTTGCGCGAAAGTGTAACCGAAGTTGTTGAAGTAGTAGTTGTTGGTGCTAAACCATCGGCTTTTGGTACCGATAAAACAGGTGCTACAACCAATATTTCGAACGAGCAAATGAGCATGGTGCCAACCATTAGCCGAAGTGTCTCCGACATTGCACGCTTGTCGCCCTATGCCAACGGAATGAGTTTTGCCGGCGGCGATGGCCGTTCAACAAACTTTACTGTCGATGGTGCAAACTTCAATAATAATTTTGGTTTGTCTTCGAATTTACCTGGTGGTGGAAACCCTATATCGTTGGATGCTATCGAGGAAGTACAAGTAGTGATTGCTCCGTATGATATACGTCAAACTAATTTCATAGGTGGTGGTATCAATGCAATTACCAAATCAGGCACAAACACATTCAAAGGTTCTGCTTATACTTATTTTAATAACCAGAATATGAGGGGAAACAAAATCGGCGATGTTGATTTTGGTGAACGTGACATTGAGTCTAGAACAACATACGGTATTACATTTGGTGGCCCAATCATCAAAAATAAATTGTTCTTTTTTGTAAACGGCGAATACGAAGTACGTCCTGGTCAGGTCGTAACTTGGAGGCCATCGGAAGACGGTGTAGCTAATATTGAACAGTCGCTTTCGCGTGCAAGTACGTCGGACATGGAAAAAGTAAAACAACATTTAATGCAAGAATACGGATATGATGTTGGTTCGTATACTGATTATCCCGCTGATGAGAGCAACAGAAAACTTCTTGCCCGTATCGACTGGAACATTAACGATGATAATAAACTAAGTGTAAGGTACAACCACACCAAGAATCAGGGATGGAACCCTACAAACGGTAACTCAACCGATGGTGGTTTCCGCAACAGAGCCATGAACCGCATTTCACAGCATTCTATGGCTTTTTCAAATTCTATCTATTCAAGCGATAACATTGTAAATTCAGTTTCGCTTGATTTAAACAGCAGATTATCTGAAAAGGTATCTAACCAGTTTCTCACAACGTACACAAAGATTAACGATATACGCGGTTCTAACTCTGAACCTTTCCCATTTATTGATATAATGAAAGGAGTAAATGATGACGGAACACAGATATTAGAACCATATATTTCTGCTGGTTATGAGCTTTTTACATGGAACAACGGCGTGAATAACAATATTTTCAACATTACAAATAACACTACATTTTATTTAGATAACCATAAAATTACCGCGGGAGTTGGTTATGAACACCAAATGGCCAATAATTCATATATGCGTAATGGAACAGGCTATTACCGCTATGCCAGTCTCGACGATTTTCTGAATCAAGCTGCACCAAGGGATTTTGCATTAACATATGGTTACGATGGTGAGACCAATCCCGCAGCAGAAGTTGCGTTTAATCAAATAGGTATTTATGCGCAAGATGAATGGAACCTTTCTCAATTCTTTAAATTAACTTATGGAGTTCGTGCCGATTATTTACGTTATGTTGATAATTTAATCAGGAACAATGCTATTTATGAGTTGGATTTTGGTGGGAAAAAAATTGATACTGGTGTATGGCCTACTGCAAAAGTTCAATTATCTCCTCGAGCAGGTTTTTCGTGGGATGTAACAGGTGACCAAAAATTGAAATTACGTGGTGGTACAGGTATTTTCACCGGAAGGTTACCTTTGGTGTTTTTTACCAATATGCCTACCAATTCAGGTATGGTTCAAGGTAGTTATGCTGCTGTTACTAAGTATAGTAAAGAAGGAGATGGTGCTATTGACAGTGTTGATCCAGTGCTTGAAACATTGGCTGGACCAATGATTACCGATGTTGATGAAATGATAAGCAGGCTGAATTTGCAAAATACAATTACTCCTGAAGACGGAGCATTACCTCGCGACGTTAATGCAGTTGATACAGATTTCAAAATGCCGCAGGTTTGGAAAACTTCTTTGGCTTTGGATATTGATGTGCCGGCTTCATTCCCTCTTTCTATTACCATTGAAGGTATCTATACAAATAATATCAACGGGGTAATGTTGAAAAACTATAATTTGAAAGAGCCCGATAATAGCTGGATGCGTTTTAGTGGAGCTGACGATAGGTATATTTATCCTGAGCTTAGTGAAATTGAATATGCTTCAAGAGCAGCCTATGTACTTACAAACACCAACGAAGGATGGGGCGCAACCGGTAACATAACACTAACTGCAGAGCCTGTGAAAAACTTGAATTTAATGGCTGCTTTCACCATTACCGAATCTAAAGAAGTTTCTGGTATGCCGGGTAGCAACGCAGCATCAGCATATAATGGCCTTATTCAGGTTAATGGACCTCATATCCCCTGGGTTCAACGTTCACAATATGTTATACCTGCTAAAGCAATTGCTTCGGTATCATACAAATTACCTTACGCCAAC
>ERZ795048.3947-NODE-3947-length-10620-cov-6.266540_pt1 | contig 10620 bp, 13 predicted proteins | sample MGYA00375132_ERZ795048 | MGnify/ENA primary metagenome ERZ795048 (study PRJEB30177, sample SAMN05720225) | activated sludge metagenome | isolation source: Anaerobic digester | place: Hong Kong | collected 2014-12-17 ...
CATGGAGCAGCTTAAATCGAATATCGCGTCGGTTAATTTAGAGCTTTCAGATGATGTTCTGAGAGAGATTGAAAGCGTTTATCGAGACTTCCCGATGCCGTATTAATGTTTTGGCAACAGAGCCCAATAGCGACCTTTTGATTTCATGGGTCCGGCCAGGGCTTCTGCCGCGCTGCCATAACCCCAGAACACATCGCCGCGCACAGGGCCGCGGATGGCACCGCCGGTATCTTGCGCGATTAACAAACGCTGGAGCTTGCCCGCGCCGGGCACGGGGGCCTCAATATCGGCCCAAAGCGGCAAGCCATAGGATAATAATGAGTGGTCTACGGCCAGCGAACGGCCAGCGGTCAACACGACGCCTTCGCCGCCTACCGGCCCGGCGCCATCGATCTGTTTAAAAAATACGTAAGAGGCGTTGGTATTCATGATCTCATCAGCTTGGGCTGGACTGGATTCCAGCCACTGGCGGATGGATTGCATAGAAACATTTTCTTTGGTTAATGCGCCGCGTTTAATCAGCTCGCGGCCAACGGCATAATAAACATGGCCGTTTTGTCCGGCATACCCGATACGCATGGTTCCGCCTTCGGCCAATTCTACAACACCCGAGCCTTGAATTTGTACGAAGAACGCATCAACCGGGTTATCGACCCAGACCAGTACTTTATCGTTATGGGGCCAATTGCCGTTTACGATTTGAGGGCGTGCTTCGTAGGGTTTCAGATTGCCATCGACAACACGTCCTGCGATCCGGCGACCTTTGAGATCTTCGCGAAAATCACCGAGTTGGACCATGACCAGATCTTCGGGGCGCTGGTAAAGCGGTGTTTGGTATGGGCCACCGCGTACGCGTGAGCCTTTAAGAGAGGCTTCATAGTAACCTGTAAACAGCCCTGTTTCTTCGTTATCAGATAGGATCTGATAGGGCGTAAAACGAGTTTCAAAAAAGCTTTGAACGCGCTCGAAATCGTCCGTGTCTAAAGCTATAAATTCATAACACGCTGGTCGCCAATCGCCATAAGTTCCAGCCTCTTTTAAAGTGCCAAACGATTTGGCAGGATCGGCTTTGAGAATGCGCTCACAGGATTTGGTGAAGGCCGGGATTAGTGTTTTAAAATTGTCGTCGCCCCAGCCCGGCAAATCAGTATAGCTGGCAGGTTTGAGATTAGGCTCTGGTACTATTTTTTCAACAGGACCCACACATGCTACTAGCAAAAAGCATAGGGAAGATGCAAAGAACACGCCAACCGTATTAGAAAAATACGGTGTATTACCGATAAGGTAAGTTCTTTCCTTCTTAAGGCTTTTGTTCAAGTTTAATTTTTTCAATTTTTTTACGGTTTTTTTCAATTTGTTCTTCAAACCATTCTATCTCGCGTTGCAGTTGTCCAATTTTTGCTTTCTTTTGTTCTTCAGGATCACATTTTTCTGCTTCTTCTTTGCTGAGTGTGGTTTCAACCCACTGCACTATCCCTAAGTGCATATCATTTTCTACATTTTCATCGTATTTTACTGTCATCTCTGCGTTAGAATAAAATGCGTCATCTCCTGCACTATTGCTGTAAGTTTTAGAAAAAGGAAACATCAGGGTCCATGACTCCTTTTCCTGTTTTGTGATTCTAGGAAAACACATAACTTTTGCATTTATTATGGACTGATTTTTATGAACATTTTCTATTGTCTTAGAACGAGATAGCGCGATCATGAAGTTTTGGTATCCCTCAAGAGTGAAAAACTTCCTATTTTCGATGAGTTTTTTATCATAGTTATGAAATCCAAATGTCATTACTGATGCGGCAGCTTTTTGAGTCCATGTTTTAACATCCTCATCAGGAATTTTTTCTTGTGCCCACGTTGTAAAGGGGAAAGAGATAATAATGAGAGAAAAGATAAAAATAAGCGCTTTTGGCATCGTTAAGATCCTTTATATGGAAGTGTTTTGAATTTTAATGCGTATCGGGAATGCGGTCGTTATCGTCTTCGATGTCGCTGCGGGTTTCATAGACCAGCCAGCTTGGATCTTTGGATTTTATATCGCGACCGAATGTCCAGATATCGTTCATGTAAACGATTTTGTCAGGATAGCCTGCGATAACTTCCCCGTTTTCGTCACGCGTTACAGTGGTTTCTTCGGCTGTAAAACGCACGGTGATGTAGGCCATTTTACCGTCAAGGCGTGCCTGGGTTACATAGGCCTTTCGGATAGCATGAATATCAGTGGTTTCCGTTTCTTTACGCTTTTCACGTTCAGTAATCGCACCTTCAAAAGCCTCAAAAACCTGTGGGCTTAAAAGATTTTTGAGCGTGTCCCGGTCTCCTTCTGCAAAAGATTCCACAATCATTGCGAAAGCGTCTTGCGACCCTTCGAGGAAAAAATCAATGTCGAAGCTTTTATCGGCTTTAGAAATGTCGATCAACCCATTTTCAGCCGTCTTGTTGTCAACGCCGTAATTGCGGCGCGGCTCTTTCGTTAGCGCGATAATATTTTCTTCCATTCCGGCAGGGCGATCTGCAGCGGCAAGGCCTTGATCCTTAATATCGTCCTGCTCACCAGCCAAAAACGGGTTTGGATGCTCACGTTCTTCACCGTGACGCGTTCCCAAAACGCTACGCAGCCAGAATACAAGACCGGCAGCTACTAAGGCATAAACAATCAAATCAGCGGGCACGAAGGAGCCTTCCCTTGTTAAAATTCATATTTACTCAAGCAATATGTTCATTTTATCACGTTTTGTCCAATAAAAGCGCTAAAAAGACGGGATTTTCGCTTTAGGATTTCTTATTTGTGTTTTAGAAGGTGCTCACATAGATTGGCCTAAGCTATTATCGAGGAAGGTTCATGCCGTTTATTATTATTTTTGTGCTGATTCCGTTCATAGAGCTTGCGACCTTTGCCAGCGTCAGTGAGCATATAGGAATATGGACGACGTTAGCTCTGGCGTTTTTGACCGCAATACTCGGTGGATTGCTGGTTAAATATCAGGGTTTGAATACAATTCTTTCAATGCGCAAAGCAATAGATCAGGGCAAAATGCCTCTGGATGAAATTTTTGACGGCTTTTGTCTGGTCGCGGCAGGCGCTTTGCTGATTACGCCGGGTTTTGTAACTGACGCAATCGGGTTTGCACTGCTGGTGCCGCCTGTGCGGGCGGCGCTGCGTTACTTTATTCGCACGCGTACAAGCTGGGCTGTTTCAGGCAGCACAGCCGAATATGAAACGCGCCAGTATCGCCCGCACGATGGTGACATCATTGAAGGCGATTATGAGCGAATGGATGAAAATGAAGACCAAGACCGGGATGAAATTAAGCGCCTGTGACAGTGCTTAATTGAAGCATATAGTTAAACGTGGTAATCACGAGGTTGATTTTAAATTTGGAGTTATTTTTATGAGTGATCAAGACGCTAAAGACCAATCTGGCGCGCAAACCCCGGGTGGAATGCCGATTAATATTCTGGCGCAATATGTGCGTGATGTGTCCTTTGAAAACCCACTGGCGCCGGATTCTTTGCGCGCCGGGCAGACGAATCCGGAAATGGATATTAATATCGGAATGGATGCACGCAAGCTGCCGGATGAAACGATAGATAATCTTTATGAGGTTGTTATAAATTTGCGCGCCGCTGCATTGCGTGAAGAAGAACCTGTTTTTATTATGGAGCTGCAATATGGCGTCACGGTCGCCCTTAACGACATTCCGGACGACAATCATCATCCAGTTCTTCTTATTGAAATTCCGCGTTTGGCTTTCCCATTTATACGTCAAATTGTCAGCGAACTGACAGTGCAAGGCGGATATCCGCCACTAAACCTCAACCCGGTTGATTTTCAGGCACTTTATATGGAGCGCTTTAAAGACGAAATTAGAGAGGCGCAAGAAGCGGCAAATGGTAAGGGCAAGCCTGCCCAAAAGAACGCTGAGAAAAAAGAAAAGGAGAAAAACTGATGAAAGTTTTATTAACCTTGGTAACGTTGGCGGTTGTCCCGTTGGTTTTAAGCGGTTGTAATACCGTTGAAGGTATGGGCAAAGATATAGAAAGAGCCGGAGAATCTATCCAAAAACTCTAGGGCTTAGCTTACTTTTTTCCAAAGCGGATCTTTGAGTTTTTCCAAAAATTCTTTATGCGCCTCCAATTCTTCAGCGCTCGGCGTATGTGGCCGTGCTTTGCGTATTGATTTTTTTGCCAGCATGGTTTGTTGCTGAGATTTTTCGGTTTTTGCTTTTTCAGAAGCAAGCCCTAGCCCGTGCTGGCGTCCGCCGAGTAGTTCGAGATACACTTCCGCCAAAAGTTCCGAGTCTAAGAGCGCCCCGTGGTAGGTACGCTCGGTGTTATCAATGCCAAAACGCCGGCACAGTGCATCCAGATTTGCAGGTGAACCAGGGAATTTTTTACGTGCTATGGCTAGCGTATCGATAACATGACCCCAGCCGATGGCTTTATGGCCAACCTGCCCCAGCTCCCAATTGATGAATTTCATATCGAATTCGGCATTGTGGATGACCAGTTTGCCACCGTCTATGAAGCTCATAAATTCGCTATAGACCTGGCTGAAAACGGGTTTGTCAGCGACAAACTCATTGGTAATGCCATGGACAGCTGTGGCCTCGGCAGGAATATCGCGCTCAGGATTAATATAGAACTGGAGCGTATTACCTGTTGGAATATGATTCATCAGCTCGACGCAGCCGATCTCAATGATGCGATCGCCATTTTGCGGGTCCATGCCCGTGGTTTCGGTGTCGAGTACGATTTCTTTCATGCGGCGGTGCCTTGTTCATCCTCTTCGGGGGTTTGCTCTGCTCTGATTTTAGCCAGAACACCCTTTAATTCCCGCATCATCGTAGCGCGCCCCAGTCCGCTATGTACAACAAAATCAGCGCGGGCGCATTTTTCGCCGTCCGGCATCTGGCTTTCGACAATAGCAGAAAATTTTTCGACATTCATGCCGGGGCGAGCTAGAACGCGGGCTTCCTGAATAAAGGCGGGCGCAGAGATATTGATGGTGTAATCACAATGCATATCAGCACCGGTTTCGAACAGGAGCGGCACATCCAGCGCGACTATTTCGCGGCCTAACCCCCGTTGAGCACGAATAAAATTATTTTGCGCTTTGCGCACCAGCGGATGGAGAATGGCTTCAAGCTTTTCGCGTTCATCCGGTTTTTCAAATATGATTTTTCCCAGCGCTTCGCGTTTTAAATATCGAATTGTATCTTTATATGGATTCCAGAAATGCTTACGTCCGTAAATCTGTGGGTATGAAAAATACGGGAAGGCAGCAGCAATGGCGTACCAGGCTTCACTCCCATAATGCAAAAGTTTGTGCACTTCGGCGTCAGCATCATGCACCGGTACGCCGAGATATTCCAGCATCGCGCCAGCGCTGGATTTGCCCATTCCAATGGAACCTGTTAGGCCAAGGACAATCATTGTTTCCCCTCATTGTCCTTGTAAACGAAGTGAAGCAATCCAGTGCCACAAGTACAATATTTATGGATTGCTTCGTCAGCTTTGCTTCCTCGCAATGACGTCATTCTAACACCAACTTCTTCAATTCATCTGTCACGTCAGGCAAGAGGCCGAACCATTCCTTAAAGGCCGGGCGAGCTTGATGGATGAGCATGCCGATACCCGTTACAGTCGGATTACCGCGCTCTTGCGCTGATCGTAAAAGGTCTGTTTGCAACGGCGCATAGACAATATCATTGACCAGCGCGTGAGAAGGCAATGCTTTTAAATCCAAATCCAGCGGCGGCTGGCCTTGCATGCCTAATGACGTAGTATTGATCAGTAAATCGGCTCTGGCCAAAAGTTCGACGCGATGATCCCAATCTTCAACGACAATCAAATCGCTCATACATCCCATTTCTTCGCGGATGGTTTCAGCGCGCGCACGGGTACGATTAAGCAGGATAATCTGACCAATATATTCACCTATTAATGCGCTGACGATTGCGCGCGTTGCTCCGCCTGCACCTAGAATAACGGCTGTTTTTTCTTCAAAATAGAATTTGGGATTGGCGTCCCATATATTGTGCAAGAAACCAAAGCCATCGGTATTCATGCCGCGCAATGCGCCATTTTGGATAACAACCGTATTGACTGCGCCGATGTTTTGCGCTCCCAGATCAACCTTGTCGCACAATTCCAATATAGCTTCTTTATGCGGCACGGTGACGTTAAACCCTTGATAGCCTTCATCGGTTAAACGCCGAATTTCACTTTTAAGATTTTCCGGCGCAGCGTCAATTGCCTCGTAGCTGCCATTAAGACCATAAGTCTTAATCCAGTAATTATGGATGAGAGGAGATTTGGAATGGCTGACCGGATGACCGATCACGCCGGCTTTGATCATTTCGCTCATAATCCTATACCCTGGTTTTCGCGTAGATATTTTAAAAGCGGCAAAAGTGGCATTCCTAAAATGGTGAAATAATCGCCCTCGATTTTATCGAAAAGCTGCGCGCCCAATGATTCAAGTTCGTAAGCGCCTACGGACCGGGTTAATGCTTCTCCTGCGCATTCCATATATTGTTGCAGAAAATTATCGTCAAAATCATGCATTGTTAATTCCGCACTCTGCACGGTTTTCCAGAGAATTTTTTCATTTTGAACAACGCTCACGGCGGAAATTAAGCAGTGAGTTTTACCACGCAGGGATTTGAGTTTTTCGCGGGCCTCATTCTGATTAGCAGCTTTGGAAAGCATTTGGCCTTCACATTCTAAAACCTGATCTGAACCAATGACCAGTGTGCCGGGGGTTTGCGCACTCACGCTGCGGGCTTTTTCTGTGGCGAGAAGCTCTGCAATTTCATCAGGGTTTTTACCATCCTGGCGCGCGGCAATCATGATCGCATTTTCATCAAGATCTGCAGAGCTGATTTCGAAATCCAGTCCGGCAGCATGCAGCATATCCTGGCGCGCTTTACTTTGTGAAGCGAGGATCAGAGTCATTCATTACCCTCTTTAGCAAGCTTATCACGCCGTGATTGCAGCAGAGCCATAATCTCGGCGGAAGTTTCTTCAATTGAACGTTTAGTCACGTCAATGACGGGCCAGCCTTTTTTGCTGTAAAGTCTGCGGGCTTTACGGATTTCTTCCTCAATAGCTTCCTCATCAAGATAGGCATTATCTTTGATATGGGGTGGAGCATCCTGTTCTTTTGCATGTAGGCGGGTGCGGCGCAGATGCATGAGGCGCTGGGGCGAAGCAGTGAGGCCAACATACATTGGTTTTTCAAACGAGAGTTTCGCATCGGGCACTTCAACACCGGGTACAAGGGGGATGTTTGCAACTTTAATGCCGCGCCGGGCAAGAAATACGGACGTCGGCGTTTTGGATGTGCGCGATACACCGACCAGAATAACATCGGCTTTTGACAGACCCTTGAGCGTTTTACCATCATCGTGACGCATCGCATAATCGACAGCCTCAACGCGTTTGTAATACGCATCATCCATTGCGTGTTGTAGGCCCGGTACGCCCTTGGCATGCTCGCCTAGGTAAGAAGAAAGGCTACGAATGATGGGATCAAGCACCGCAACACATGGAACGCCAAGTTCTTCGCAAAAATCCTGCAGACGGTGACGCATTTTATGGTCTACAAAGGTGAAAATAACCGGACCTGGCGTTTCCTTAATACGAGCAATGACTCGTTCTAATTGACGTTCAGAGCGCACCAAGGGCCAGAATTTTTGCACCGGCTCAACATGTTCAAACTGCGCCAGACATGCGCGCGCCAGTCCCAACAAGGTGGTTCCGGTCGCATCAGAAACCAGATGGATATAAAATTGCTTTAGCGGTTCTTGCTCTTGATTACTCATGCGCCCATATTAATGGGATTGGGACTGAATGCAATTTAAGAAATGTTATCTTTTTCAGCGGTAAATTCTCCGCCGGGGAAGATTTTTTCAGCCAGCGCAGCATCGCGGAATGGAACATCCTGAACGCGTGTGACTTTGAGGTCATATAGAATTTGCATATAATGGGCCTGATTGATTGGATCGTTTAAGCCGGCATAGAGTGGATCAGCAATGATCTCGCGGCCATGACCTTGCAGATAAGCCGTGCGATCAGGCAAGCAGGACAGGCTTTCAATACTTATAGGCGTAAGTTTACGGGCTCCGAATACTTCCTCAAATGCATTTTCCTGCATCAGCGTATCGAGATAATTTAACGTTTCATGATCGCAGGCTTCAATACGACGATCTGCACGAAACCATTGTGAAAAAGCAGCAGCCAGCGCGCGGCCATTGAATAATGATGCCGGATCACGCTCAAGGTAGCCAGAAAAACGCATAGCCAGATCACCGTCTTCAGAGTCAATGAGGTGACGCCAAAGACCACCATGGCCTTCACCGCGTAATTCCCAACCCACCAGTACGGCGAGAATATCAAGATCGGCAGCGCGAACGCGCTCAAGCATTAAAACATTTTCACATGCATATTGTGCATCAAACCCGCCATGGCGTTTTTCTTGCCAGACATCGCGCAATGCGCGGATCAGCGAAACCAAAAAGGAATTTTTAAAGTAGGTGGAACGGCCTAGTGCAGATATTGCCAAGCCTTGATCACTAAGCACAATTCTTTTTTGTGGTACGTCGATGTGAAAATCAGGGCCTTCCAGAGCCTCTATTGAAAATATCCAACGTTGTTTTTTAGCTTCGGCCAACATTATTCTAGCACTCGGACTGACAGATAATATGTCTTTTGCCCAGCTTAACAGTTTGGCCTCGCTATTTAGAGATGGCGTTTCATCGTAATCAACAAAAGGTGCGGCTTCAAAATCCAACTGTTCAAAATCTTCGTGAATTTCAAGACCATCGTTATATGGATCATGATTACTCATGTCACATTTACCATTTTGCAGATCAAAAAACCGGACTGGGGTATGGTGCGTGTAGTTTTCATGATCGTTCTCACTCACCAGGGGATCGGCGGAGGTAAACGACATTGGATAAATCTCCTCTATTCCCTGAACGTCCTGAACCCGCTTTGGATGCCAGACGTTTGGCGTTTTTCGCAGATTTATCCCCCGTTTTGCTCTTTGAACCGACATCGCCTTCAAAGAGTGTGATGATGTCGGCGCTTTGTCCGGTGTATTGCCCCGTGGGCATGGCTGAGAAGAATGCATCGTCTCGATCCCCTAATCTTTGGTTTTGTGCAGGAGAACGAGCGCCGCCTGCGGTAAGATCAGAAGAAGTTTGCAACTCTTGTTCCGAATCGCGGAACGAACGTTCAAACTTGATAAACCATAGGAAATTGGCGTTTGAGCGATCACGAACATCGGTAAAAATAGGATCTTCCATGATGGTTACGGCATGTTCTGCCAGGTAATTTTTGCCGAAGGGCATTTCACCCAACGCCGCAATCAGGTTTGGTGTAATGTTTTGTTCAGCTTCGCTCAGGTCAAATACATAACCTTTATAATCAGCCAACATTTGATTAATGAGGTTTTTGTCTTGTGTGCGGCAACGCTCTGATAGAAACCAACTTTCAAATACAGCGGCGGTTGCCTGACCATTATTAACCGTGCGGAAATCCAAGAAGGCTTCGCGCGCGAATGCACGGCCTAAATCCGCCATTGAAGAATTTTCAATGCGCTCCCAAACTGATTTTTCACCGGAAAGCTGAAGCTCCCATGCCACGCGGATCATAGAAACCATAAGATCTGCAATTTGAGCCCGGTTGATTAGAACTGCATTATCCGGATGAAACATTAACGGATTGATTAATGCACCTTGGCGATGTTGCCAATGACGTCGCAATTCTTGCGTTGCCAGCAAAACCTGATCAACTTTATTTATATTTGGGTTTATAAGAATTAACATACCAGTACGATCATAATGCGCTGTCTCAATTTGTGTGGAATAGCGTAAGGTGATGCCGTGGTCTTCAGCGGTGGCCAGATAGGCTGTTGCTAAACGGCTTTCGCGCAACATTTCCAGCAACGGCTCTATGGAAAGCATGTTTTGACCGGTTTTGTTGGATGTTATATCTTGTGCATTCTCAGCGAAATCTTCAGTTTTGTTTTCGTCGTGCGCGGTAAAACCAGCAGAAAGTTTTTCTATGCTGTCGATTTCCCTTTTCAGCAAACGAATCTCGCTTTCAAAAATACCCATGTCGGCAGGGTCAAAGTTTGGATTTTCTTCATCTTCATAACTATAATCAAAATCCATATAGAAAAGCGGCTGATCACCGATAATCGTGCTAATGACCGGTTGTGTGTTGTTAATCGTATAAGCCACACGGCATGTCCGGCGCGCTGGCTGGTTTTTTCCTGTAATATCCTTGAATGAATCGCTCATAGTGAACCCAACTTTGATGTTTAATAATGAAAGAACCCCTGTTGCCATTCATATGGCTTATGGTTCTATTATGCCGGGCAAGATGTTAACGGAACCTTTCCAAAAAATGGAAAAACAACGAAAAATCAAAGAAATAGTATGTATTATAGAAAACAAATGGCAGATTTTAACTCGGCCTTAATATTCAGTTTACATATTATTATTCATTATTGATGAGAGGTTAAAATTTTGATTTTCTCAAAGGGTGAAGCCCCACGGGTCAAGGCCCGTGTTTTTTCGTGTCCATAAATTTTACTTGTGTTTACTG
>ERZ795048.3949-NODE-3949-length-10619-cov-5.681276_pt1 | contig 10619 bp, 13 predicted proteins | sample MGYA00375132_ERZ795048 | MGnify/ENA primary metagenome ERZ795048 (study PRJEB30177, sample SAMN05720225) | activated sludge metagenome | isolation source: Anaerobic digester | place: Hong Kong | collected 2014-12-17 ...
TTAACAGGTATTTTTCTATTCACCTTTATTCTTAAGTCAAAAAAATCGGACAATGGCTGACCACTTGATGTTTGCTTGGGCATTACTATACCAACTGCTTTTTGAGGTTCGGGATATTCGGGCAATAAAACAGGCGTGATATAATCGAATTTAGGTATTTCGCGTTTTATCAAAATCTTTTTATTGGGATAGCGATACTGTCTGGTTCACCATAAATTATGGACAGCCTCCATTGCCTGACGGGTTTCATCGGCGGTTTCAACAGCCTGTAAAGTATCAAGTAATATGTTTATGTTACTGGTCATAGCTTCTTCGTAAGGCAAACCGCTTTCGACTGCTTTCATGCCCAATAGTATTCCCAAACGGTTTGAGTAATCATCTTCAGGCGAAAAAGCAGAGTATCTCTCGGCAATAAATGGAATACTTGAAGCCCCATACCAAGTTGAAATTTCGTGCCAAAGCGATAAATAATAGGTTATATTACCGGCCAGTAAAGCTGCTTCATTCAATGAAAAATTGTCAGGAATAGAAATCTCCAATTTTTTAACACCAGCTTCGTAACCAAGTTTTATCTCGGTTTTTTTGCCTCGGTTTTCATTAATAGTTTGAAATAAATAAGCAGTCCAATCGGCTTGATCGCGTAAGTGTCCCAAATCAACAAAACCGCCCCTTTGTGTATAAATAATTCCATTCCCCTCGGCATTTTCCCCTAAGTATTTATGCTGTCCTACATCAACTCTCCCGGCTACTTCGCCTAATCGATAAAACGGGATTCCCCACACTCCAATATCGTAACCAAACGAACAACAAGTTCGGATAATACGTGGTGGACATTTATAAGACTTTTCAACTGAATTGGAGCGAACAGGCTTAGCAAAACCTGTAATAACCAAGCATATAAATAATAAAAAAGACAAATTCCGCATCTTGTTCGAAAAATTGATTACTGATACAAAATTAAATTTTTTAGGCAGAAACAAGTCATTGATGATTATCATATAAGCTAAAATAAAATTTTTCGATATTAAGCCTTCAATTTAAAAATGCTTTTACCATGAATACGAATGATTATATTGCACGCGAAGCACAATTTGGTGCACACAATTACCACCCGCTACCTGTAGTTTTAGAAAAAGGCGAAGGTGTTTTTGTTTGGGATGTTGAAGGAAAAAAATACTACGATTTTTTATCGGCTTACTCGGCAGTAAACCAAGGGCACTGCCATCCGCGGCTGGTAAAGGCTTTGAGCGAACAAGCTTCGAAACTGGCATTGACTTCGCGCGCCTTTTACAGCAATAAACTTGGCGAGTGGGAAGAATTCATGCATCATTTTTTTGGCTACGACAAAATGCTGCCCATGAACTCGGGAGCCGAAGGAGTAGAAACTGCTTTAAAATTAGCACGTAAATGGGCTTACAAAGTAAAAGGCATAGCACGCGAAAAAGCTAAAATTGTTGTATGTAACGGTAATTTTCATGGGCGCACCATCACCATTGTGTCCATGTCGAGCGATCCGGATGCCTACAACGAGTATGGCCCTTACACCCCTGGATTTGTAAATATTCCTTACAACGATGTAGTCGCACTTGAACATGCTCTATCTGACCCCGATGTGGCTGCATTTTTAACAGAGCCCATACAAGCCGAGGCCGGGGTTTTTGTACCCGAAGACGGATTTCTAAAAGCTGCACGCGATTTATGCGATCAGTACAATGTGCTGTTCATTGCCGACGAAATACAAACAGGGATTGCCCGAACCGGCAAGATGCTAGCTGTTGACCACGAAAACGTACGCCCCGATATTCTCATTTTGGGCAAAGCAATTTCGGGAGGCATGTACCCTATTTCGTGCGTATTGGCCAATAACGAAATAATGCTAACCATTAAACCCGGAGAACATGGCTCGACTTATGGCGGTAACCCTATTGCAGCTGCTGTGGCTATGGAGGCACTTCAAATTATAAAAGACGAGAAATTGGAAGAGAACGCCAGTAAAATGGGAGAACTGTTCCGCAGCGAAATGAGCAAATTCGACTCACCTTTTATAGCCGAAGTAAGGGGCAAAGGTTTGCTAAACGCAATTACCATTAAACCCAATAACGGCAAAGAAGCTTGGGATGTGTGTTTAGCTATGAAAGATGAGGGAGTAATAGCAAAACCAACACATGGTCACATCATCAGGTTTACACCTCCATTAACTATAAATAAAGAGCAAATGATGGATGCAATAGAACGAATAAAAAAAGCAATGAAAAAATTCTAGAAATATACTTCAGAATGGATGTTTTCAACCGATATGCCTTTGTCAGTCAGGATATCATAAACTTCGAAAATCATATCACAATTGCCGCACAAATATGCTTTTGTATTTTGCGGCAATTTTTGTTTTCTTAAATAATCGCTTACCCTGCCATTGAAATCACCACTACTTTCGCGCGAAGTACACAACACGTATTTTTCTAATGAGTATTCACGTCTATCATAAGCTTCAATTTTTCCTCTCACGCCATGAACCAATTGGTAATTTTGCAAATGGTTACTTTTTATTATTGAATGAAAAGGCGATATTCCTGTGCCACTTGCAACAAACAATCGGAAAGAATTGTCATCGGCAATATCATTAGCAAACGTACCCATTGGGCCATTTACACGCAACAAATCGCCAGTTTTCAGCCTTTTAAGCCTTTTACTCACAATGCCGTTCGCCACCTCTTTAACCAGAATTTCGAGATATTGATCAGTATTTGCACTGTAAATTGAATATTCGCGAGCCTGTTGGTCGGCTCCAACTGCAACCGACAAATATTGTCCCGGGATAAAAGCTAAATTGTTACGATCGAAACGAACAACAAAAGCGGTAGGGCTTAACATGCGTATATGATGTACTTTAAATGAAGTTGTTCCGACAACAATTTCATTTGATTTTTGGCTAAAAAATTTGTTCATTTAAAAAAATTTCAAAACTACAATGGCATCAAAACATCTTTCAAATGAAAAAGTTTGCCATTAACCGATGAATATTGGCAGTTTATCGAACAAACTATTGCCACAAATAAATATAGGCCTATTTTTGAAGCATAAAATTCATTCATTATGGAAAAGAAAAACATAGTTAACGGACGCAGGTTCTTTTTTGGGTTTATTTTGTTGTTGATTGGGGTAGCAATGATTTTGGGGCGTTCGGGAATACTGGATTACGAAATCTATGATTTTCTGATGTCGTGGAAAATGTTATTGGTTGCTATAGGTGCTTATGTATTTATAAGCGGCAACCGCGGTGCCGGAATAATTGTTATGGGGCTGGGTGCATTTTTTATGCTCCCCGACATATTTCGCGACTATCATCAGATCAAACGATATTTCTGGCCATCGATAATCCTCTTGGTAGGTTTAGCAGTAATGTTTGGCGATCGAAAAAAAAAGCACTTCAGTAAAGATCATTACCGGCGATTTACCGAAAGCATACCCAATGCCAACAGCGATTATTTCGACGAAACCATCATTTTTGGAGGAAGAGAAATCAACATGTCGTCGTCGGCATTGATAGGAGGTCGTTCGACAGCCATTTTCGGTGGTATGGAAATAGATTTACGCCAGTGCCAAATTTCGCCCGAAGGATGTAAAATTGACCTTACAACCATGTTTGGAGGCAACGTAGTAAAGGTCCCCAACGATTGGACCATTTTAAATAAGGTAACTACCATTTTTGGAGGCTATAGCGATTTGCGTATCAAAGACCCATCGTACGCCCCCAACCCTGCAAAAACAATAATTCTTACAGGTGTTTGCATATTTGGAGGTACCGAAGTTCGAAACTACGACAAAGCACATTAACACACTGAACAATGAAGCATCCTTTTCTCAAAAGCCCGTTACTGATAGTTTGGTACCTTGTTTTCTGGATCATTTTATCAGTAATACAGTTTTTTCTTGAACGGAACATTTTTGAGCTAAGTTTGGCTGTTACATTGGTAGATGTAATAATATCGAATACCATTTTTGCCATTCTGGGAATAGGAATTTGGTACGTAGTACTTGGCAGCAACGACGAAAATAAAAGTCAGCTGTATGTAGTAGGCTACCACCTTTTCGCAATGGCATTTTTGGTTTCGTTTTGGATGTGGCTCACCAATCAAATCGACATTGCTTTGTTCGATGCCGACACGATTAAAGAACACATGAAAAAAATTATACCAAGTAAAGCCGGACTGGGTGCTTTAATTTACATGCTTATTGCTATTTTATATTATACATTTATTTATTCGAGCCGTTTGCAGGATAAACTTAAAGAAGAAGCCAAACTAAAGGAATTGGTTACACAAACACAACTCAACGAGTTAAAAATGCAAATCAATCCGCATTTCTTGTTCAATAGTTTAAATTCGGTTTCGTATTTAACCATTACCGAACCCGAAAAAGCGCAGGAAATGGTAATAAAACTATCGTCGTTTTTACGATATTCGCTTAAACATAAGCAAAATCAGTTAGTTACTTTATCGCAAGAAATAGAACACATAAAATTGTATCTCGAAATCGAAAAGGTAAGGTTTGGAGATAAACTCCATGCTACTTTCGATATTGAAGAATGTGAAAAATGCAGTATTCCGAATATGATACTGCAACCACTTTACGAGAATGCAATTAAGTACGGCGTTTACGAAACCACAAGCCAGGTAACCATTTCAACTACAGCAAAAAAAGAAAAAGATTTATTAATATTTACAATTAGTAACAATTTCGACAGCGATGCAATTGTAAAAAAAGGCGAAGGCATCGGGCTTTTCAATATCAGGCGCCGATTAGGATTGGTTTATGGAAACACAACTTTATTAAGCATAAAAAACGAGAATCAAATTTTTACTGTAACTTTGGAAATACCACAAAACAAAAAGTACCATGAGTGATAAAATTACATGCATTATTATTGAAGATGAGGCTCTTGCCAGAAATTTACTTAAAAAATACCTGGCCGATCACGAACAAATTGAACTTATCGACGAATGCGAAAACGGTTTCGACGGGCTAAAAGCTATCAACGAAAAGAAACCACAATTGGTATTCCTCGATGTGCAAATGCCAAAATTAACCGGCTTCGAAATGCTAGAATTGCTAGAGCATCGACCCGAAATTATTTTCACAACAGCCTACAACCAATACGCCATAAAAGCATTTGAGCAACATGCAGTTGATTATTTATTGAAACCTTTTCCAAAAGACAGGTTGTTTTTGGCAATTGACAGGGCCATTGAAAAAATAAGAACAAATACACAAAGCGAAACACCTATCGACAAACTAACCGAAGAACCCGAGTCGGAATTTATTGAGAGGGTTGTTGTAAAAGATAAGAGTAAGATCCATATCATTCCTGTTGAACAAATACGCTACATTGAGTCGCTCGACGATTATGTGATGATTTACAACAAAGACCGCCGTTTTGTGAAGCAAAAAACCATGAAGTATTTTGAGAACAACCTGAATCCAAAGGAATTTGTTCGCATACATCGTTCATACATTGTAAAGGTTGACGAAATAGCCGAAATACAACAATACGAAAAAGAAGCACATATCGTGATTATGAAAAACGACCACACAAAACTAAAAGTGAGCAAAACCGGGTATAAAAATTTGAAAGAAGCACTTAACTTTTAAGCATAAAGCATACACAACAAAAAAAGGTTAACCATTCGGCTAACCTTTTTTTTATAAAGAAATTCGATCTATTCTTCTTTCTTTTCTGTTTCATCAGCAGCAGGCGTTTCGTCAGCTACAGGAGCTTCTTCAACTTTAGTCTCTTCTGCTTTTTCAACAGGTGCTTCAGCTTTCTTATCTTCTTTTACGGGTGCAGCAGCAGGTTTTTCAGCTGTTGTTTCAGCTTTTTTCTTTCCACCACGACGCCTGCGTGAAGAGCTTGCTTTAGCTTCTTTAGCAGCCAGCATGTTTTCGTTAAAATCTACCAACTCGATGATACACATTTCGGCGTTATCGCCTAAACGGTTACCAGTTTTTAGAATACGGGTATAACCTCCGGGACGATCGGCAATTTTAGCCGATATTTCGCGGAACAATTCCGAAACTGCGTCTTTATTTTGCAAGTAGCTAAAAACAACCCTACGGCTATGAGTAGTATCTTGCTTCGATTTGGTAATTAATGGTTCAACATACATTTTTAAGGCTTTAGCCTTTGCTACTGTAGTTGTAATCCTTTTGTGCAGTAAAAGCGAACTGGCCATGTTTGCCAACATAGCTTTACGATGAGCGCTTTTTCTGCCCAAGTGGTTGATTTTCTTATTATGTCTCATCGTTATCTTATTCCTTGTCTAATTTGTACTTAGTAATATCCATCCCAAAATTGAGGTTAAGGCCCGAAAGCAAGTCGTCGAGTTCGGTAAGCGATTTTTTACCGAAGTTACGGAACTTAAGCAAGTCGTTACGGTTGTACTGCACAAGGTCGCCAAGTGTTTCAACATCGGCAGCTTTTAAGCAGTTTAACGCACGAACCGAAAGGTCCATATCAACAAGTTTTGTTTTAAGCATTTGCCTCATGTGCAAAATTTCCTCATCGAATTCTTCGTTAGCAAATTTCTCGTCCGAATCGAGTGTTATCTTTTCATCGGAAAAGAGCATAAAGTGATAGATAAGTATTTTTGCAGCTTCTTTGAGAGCATCCTTTGGGTGTATCGACCCATCGGTATGGATTTCGAGCACCAACTTTTCGTAGTCGGTTTTTTGTTCTACCCTAAAGTTTTCAACTGCGAATTTTACATTCTTGATCGGAGTGTAAATTGAATCGATTGGAATAACTCCCAATTCCTCTTCGGCTGGTTTATTTTCCGAAGCAGGAACGTAACCACGGCCTTTACCAATGGTAATTTCCATTTGGAGCTTAACTGCAGGCTCCATTTCGCAAATTACCAGATCGGGATTAAGCACACTGAACCCCGACATGAACTTGTTCAAGTCGCCGGCAGTGAATTTATCTTGCCCAGTAATGGTTACCGATACTTTTTCGCTGTCGAAATCATCAATTTCCTTTTTAAACCTTATTTGTTTAAGGTTAAGGATAATTTCGGTAACGTCGTCGATTACACCTTTAATAGTGGCAAACTCATGCTCTACCCCTTCAATTTTAATAGTAGTAATTGCATAACCTTCCAACGATGATAACAAAATACGGCGCAGTGCATTACCAATAGTAATGCCATAACCAGGTTCGAGCGGACGGAATTCGAATTTACCTACTTTCTCGTCCGATTCGAGCATTATCACTTTGTCGGGTTTTTGAAAAGCTAATATTGCCATAGTTTTTTCTATAAGTTATTATTTCGAATACAACTCAACAATCAGTTGTTCTTTAATGTTTTCGGGTATCTCTTCACGTTCGGGAACGTTAAGGAATTTACCTGAAAGTGATTCGCTGTCCCACTCTAACCAAGCGCTTTTTGAATAGCGACGGCTGTTAAGCGAGTCGGTAATTACTTCAAGCGATTTCGATTTTTCGCGAACACCAACTACATCGCCAGCTTTTAAAGTGTACGAAGGAATGTTACAAACAGCACCATTTACGGTAATGTGTTTGTGCGAAACCAACTGACGGGCAGCTGAACGAGTTGGAGCAATACCAAGGCGGAAAACTACGTTATCGAGACGCGATTCGAGCAATTTCAACAAAATTTCACCGGTAATACCTTTAGAGCGGTGAGCTTTGTCAAAAATTTTGCGGAATTGGCGTTCAAGTACACCATAAGTATATTTCGCTTTTTGCTTCTCTTTTAATTGCACACCGTATTCCGAAACTTTACGACGGCGGCGCGCTTGACCATGGAAACCCGGTGGATAATTTTTCTTATCCAATACTTTATCGGGGCCATAAATAGGCTCACCAAATTTCCTGGCTATTTTTGACTTTGGTCCAATATATCTTGCCATTGTTTACCTTTTAAATGTCAATAAATTAAACTCGTCTTCTTTTTGCGGGGCGACAGCCGTTGTGTGGTAATGGAGTAACGTCAACAATTTCGGTTACCTGAATACCCATACTAGCAATGGCCCTAATGGCCGATTCGCGTCCGTTACCTGGTCCTTTTACATAAACCTTCACTTTACGCAAACCAAGGTCATAAGCAGTTTTTGCACACTCTTCGGCAGCTGTTTGAGCAGCATAAGGAGTATTCTTTTTTGAACCCCTGAAACCTTTTTTTCCAGCCGACGACCACGAGATTACTTCACCGTTGTCGTTTGCCAACGATACGATAATATTGTTGAACGAAGAGTGGATGTGTGCTTGACCAGTGGCCTCCACTTTAACGACTCTCTTTTTTGAAGTTCCTGACTTTTTTGCCATAATCTTTCACCTAATTATTTAGTCGCTTTCTTTTTATTTGCAACAGTTTTACGTTTACCTTTACGTGTACGTGCATTGTTCTTGGTACTTTGACCACGTACGGGTAAACCAATACGGTGGCGGATACCGCGATAACAACCAATGTCCATTAAACGTTTGATGTTCAACTGTACTTCAGAACGCAATTCACCTTCAACACGGTATTTCGACGAAATTTCGCCACGAATAGCTTGAAAATCATCATCGTTCCAATCTTGAACTTTCTTGTTTATATCAACACCTGCTGCTTCAAGAATTTTCTTTGCACTACTACGTCCAATACCATAGATATAGGTTAACGCGACTTCACCGCGTTTATTATTTGGAATATCTACACCAACTATACGAGCCATAGTGATTTCTTTAATTAAATTTAGTAATTAACCCTGACGTTGTTTAAACTTTGGGTTCTTCTTATTGATCACGTATAAACGCCCTTTGCGACGTACTATTTTGCAGTCAGCGCTACGTTTTTTAATTGATACACGTACTTTCATCCGATTATATTTTTATCTTGGATTTTCATCCGTAACTGTAATTTTCTTAAAAATCGCCACAAAAGTAAACAATTTATTGAATAATTAAGAAAATTTCCAGTCAATCAAATAATTACTTATATCTAAATATAATCCGACCTTTGGTCAGATCGTATGGAGACATTTCAACTTTCACTTTGTCGCCCGGCAAAATTTTGATGTAGTGCATCCTCATTTTGCCCGATATATGCGATGTGATCACATGTCCATTCTCCAGTTCAACTCTAAACATTGCGTTCGACAATGCTTCGATAATGGTTCCGTCTTGTTCAATTGAAGGCTGTTTTGCCATAAATTGTTTGTTTTAAAATTACGCTTTTGATTTACTAATTTCTTTGCATCGCAACAAATTGGAATGGGTAGCAAAACTTTAAAATTTCACCTGCCATGAACACACCTCTGAAAATGGCAGGTGAAAAAATATTGTTTTCGTATTCGATGTTTGAATGAATGGCAACAAACTTTTACCAATCAGCCGCTTCGCACATCAATACTTTATGCTGTAGCATAAACTACTTATCAGTTTTGTTTAGAACTTTACGATGTTTCAACCTTAAGGTAACACACCGCACTGAAACCTTTTTGTTTAGATTGCAGAAGCACCACCTGCACGCCCCTTAATACGTCCCGATTTCATCAGTCCGTCGTAATGGCGCATAAGCAAATGACTTTCGATCTGCTGCAAAGTGTCGAGAATAACCCCAACAAGAATCAACAACGATGTACCTCCATAAAATTGAGCAAACGATGCGTTAACGCCAACCAGCATAGCAAAAGCAGGAAGAATAGTAACAAAACCCAAGAAAATTGATCCTGGCAATGTAATTCTCGACATTACTGTATCGAGAAATTCAACGGTTTTTTTACCCGGTTTTACACCTGGTATAAAACCACCGTTTTTCTTCATATCTTCGGCCATTTGAACCGGGTTAACGGTAACAGCTGTATAAAAATAAGTAAACAATATAACCATCACAAACATGGTAAAATTGTACCAAAATCCCGTGAAGTTGGAGAAAGCAGCTGCAAAACCACTTAAGGAATCGCCTCCAAATCCGGCAAGTGTAATGGGTACAAACATAATTGCCTGGGCAAAAATGATTGGCATAACACCTGCTGCGTTCACTTTTAATGGGATGTACTGACGTACGCCACCATATTGTTTATTGCCTACTATTCGTTTTGCATATTGAACAGGAATACGGCGAGTTCCTTGAACCAACAAAATAACCAACATAAATACTACAAAAAGCACAACGATTTCGATGAGCAATAACACCAGGCCACCGCCTGCTTGCTCTTCGAGCCTCGAAATGAATTCTTGCAATACCGATTGAGGTAAGCGAGCAATAATACCGATCATAATAATGAGCGATACACCGTTACCAATACCTCTGTCGGTAATTTTTTCGCCTAACCAAAGCACAAACATCGAGCCTGCCAACATAATAATTGTTGAGCTGATATCGAACATACGCCCGTGCAAAACAAATGCTTCGGGAGTATTGGCCAAGGTCATGTGTAGGTTGGTTAAGAATGCAGGGCCTTGGAAAATAAGAATTACCACTGTAAGCCAGCGGGTAATTTGGTTCATTTTGTTTCGCCCCGATTCGCCTTCTTTTTGGAGGCGTTGGAAATAAGGAACTGCTATAGTTAATAACTGGATAATAATAGAAGCTGTGATGTAAGGCATAATACCTAAA
>ERZ795048.3952-NODE-3952-length-10612-cov-6.262290_pt1 | contig 10612 bp, 10 predicted proteins | sample MGYA00375132_ERZ795048 | MGnify/ENA primary metagenome ERZ795048 (study PRJEB30177, sample SAMN05720225) | activated sludge metagenome | isolation source: Anaerobic digester | place: Hong Kong | collected 2014-12-17 ...
TTTTACACCTTCAAACAAATAAAGTGTTTTTGTATATTCCGGTACAATGTTCATTTCTTTACAATTAAATTGTTAATCAAAAAGTTTTATGGTAAACTTGTATTCATCAAAAACTCATTTCAGCTCTGAAGAATATTCCGTTTTTGTCGGCAAAATCTGCGGTTGCATATGTTCCGCCAAGCTGATGTACATATTCCACACGCAGAACTTTAAATATATTGGTTAATCCAAATCCGATTTCAGTGTAGGGAGTACTCATCTCTGTAGTATAATAGCCCGGCAATTCGAAAACCGGTTTATATGCACTTGTAAGTTTTCCGTAATGGCTTTTAAGGGAAACTATTTCCCGTAACTTTAAACTTCTAATCAACGGAATACGGTTAAGCAAAATTCCTCCTCCGTTAAAATCCCAGTGAAAATTGGTATACAGGTTATGTGCAAAAGCAGCGTGATGTAAAAGATTAAACCTGTATTTCGCATAGCCCAGCGACATCGAACCAACGGGTTGATCCAACAAATCATAGGGAGCATCTCCAAAAAGGTAACCACCGTTTAACATGTAGCGCATAAATGTTAGTCCCATATTTACCCGTCCTACAATTGAGCCATGAAACTGGGCATATAAGCCAAAATTATTGGCATCATTGTCCGGCAAATTTACCTGCCCCAAATCCATGCTTAAGTTTATTACCGGGGTTTCGTCGATGTAGTAAACGCGTGTAAAATAATATTTATCGTAATACTGCCCGAAGGCCAGGCGGGTATTAAACAAAACACCGTAATTATTATAGGTATGATAATCCATATTACTACGGGTAAAATGTACATCCGGGGTTTCTATATTATGAAGGAAATAGGGAGATATTTCAACGTTAATATTTTCGTTGGCATTATATTCAAAAATAAAATTAAAGCTTTTCTCCTCCTTTAAATAAGGATTCTTCTCCCGGCTGGTAAGTGCAGCAATAAAATTTCCGTTTCCGCGTGTGTTTGGGTTTTTTTTGATAAACCGAAGGTATTTGTCCTGGGAAACCAGGTTGTAATCATTGGAATAATTCGCCCTGAAAATAAATTTATCTTTGTCTAATGGCTGGTAAGCCATATTAGCCCCGAATTTTAACTCATTGCTTTTTGTTCCGTAGCCCAAGAAGCCACCCACAGTAAAATGTTCGAACATTTTTTCACCGGTTCGTAATGGAAGGGAAAAGCGCTGTCCTTCAATGGCATTGGTGCTGTATATGTCGAATACCGGCCCGATTTCTATTTTCCCCACATCGACGTAGCTCGTTAAAACCATTCCTCCAATAGCATCAATTCCCTTTACAACGGAGTTCTCCTTCAATTTATCAACGCGCATGTAAGTTCCTTCGTCCAAATGGTTGGTGGATGCAAATTCAGGCTGGTTTTTCCAGTTTCGTGGTTTCACTGCATCTAACTGTTTCGATGTAGAATATTTTGTAGTTTTTGTTACCAGCCAGTTACCGCTGGAAATTTCGTCAAATCGCTGAGAACCATATTTTGAGGCTGTATCTTTATTTAGGGTAAGCGCCATGTTCAGGCTAATCTCCTGATCACTGTAAAACCATTTGTCTTTATCGGTTTTTGAATAGTTTACATTCGCTTTAAACCCATTCACAAAATTTATATTTGCCTCTTTTTGTACATAAGCAAAAATTCGGGTAAGGGCAAACGTGCTGTCTTCAACTGTAAAACGGCCGGTAAATAAAGGATTATATTTATTTTTCGGAGTAAAAGAAAAGCTAAAATATTTGGTGTCGTTTATATATGTACTGTCGTTTAAATAAAAATCATAGTGCAGTTGTGCCGAGTTACTTAAAGGTGAGGTCATACCCCGCCCAAGAATGTTAATTTGATCTTTATAAAAGTCTAAATCTATAACTACATTTAAAAGGATTAAACTTTCTATCGTTTGGTTTAATTTTGGGAAAATACCATCTTTCCTGTCATACACAACACTATCTTTCCCATTGACACTTTTTTCACCCAGCTCGGCAAGGTAAATTGGTGAAAACCGTAAACTCTGCCCATCCAGCTTCATGGTCACTTCATCCATGTTACTGATAATCCGGTTTACTTTGGAAGTAGAGTCAATAGCCACATAAACTGCCGTTCGTGCAAAAGTTTTATAATCACTGGTTTTTAGGATGTTTTCACGGTTCTCCTTTTTTCTCTCCAAAATCTTTTTTAACAAAACTTTTGCTCTCGAAACTTCAGGTTTTACTGTTACTTCATTGATTTCCTGTATTTCCTCTTTCATAAATACAGTAAGCGGATTGTTAGTTATCGTTTTTGCCGGAATCTCTTCTTTTAGATAACCAACTGTTGACACACAGAGTGTATCCTTCTGGGATAATTTCAGTTTAAATTCTCCATTTAAATCCGACATAGTCCCGGTGGTGGTGCCTTTTATCCACACATTTGAAAATGGAATTGGCTCATTATTTTTTTTGTCTTTTACAAAACCGGTAATTTCCTGGGAAATAGCTCCAAGATATATCATGGTCAAAAAAATGACCAGTGTAATTTTATGTAACATAATTTAGCTGGCTTTTTCCTTCTCTTTTTTCATTACCCAATACAATCCCTTTACACCAATTTTTATATCGTCAAGCTTAAAAAGAATGAATATTTTTTCGGTGTAAGCAATTATTCCCCACGTAGCAACAACGTACAACATCCAGGGGTAGAAGCCCCAAACGAATAACACAAAAAAGAATATACTTTGGGCATATCCGGCAGAAACGGCTGAGTATAAATGCAGTCCCGGTATTTTTCCGAACCGGGCAAATGATACAATGTAACTGAGTATAAATATTCCGAGGAACAGGAATAAAATCCAGGAATGGGGCTTAATGTCGGTCCATTTAAAAATAAATAAACCCAATATGGCCATGGCATAGGTAAAAATATCTGCCAGATTGTCAAGTGCTGCACCAAAATGTGTTTGAAGTTTAAATAGTCGCGCTATATTGCCATCTAGAACGTCACTTACAAGGCTGATGCACAGGAGAATGACAAACCATTGTTCACGGCCGGTAAGCGCCATGAAAAATATTACCGGAAATGCTAAAAGACGATATAAGCTTATAAAATTAGGGACGTTAATAATGTTTTCGCCCCGTACTGTTATCTGTTTCATTTTGTCAATGTTTAATTTTCAACTCTTTCAATTTAATGATCTTGTTTCGTTCACCATTTTTTATCAGGCTGCAGCCGGTTCCTGTTTCTTTCTTTTTTTTGAAAGACTTTCAATAAAATATTCCAGCATTTTAGAAACAGAATTATTACTGGGGCCTGTTTCAACGTAATGAATGAATTTGTCTCTCTGGCTTGTATCAAATGAAAGATCGGTTTCAATGTAACTTTCAGTAAATGACATGCCCACTGAAATCAGTCTTTCAATAGCGTTCATATCTCTTCGTTCTAATCTCTCTGGGGTTAGTTCCCCGAAGCTCTGCTTCGTATAATTATTAAATTTGCTCCATGAGCAAATTCATACATAAGAGTCATAACGTATCTGTCTTGTTATATCACTTTGTGTGTCCTGCAAAATATCGTCGAGTAGTGTTCACAGAGCCTGTTGATCAGAGCATAAAAGAAATTTGCCTTGAGATTTCTAAGCGATACGAGATAACATTTATTGAGATTGGTACGGATAAGGATCATGTTCATTTTTTGATTCAAAGTGTTCCAACGCAGAGTCCAACAAGAATAATTCAGACAGTAAAAAGTATAACTGCGAAAGAAGTATTCAGGCAACATCCTGAAGTAAAGAGACAGCTTTGGGGCGGAGAGTTTTGGACAAAAGGATTTTATGTTAGCACTGTAGGAAGGCATGGAGATGAAAATACAATTCAGGAATATGTCAAAAAACAGGGCACTGAAAAAGATTACAAAAAGATACATGGTCAACAATTGTCGTTATTCTGATACCTCGTCAGCTCTGCTGCGAGGTAGTTCATTTTCTTCTGAGGAATAATATTGATGGGTAATAACCGGTTTAATGTTTCGATTATATGGCTGTTTCGAATTGATTTTTTTGCCACAAAATTCATTATTTCCGGAATTCCGGTTTCTTCCACCATTTTTGTTAAGTGTGCAGTAACTGTGTCAATCGGGATTAAATTTTGTGAGGAGTCAGGATCGACATGTACTCTTATAATTTCGTTAGGATAGCGGTTAGCCAGGCTAAACATTCTTTTGGCAAAATCAAAAATCCCATAATCGGTTTTTGTAATGCCTGTTTTTTGATTTCCGGCTACTTGTGATAATCTAACAATGTGTCCGTTTAAGCCGTTCTTTTGAATGTTTACTTTAATAATATTTTCTGCAAATCTTTTCGATTGCTCGTAATAGTTTCTAAAAGCAGAAATGTCTTTGTTTTCATAAAATTTTTCTTCGAAAATACCATCGAGTCGGCCACAGGAATAGGCTGTTCCGATATAAAAAAATCGGGAACCCGGGGTTGCATAGTTCGAAAAAACTTTAATTGAATTTTCAACGCCATTGATATTCGTAGAAAAGATTTCATCAACCGATTTCTTATCATACTTTAAGCTGGCTGCAAAATGAAAATAATCGACATTTCCACGAAAAATCCTTTTTAATTCGTCCCTTGGAATAGAAAAATCTTCATCGCACAAAGAATAGCCAATAACTTTCAGGTTTGGATATTCCACATTTTCACCATCATTAATATCGGCAAGTACTTTTTTCATTCGTTCCTGAGGCGATCTTTTGTTGGTTCGAACCAGGGCTACTACTTTATATTTTTGTTTAAGCAGGTTGCTTATAAAGTGGGATGCAACGTAGCCATTGGCTCCGTTTATTACAACTGTTTTCATACTTCTGTTTTTTGTTTTCTAATTGAGTTTGTTTCCTAATTTTTTCTGTTCAATCCATATCTTAAAAATTGCGGTGTCATAGAAATAATACTAAAATCAATACTGCACTTAACGGGATACTTAAATTATCGGACCCCCGCCAGCTAATTAATTCTGCAAACATGGTTGTTGCAGCTACTGCCATTGCCAACCAGAATGTTTTTAAATCGAATACCCCGCGATGAAAATAAAGTGCTATAATACTTATTACAAAACTTGACGCCAGGAAAGCTCCGGAGCCTAGCCAGGTTTTGTTTAATTTTTTTCCAAACAATTTTATTCTTCCGTTGTAAGCCTTTATGTTGATTCCCAGAATGGCTGCCATCGGATCACTGATAGCCAGAATCAGCATTGGAAGAATGTATATAAATTTATTTTCCGTAAGATTTGAAATCAAAAAGGTGATGTAAATTGAAAGCGGAAGTAGATAACTTCCAATTGATTTTCGCTTTACATCATGAATTGATTTTAACTGTTTGCCATTTCGTGTAATAAATAGTATTGTGGCAAACAAAAGCGCCAGAACCAAAATATACCAATGTGAAGGGAAAATATATGGAAATGGAACTGTGGCAAGTACCGAAACAAAATGCGCAAATTTACGAGTTATCTCTCCTGTAGGGTTAAGCCTCCGGTAAACCAACTCGTTAAAAATCAATAATAAGCCAATCCCGACTAAATATACAAACGACAATACTACAATATTCCCCATAACAAAATTTCCCTTTTAAATTCCCAAAAATGAAATAGCCAGTGCAGCCCACGCACCACCTGCAATCAAACTATCAAACCGATCGAGAAAACCACCATGTCCGGGTATCCAGTTGCTGTAATCTTTAACTTGAAATTTTCTTTTGTAAAACGACGCAAGAATGTCTCCAATAAATGCGAAAAGAATAGTTCCAAAAGCAAACAGAAATAATTCAGGAATTGTACCGAAAAAAAGGCTTTTTAATAAAAATGCACTTACCAGTGAAATGATTGTTCCCCCAACTACACCCCCAAGTGTTTTATTGGGACTGATATCCGGCATTATTTTAGTTTTTCCAAAAAGTTGCCCGGTTATCTGGCTGAAACTGTCAAAAATGGATAGAATTAGAAAAGTCAGCAGAATTAAATCACGTTCGGCCAGGCTTAAAAAAAATAACCCTGCTGAAAGAATAAAATAAATCACTAATGACAGTGCGAAAAATAAAAGGTTTTGAAACTTTGACTTAACAAAAAGTCGGCTCAGCTCAAAACTTCCTACAGCAACAATAAAAATTGCCAGGTAAGAAAAAACAACCGGTTGAATAGTAATGCTAAAAAATAAAATATTTATGATTATAAAATAAACTCCAAATTTTGTGTAGCTTTTTCGTGCCACATCCCGATCTTTTTTTCTGTTTATCAGGTAAAAGCCAATTCCGCCCAAAACAAAATAGATCAATATAATTTTGTAAATCAGTTGTTCCATAAAATTAATTTCGTCCTAAAATCATTAAGATACCTATGGCAACCATAATGATTGCATAAGCATATTTCGCTTTACTCTCCGACTTGTCTATTTGGATTTTTGCAAGCAACCGGGGACCAATTATTGCTCCTAAAGTTGAGCCTGCTGTAAGAAAAATAACCAATGTAAGATCTATTTTTCCCACAATAAAATGAGCACCAACAGCAAAAATTGTATTTACAAGCACCGCCAATAACGATGTGCCAATAACCATTTTGAATGGTATCCTCATTGAAAATAATCCAGCAAGGATTGGTGCTGTTCCGCTGGTGCCAAATGTTCCGGTAATTAAACCAGCTGCCAATCCAAACGACGAGCCTTTAAGTGTTTTTAAATCCCTTGGTGATATTTTTGTCTTTTCTTTCTCTCTTTCAATAGTATTTTTTTTGGCGCTAAGAGCCATGTTTAATGCAATCAGAATAGAATAGATTCCGAAAGCGGTCTTTAATGCCAGATCACTGATTCTGCTTGTTATTTCTGCGCCAATAAAGGCCCCAATAATTCCGGTTACCATAAAAAGCGTAGCTACCTTAAAATCAATATTGTTTTTACGATAGTGCCCCAATGAGCCAACAATGCAGATAGGTAATGTAGCTACCAGTGATGTAATAACAGCCGCTTGGGCCGGTACCTTTAAAAGCAAAGTGAGAATGGGAAGAAAGAAAAATCCTCCGCCGCCTCCCACCATGGTTCCAAACAAACCAATGATGAACCCCAACAACGGTAAGATGAAGTAAATATCCTGTATTTCTGAAAAGTCAATCATTCGTTGTATTTTCTATAACTCTTTTTAATTCCAGCATTCCTAAAGCATGCCGCATTTTTGCGTATTCCAAAATTCCATCTTTGTATACGTATCTGTTTAGTTCCCGCTTTTTCTCATCATTAACAACGTAAGTATGTTCACTCAAAGTTGTAATTTGTCTCATCTCTGCAGTTCTTTCCTTATACAATCGTTCTACACCTTGAGGTTCATTAAAATAAAGCATACTTCCACTATAGGTAATCAAATCGTTAATTACCGTAGTATCTCCATCAACAACAAGCAGGTAAGCATCTTTTTCCTGTCTTAGTGACATATCGGAATTCAGCTTCCCGTTTTTATAGGTTTTCACATTTGAATGCTTCAAAACGCCCTGTTCGTATTCCGTATTCTGAACATATTTTACACGGTATGAAAAAATGAGATTGACTTTTACATCGGTTATTGCCTCAATATTTACATTTCCATTTTCATTTTTTTGGGTAACAGTAAACTCTCCGATTTTGGCTCCTAGCATTTCCAAATCATATTTGGAAGTCATTTCTTTGGATTGTGCAGAAAAGGAGCCTAACAAAAAAGAAAAAAACAACAAGATGAATAAAGGCCAAAGTTTTTTTCTATAGCCCAAGTCCTTGGTGCTGAAATAATTATTCCGAAGCTGATATTTTACAAAAAATTGACTATTCATTTAATAGATTTGTTGTTAAATGGACAAAGGCTACTATGCCATCCATAAATAATAAAAGCTATTTACAAGCCTATCCATTCCTTAAATTCGGTTGCCTTTAAACGGCTAATTGTAATTGGTTCATTAAAAGGAGGAATCAAGCGAAGAATCAATTTCCCACCAAAATGATTTTCAAATTTTTGAACGGCATTAATATGTATGATTGTACTTCTGTTTACACGAAAAAAAATGCTGGGATCGAGCTGATCCTCCAGTTTTTCCATGGTTAAATCTACAGGATATTGTTTGTTCTTAAATGTAACTGCAGTAGTCACCCTGCTTTCGGTGTAAAACCATGCAATATCTTCAACATTTAACTTAAAATAAGATGTTGCTCCTGAAATAAGAAATCGTTTCCTGTATTTTTTCTCTCCTTTTGTAATTGCTTCTAAAAGTTCATGGTAATCAGGTTTAAAGTCTGAGTTATTTTTCTGAGGGCTCATTAAATGTTCAAATTTTTCAATGGCCTGTTCCAGCTTTTCCAATTTTACCGGCTTTAATAAATAATCGATGCTGTTAACCTGAAAAGCCTGAAGTGCATATTCGTCATAAGCTGTGGTAAAAATTACCATACTGTCTACCTGAACATTATCAAATATTGAAAAACTAATTCCGTCGGTTAGCTGGATATCCATAAAAATCAAATCCGGTGCCGGATTATTCTCTAACCAGGCAACTGTGCTTTTTACACTTTCCAGCCACTCAGCAATATTCCAGTCAGGCCTCAACTTTTCTACCATTCCTTTTAATAAACGGTAGTTATGTAATTCGTCTTCAACTATAATAACTCGCATATTTTCCCTCCGACTGTTTATTCAAAATATTTCTTTTCAACAATTACAACAAAGGGACTTTTACTTCAAACATCTCTTCATTGTATTGAATAACAACTTCTTTATCCGTAAGCATTTCATACCTTCGCACCAGATTTCCCAAACCTGTTTTTGTTGAATAAGAAGCAGTTCTCAGGTTCAGATTGTTGATAACAATCAAATGATCATTTCCTACCACTACCCTTAATTTTAAAGGTGTTTCCTTACACACAATATTGTGTTTTATCGCATTTTCAATTAGTAGCTGAACTGTTAGCGGGGCTATTTCTTTGTCGAGTTCTTCTTGTGATATGTCATATTCCAATAATAATCCTTCACCCAACCGTTCTTTATGAAGCGCATAATATGCCTTCATAAAATCGAATTCCTCTCTTAATTTAACCAATCTTTTATTCTTACTTTGAAGTACATACCGGTATACATCTGTAAAATTTTCTGTAAAACCGACAGCAACTTCCGGATTGTAAATAATTAAAGATTTTAGTACGCTTAAGTTATTGAACAAAAAATGTGGATTTAGTTGATCCTGTAAAGAATTGTAATCCATTTCGAGCTTTTCTCTTTTCATCTTGGCAATTACTTCTTGTGAATTAAGCCATTTCCTCGTCATCCTCCCGAGTGTAAGTGAATTGGCAACCATTTGGACAAAGATTAACCCGGCAACCATTCCCAGAATTACAGAAGGCCGGGACTCTTCTTCAGTCAGTTTTGGTTCGATAAAATACATGATAACCCGGTGGGCAAAAATCAGAAATAGAATGCTCACACAGATTTGCAGGAAGAGGCGGAGTTTTAATTTGGTTGGAACCGGTAAAAATTTTTCGAGGATATTGTCTAAGACAATTTGAAGCTCCACAGCCACATTAAAAATGACAATAACCACCACATATATAAATGCAGGGATACGTTCATTTATACGGGCAGGTGTTTTTGTTACCAACACAATAAAGTGCAGAATCAATACTGCTATTAAACTGATAATTGCAAATCGAACAATGATATTCAAAGGCGCATAACTTGGCAGCCGCAGCTCTAATTCGGGTTTTTTCTTCTTATGTAATTGTGTGCACTTCATCCAAATTTGTTTGTTCGCTTATTCCTTTTCTTCTTCGGGCATATATAAATTACCGGTAACACTTTGCCAGCGGGTTTTTAGAGTTTCGAAATTGGCCACTGCTTCTATTAATTTTGCTTTTGCCTCTACCCATTTGGCCTGTGAACTTAAAAGCTCAGCTGTTGTATTTAACCCAACATCGAAACTTGCACGGGTTTCATCCAAACTTTCCTTTGCTTCGGCTACACTTTTCTTTGCAATCCGAATTGATTCGTATGCTTCTTCAACCTGCACCTTAACCTGCATAACTTCAAGATTTATCAAATCATTTGTATTTTGCAGATTTGTTTCTACCTGTTGCACTTTAAGTTGAGCTGCCCGCATTTTCTTTTTCCCCTGTCCCCATTGAAAAATTGGTATTGATACCTGTGCGGCCAACATGGGTTGGAAATCAGTTGTTTCGTACAGGTCTCTTAGCCAGTAGTTGGCATACTGGGCACTTACTCCAACGGTTGGAAGATAATCCGCCCGTGTAATCTTTGCGTCAAGTTCACTTAGCTCTTTTTGTTTCTCTAAAATTTTCAACTCATTTCTTTTGTTTTCAGCCTGAGTTATTCCGTCACCAAAATTTATCAGATGGACATCTGTGTTTTTATCATGACTGATTTTTACATCGGTATCCAATGGTTGTCCTAAGATCTGGTTCAAATACATTTTGGCCACTTTTAATCCGTTTTTTGCTTTTAACAAGTTTAATTCAGCCTCATTTTTCTGAACTGTTACTTTTAACTTTTCACTGGCAGGTTGTAATCCAACATCATACATCGCAGACATTT
>ERZ795048.3960-NODE-3960-length-10605-cov-6.177441_pt1 | contig 10605 bp, 10 predicted proteins | sample MGYA00375132_ERZ795048 | MGnify/ENA primary metagenome ERZ795048 (study PRJEB30177, sample SAMN05720225) | activated sludge metagenome | isolation source: Anaerobic digester | place: Hong Kong | collected 2014-12-17 ...
TGCTGTACGAGCGGATGGTCGATTACAATTACTTTTGACATGGTGAGCCTCCTTAGCCTGTTGCTTTAGTTGTTGGTGTGATACGTTTACAGAGCGTTTTTTTGACGGTTCCCGATCAGTGCGTGTTTTCGTACTTCGCGATTTTATCGATCCTTCTCTGGTGACGTTCGCCGTGCGAAAACTCCGTCTCCAGCCAGATCTTCGTAATCTCCTTTGCGCGCACGAGCGTCGTTACGTTTGCGCCGAGCGCGAGGACGTTCGCATCGTTATGCTCGCGCGTCATCCGCGCGGTGTAGTCGTCCGTGCAAAGCGAGCAGCGAATGCCCTTGACTTTGTTTGCGCAGACGCTGACACCAATGCCGGTCGTGCAGATAACGACGCCCCGTTCGCAGGAACCGTCCGCAACGGCCTCCGCCGCGGGAAAGATGAAATCCGGATAATCGATGCTCTTTTTCTCATAGCAGCCGAAATCCTTCACTTCGTGTCCCAGCGAAGTCAGATATTCCGCCATTGTCGTCTTCAGGTCAAATCCGCCGTGATCGCATGCAATCGCAATCTTCATAAAATGTTTCTTCCTTTCCAGTCGTTCCGCTGTTTCGGTTATTCCGCTTCTATCATTTTGAATCCGGCGGCGCGCAGCAGCCGGTTCATATAGGCAAGGCCTTCCTGATCCGCGGGAATCCCTTCCGCATAGATGCGGTCGGCGCGTTTATCCATTTCCCGCAACGCCGTGAACAGGTTTACGCACAACGTTCCCGGCGCATTCCTGTCGCCAAGCACCGCGTATCGCTTTCCCTTGTAAAAATGCTTGGTCTGCTCGGTCGCCGCTATCTCGCACTCGACGCCCTCCGCTTCCGACTGCCGGTACAGCGCGTTGATCACGCGGGCAACGCGTTCCGGCTCGCCGTTGACGACGATGACCTCCGCGTTCGGCGCATAGTGTTTGTATTTCATGCCCGGCGACGCCGCGACCTCGCCGTCCCGCATCGGGTGCAGGATGCTGTTGGCGACACGGACCTCTCCGATCACGGCTTCCAGCATTTCGCGCGTAACCGCGCCGGGCCGCAGGATGGTCGGTGCGCCGATCAGCGACAGCACCGTCGATTCGACGCCGTACTTGCACGGCCCGCCGTCAAGTATCAGCGGTATCCGCCCGTCCATATCGTCCAGCACGTGCTGCGCGGTCGTCGGGCTCGGCCGTCCGGACCGGTTCGCGCTTGGCGCGGCGATCGGTACGCCCGCTTTCGAAATCAGCGCGCGCGCCGTCTTGTTCAGCGGCATCCGCACGGCGACGGTATTCAGTCCCGCAGTGACTTCGTCCGGCACGCAGTCGCTTTTCTGTGCAATCAGCGTCAGCGGCCCCGGCCAGAACGTATCCATCAGAATTTGCGCAAATTTCGGCGTGCGCATCCAGAGGCGCCGCACGTCGCTTTTCTTGCTGACGTGCTCGATCAGCGGGTTGTCCGCCGGCCTGCCCTTTGCGGCAAAAATTTTTGCGACCGCTTCTCCGCACAGGCCGTTTGCGCCGAGGCCGTAGACCGTCTCCGTCGGGAACGCTACGACTTCGCCGTTTTGTATCAGCTTCGCCGCCTGTATCGTCCCCGCTTCCGACTGGCGTTCCACGTTGATAACCTGCGTCCGATAAGCGGGCGTGCCGTTTTCTTCACGCCGCATCGCTATTTCGCTTCCTTCGAAAGCATCGCGCTGCGTTCCGCGAGGATCAACGCGTCGATCAGTTCGTCCATGTCTCCGTCCAGAAACGCTTCCAGCTTGTAGAGCGTCAGGCCGATGCGGTGGTCGGTGACGCGCCCCTGCGGAAAATTGTAAGTACGGATGCGTTCGCTCCGGTCGCCGGAGCCGATCTGGCTCTTACGTTCGCCCGCACGTTCCGCATCCTGTTGGGACCGATAGTAATCGTACAGCCGGCTTTTTAAAACGCGCATGGCCTGCTCTTTATTCTTGAGTTGCGATTTTTCGTCCTGACAGGACACCACCATGCCGGTCGGCAGGTGCGTGATGCGGATCGCGGACTCCGTCTTGTTGACGTGCTGTCCGCCCGCGCCGCTGCTCCTGTAGGTGTCGATGCGCAGGTCGCTGTCCTTGATGTCGATCTGAACGTCGTCGACCTCCGGCAGCACGGCGACCGTCGCCGCGCTGGTGTGGATGCGCCCCTGCGACTCCGTCTCCGGCACGCGCTGCACGCGGTGTACGCCGCTTTCATATTTCAGCCTACTGAACGCGCCGCGTTTTTTACCGATCGACAGCACGACTTCCTTGACGCCGCCCATGTCGGTCATGTTGCTAGAGAGGTATTCAACCTTGTAGCCGTTGCGCTCCGCATAGCGCAGGTACATACGCAGCAAATCCGCACCGAACAGCGACGCTTCGTCGCCGCCGGTACCCGCGCGAATCTCCAGGATGACGTCGCGTTCGTCGTTCGGGTCCTTCGGGATCAGCAGCAGGTGGAGCTTCGCTTCCAGGCCGGAAAGCGTTTCTTCCAGCTCGGCAATCTCCGTATGAACGAGCTCCTTCATATCGCTTTCGAGATGCTCGCCGAGCATTGCCCGGCATTCGTCCAGCGAATTCTGCGCCTTTTGATATTCGTCAAACGCGACGACGATCTCCTCGAGGGAAGCGCGTTCCTTGACCATATCCCGCCAGGCGTCCTTGTCCGCCATCACGCCGGGATCGGCCAGCTTCTCCGAAAGCAGGTCGTATCGCTCTTTAATTCCCAGTAATTTTTCCAGCATGTCCCCTCCGCCGCAAACCGTTCGCAAACGCCATCGGTTTACCCGGTCTTTTCGCCGACACGTATCGTAATCCGTATCGCTAAGCAGCCAGACCGTCTATCCATAAATGCCTCAAATGTTTTCTACGATCAATACGCGCGGATTGCCGCTAAGGTCGTTCAATATCCGCGTGCGTCCGGAAAAAAGCGCGGAAACGCTTTCCCCCTGCGTACTGCCGATCTCCATGAGCAGCGTGCCGCCCGGTTTCAGGTGCGGCTTGTATTCCGCCGCGATTTTCCGATAGGCGTCCAGCCCGTCAACGCCGCCGTACAGCGCGACAGCCGGTTCAAACGTAATTTCTTTTTGCAGTTGTTCCATGTCCTTCCCGGACAGGTACGGCGGGTTGCACGTAATCAGGTCGAACGCGCCTTCGATGCCGCCGAACATGTCGCTTGCGACGAACGTGACCTCGGCGTCGTTGATTTCGGCGTTTTCCTTTGCCAGCTCCAGCGCGTCCCCGCTGATATCGCCCGCGGTGACATTTACGCCCGCAAGCTTTTGCAGCGCAACCGCAACGCATCCGCTGCCCGTGCAAAGGTCCAGCACGTCGCGATAGGCGTAATTGCGGATTCGTTCCAGCGCGGTTTCGCAGAGCAACTCCGTATCCTGCCGCGGAATCAGCGCGCGCTCGTCCACGTTAAACGGCAGGCCCATAAACTCCCATTCGCCCAGGATATACTGCAGCGGTTCGCCCTTTTCACGTCGTTCGATCAGTTCGCCCAGGATACGAAGCTGTTCATCGTTGATCTCCATCCACGAATGGACCGACAGTGCGGAAGCTTCCGCACCGATGACCGCGGCGACAAGCAGTTTCGCCTGCTGCAGGCTTTCCTCCTTTGCGATCGGTTCAAGGCGCAGCTTCGTCAGCCGCACCGTTTCTGAAACCGTCATGGTCACTCCGCCTCAGGCTCCTTTTCCGTTTTTGTTTCGTCCGGCTCCGGATCGGCCGCGTCGCAGGCGGGTCGTTCTCCGTCCGGCATATCTTTTCCGCCGTTCATGGCAAGATTGAACGCCTCGATCGCAACTTCGATCATGTCCGGGGTCGGTTCGCGGGTCGTCAGATATTGCAACCCCAGCCCGGGAGCGCGAATGATGCGCGCCCAAAGCTTGTCGGATGCCGCCGCGAGCTTGAGCACCTCGTATGCAAGGCCGGCGACCAGCGGCAAAAACAGAAGCCGCGTCAGCAGTCTTAACAGCAGGTTTTCCGTATACGGCAGGGCTGCGAAAAACAGGATGGAAACCGCCATAACAAGAAACAGGTAATTCGTCCCGCAGCGCGGATGCAGCCTTGAATATTTCATGGCGTTCTCCGGCGTGAGTTCCGCTTCGTGTTCGTAACAGGCGATCGTCTTATGCTCGGCGCCGTGGTACATGTAAACGCGGCGAATATCCTTCATCAGCGAAATAGACGTAATATACAGCAAAAAGATCAGCAGGCGGACAAAGCCTTCCGTCAGGCTCTTCCAAATCCGCGGCGCGGTGTCCTTCCACGGGATGAGCTGCGTCGTCAGGGACGGCAGGAAGACGAACAGGGCAATCGCCAGACCGACCGCCAGCACGACGGCCACGACGATCGCGACGTCCATTGCGCTTTTCCCCGTCTTCTCCGCGATCCATTTTTCAAACCGGCTCGGTTCTTCGTCGATCTCCTCGCCGTAAAGTTCGGCCGAACGCGTCGTCATCTTCATGCCCGTCGCAAGCGCGTCTACAAACGCAACACCGCCGCGAATGATCGGCCATTTCAGCGCAGGGTGGACTGTCTTCTTTTTTTTCGGCTCGTATTCCGTTTCAATCGTGCCGTCGGCCTTTCGAACCGCTAGCGCAACGTCGCCGTCCGGCGTACGCATCATAACGCCTTCCATGACAGCCTGGCCGCCAACCGAGCATCTCTTCATTCCTTTACTATCCTCATGTTTTCCGACTCGCAGTATGAAAAATCTCCCGTATCATATGCGACCGATTTAGAATATTTTACCATATGTGGTGGTTTCGGACAAGAAAAAACCTCCCCTTGTGGGAAGGCTTTCGCTTTTGTCTTACAGACCGTAACGCTTCTTGAAACGATCTACACGTCCGCCGCTGTCCACAAGCTTTTGCTTGCCGGTGAAAAACGGATGGCACTTGCTGCAAATTTCAACGGTCAGCTCTTCCTTGGTGGAACCGGTCGTAAAGGTTTCGCCGCAGGCGCAACGGACCGTAGCTTCGCCGTAGTTCGGATGGATGCCTTTCTTCATGTTTGTTCACTCCTTTAAAACACTACCATCGGCTATTATAACGAGCGGCACCCGAAAAATCAACTGTTTTTCGAATTATTTCAAAATAATGCCGGTTTTATACGCCGCTGCGGCAAAGAAAACACGCCGCCGGGCCGCCGATTCGATTATTTCCCATAACGGCTTGTCGACATCGTCGTATAGCCGTCCTTTTCATAAATATTGATCCAGTCCTTCAGCCGCTGCAAAAATTCTTCGTTGGTGTTCGTCTTTTCCAGCATGGCGATCAGGTGTTCCGTCACTTCCGCAGGATTTCCGCCCGCCAGCACGCGGCGGATGGTCTGTACCGCTTCGAGCTCCTCCTTGGAAAGCAGAAGGTCTTCCCTGCGCGTGCCGGACTTATAGATATCGATCGCCGGGAAGATGCGTTTTTCGCTGAGCTTGCGGTCAAGGTGGATCTCCATGTTGCCCGTGCCCTTGAACTCCTCGTAGACCATGTCGTCCATGCGGCTGCCGGTCTCGGTCAGTGCCGTCGCGACGACGGTCAGGCTTCCGCCGTTTTCGATATTGCGCGCAGCGCCGAAGAAGCGCTTCGGCTTATGCAGCGCGCCCGGGTCCATGCCGCCGGACAGCGTGCGGCCCGTCGGCGGGATCGTAAGGTTATATGCGCGCGCAAGGCGGGTCAGGCTGTCGAGCAGAATGACAACGTCCTTGCCCATTTCAACAAGGCGCATCGCGCGCTCCTGCACCATCTCCGCCACGCGGGTGTGGTGCTCCGGCAGCTCGTCGAACGTCGAATACAGCACCTCGCCCTTGATCGAGCGCTGCATGTCCGTCACTTCCTCGGGCCGCTCGTCGATCAGCAGCACGATCAGGTGCGAGTCGGGATAGTTCGTCGTGATGCCCTTGGCGATGTTCTTTAGGAGCGTCGTTTTGCCGGCCTTCGGCTGGGAAACGATCATTGCGCGCTGACCTTTCCCAATCGGCGCGATCAGGTCGATCAGGCGGATGGCGAGATTCTTTGCGCCTGCGCATTCGAGCGTATAGCGTTCGTTCGGAAAGATCGGGACGAGCTGCTCAAACGGGGTCCTGTCAACGATGTTTTCCGGCGGCGCGCCGTTCACCGCGGTGATATACAGGAGCGCAAGAAAACGCTCCCCTTCCTTGGAAGGCCGCGTCTTGCCGGTGACCATGTCGCCCGTGCGCAGGCTGAAACGCCGGATCTGGGCAATGGAGACGTATACGTCGTTCTGTCCCGAAAGATAGTTTTCGCTTCTCAGGAAACCGTATCCGTCCGGCAGCACTTCCAGCACGCCCTCCGCGTCCCCGCATTCGCCGGTCTGCAGGATTTCGGGAACGGCCGGGTTGCTGGTCCCGTAATCCTTATTATAGTAACCTTCGTTATTGCGCGGGCGATAGTGCCGGTCGTCTTCATACCCGTCCTGGCTACCGCCATAGTTGTTTTGCGAATAGGAATTACCCTGCTGATAGCCGTTTTGCTGATAGTTCCCCTGTTGATAGCCGCTCTGCTGGTACCCGCCCTGCTGCTGAAAACCGCGCTGTTGATAGCCGCTCTGCTGCTGGTAGCCGCCTTGCTGAGGAGAATACTGCCGGCGCTGATAGCCGCCCTGGGAGCGGTTGTCGTAATATTGCCTGTGCTGATACGGGCGCGGCGAATAACTGGAGCGGCGGTAACCGCCTTCCTGCGCGGCCGGCTGCGTCCGCTGGCTGGAATAATCGGGTTCGGCGTTATGCCGTTCGTTCGACTCTCTTTCCGCCTGAGCCTCCAGATCGTCTTCATTTTCCTGCTCTTCGGACGTATCCGAAGAAGAAGGCGTTTTGCCTCCCGCCATTATGATATCCACCAGTTCGCTTTTTCTGTATTTGGTAATAGATTTAACACCTTGCAGCTTTGCGATTTCACGCAAATCTCCAAGGCTCTTAGCCTCCAACTGATCCCTGTTCAACTGTAAACTCCTCTCTGCGGTAAGAAACGTTACCTATCAACGAAATCAAGAAGATGTAAGGATGTGACTTCTTGGATGGGAAAATCATATCCTTAGGCGACATATTTGTCAATACGTGTTGCTTTTATTTCACAACATTCCTACGATTCATCGTTCGTTTCGGTCAATGTAACGATTTTTATATAAAAAACCGCCTTTCCATCGTCCCTCTATCGAATCGTTGATTCCATTCGTACGTTCGACATGATTTTCGCACGAACGTCTCACCGTCTCCATTTCTCTTTCAATATACTTCTGTGTATTATAATCACACTTGCGACATTTTACCACAGTTTTTTATATTTTAGCATGCATTTGTTTTGATTGCGTACAGTTTCCGTCATGGCACTGTAACCTTTTTGAAAACCATTTTCCCGCTCTCTTTCCTTTTTAGCGCCGTTATGCTATGATACACAGCATGGCAAACAGAGCGTTCGACAAACCCAAAAGCGGTATACGAATCCGGCCGCGTTATATCATTTTGTTTTTCATCCTGACGTTCTTCGTTCTGGGCGGCGTTTATCTGTCCCAGCAAACGCAGCTGAAGACCATCGCCGAAGAAAAGGTGGAGTTGCAAGCCGATCTCGACGATCTGAATGTCGAGGAAGAACGTCTTGAACGCATGCTCGAATACATGCAGACGACAGACTATCTGATTCAATATGCGCGCGAAAAGCTGGGATACGTTTTCAGCGACGACTGGAAGTTTTACGACGACGACACCGAAACGCAAAACGTCGTGACTGCGGAAACCGCGGGCGACCTTCCCCTCGGTTCGCCGACGCCGACGTTTACCCCGACGCCGAGTCCGACGCCGGAGCCTTCCCCGACGCCCGACAACGGCGATGTCCCGATCATTACGTTTGCGCCATGAAACTGCTCATTTTCGATATCGGAAGCAACTCCATACGGACTGCGAAGCTCTACGACGAAAACGGCATCGGGCCGGAAATCAAGAGCAAGCACGTCTACACGACGCGTCTGGCGGAAGGCCTTGCCGAAAGCGGCGCCCTCTCCGAGGCACGAATGCGCCAGTCTCTTTTAGTGATTCGTTCCATCTATCAGGAATTATCCGCGTGCGGCTTTGGTTGCTACGCATACGCCACCAGTGCGGTGCGCGACGCGACCAACAGGCACGATTTCGTCCGCAGCATCGAAGAGATCATCGGCGCGGGCCATGTCCGTGTGCTCAGCGGCGCCGAAGAAGCCGATTTTGCGCAGCGCGGAGCCGACCCGTCCGGAAAGCGGACCATACTGGATATCGGCGGCGGCAGTACGCAGATCGTTCGCGCCGGTTCGCGCGAAAGCTGGCCGATCGGCTGCGTGCGCGCAAAGGACCTTGCGCCCTACGACGACTTAAAGTCCATATCGGAAATACTCCGTCCCGTTTTGTCCGGTCTGTTCGGCACGCCGGAGCAGGACGACAGGCCCGATGCGAAAGGCCTGCCCGGTTCGCACCGGTCAGCGCAAAATATCCTGCTCGGCGTCGGCGGGACCATTACGACGCTTGCGCTGCTTTGCGAAGGCACGACGTCGTTTAGCGAATGGCACGGCGAAAAGACCATACAGTTTCTCGACCTCTGCGCAACGCTGCAGGCGCTGAGCAACATGGGCGACGAAGCGCGCGCCGTTATTCCGCTGCTCAAAAACCGGCATGACGTCATTTTACAGGGCGGCGTAATCCTGATGTATCTGATGGAGCGGCTGCATTCGACCCGAATCGGCGCAACGCTCAGCGACGGGCTCGACGGATACGCAGTGCACCTTTATCAAACGCTTCAAAATTCATAAAATTCTTCATAATAATAACGCAAGACGAGGAACCCGAACCGGGTTCCTCGTCTGTATGCATCCTTTGCTTTATGGAGCGGGTGTTTCCAGATCGTCACCGACAATATCGTCAAAGTCCATATCGGTCTTGTTGCCGATCACGATCGTCAGATCGAGGTATTCGCCGTCGCGATATACCTTAACCTGCAATTCGTCGCCAATCATGCAGTCGAGCACGATGTCGACCAGTTCCTCGTGGTCCGTAATCGTCTTTCCGTTCGCTTCAACGATGATATCGCCCGCCTGGATTCCGGCCAGATCGGCAGGGCGGTCCTTGACGACGCTTTCGACATACGCGCCGACCGGCGTTCCTTCCCCGGCTTCCTCCGCCATTTCTTCGGTCATGGTGCCGACCGTAATGCCAATTCCCGGACGTTCCACGTACCCTACCGTAATCAGGATTTGCATGATCTTTTTCGCCTGATTGATAGGCAGCGCGAATCCGATGCCTTCGGCGCTGACCGCATTGCCGTATTCGTCATATCCGGCCGTGATGGTCTTTGCGCTGTTGATACCGATCACCTGGCCCTGCATGTTGATCAACGGCCCGCCGCTGTTACCGAAATTGATGGCGGCGTCCGTCTGCAGATAGGTGTTCGTGTAGTTATCGATCGTAATTTCGCGGGACGTGGCGCTGATGATGCCGAACGTCAGGGTATTGGCCAGCTCGTCCGTCGAAAGCGGGTTGCCGATGGCAAGAACATATTCGCCGACGCGAACGGAATCCGAATCGCCCAGTTCCAGCGGCTGGAGCGTTACACCTTCAACCTTTAGTACGGCGATATCCGTCTCAGTGTCGGAGCCGACCACGGTCGCGTCGCGTTCTTCGTCCTCGCCGTCGATCTTCACGGTCACCTTGTCCGCGTCCTCAACGACGTGTGCGTTCGTGAGGATATATCCCTCGCTCGAAACGACGAAACCGGTCCCGCTGCCGTAAATCTCATAGGTTTCCTTTCCGGACAGACTGAGCGTTTTCGTGTAGTTGATAACGCCGACGACGCCGGGCGAAACCGCGTCGTAAATATCCGGAATCGGGTTTTCGATCGTACTGGGGATCTCCGGGCTTACGCCGTCGAGGTCCGGCATTTCGCGGTCCTCTTCGACATACGGCGTTGCGGTCGCTTCGGGCGCCACGGTCGCCTCCATCTGCGGAGTAGCCGTCGGAGAAGGCGTGATTTCAATCGCCTGCGTCGGCGTGACCGCGGATGCTGGTACTTCGGCGACGGTCTCTTCCCCGCCGAGCAGGCTCGGCCAGAACAAGCCGACGATCAGCAACGCAAGAAGTACGATGACGATCACGATCACGATCGATGCAAACGCATTGCCGCCGCGACCGCCTTTTTTCTTACCGGAACCCTGTCCGCCGGACCGGTCGTCCGAACTATAGTATCCGTTATGCTCCATTTTTTCTACCTCCGTCAGTTTGCGTGCGTTTTGGCGCCGGCGCGCGCTTCAGCGTAAAAGTAAACGTCGATCCTTTGCCTCTTGCGCTCTTCAGCGTAATGGTCTGGTTGTGCTGATCGATAATTCGTTTTACGATCGATAGCCCCAGGCCCGTTCCGCTCTGTTTCGTCGGCGTATGCGCCTTTTCAACTTTATAAAACCTGTCAAATACATGCGGGATATCCTCTTCTGGAATCCCCGGGCCGGAATCCTGAATGCTGACGTAAATTTCGCGCCGCATCGCGTAGGTCGCAATGCGCAGCTTCGTATCGTCCGGCGAGTATTTGATCGCGTTGTCGATGATGTTGCGGAGCACCTGCGAAA
>ERZ795048.3963-NODE-3963-length-10599-cov-4.881923_pt1 | contig 10599 bp, 11 predicted proteins | sample MGYA00375132_ERZ795048 | MGnify/ENA primary metagenome ERZ795048 (study PRJEB30177, sample SAMN05720225) | activated sludge metagenome | isolation source: Anaerobic digester | place: Hong Kong | collected 2014-12-17 ...
AAAAGATGGTTTATAGTAAAGTTAATGATATTTTGATGAGAAATATAGTTGATCCTGAATATGAACAATTTAAAGATACTTTAATTAAAATGAATGAATTAGCTAAGATTCTTCGTAAAGAGAAAGTATCTAGAGGTTATATCGATTTTGAGCTAGATGAAGCTAAAATAGTCCAAGATGAAACTGGTAAAGCTATTGATATCAAACGAAGAATTAGAGAAGACGGCGAAAAGCTTATTGAAGACTTTATGATTGCTGCTAATGAATCAGTTGCGGAAAGATTTAGTTATTTAGACTTACCTTTTATTTATCGTGTCCATGATATTCCTGATAGTGAAAAGATTAGTAAGTTTTTAAATCTTATTAAAATACTTGGTTATCAAGTTACATCTCGTAAAAATGATTTTAGTAATAAAGGCTTACAAAATTTATTAGAAGAATTAAGTGATAAAAAAGAGTTTGCGATATTATCCTCTTTACTTTTAAGAAGTATGAAAAAAGCTGTTTATCAAACTGATAATATTGGTCATTTTGGGTTAGCAAGTAAAATGTATTGTCATTTTACCAGCCCAATTAGAAGATATCCTGATTTAACAGTTCATCGTTTAATTAGATTGTTTTTGTTAGAAAATAAAATAAATATGGAAACGATTAATGCTGTAAATAGTGATTTAGATGAAATAGCTTTACAATGTAGTGAAAGAGAACAAGCTGCTGAAAAAGCTGAGAGAGATGTTGAAGATATGAAGATGGCTGAGTATATGGAAAGCCATATCGGGGAAACATTTCATGGTGTTATTAGTACGATAACTACTTATGGTTTCTTTGTGGAACTTGATAACTTAATAGAAGGTTTAGTTCATATAAATTCCTTAAAAGGAGATTACTATGTATATGTGGAAGATTTACTTTCTTTAATTGGTCAAAATACCAAAAAAACTTATCGTTTAGGCGATGAAGTTGATGTTAAACTAGTGGGAGCAAGTAAAGAAACTTCTATGATAGATTTTGAATTGGTAGGTGATAAAAATGGAGATAAAAAATAAAAAAGCTTACTTTGATTACTTCGTTATAAAAGAATTAGAAGCTGGAGTAGAACTTATTGGTAGTGAGGTTAAATCAATCAAAAAGGGCGATGCTAACTTAAAGGATTGTTTTGGTAAAGTTAAAGATGATGAAATATACATCATTAATATGTATGTTGGTAAATATAATAAAGCTAATAATACCAAATATGATGAAAGACGTAGTAGAAAATTACTTTTACATAAAAATGAAATACTTAGATTAAAAAGTGAAGTAATGGAAGAAGGATTGACTTTAGTTCCTTTAAAATTATATTTAAAAAACAACAAAGTAAAACTATTGTTAGGTTTGTGTAAAGGCAAAAAGTTATATGATAAAAGACAAACTATCAAAGAAAAAGACTTAGAAATGGAAAGAAGACGAGAAGAGTAAGTGAAAAAAATAATTAAACTATCTATATTATTTATATTTTCTTTTTTAGTATTTATTACTAATTCTTTTGGGTTAACTAAAGCTCCTATTGATATTACGACAGCTACAATAAGTGAGCTAGAGTATTATATTGAACAAGGTTATATAACTAGTGAGCAACTAGTTAATTTATATTTAGAAAGAATTGAAGAATATAACGATCAATATAATGCTATTAGATTTATTAATGAAGATGTTATAAAGGAAGCTAGAGAGTTAGATGAAAAACTAGCTAGTGGTGAAAAAGTTGGTGTTCTTCATGGTATACCTATAGTAGTTAAAACTAATATTGATGTCGAAGGAATACCTACTACAGCCGGAGCAAAAGCTTTAGCCGATAATTATCCTAATACTGATGCTGAAGTAATTCAAAAGTTAAAAGATGCGGGAGCTATTATTTTAGCAACAACCAATATGAGTGAGTTTGCTTTTTCAGCTGGAAATTCTAATAGTTCTTATGGTAAAGTTTATAATGCTTATGATACTGATTATAGTCCATATGGTTCTTCCGGTGGTAGTGCTGTTTCGGTAGCAGCTTCATTTGCAACTGCAGCACTAGGTACTGATACTAATTCCTCAGTTAGGGTTCCTGCTTCAGCAGCTAACTTAGTAGGAATAAGACCAACAGTAGGGTTAATTAGTTCTGATGGAGTAATTCCTTATGATATAACTAGAGATACAGTTGGAGTTCTTTCTAAAACTGTTAGTGATAATGCTTTATTATTAAGTGTAATAGATGATATTGATGAAGAGTATATTACTACTGATACTTCTTTAGAAGGAGTAACAATTGGAGTTATTAATAGCTTTTTAGAAGGTTCTTCTACTTCAACTTTAAAAGCTAATTCTTTAACTAATGAAGAAATATATAATATGATGTTAAATGCTATTAAAGAAATGGAAAGTGCGGGGGCCACAATTGTTTATATTGATGATTTTTTTACTAGTTATTATTACTACTTATGGTCTTCATCATTAGCAGGATTTACTTTCTGTGATGGGTTTAATTCCTATGTAGAAAATACAACGGGTAGCATTAGAAGTTTTGAGAGTTTAGCAACTGCATCAGGAAGAATATATAGTTTAAGTGGTTATGCTAGTTCTTGTGGAAAGACAACCTCAACTAGATTGGCTTCTTTAGCTTCTACTAGAGAAAAATATCAAGATCATGTTGATGAAGTGTTTAGTGAATATAATTTGGATGCGATTGTTTATCCAACCACCAAAAATAAAATATATAAATTAAGTGTTCAAGAAAGTGGTGTTAGAGCTCCATCAACCTTTGTTAGTAGTGCAACTGGATATCCAAGTATTACTGTTCCATTAGGATTTGATTCTGATGATTTACCTTATGGAATAGAATTTCTAGCTTTAGAAAATGAAGAAAACACTTTATATAAAATAGCTTCTGCTTATGAAAGTTTAGGTAGTGGTATAGTTACACCAAGTATTGCCCCTTCTTTATATGAGGTACCTACCGAAGTAACAGAATTAATTACCTATAATGAAAATACTACCTTATGGGAAGATCATAAAATATCTTTAATAACAGAAGTTAATGAATTAGAAAACAAAATAGAAACTTATTTCTTGGATTATAGTGATAATGAAAATGTTGCTAGTGATGCTACTGATTTATTAAATGAAATCAAATTATTAGAAACAGAAAATGGTAATAAAGAAGAAGAATATAACAAAATAGCTTACATATTAATTGGTTCTAGTTTTGTAATATTTCTTTTACTAGGTTCTTTAAAAAAGAAGAAAAGACGCCGTCGATAACTAGATTTTTAAGCCAAAATATGCTATAATCTTCCCGCGGGGTCGCTTTGGGTTCGACAAAGTAGCTCTTTTTTATAAAGGCAAGTGGCAGCTATGCCTTAAATAGCAACAGTTTAAATTAACTGACAATAATAATTTACAATTAGCTGTAGCTTAATTAAGCAAGGCTAAGCTTCTTGTTTGTCTGTGCTCATAGGACTTACAAAGAGGCTCATACATATGAGCTTAGTTAATATATATGTTTAGGATATATTAATAAAAATTTACTAAACTAGTTAGTGGTTATTTGTTAAGATTTTTTCCACTAATAAAACAACATCTTAACTAAACTTGTAGAATTTTCTAAAAGAATATTTTGGACAGGGGTTCAATTCCCCTCGACTCCACCAAATGAAAATAAAACATCTTTATAGATGTTTTTTTGATATAATTATATTAGAGGTAGTGCTATGAATAATTCAATTATTGAAGATAGTGTTTATTTTTTAAATATAAATAGAATAAAAAATTATATAAAACAAGAAACAAAGTTTGTCCCTTTATTTAGTGACGCTGATAAAAATAAATTAATTGAAATATATTATAGGAGCAATAAGAATAAAAATATATTTAATGGTATATCTGTTAGATTAGATAAAGTAAATAAACATTGTTCTGAATTGTAAAATATTGCCAATAAAATAAAAAATTGTTTTTAAATATTATGTGTTATATAATATAGAACCATATAGATTGAAATTTTTTCTAACATTAAGAAAGAGATGATTATATGGTTCTTGGTAAATATGAATATGCTATTATTAATTTAGATGACTTGGTGTTTTTACCTCAAGTAAGAAAAATAAAAAACTCTAAACTTGAAGAATTAGCTGAATCTATTGCTACAAGGGGATTAATTAATCCTTTGGATGTAGCAAAGTTAAGCTATGAAGAATTGCTTAAACATATAAAGTTTTTGAACCAATTATGGAATAGAAATGTTGATATTAATTCCTTTAAACCTGTTGATGGGTTTTATTATGTTATAATTGCCGGTCATTCTCGTTTAGAAGCGTTAAAGATAAATGCTAAAAAAAATCATCGTGAGGATCAAACTGTAGTTAAAATTCATAAAGCCAAGACTAGCGAAGAAATTTTAGCTATCCAATTAGACGAAAATATTTATGCTGAACCTAGATTAGAAGAAAGAGCTATTGCTATTATTGAAACTTATCGTTTGGGCATTATTAATAAAAAATGGAAAGATAAAGGCGAATTTATTGAACAAAACAAGGATAAATTTAGTAAAAGAATATTAAGTGATGCTTTGGCTTTTTCTGATTTACCGCTTGAAGTTCAAGAATATATTTTTGCTGGCAACATTTTTTATGCTGTTGGTGTTGAATTAGGAAGGCTTTTTTCTTTGATAGAAAGATATGAAAAAGAATTTGAACAAGATGAAACTTTGTTAAAAAGAAATGTTGAATTACATTATGCTACATTACTTATGAGGTTACAAAAGGTTGGTAGTGTAAAAAAATCTTTAGCTGTCTTATCATCTCATCGTAAATCTTTGTGTGATTACTTTAAACCTAAAGAAGAAGTTCAACAGGAATTGTTTGATTATTGGCAAGATGGACCAGATAGACAAGGCGAAGCTCATCGTAATCAGCTACTTGCTGAATATAAAAAAATAAGTGGAGCTTTACATGGTATGCCTTTTGAGTATTTTGTAAGACTATATAGATTAGATAGCAATTTAACCGGTTTTGATCATTCTTCGGATATTTCAAAAGTTAGAGGGCTTTATATGTCGGGGAAAAAGCCTGACAGTAAGTACTAATAAAGAAGAACATCTTTTATAGATGTTTTTTGTTATAATAATTATGTTGCCTCCATGGCGGAATAGGTAGACGTACTGGCCTCAGAAACTAGTGATAATTTTATCGTATCAGTTCAAATCTGATTGGAGGCACCAAAAAGTTTAAAATAATTATTGACATATGTCAATAATCGGTGTATATTGTTGTTTGGAAGGAATTGATTTTTTCAAATGATTTTTAATAAGAAAGGAGTTTTATAATGCCAAAGTTAGATGGAACAGGACCTTTAGGAGAAGGACCTAAAACTGGTAGAGGATTAGGTAAATGTAATCCAGATACCAAAAATAATGATTCAAGAAGACCAAGAAATGGTTTAGGAATGAAAAACAGAAATAGAAATAGATAGAAGGTAATTTATGGCAAGACCAGTAAAATCTAGAATTGTTTGTTCTAAACCAAAAGTAAATACTTTTGGACCTAGGAACTGTGATAATTTAGATTGTATATTTATGACATTAGAAGAATATGAAGCCATTAGACTTATTGATTATGAAGATTTGACTCAAGAAGAAGCATCTCGTTTTATGGATGTTGCTAGAACGACTATTCAGGGGATATACGATAATGCCCGCAAAAAAGTGGCGGATGCCTTAGTAAATGGCAAGATGATTAAAATCGAAGGTGGTAATTATAATTTGTGTACAAATATGCCTTATGGCAGAGGATGTAATCAAAAAAGTTGCCGAAGATTTGGTAGAAACAAATAGTTTTAGGATAAGTTAAATACTAAGATAAAAAAACATTTTAAAAATGTTTTTTTTATGTTATACTAACCGTGTAGTATGATATGGAGGTATCTATGAAAAAGATTTCAAAATTAGGGCTTTTGGCATTGGTAATAGTTTTTTCTTTATTTATTACGGGATGTGGTAAGAAGACAGCTTTAACAGCTGATGAATTTAAAAATCAAATGGAAACTTTAGGGTTTGATGTTATTGATGCAACTGAGTATATAACTGATGAAACGGTTGCTACAGCATATATTGCTCAAAAAGCAGATGCTTATCAAGTAGAGTTCTATGTTTTTACAACCGATGATGCTGCTAAAGCAGGATATGATCAGTATGTAGCTAACTTGAAAGTAATTGCTGGTTCTGAAACAAATGCTAATACAGAAGTAACTAATAATACTTATTATAAATATACAGATAAAGCCGGAGATTATTATAGTGCTACAATAAAAGTAGATAAAACGCTTTTATATGTTAGAGCTTTAAGTACTTACCAAAGTGAAATAGATCAAATTATAGATGAATTAAATTATTAATTATAGGGCAGTTTGAGATGAGAGTAGTTAACGTTGAACTTTGTTCTTTAATCTTTTTAGTAACATTATTTATAAGTTATATTTATAATTTTAAGCATCGTTTTACGAAAACATCTTATCAATTTATTACAGCTTTTATTTTTATAGGGATATTATCATTATTAAATATATCTTTAGTAGTCTTGCCATTAAACTCTTATTTCAGGTATATTATTTTGATACTATCTTTTTATTTTGTTTTTTTACTACCATATGTTTTTTATGAGTATGTAGAAGAAAACATTTTACTTTCTAAATACTATGTTAAATTTAAAAAATATATCAGAATAATTTATTTAGTTTATATACCAATATGTATTTTGTTAATGTTTTTAAAAGCAACTACTATTTTAGTTTTGCCATTTTCTATAAATACTTTTACTTATTATAATATTTTGCTACTGTTTTCTTTATTACCTATGTTAGTTTTGTTTTTAGAATATACTTATTACTTGTTTTTTAAAAAGGAATCAAAAAATATTAAAATATTTTTAATTACTTTAATTTCCATAATAGGAATATTTATAGAAATAGGGTTAACTAATTACTATTTATTAACTCCGCTTTATATCATTATTTGCTTTATTTTGTATAATTATAAATATGAATTAATTACTAGTAAAGATGTTTTAACAGGACTTCATAACAGAGAGATAATTAAAAAAATAGAAACTAATCGTCGTCATACTAATAAAGAACTAGTTGTTTATATGATTGATGTTAATAAATTTAAAAGTATAAACGATACTTATGGTCATGATAAAGGCGATATGGTTTTAAAGAAGGTTGCTAAGATATTACTAGATTCAGTAAGAAATACTGACTATGTAATTCGTTATGGTGGAGATGAATTTATTATTATAGCTTTCTTTGATGATGCCAAAGATGCTCCAGTTATACCTAAAAAAGTTCAAAATAATGTAACTAAGTATAATAAATTTAAAAAAATTAAAATAAGTTTAAGTATTGGCTATGAAATACTTAAATTAGATAAAAATGGAAAGTATAATATTTACAAGTCATTAGAAAAAGCTGATAAGAAAATGTATGCCGAAAAAAGAAAAAGATCATAATTGTTTAACTGGTCTTTTTTTTATGATAGAATTAAATAAAGGTGATAGTATGAAAAAAATAATTTTAACAGGTGATAGGCCAACTGGACCATTACATATTGGTCATTATGTTGGGTCTTTAAAAGAAAGAGTTAGATTACAAAACTCTAATTCTTATGATGAAATATATATTATGATTGCTGATAATCAAGCCCTAACAGATAATTTTCAAGATGTTAATAAAGTAAAAAATAATATTATAGAAGTAGCTCTTGATTATATGGCTGTTGGAATAGATCCTAGTAAGTCAACAATCTTTATTCAATCTTTAGTCCCAGAATTATGTGAATTAACTTTTTATTATATGAATTTAGTTACTTTAGCTAGATTAAGAAGGAATCCTACCGTTAAAGAAGAAATAAAACATCATAATTATGAGGAAAGTATACCTATGGGGTTTTTAACTTACCCTATAAGTCAAGCTGCTGATATAACGGCTTTTAAAGCAACTGCAGTCCCTGTTGGTGAAGACCAATTGCCAATGATAGAACAAACTAGAGAAATAGTTAATACTTTTAATAGGCTTTATCAAGATGTTTTAGTAACTCCTGAAGCAGTTTTACCAACAAATAAAAATTGTTATCGTTTGCCTGGTACTGATGGAAAGAATAAGATGGGTAAATCATTAGGCAATGGTATTTATTTATCTGATACTTCAGAAGAAATAAAAAGAAAAGTAATGTCTATGTATACTGATCCAGATCATTTAAAAGTAGAAGATCCGGGTAAAGTAAATGGCAATGTAGTGTTTACTTATTTAGATGTTTTTGCTACCCCTGAGCACTTTAAAAAGTATCTTCCTGAATATAATAGTTTAGAAGAACTTAAAGCTCATTATGAAAAAGGTGGCCTTGGTGATGTCAAGATTAAAATGTTTTTAAATGATGTTTTACAAGAGATACTAAAACCAATTAGAGAAAAAAGAGAAGAGTTAGCGAAAGATAAAGATAGAATATATGCAATACTAAGAGAGGGTTCAATAATAGCTCAACAAAAAGCATCCCAGACTTTAAAAGAAGTAAAGGATGCTATGGGAATTAATTACTTTAATTAATTCTTTTTTTATTCACTATATAAACGATAAAAGTTAAAAGAAGGCTTATTTAAAAAGCGAAAGTTTAATACTGAGCAGCCAACACCACCAGATATATATAAATCAGTATCATTTACTTTATAATAACTTTCATAATAAGTTTTAGCTCCCTCGGTTTTAATAACAGCACCAACAAAAGGAATTCTTACTTGGCCATTATGACTATGACCAGCCAATACTAAATCAAAGTTTTTATCTTCTACTTCTAATATTTGATCTGGTTCATGAACCAATAATATTTTATAATAAGTAGCTAGTTCTTCTTCGGTTAATTCTAAATTAGTAAATAAATTTTCATAATCTGGTTGGGTTTTAATCGAAGAAGAAAGACCGCTAATAATAATAGGAGTATCAGATTTATAATAAATAAAATCACTTTCGTTGTCTAAAATTTTAAAACCTGCTTCAGTCATAATGTTTTCAAATAAATTAGTACTATAATCATGATTACCTTTAACAGCAAATTTAGCTATAGAAGCATCTATATCACTTAATTTTTCTTTTACTTTTTCTAATGTTTCTTCTGTAACAGTAACATCTTTATCAATTAAATCTCCAGTAAATACTACTATATCTGGTTTTAATAAATTTATTTTATTAACTATGTCTTCTAGCTTTTCATCATCAACAGTTCTACCATAATGTAAATCCGAAAAATGGACTATTTTAAAGCCATCGAAAGAATCTGGTAAAGTTTCTTTGCTAACAGCATATTCTCTAATATTTAATCCTGTAGTACTAATAAAACGAGCCCACAAAAGAAGCCCTACAGCAATAAATATTAAAACAATTAATAAGATTTTACCTTTTTTCATAATTTCTCCTTTACAATACTAATAATATAACACCTACTGATATTATATTTTGTAACATGTGAATCATAATAGCACTATAAATATTATTTGTTTTAAGATAAGTAAGACCAAAAACAACTCCTAAAGCCCCATAAGGAATTATATATAATAATTGTTGCCAACTACTGGCTATATCAGCCATAGTATCAAAGTAAGCAAGTAAATGCATAGAACCAAATAGTAAAGAAGTAAATATTAAAAATAAAGTTTTGTTTTTAATACTATTTTTAAAATTAGCTCTAAATACTAATTCTTCTGAGACTGGCCCTAATAATATTAAAGTAACAATTGAATAAATAGGGTAAGCTACTAGATTAGCTCTATTAGCTTCTTCATTTAAAGCAATAGATCCTTTAAAGAAAACATAATTTATTAAGAAATTAGATACAATCATAATACCTAAACCAATAACAAAGTATTTTAAAATAATTTTAAAATACTTTTTAAAATTAACTTTAAAATCTTTAAAATCATTAATTAAAGTTTTTCTAAAGATAAAAGTCACCATAACAAAGATAATTAATTCTGTTAAAATTAAGACCATATTTTGTTTTAAAGAGCTAAAATTATCAAAATCTTTAGTTAATAAAAAGGCATATGACATACCAGGAATAACAACAATATATAAAAAACATATTAAAAGGCTTTTACCAAATTTTTTCAATCTTTCTATCATAAATCACCTTGTTATTTCATAAAACCATTATAGACATATTTTGTTTCATTAACAGTAATAAAAGCGTCATTATCTAGTTTCTTTATTAAATCAGTTAAATCATCTAGTTTCTTTTTATTAATTTGCATATAAAGCATAGCTTTTTTATCTTTATCTTTTTGATATTGTAAAGGTATAACAGAAACGGCATAACCATGTTTTCTAATTTCTTTAATGATAGTATCGTCACACTTATTAATAACTACTTGAACTCCTACTAAACCATCAATTAATTGTTTTGATAATAGTAAACCTATATAAGTGCCAGCTGCATAACCTCCAGCGTAAGAAAGAGGAATAAATATAGAAGTAATTTCCGTATTTAAAGCTTCTCTAGCTATTAAAAACCAAATTAAAACTTCTAAGAAAGCGGCAATA
>ERZ795048.3964-NODE-3964-length-10592-cov-9.739300_pt1 | contig 10592 bp, 7 predicted proteins | sample MGYA00375132_ERZ795048 | MGnify/ENA primary metagenome ERZ795048 (study PRJEB30177, sample SAMN05720225) | activated sludge metagenome | isolation source: Anaerobic digester | place: Hong Kong | collected 2014-12-17 ...
ACCTCCACACCCGGGTACTTCGCCTTGTCGAAGCGGAAGAGGCCGTCGTCCAGCGCCACGTTGGGCGTGAACTTGGTGAGGGTGTAGGTGACCTCGTTGCCGTCCTTGTACAGGATCTTCACCATGCGCGGCTCACTGGAGGCCTTGTCCACGTGCAGGATCACGGTGTGGAAGGCGCGCTTGGCCGGGTCGGTGGGGAAGAGCTTCAGCACCTGCACCGTGGCCCCGTTCTCGGTCCTCTCCTCCACGAACTGGCTCTTGAAGCCGGACTCGTAGCGGGTGAACAACGTGCTGGGGTCCAGGTCCTGGTCCATCTCCGAGGGATCGTTGATGCTCACCTCGTTCATCTCGCTGCTATAGGTCCACAACGTGGCGCCATCGCTGATGATGGTGTTGTCGTCCAGCACCAGGTGGAACTTCTTGCCCTTCACCTTGATGGTGCCGGATTGCTTCACGTCCAGCCCGTCCTGCTTGCTCTGCAAGCGGCTGGTGAAGGCGGCCTGGAAGGAGGTGTAGCCCTTGGCCTGCTGGACCATCCTGTCCAGGATGGCGCGGCTCTTGGCATCGTCCTGGGCGTGCAGCGGCGTGCCGATCACCAGCACCAGGGAGAGGAGGGAAAGGAGCGTTCTCATGGGGTCGCGAAGGTACTTCGGCAGGGGCAGTGCAAGGGGCGTGCCAGATGGCAGTCGGCAGTCTTCAAGTCGGCAGTCAGCAGTCAGCGGTCGGCAGTCGAGCCACGGGGACTCACGACTCACGACTCACGACTTCTTCCTCCCCTTGCCCTTCTTTTTGTCCTTCTTCTTCCGGTCCTTGCCCTTCTCACCCTTATCACCCTTATCACCCTTCTCACCTTTCCCACCTTTCTTGCCCTTCTTCTTGTCTTTCTTCTTCCCCTCTTTCCCTTTCTTCTCCTCCTTTGCCTTCCGCCCTTCCTTCTCCTCCTCCTTCGGTTGCAGCAGGGTGCCCGTGCAGTTCTTCGCGCCGCAGTGGCAGGGCCAGAGGGCCTTCAATTCCTTGGTGTAGGGCAGGTCCAGGACGATGCCGTAGTTGTAGGTGATCTCCTCGCCCTTTTTGATGTCGCGCTTCGCCTCGATCATCACGCGGTCCTTCTTCGGGTCGCCGGTCTCGTGCTCGATCACCCAGGCCTTGGCGTTGGGCTTGCAGCTGTGGTTGATCCAGCGCGCCACCCCGCCGCCCTGGTTGGCGTCGATGATGTAGTCGTCGTTCAGGGTGAAGAGGAAGGTGTGCCCGGTGCCCACGTTGCCGGCGTACTTCGCATCGGCCTCGGCATGGGTCAGCTGCTTGCCGATGTATTCGCAGAGCGTGGTGCCCTTGGGGATGTCCTGCAGGGCGAACACGCCCTTGCCGTGGATGCCGGAACGACGCGCGGAGATGAGCCTGGCCATGCGGCAAAGATGCGGGAACCCGACCGACGGGGGAACAGGTGAGCGTTCGTCTTGCTACTTTTCGTCCATCAACCCCGCGCCATGAACGCCCCGAAGATCCTCCTCGCCACGCTGGCCGTGGTGGTGCTGCTGCCCGCCTGCGTGTCCAAGAAGAAGTACACTGCCATCCAGCTCAGCAACCAGACGCTGAACGAGAAGCTGGCCGAGGCCAACCGCCAGCTCGATGCCTGCCGGGGCGACAAGTCCGTGCTGGAGGCGCGCGTGGCCGAGATCCAGAACAAGAACGAGCACCTGAAGGACCAGGTGGCGCAGTTGAACAGTACCAACGCCGCGCTGCTCAACAACGTGAGCCAGATGGCGACGCTGAGCAAGCAGGAGGCCACCAACCTGGAGAAGTCGCTGGAGCAGATCCGCGAGCAGGACCTGCGCATCCGGCGCCTGCAGGACGCCCTCACCAAGAAGGACTCCGTGACGCTGGCCCTGGTGGTGAGCCTCAAGAGCAGCCTGGGCAACCTGAACGACACCGACGTGACCGTGAACGTGGAGAAGAGCGTGGTCTTCATCTCGCTCAGCGACAAGATGCTGTTCCAGAGCGGCAGCACCAAGCTCAGCGCCCGCGCCAAGCAGGTGCTGGAGAAGGTGGCCACCGTGCTCAACGACAAGCCCGAGATGGAGGTGCTGGTGGAGGGCCACACGGACAACGTGCCCATCAGCCGCGACTGCATCAAGGACAACTGGGACCTGAGCGCCATGCGCGCCACCACCATCACGCGGGTGCTGCAGAACGACTACAACGTCGATCCCGCCCGCATCACGGCCGGTGGTCGCAGCGAGTACGTGCCCCTGGCCAGCAACGAGACGCCCGAGGGCCGCAGCACCAACCGCCGCATCCGCATCGTGATCCTGCCCAAGCTGGACCAGTTCTTCGGCATGATCGAGGATGGCCTGAAGGCGGCCGAGGAGATGCAGGAGGGGATGGGGGCTCCGGCTCCGGGCGGGACGGAGGAGTAGGGAGGCCTGGAACCCGGTAGCTGGCGTGGGGTTTTCTGATCTACGTCTGTGTAAGGCTCCAGCACTGCTTTTCTGAGCAGACTATCTTCAAGCGTCGATGACCCGGTTTAAGCGAATCTCATTGTCGATTTTGGTCACTGTATTGTGTGTCCTGCTTGGAATAACGGTATATAGTGATATTCGAATCAGCACTGGGCCAGTACTATATGCCGTTGGAGAGGTTACCGATTGGCATTTTGGGGCGAAGGCTTCAAGAGAGTTTTCTTACAAGTTCATTGTTCATGAAAAGGAGTATAGAAGTAGTATCTATTTAAAGGGTGATTTAGCAATGCAATAAAGTAGTGTTTTAGACAAGTATATAGGTAGGAGATATTTAGTGAAATTCGTGGAGGGAGAGCCTGATATAAGTCGGTTACTTTTGAAGCATCCTGTGAGCCAGGAAGTCGATCAGCCCGTGAATGGTTGGCGACAGATACCTGCAGATATTGCCTCTTCAGTTGGTGCGAATCTTTGATATTGCCCAAGCTGGACCAGTTCTTCGGCATGATCGAGGATGGGCTGAAGGCGGCGGAGGAGATGCAGGAGGGGATGGGGGCTCCGGCTCCGGCCGGGACGGAAGAGTAGGGTGGGGCCTCAATACCCACCCTCCCCGGCCTCGGCCGGATGCAGCAGCGCCTCCAGCGCGGTCTCGTCACGCACGAGCACCTGGCGGGCCTTGCTGCCCTCGAAGGGCCCCAGCACGCCGGCGGCCTCCAGCTGGTCCACGATGCGGCCAGCACGGTTGTAGCCCAGCTTCAGCTTGCGCTGGATGAGGCTGGTGCTTCCCTGCTGGGTCTGCACCACCAGGCGGGCGGCTTCTTCGAACATGGCGTCGCGCTCGCCGTCGTCGATCACGCCATCGCCCTCCTCGGTGGGCACCTCAGGCAGCAGGAAGGCCTCGGGGTAGGCGCGCTGCTGGCCGATGAAGTCGGTGATCTCGTCCACCTCCGGGGTGTCCACGAAGGCGCACTGGATGCGGATGAGGTCGTTGCCGGTGCTCAGCAGCATGTCGCCCCGGCCGATCAGCTGCTCGGCGCCGCCGCTGTCCAGGATGGTGCGGCTGTCCACCTTGCTGGTCACCCGGAAGGCGATGCGGGCCGGGAAGTTGGCCTTGATGGTGCCGGTGATGATGTTGACGCTGGGTCGCTGCGTGGCGATGATCAGGTGGATGCCGATGGCCCGGGCCAGCTGCGCCAGGCGGGCGATGGGCGTCTCCACCTCCCGGCCGGCGGTCATGATCAGGTCGGCGAACTCGTCCACCACCAGCACGATGTAGGGCAGGTAGCGGTGCCCGTTCTCGGGGTTCAGCCGCCGCTTGATGAACTTGGCGTTGTATTCCTTGATGTTGCGGACCTGCGCGTCCTTCAGCAGCTCGTAGCGCTCGTCCATCTCGATGCACAGGCTGTTGAGGGTGGCCACCACCTTCTTGGTGTCGGTGATGATGGCCTCCTCGCTGCCGGGCAGCTTGGCCAGGAAGTGCCGCTCGATCTTGTTGAAGAGGGAGAGCTCCACCTTCTTGGGGTCCACCAGCACGAACTTGATCTGGCTGGGGTGCTTCTTGTACAGCAGGCTGACGAGGATGGCGTTGAGGCCCACCGACTTGCCCTGGCCCGTGGCACCGGCCATCAGCAGGTGGGGCATCTTGGCCAGGTCGGTCACGAAGGTCTCGTTGCTGATGGTCTTGCCCAGCACGATGGGCAGCTCGGCGCCGCTGTTCTGGAACTTGTCGCTGGCCACCACGGCGCGCATGCCCACCACCTGCGGGTTGCTGTTTGGCACCTCGATGCCGATGGTTCCCTTGCCGGGGATGGGGGCGATGATCCGGATGCCCAGGGCCGCCAGGCTCAGCGCGATGTCGTCCTCCAGGTTCTTGATCTTGCTGATGCGGACGCCCGCCTGGGGGATGATCTCGTACAGGGTGACGGTGGGCCCGATGGTGGCCTTGATGCGCTCGATACCGATGTTGTAGTGGCCGAGCGTGCGCACGATGTTGTTCTTGTTCTCCTCCAGCTCCTCCTTGGTCACGGTGAGCTCGCCGCTGCCGTGGTCCACCAGCAGGTCGATCACGGGGGGCTCGTAGCTGCTCAGGTCCAGGGTGGGGTCGTACTCCCCGAACTCCTGCAGCTTCCGGTCCAGTTCCTCGTCGCTCAGGGTCACGTCGTCGCTGGCGGCCACCTGCACGCTGAACTCCTCGTCGTCGCTGTTCAGGTCCTCGGCGGTGGGGGTGGGGTCCAGCTCTTCGGCCTCCGGCTCCTCCTCGGGAAGGTCCTGCTCCAGCTCCATCTCCAGCTCGGGAACGGCTTCCTCGTCTTCTTCGATCGCATCCTCTTCCTGCTCCCTGGCCTCGATGGCCGCAGGTTCCTCCTCAAAGCCACGGACGCGGTTGGTGCGCATCGGCGCTTCCTCCGTGGAAGCTTCCTCTTCGGCGGCCTCCGACGTCCCCTTCCGCTGGAAGAAGGCGAGCAGCTGTCCGAACTCCACGTCGAACGTGTAGGTGATGAAGCCCAGCAGGGCGAAGGTGATGGCCGCCCCGGCACCGAAGCCGCCCAGCAGGCCGATCAGGTGGCTGTTCAGCGTGTAGCCGAGCCCGCCGCCCAGGAACAGCAGGTCGCTGCTGCGGAACATGAAGCCGAGCAGCGTGGGCAGCCAGAACAGCGCCATGGCGGTCCACCCCAGCGTACGGCGCACGGGCAGCAGCCAGGTGCCGAGCAGCACCCGCACCCCCGCCAGGAAGGCCCAGAGCGGGAAGGCGAAGGCCGCCAGCCCGAACCAGGTGTGCATGAACCGGTGGGCCACCAGGGCGCCGACCTTGCCCAGCCAGTTCTCCACGCGCACCTCCGGACTGAAGATGGCGCTCCACGGGCGGCTTACGAGGTCCTGGTCGATCTTCCAGGTGAAGAGGTAGCTCACGAAGGCCACCGTGAGGTAGGCGGCCGACAGTACCAGCAGCAGCCCGCCGACCTTGTGCGTGCGGCGGTCGGCCAGAAAGGCGCGGAAGCGTGCAAAGGCCCCGGAACCGTCGTTCGACGACCGGGAACGCTTACTGCGCTTGGGCTTCTTGTCGGGCTCCTCGCCCCGGATGCGGTTCCTGCGTTCGGCCACGGGCAATGCGGTGAAGGCCCCTCGCGTGGGGAGCCGTTCAAAACTACCGGGATGCCCAGGGGGAACGGGCCGCGAAGGCCCGCTATTATCAACAGGGTCGATCGGAAAACCCGGCCGTCAGAGCGTGAAGGTGCTCAGCACCTCCTCCATCTCGTGCTGCAGCACGGCAGGTTCCACCGGTTCGTGGTCCTTCTTCACGGCGAACTTGGCCTCGTCCACCGGCCCCGGCTTCACGTTCACGGCGTCCAGCCGCATGCGCATGCCGTACTGCTCCACTTCGTAGCGCAGCAGCATGCCGGGGATGTCCGCGAACGGACCGAACCAGTTCGGGTCCTCCACACCAATGCGGTCGGTGTACCACAGGTCGATCTCCGGCTGTCCCATGTCCGCGAACAGCGCGATGGCCTTCCGGCAGGGATAGCCGGCAATGGTGTCCCTGTCGGGGGTGTGCAGGATGGTGAGCACGGGAGTGCCTTCGTCCAACTGACGCACTTCACGCTCGCTCATGTGTGCCACGAGCTTCTTGCTCAGGATCGCCAGGTGGTAGTCCATGGCCCGCTGCCGGCTGTCCGTGATCATGGCGGTGCGGAACACGCCCATGCCGGCACTGAGCTCCACCACCTGCCTGTCCTTGGTGAAGGTGACCAGGGTCCGCTCGGGCAGCATGCCCGCCATCAGCCCGTTCGGATCGTAATCGGGGAAGCTCAGGGCATATTCGATCACGCCCTGGTCCACGGTGCGGACGAGCAGGTCGCTGGAGCAGCCGTGCAGCAGGAGCGCCGCAGCGGCCAGAAGGGGGATATGGATGCGCATGCGCATGGATCTGAAGGTGCGGCGTGTTACGAAGGATGGGTGCTCCGGGTTGCAGCCGCGCCCCGGCTACCTTTGTGGCGTTCCATCGAGAACGACCCCATGGAAGTACGATTGATCGAGGCCAGCTCCGAGATCGGGGCCGGCAGCCGCGGTGCCAGCATGGGCATGGCGGGTTTGCGCGTGGCCGCCTGGAAGCTCGGCAGTGAGCTGTTCGGCCATGCCGAGGAGAGCATCCTGCGCAACGAGAACGACGTCCTGTACGAGGACGACCGTTCGCCCAATGCCCACCACATCGACGGGCTCATCCGCTTCGAGAGCGACCTGGCCTACGAGGTGTACCGCTTCGTGCGCAACGGCATATTTCCCATCGTGGTGGGGGGCGACCACAGCATCGCCATCGGTTCGGTGAGCGGCAGCAAGATGGCCGCCGGGAACGAGCGCCTGGGCGTGGTGTGGATCGACGCCCATGCCGACCTGCACACCCCGCTCACCACCCCCAGCGGCAACGTGCACGGGATGCCACTGGCCCTGCTCATGGACCTGGAGAACCCGGAACGGAAGAACGACCCGGTGATCTACACCATGGACCAATGGGACCGCCTGAAGAAGATCGGCGACGATGGGGCCAAGCTCCTGCCCAAGGACCTGGTCTTCATCGGGTTGCGCGACTATGAGGCCGAAGAGCGGCTGCTGATCGAGCAGCACGGCATCCGCGTGATCACCGTCGAGGAACTGCGGGGCAAGGGGGCGAAGGCCGTGGTGGCCGAGACCCTGGCCCACCTGAAGGACTGCGGGCGCCTGCACATCAGCTTCGACGTCGATTCGCTGGACCCCTCCATCTCCGTGGGTACGGGTACGCCGGTGCCCAACGGCCTCTTCGTGGACGAGGCGACCGACCTGCTCACCGGGCTCTGCAGCGATCCCCGGACCACCACCCTGGACGTGGTGGAGATCAACCCGGCGCTGGACACGGGCAACGCCATGGCCGAGGCCACGCTGGGCATCCTGGAACCCCTCTGGCCCCTCCTGCGGGCCCGCTGATCGGGTGGCGATGGAGACCCCTCCGCACGTCGCCGATCGCGTGATCCTGGTCCGCCCGACGGGCTTCGGCCACGACGCCGAGACCGCCGCCTCGAACGCCTTTCAGAGGAATGTTCAAGATGCTGATATTCAGTTCAAAGCAGAATCTGAGTTCGATGAACTTCTAGGCATGCTGGACCGGGTCGGTGTGGGCGTTACCGTGCTCGATCCCCCGGTGCTCGACGCCCCCAATGCCGTGTTCCCCAACAACTGGTTCAGCACCCATGCGGACGGCACCGTGGTGCTCTATCCCATGGCCACGCCAAGCCGCCGCCGGGAACGGGACCGCGACCTGGACGAGACCCTCGAGCGGCATGGGTTCAAGGTGCGGCAGCTGGTGGACCTCACCGCCCTGGAGCTGGACGACCGCTACCTGGAGGGCACCGGCAGCCTGGTCATCGACCGGCCCCGCAACGTGGCCTTCGCCGCCCTCTCGCCCCGCACCACCGAACGGGCCCTGAACCACTGGTGCGGCGCCCTGCATGGCGGGCAGGTGCCCTTCCTGGCCACGATGGACGGCACCCTCGCCGGGGCCCCGGTCTACCACACCAACGTGGTCATGAGCCTGGGCGAGCGCTTCGCCCTGATCTGCCTGGAGGCGCTGCCCTACCCGGTGGATCGCGAGGACGTGTACCTGGAGTTGGAGCGTACCGGCCGGGAGATCATCGAGATCGGGCTGGACCAGATGCATCGCTACCTGGGCAACCTGCTGGAAGTGAAGGCCTTGGGCAAGGACGACCGCTTCCTTTTCCTCAGTGATGCCGCCTACCTGAGCCTGCGTCCCGAGCAGCGCCAACGCTTGCAGCAACATGGGCAACTGGTCCCCGTCCCCGTGCCCACCATCGAGGCCGTGGGCGGCGGAAGCGTGCGCTGCATGCTGGCCGAGAACTTCCTCGAACCGTTGTCGGAATGAGTTCGCCTGGAGGAGGGCCAGTGTGTGACTTACGGCCAACCTGTTGTTAGCAGCGACCGACCGCCATGTTGCCCCAGACGAAAGGGTATGCCTACTTTCGGGATATTCTCAGTCGAGACATGCGGCAGCTCTACGTCATAGTCCCGATGCTCTTGGCAGGACAACTGGTGGGCCAGCAGCCGGGGACACTGGATTCGACGTTCTCTGATGATGGAGTGTTGGTATTGTCCGAGTCGTTCTTGGGTGGTTTTGTCCACGGTCAGAGCATGACACTGTTCCATGTCGATGACAGCCTGGGTCAACACTTTGTCAGCTACTCGGACTCGGTCGTCCGTTTCCTGGCGGTCACTGAAGCGGGCATGGTAGATACAAGTTCTTCGGGGGCCTTCTATATCATGGATAGTGGGGCATTGGGATCATACGGGAATATCCAGGTGAGGCGCGTGTTCGCGATCGATGAAAGGGCCCACGCCGTGCTGAAGAGCGACTCCGGGCTTCACATGATCAGGTTCTCGTTGGACGGCCAACTCGACACGGCCTTTGGGCCTGGTGGGGGTGTACTTCAACTGGATTGGGAACGGTTCAATGAGCAGTCCTTTGATAGCTTGTTGGAACTACAGGACGGTGGGTATCTGCTGTCCGGATACTATCGCGAGTTGATACCCCCGTTCAACGACCACCAAAGGAATTGTTACTTCATCCGCCTGAACGGCTCTTTCGAGCCAAGCATGGACTTCGGATCGAATGGTGCGCTTGTCCTGTACGGATCTTCGACCCCGAACTACCCCTACTACAGTGTGAGGGGGGTAGGTGAGTTGTCGGATAGTACGCTGGCTGTCGGTTTGTACTACAATGTCTACGGTCCTGGCGTTTATGGCTCGTCGAGCGTGCTTTTAATCTCAAGGAATGGGGTCATTCTTGGTCAGAGCAGTGTCGAATGCGGCAGTAGCTCGCCGTGGTTGGCGGCCTTCCATGTGACGTGTCAGGATGTGCTGATGTACTCGGTCGCGAACTGTTCTGTTGCGATGGAAGGGATGGATACGTTGTACCAGTCCTATTCCCTTGACTTCACACCCCAAGACGTTTTCTCGGATGACCAAGGAGTGTTGTACACGGTGACCCAAGGGTGGAGGGTCGCAAGGAGGTTACCCTCCGGGGAGTTTGACGATCAGTTCGGCGAGTATGTGATTGGTGATGGATACACGTACAGTGCACAGCTTCCCACGGCCCCTGGTACTGTGAAAGGGATGGTGGTGTTGCCGGATGGAAAGCTCTTGTCTTGGGGAAATGGCTACACAGATGCCACTCGGGTCATCATGACACGCCACCACAACCTGCCCGACCCCCGTGCAAAGCTTTCCCTCCGACTCTTCCTTGGTGGCGCTTACGAGCCCGGGGTCGGGCTGATGCGTGATGCCCTGCGCCAGCAGGGACTGGTCCCGGATTCGCAGCCCTACTCGGAGCCCGACTACGTTCCTGTGGGTGGTTTGCCAACGTGCGTCATCTCTCAGGAGGTACTCGGGTGGACAGGGGATAGTGCCGTGGTCGATTGGGTATGGATGGAACTGCTGAACCCGGCCGACAGTATTACGGTGTTGGCGACGCGGTCGGGGCTGGTACTTCGTGATGGAACGGTGACCCAGGCCGACGGCTGCTCAGTGATCGACTTCCGTGCTGGCGCTGGCAGCTATTTCCTGCGGGTCCGCCATCGGAACCACCTAGGTGCCATGGTACATGATCCGATCACTTTGAGCGACACCGTGGTGCATGTGGACCTCACGGACCCGGCAACTCTGTGTTTTGGTACGGAGGCACAAGAGGAGTTGAATGGTGTTCAACTCCTCTGGCCGGGGGATGCCTCTGGCGATGGGATCGTGCGGTACTCAGGTGCTTTGAACGATCGTGACGAGGTACTCCTGACCGTCGGCGGTAGCCCACCAACCGCCATCACAAACGGCTATTCGGATGCTGATGTGAACTTGGACGGCCTGGTGAGGTACGCCGGAGCCAGTAATGATCGCGACCTGATCTTGCAGACCATAGGTGGTACGAGCCCCATATCCATCAGGGAGGAGCAGAGGCCTTGAAGCCTTCCCGATCTATGATCGGTCAGAGGTCCGTGGCTGAGAACTTTCTTCCTTTGCGCGACCAGTCCTGACCCATGCACCAAGACCCGCTACAGGCCACGCTGCGTCCGGCCGTTCAGGAAGCCTTTCAGACCCTGTTCG
>ERZ795048.3966-NODE-3966-length-10590-cov-6.733840_pt1 | contig 10590 bp, 9 predicted proteins | sample MGYA00375132_ERZ795048 | MGnify/ENA primary metagenome ERZ795048 (study PRJEB30177, sample SAMN05720225) | activated sludge metagenome | isolation source: Anaerobic digester | place: Hong Kong | collected 2014-12-17 ...
TTCTTACTTTATATCTATAGTACCTTTTTAGAGATATATGCTTAGTTGTAGAGGCGTATTGTAATGAGGGCTCAGTTTAAATCAAAATATTTAGGTCGTTTTTGGTGTGGATTGGTGTTATATAAGCATAGATGTTTTTTATGCAGTAAGGCGAGTCAAAAGCTTCCTCTTGACTCGCCTTGTGACTATGATTATGACTGCGGTGCCCTTCTAATCACACATAGTCATATCAGGAGCGATACCAACTGCTTCCTCTGCATGTAGACTAATCTTGCCTCTCTGTAGTAAGAAGTCATATGCTTCCTCAATATTCATGCCACTGGCAGAACAAGCATGAAATTCTACATCAGTACCAAACTGTGCGGTGATGTCTTGGATAAAGTCGGCCTTTCTTGATACATGAAATGAGTACAAAAAAAATCGGAAGCACGTCGAAACATGCTCCCGATAATAGTATGTATAGAGGAACTCTATTACTTCAAGTTTGGAACTTCCAAGTTGTAGCCTTTTTTCTTATCAACTACCTTCAAGACGAAGCCGACAATCATAGACAACACGGCCAAGCCACCAAAAATAAGCATTGGCAAAGTATAGTCATATACATTGTGTGTAGCACCATCGGTCACTTCTTGACCAGTGATACAGTATTTATCTAGTACAGAACCAATCAACATTGGAACAGCCAAAAGACCTAGGTTTTGTACGAAGAAAATCAATGCGTATGCTGTTCCCAATTGACGAGCTGGGAAAATCTTGGCTACTGATGGCCACATTGCTGATGGAACCAAAGAGAAGGCGATACCTAGAAGGATCATCAAGACGATAGCTATCCAAGATGCTGTCAATGTAGGAATAGAGAATGTGAAGTGAACTGCAATCAAAAGCGCAGAACCAAGAAGCATGATGGAAGCTGCTTTACCCATACGGTCTACAAGACCACCAAATACTGGAGTCAAGACTAGGGCACCTAGTGCAGGAAGACCTGCCATAAATCCTGCGAAGTCTTCGCTTACGTGATATTTCATCACCATGATCTCTGTGGCGTATTTCTGGAATGGGAAGACGCATGAGTAGAACAATACACATAGAAGGGCGATCAACCAGAAACCTGGGTTTTTGACAATAGCTAGGACATCTCTGAAGTTGAACTTCTCGTCGTCTTCATGTTCAATACCATTGGCCAAATTGGCTGCTTTTTCGGCTGCTAGTTGGTTGTCTAGTTTCTTATCCATGAAGTTGAACACGATGAAAGTAACCAAACCAGCTAGTAGAAGCATCAAGCCCATCAAAGTTGGGAAAGACACCCCCATGGCCTTGGCTACTGGCAATGCTGCTGCATATCCGGCTAGAGAACCAATACGTGCTAGAGCTACTTGCACACCCATGGCTGTGGCCATTTCTTTGCCTTTAAACCATTTTGCAATAATTTTGGTTACAGTAATACCTGCTACTTCGGCACCTACCCCAAAGATGGAAAAACCACCTGCGGCTACGGTTACGCTGATAGGGTGCCCCAATAGCATATCGCTACTGCCTACTAGTGAGGTGATGGCATAGTATTGAATGGCTGTACCACCAACCATCAAGGCACAAGATAGAATACCTGTAAAACGTACACCGAAATAATCTAGGATAAATCCACCCCAGATAAGCATCAAGCAGAATACGTTCAAGGCGCTATAGGCACCTGTATAAAATCCGAAGTCGTCGCTGTTCCAGCTAAGACCACTTTCTAATAATGTTTTGAGGGGAGCCATTTCGTCATTCACGAAATAGGCCGCCATCATGGTAAAGGCAACTACTCCCAAAGCTGCCCAACGCATAGTGGCTGAATCGTTTAATTTTGTTGTCATTAAAATGAAATTTATTGATTGGATTAAGTATTGAATGCGATAGAATAGTATGCAAAAAATGGACTATTCTTCTTTGCGACAGGAGACGCATTGAAGGGGATAGTCCATTCTGTATACTGTGAATGATACAACTATTTAGTTGCAGTAGAGTCTGTTGCGTCTGCTGCAGGTGCATCACCTGTTGTTTGACCGAATTGAGCAGCTGGGTTGTTCAATGGGTTAGTTGCATTATCTTTAACAGCTTCTTGCATGATAGCATCTGATGTTGCACCTGTCTTTGTTGGTGGGAAATAAGAAATCGCTACACTTAGTATCACGATGCTTGCTGCAAGAGTCCAAGTTGTCTTTTCTAGTACGTCTGTTGTCTTACGTACACCCATGATTTGATTTGATGATGAAAACTCTGAAGAAAGACCACCGCCCTTAGAGTTCTGGACAAATACGATCAAGCAAAGCAGGATAGCTGCAATCACGATCAGAATAGTTAAAAGTAAGTTCATAATCTTGTTTCTAAATTATTTATGGGTTATTTTTTTCTTTTAATTGCTCTATGTATGCAATACGGTCTGCAAAGTAAACATTTTTTTCTGGATATTTCAAGGATAAACGCTGTATTATTTCTATTGCACGGTCATATCGACGTTGTTTTATGTAAATTTGTGCTAATGTCTCGGTGAAAAAGCTCTCATCCAGGGGCTTTTCATCTTCTGAACAAGATGGACCGATAGGGTCTTCTTCATTTGAAATGGGCAACAAAGGGCTATCGTCGGCATGGGCCAAGAAATCATCTATTAGGGCACTGCTTCGGTCATCCTCTTGTGATGAGACTTCTTGATCTGGGTGTTGAGCTCGTTCCTCTTCCATCTGTTGAATAAGGTAGGTGGTGTAGTCGGTCGAATAGCTCATTTCGGCAATATTGTCATCAGGTTGTGGCTTGTCGTGCAAGAAAGATTCGATGAGTTCCAAAGTACGATTGACAGATGGTTGATCGGCTTCTGGCTTTTCTTCTTTTTGCAGAATGCTCTCTTCTCCAAGACGAATGCCTTCGATAAAGTAGAATAGCTGGCGTCTATTGGAAAGATATAGAGCTGCGCGCCGTAGCTCAGGGCCAAATTGTTCGTGATGGAGCAAGTATAGGTTCTTGAGATACAGCATGCGAGCTGTTTGAAAATAGGGATAACGCTCTACCAAGTTGCGTAATTGGTAGAGGGTATCCTTATCTAAAAGCTCGGGATGTTTGATGTGATGAATTAATTGTTCAGCGTTCATAAGATTGACTTACCAGTTGGCTACTGTATCGTTGAATATTTGGTCTATGATTTCTTTGATCATTTCTTCGATGAGCTCATCCTGTACGTCGGTCAGCAACGAGGTGGCCGGGTAAGTACGGAATGCAGTATAATTCTTATCGAAATCTTCATCATGATTGCTGTTATTCACGAAGTTGACATGTATGGTGATTTGTAGTTTTACTTCACTTGAATAGCCATCGGCAGAGACTGCTTGGTTATACTGGTTATAGCCAGTAATCTCTCCACTCAACTGTAAGTCGCCGCCAGCATTGATCAGCTGTAGACGGGTTTGACGGTCGTAGATGTCTTTCAACTCTTCGTTGAAGCGCACACCTAGCGGAGCATATACGTAGGAGGCACGAATAGGGAATTCGGCTATTTGTATACTTTTAACCTTCTCGTAATTGATGGAAGAACCATTAAATTTGTAGGATACAGCACACGAAGTGATGGCCCCCATTAGCAGGACGCTCATGATGCTTGCGATAACGCGATTGCGGGTATGCTTAAAAGTCTTTGTCCAATCCATATTCTTTCATTTTTCTATAAATGGTTCTTTCTGATATGCCGAGGGCTTCGGCCGTTTGTTTACGATTGCCGTCAAATCTCTTTAGAGCTTTGAGGATGTGATTGCGTTCTACATCGCCTAGCGAAATAAGCTCTTCCCATTCTTCGGTGTCTTGGATATGCTCGTGTTCCATAATGCGATTACGAGGAGTGGGTTTGGCCATATTGTCGGTATGTATGACCATGTTGTAATCAGTATTATTCAAATAATTGGCCTGATTATCGGTCATAGGCATGTTTTGTTCCTCCATGAGGTCATTGACAAGTTTCTTTAAATCGGTCATGTCTTTACGCATGTCGAAAAGAACTTTGTATAGTATCTCGCGCTCATTCTCGAAACTGTTTTGACTCTGCTGTTGTGTTGTCAGTGCTGGCAGATTCGTTTGATTCTGAGCTGGTAGATACCGTTTTAGAATCTCTGGAGTAATCTCTCTGCTGCTTTCGAGGATGGAGATTTGCTCGGTGATGTTCTTCAACTGACGTACGTTGCCGGGCCAACTGTAGTGCAAAAGTACTTCTTTGGCTTCATCTGTCATTTGGATGGTAGGCATCTTGTACTTATCTGCGCAGTCGGCTGCAAATTTACGAAATAGCATCCATATATCATTACCTCGGTCGCGTAGAGGAGGAATGACAATGGGTACTGTATTGAGTCGATAAAAGAGGTCCTCACGAAATCGACCATCGGCAATGGCTTCTTGCAACTTCACATTGGTGGCAGCTACAATACGTACATCGGTCTTTTGGACTTGTGAGGATCCTACTTTAATATATTCTCCACTTTCGAGTACACGAAGCAATCGAGCTTGCGTGGCAGGTGGTAGTTCACCAACTTCGTCAAGAAAGATCGTGCCGCCATCGGCTTCGGCAAAATAGCCATTACGACTAGAGATGGCACCTGTGAAGGCGCCTTTCTCGTGTCCAAATAGCTCAGAATCGATGGTGCCTTCAGGGATGGCCCCACAATTGACTGCGATATAACGTTTGTGCTTTCTTGCACTGTTCTGGTGAATGATTTGTGGGAAGTTTTCTTTACCCACACCGCTCTCTCCGGTAATTAATACAGAGAGATCGGTGGGAGCAACTTGCATGGCGATATCTATAGCACGTTCAAGTTGCTCGTTATTACCGATGATGCTAAAGCGCATCTTGACTGACTGTATCTTTGGATCCATATTATGCTTCTCCTTCTTCTGGTGCATCTAATTTAAGTGTATGGCTATCGTCGCGCTTATCAAAAAATTGCTTTTGTAGCGGATCTCTATGTAGAACGCGTTCTTCTCGACGGTGACGTGCTATGTCGATAGCGGTGTAGATGGCAGAGCGGAACGATGTTTCGCTTGCTTGATTCTTGCCTGCAATCTCATAGGCCGTTCCATGAGCTGGCGAGGTACGAACTACGGGTAGACCACCCGTGTAGTTGACACCGTCTTCCATGGCTAGTACTTTGAATGGTGCTAGACCTTGATCATGATACATGGCAAGTACGCCATCAAAGTGTTTCCAGTTGCCAGCACCAAAGAAACCATCGGCTGCAAATGGACCGTAGCATAAGTAGCCGCGTTTACGTAGATCTTCAAGTACTGGGGTCATGATGATTTCTTCCTCTTGTCCCAACAGACCATCATCTCCTGCATGAGGATTTAGGCTTAGTACGGCGATGCGTGGCTTGTCTAAACCAAAGTCATAATTGAGGATAGCTGCAAAGCTCTTGATCTTCTCTGTTAGGTTGTCTTTGGTAATCAGATGGGGTACTTCATGCAAAGGAACATGTCCTGTGACTAGGGCGACACGTAACTGATCATTCATCAATATCATCAATGCTTTGCGGTCGTTGCCTAGACGCTCTTGGATATATTCTGTATGACCTGGGAAATGAAACTCATCTGACTGGATAGTGTTTTTATTGATTGGAGCTGTGACAATCACATCAATCAATCCTTCCTTATAGTCGGCTATACAGCGTTCTAGAGCATCTAGAGCTGCTTTGCCAGCTTGCTTGTCGGCTTTGCCTAGTTCTACTTTTACATCGTCATCGCAACTATTGATGATACTTAATCGATCTTGACTGGCTTCTTTGGCATTTTGAATGATGCTAAATGGTGTCTTTAGACCAAGTACTTTGCGGTGATAAGCTGCTCCCTTGGGAGAGCCGTATAGTATAGGGGTGCATAGTTGAAGCATTTCTGGGTTATCGAAACACTTCAAAATAACTTCATATCCGATACCATTGATGTCTCCGTGGGTGATACCCACGCGGATCTTTCTTTTGTCCATAGTGGAAAATGTTTAATGGTTGTATTTTTGTTGTTCCGTTTGTGTCCGATGTATTATCGGTACTTAGGAACATATAGGGTTTAATTATGAGTTGCCTTTTCTGACGTCTCTTTTTGTATAGCTTCGGTTAATGGCATGCCAGGTAGTTGCATGGTGTATAATGAAGCTTCCAAGAAGCGCAGCATATCTGCTTTGGGCTTACGAGGAGCAAAAAGGAAAACTTCGGACGTTACGATGCGATTGTTTACTTTATCTAACATGGTGTGTGATACGAAAGGGCCACCCATCATGTCATTTTTCATATCCCAAAGTCCACGTACTTCCATACAGTATTGTCCTTGTACCTCTATCACTTCTTTTTGAATAAAGCGAGGATCGGTTTCGACATACATACCTGGCTCACTACCTGGAATATTCGCTTTCATAAAGGAGTCACGTTTGGCTATATAATATTGCAAGGTAAAGGTGCTATCGCTTTCAAATGGATAGCTATACATGACATAATTTAATAGACAATCGGAGCGATCCGCACGAGTCCAGAAGAAGTCTTTACGGCATTTTGTAGATGCAAACTCGGGAGATACCCATACATTGTAACCGAAAAGACTATCTACTTTTTGTGATACGATATTACTGTGATTCCTCTTGAGCTCTGAAGCAGTACGTTGCATTTCTGCACGGGTGAAAAAGTCGATGATGACATTCTTATGTGCGTTGATAAAAGTGGCTAGTTCTGATGCAGAAGGCGACTGGATACGTAAAAGAGCTTGTGGTGCTGCATATTCATCATGCAATGTCTTAAACTTTGATTGTGTATAACGATCGGGATTGATATCGACAATGATAATATTGCGAAGCAGTTTCATGGTATTGTCAAAATCATGCTTGGAACAGTGCATAATATGAAATGAACGTTCTGGTTGAGGAAGCATAGGTACATCAGTGTCTAAGGCATTGAAAAGGGCCTTCCCAACAGCTGTGTCCCATTGGTGTTCATCTTGAACGACTACGAGCAATTCGAAAGGTTTACCGCTTGATGCATTGGTAAAGATGGTGCCTTTCTTGCTAGAGCAGCTGCTTACTAGCAGTGCTACTGTAAAAATCAATACTGAATATAAGCTTTTCATATGTAAGATGTTTATGTGATTATGTATGGTGCTTTTTTTCTTTCTCTGTTGATAACATACCGCAGGCCGCGAAAATGTCTTCACCACGTGAGGCACGGATGGTAGTCATGACTCCATGGCTTGTCAGGTAATCACGAAAACGTTGCATCTTGTCCATTGATACACCATCTAGGGGGCTATCTGGAATACGGTGGAAACGAATGAGGTTGATGCGACATGGCAAGCCTTTAAGTAGGCGCACCAAAGATTTGGCATGTTCCATATGATCATTAACTCCATCAAATACAATATATTCAAAGGACAAACGACGTTGGCCGCCCCAGTCATAATCGCTTAACAAGCTGACGATATCTGTCAATGAAAAGGCTTTTTCTGCTGGCATCAGTTCTTGACGTAACATCGGGAATGGAGCGTGCAGGCTGACTGCCAAATGGCAATCTGACTCTTCAATAAAACGTTGTAGCCCTTTTTTGATTCCGATAGTTGATACGGTAATGCGTTTAGGACTCCATCCAAATCCCCAAGATGCAGTCAATATCTCTAGGGTTTGAAGTACGTTGTCTAAGTTGTCTAATGGTTCACCCATACCCATGTAGACGACGTTGGTGAGTTTGTCGCGCTCAGGAAGAGCAGCTATTTGGTTTAGTATTTGGTGGGCAGTCAATTGTTGTATAAAGCCCATGCGACCTGTCATACAGAAAGCACATCCCATTTTGCATCCTACTTGCGATGATACACATAGGGTAGCGCGTTCTCCATCTGGAATATATACAGCCTCGACAAATTGATTGTTGTCTACTTGATATAAGTATTTGATGGTGCCATCAACCGATCGTTGAGCTTCTACTGGTGCTTCCAAACCGACGCAATAGGTCGCAGAAAGTAGTTCGCGATGCTTCTTGGATAGGTTGGTCATGTCTTCTATGGTGGTTACACCTTTGTTGTACAACCAATCTGTAATTTGCTTTGCGGCAAACTTGGGCATACCTAGTTCAGCAGCTACTGTTTGTATCTGGCTGAGGGTCATACCTATAAGGGGCGTTTTATGTAATGCTGTCATAACTTTCATGTCATAATGTCAGATGCAAAAATAGCGATTTTATTTTAGAGTATCTTGCTTTTAGGGTTAAAACCACAGAGTTCTTGTTAAATCGCTACAATTGAGAGCAAAAAGGTGTGTCAAAAAGCCGAACTCTTTGACACACCCTTTATGTATTGTAGATGCTATTTGTTGTTGCTTGTCTTAGTTATAGAACAAGTAACGGGTATCTTGAATATCTACACCTTCACGTAGAGCTTCAAAATTAGGTTGACGTGTACGTTGATTAAGTAGCATCATCATCTTGCGTTGTGCAATGGTGTTCATTTGTGTTTTTGCGTTGTATTCGAGACCACCTTGCTTGCGGTCAACAACTTGTACTAAATAAACGCCACCAAGACCTTGAACGGGTTTGCTTACTGCACCCTTTTGAGCTGCAGATGCATAAGCTGCGATGTTTGGTTCATAACCAAAACCTGCTACTTGTGGAGTATCTGAGAAAGTGACACGTTTCAATGTATCTGTTACTGCTTCTGGCATTGAAGACACAGCAGCAATTGTTGTTTTGCCTTCAAGTTGTTTCTTCAATTGTTCAGCTTTAAGATCGCGAATAACCAAGAAACGAAGCTGTTGTTTTACATCATCGAAGCTAGCATAACCAGCTGGGGTAATTGCTGTAAGACCACAGATCATAAATTGATCATTGTTGCCTACTTCTTCAAGTTCTGATACTGCATTGATATCATTTTCGAAACTCCATTTTACCAATTGAGCTGTTTCTGGAACATTAGCAATGTAGTGTGAACTTGGAGATACCATAGTCGTGCGTACACGGTAACCTGCATCTTCCGCATTCTTTTCCATGTCTGCGATTGTTTTGTTCTCAGCTACAAATTGACTAAATGCAGTATATGTTTCTTGATAAGTATCATCGCTAAATTCGATAGGACGCTTTATGATGGCTACTTTATAGCGATCTGTAACGACTGCTTTGGCAGTTACTTCAAGAATGACATTGGCTTGACCTAGTGTGATTGTCTTAAGCTCACCTTGCTTCATGCTGTACACAGTCTTAATCAAGTTTTCTTGATCTGCATTTAGTTGTGGAGATTGAGCTAGCATGGCTGAAGTAATAACTGCAGGTTTGCCTTGTTGGCCAAGTGCTTGAGCTACCTTTTCAAAGTCTCCGCCCTTCTTAAGAACGTTTAGAATTGAATCTGTACGGTTGGCCATTACTTTCTTGTCGGCATCTGCTACAAATACTTGACGGAATGCGATAGAATCGGCTGATTTTTCTTTGGCTACAACTTTAAAACCGTTTACTGTATTGGTTTGTGCGTCTTCGTAAGGTCCAAACGTGTCACCTACTTTAACGTCTTTCAAACGTGTTGCCACATCTGTAGGAAGTGCAGATGCTGCTAGGAATAGATCTTTGTATAGTACGCTAGATTGCGCATTTGTTACAATGTCGACTAATTTTGCATTGGCTGGAGCCAATTCTTGAATAGCCTTATCTACATCTTCATTGATTGCAGCACGGTCTGCAGCACTAGGACGAACTTGTACATCAATGTATTTTACAGTACGAGTGTCTTGTGGACGACGGAAATTTTCCTTCATCTCGTTGTATTTAGCTTGAAGTGCAGCGTCACTTACTGTGATTGTAGAATCAGCTATTGTAGAATATGGAAGACCAGAAACAACGACTTCGGCCATCAAGTTCTGTGCATTGTAAGCATCGCGTGCTTGAATGCTATCGCCCAACATGGCTGCAGAAAGTAATGTGAAGTATTTGTTACTCAAGGCAGTAGTCTTGATTTTTTTCTCAATGTACTTCCAATAGGTATATTGTTTAATCAAGTAAGATGCATTTTGTGAAGCAAATCCCTGCTTCTTTGCATTGTCGTAATAAGACAAGAATTTAGTTAATACATCGTAGTCGTAGCGATGTGTCTGTGGATTTATAAATGGTGACTGTTGAAGAAGTTGAGAATTGCCTGTTTTTACAATGTTAAGTAACTCTGCATCGTTTACTTCGATACCCAACTTGTCACATTCACGCTTGATAAGTTTGTCGTTTACGTAAGTATTCCAAACTTCATCGCGGATCGCGTTCATTTGTTGGTCATTGAAAGAGTTGGTTTGATATTGCATTTTGTACACATCTGTTAACTCCTCTACCATACGTTGGTATTCATTGTAAGAAAGTTTCTCTCCATCTACCACACCAGCACTTGGTATTGTGTGTGGCTGAATCATCTTCCATGCATCGCCTGCAATAAAGGCAAACATAGCGACTCCGACAAAGACGATCAAAGCCCAGGTCCACGACCTGATTGTGTTTAGTACTGCCATCTTTTTTTGTTTATAATCTATTTGTTACAATTTATTTCGCGTTAAATACAGCGCACGAAGATACAAAAAAAAGCACAAAT
>ERZ795048.3970-NODE-3970-length-10586-cov-3.831355_pt1 | contig 10586 bp, 9 predicted proteins | sample MGYA00375132_ERZ795048 | MGnify/ENA primary metagenome ERZ795048 (study PRJEB30177, sample SAMN05720225) | activated sludge metagenome | isolation source: Anaerobic digester | place: Hong Kong | collected 2014-12-17 ...
CAACTCTAGGAGTTTCGTGCTGGGACCTATTTACAATATTGATTCCATCCCCATCCTCACGTACCCTTACAAAACGAATCATTCATCTTTCATTTTAATTCCTTTAATGGTAGGAACCCTGAGCATAAATAATCTGGTAGACATTAAAAATTAAGTCATAGGGGGTGCATCCCGAAAAGTGGTATCCCTAAGACTTTGCCCCTTACTATCTGTGGAAATTGAGAGGAAAGACAATGTCAATCACTAATCTAATTAATCAAGATATGATCAATAGCGTTAAGCCGGACTATGACTTTTGGGGAAAGATGGACTCTTGGAGTGTGAGTGAGGCAATATATCTAATTCTCAATATATGCCCTACTCTTTGGCATGAGTGGGATGTGCTTGATTCCCACGACTTTCCAGTTATGCGTCGTCCACCATTTAGTGTTAGAGGATACAAAATTACTAAAGAGAACAAAAAAGAATTTCGTGAATTTGTAGAACAAAAAGATTCTAAACATTATGAAATTGCACAGTTGGTATTGAGATCATGGAGAGCAGGAGATACAAGACTAAAGTCTATGGAACCTTTATCGGAAAAGCAGAAAATAGAATTTTTTAAAGGCAATTATTGCCACTCTTTTAAGATCGGTGTTTTTGTTTCCCCTCCCCATTTTCTTGATTGGGCTTCTGAAAAAGGGTTTGATATTCCAGAAGGTCTGATGAGTATGCTCAATAAAAGTAATAAAGAAGTAACCGCTAATATACCGTACATGAATAGCGATCACGTTTACTTTTCAGAAGAGCTCGAAATGGGAGTGTCAGCGTGGATGCATTTTTTCGAAAATGGTAATTTTATCACAAGAAAGGGTCCTAAAGATCCAATAAGGCGATGGCTCAAAGAGCATTATCCAAAGGCCTCCTTGACAGCGATAGAACGTGTTACAACCATTGTTAACCCCAATAAAAAAGGTGGGGCACCATCAGTAGATTAAGAGAAATCTACATTTTTTAAAAAAACCTCCACACCTATTTATTCTATAAAACCATAAGGTTGCCTAACCTATCCCCCTGTTTTATTTCATAACCCCCTAAACCGTTCAGTCTATTCAATAGCTTGTTTTTGTTTCATAATCCGTCCCGAAAAACAATAAATGAATTTTACGGAGGAACGTTTTATGACAAAACTAAACGCACCATCATTTCAACTCATGGCCGACCAATGGCCATCCCCATTCGTAGCCCGCCAGGAAGTCGGTAAGTTTACTGGCGGTATTGTTAATCCAAGGACGCTTGCTAACCAGGACTCACTCCATCTCGGCCCCGAAGGTCGCATAAGGGTAGGTCGGAAGATCGCTTATCCTGTGAGAGAATTTGTCAAATGGCTTGAAGCGCGATCGGTGAAAGTGGGCCATGATAAATAGTGAATGCATAGACTGGAGTAAACAACACGGGAACGGGTCACAAAAGAAGTCAAGAAAGCTGAACAGACGTAATGCGATCCGTGCCCGTTGTCTCGATTGCTCAGCGGGTAGTGTGCGAGAGATCCGGGAATGCCCGTTTACCGACTGTCCACTGTGGCTTTTCCGCATGGGGCTGGGTAAGCAAGATCCGCGTCTTAGGAACAAGGCTATCCGTTCTTACTGCATATGGTGTTCGAATGGAAAGAGAGCAGAGGTTCCCCTGTGTCAATCTAAGAATTGTCCTTTGCATTCATATAGAAAAGCACCCGTGAATGCCAAAACTCACCAAATAGAGTGGGTTTCGCGAGAGAAGATATTGTGTGCGGGGGAAAGTATAGGTGCACCATGAAGATACTTGAATCCGCACTTCACTATGCTGCGAGGGGATGGAAAATTCACCCCTGCAAGCTCAACAAGAAACCCTATCTGACAGAGTGGCCGGAGAAGGCCACAAGCGATCCGGAGCAGATCAAGAAATGGTGGAAGCAGTGGCCTGATGCAAGTATCGGATGCTGTACGGGTGGGGTATCAGGATTCTGGGCTCTGGACATTGATCTCCCGGATGGGCCAGGGGAGGCCGAGAAGATGGATCTACCCGAAACACTGACACAGCGCACAGGTGGTGGAGGCTACCAGAAGCTTTTTTTATGCAATGGTGAACCAATCCGCAACAGCGCCGGGAAAATTGCAAGAAAGATCGATGTGAGGGGGAACGGCGGCTATGTGATCCTTCCACCATCGCCGCATCCATCGGGGGGCAGATATGAGTGGATTAATGAAAGCGAAATCGCCACGGCTCCGCATTGGCTTATTGAGAAGGCGAGTAAACAGTCTGCAGCGCCTCGTGCTTCGGTCCATGGCACCACTACCCCATACGGCCGTGCTGCGTTGGCAGATGAGATTACTACCTTATCATCAGCGAGAGAGGGTGAACGAAACGACACCCTGAACAGATCCGCATATTCCCTGGGCCAATTAATAGCTGGGGGAGAATTGGATGAAGGGACAGTTCGAACAGGTCTGCTCTCCACAGCTCTCATGATAGGCCTTGGTAGAGGAGAAGCGGAGAAAACCCTGGACAGTGGTATCACTCAAGGAAAAGAACATCCACGAAAACCGGAGAGGACAGAGAAAGCTTCTGATTCTGGTGATATCTGCGATGATAGAAAAAGTTTTTCCGCGGAGAATACAACTACATTACAGGCAAGTGATCCAATGACCTTTCCCGATGGGATCATGGGTGGAGCAGCGGGATACTTTGCCGAGGTCATGAGTTCGTGCATGGAGGCACCTGCTCATTTCTTCTTCCTGTCGTATCTGACCTGTCTTGGTTCACTGCTTGCGGGGAGAGTCACATTAAAGACCGAATTGAAGCCACAGCCACGTCTTTATATGGTTCTTCTGGGTGAATCAGCAGATGACCGGAAGAGTACAGCGATTAACCGGACAGTAGAATTTTTTCAGAAAACCATAGCTGATTTCCGAACCTGTTTCGGCGTCGGATCAGCGGAGGGTTTGCAGAAGCGCTTCATAAAAGATAACAATATCCTCCTTGTTTTCGACGAACTGAAGGCCTTCGTCGGCAAGTCAAAGGTTGACGGCTCGGTTCTGCTCCCCTGTGTTTGCACACTGTTTGAGTCAAACCGCTATGAATCTCATACAAGAGACCGTGAGGTCATCCTTGAGGGTGCGGGCCTTTCGATACTGTCTGCTTCGACTATCGAAACCTATGAGCGGACCTGGGACTCGGCGTTCACCGATATCGGTATGACAAACCGGCTTTTTATTGTTCCGGGCAGGGCACGGCGGCGCTTTGCCATCCCCAAGCAGATAGAGACACATGAAAAGGACGTCATCAAACAGGAACTGCTGGAGGTGCTGAAAACAGCATCACTCATACCGGAACTGGACATTACCCCGGAGGCGTTGACGCTTTATGAAGAGTGGTATCTGAACTTGGAGCATTCAGTGCATACAAAGCGACTCGACACCTACGCCTTAAGATTCCTGATTCTCTTTGCCATCAATGCGCGAAAGACCGAAGTGGACACGGACATCGTCCGGGCCGTGATCCAGCTTATGAACTGGCAGCTCGAAGCGCGAAGACTCCATGATCCCATTGATGCTGATAGCGCCATTGCCACGATCGAAGAGAAGCTCAGGCGGGTACTCAAGAAAGAGCCACTGTCAGACCGCGACCTTAAACGAGCGGTCAATTACCACCGGGTTGGCTTGTGGGTTTACAATGCCGCACTCAGTAACCTGAAGGAGAGCGAAGAGATCAGCTTTCAAAAAAGGGATAAGGTATGGATGCTCAAATAACAGTGTCATCAAAACTGTCATCACTCTTTTTGAATAGAAATATACCTATTAATACAAGTACTTAGATGTATTTTTGACTTTTTTTTATAGTACAAAGGGGTCTTTTTAGGGGTTATAGTCATCAAAAAGTGTTCAACGTACTGTAAATATTAAATAAATAAGCTATTTGAACGTGATGACAAAAATGATGACAAAATAATGAAATACAAGACTGGACGAGAAGGTCGAGCTGAAAACAAATAAAGAGAGACTGAGAGATAAAACGTCTGAAAAAACAAACAGAACTTTGTCATGCCAGTGGTAGGAGTAGGCTATGAAAGCAAAGAATGAGGTGAAAAGACTCCCAAATATGCAACTTCATGATCAAATATTTCAAGCTGAAATTCATCGGGATCGAGGCTTATCATCAGCTATATCAGAATGTTAAGAAGCATAAGGCGGAAAAGGTAGCGGCAAGAATGTTATAAAATGTTATATAAATAAGGAGGTCGAGAGACACCAGAAAGAAGCTGGTGAGATGAACCAACAGCTTTTTGAAAAATGGATATGTTTCCAGAGAGGTTAATCGATATTGGAAGGAAGTTGGTCTGGCAAACACAGGCGCGCGACAAAGAGAAGTCCTCATACATGCTAACAAATGCTAACCTTATTAAGGAGAGCATATCGGACACATTTCAACCAATATCATTACGACACGACCAAAAATCGTGACTAAAGCACCGTGGACGTGCCCAAAACCTTGATAAAATACACGGAAACATACTGCAAAATCCTTAAAAAATAACTGATTAGATCGCATTTTGTTATGAAATGCTAAGGTTTCCTAATGATTTCGATAACGATACTAAGGAGTAGGTACAATGAGTGGATATAGATCAGGAAAACGATTGAACGTGAAAAAAACGACCGGATCGCAACACGGGATTGATATTCGAAAACTGAAAAAAGAAGGCAATCTCCGACCCAATGCTGTCGGTATCCGTACCTGGCCACGGTATGGCAAGACAATAGCTACCCTACACTTTCGTATGGGACAAGACCGTATGGTTCTCTTCTACCGACGTCGTCTCAAGAATGACCTGTGGGAAACGATACAACAAACCATTTTCTTTGCCTGGATCCCCTGTACCTATGGCGGTCAGAGAACGTGGTTTCTGTGCCCACAGTGCAACAAGAGAGTAACGTCGTTATATGCAGACAAAAAACAGTTCCTGTGTCGTCACTGCTGTAACCTTACTTATATAAGCCGGAACCAAGAGCCCTATGAGCGTCTCATGGAAAAGGCGCGGGCAATCAGAAAGCGTCTTGGCGGTGGTGGTAATTTGGCGGAGTATTTCCCGGAAAAACCCAAATATATGCACTGGAAAACGTATCTCAGATTACAGGAAAAAGCGGAACAAGCACGCCATTCTTGTTTGCTGTTAATGGCACAGCACAGTAGACCCCGATTTAACCAGACACCCAGAAGCTGAAAATAGGTTGTAGTGGTAGATATAGGTAGACAACTACAACCAGAAAGGTGGTGTACATGAGTTCTGTTGAATTTATCACAACTATCCAGCGCCGTCGACGCTGGTCACTGACAGAGAAGAAGACCAGAGGAGCCCATAAGTACGATTTGCATCTAAACCAACTGTTTACGTGGCATTATCTGCTGTATGAAGGTTGGCTTTCCGCAGTGGAGGAGGGAGAGGGAGAAAGAGTTGTAATGGTATCTGAGGTAAATGAATTGTGCTCCCGTATTCGAAAGATCGAGAGGCTGTTAGATCGTAAGACAATGGAGGTGGAGATTCTCAAGGATGTGGTTCGAATAGCCCGTGAAAAAACTGATATCGCACGTTCACTATCCGGTGAAGGTGATTGCAGAAATGATGAGCGTATCTCGAACGTATCAGTATGAGCAGTGCCTGATCAGGCAGAAAGGGGCAAGTGATTTTATCACAAGGTTGACGATTACCGATACCTGTCCCTGATATGTGCTATCATAGCTGAACGTGCCACCTATGGATACCGACGGGTGACGGCGGTGATGGATCGGATGCCTTCGAGAGTGCCTGCTTGAATGGTGAGCGGATCCGAGTAGTCTTTAGCCTTGGCTGTTGCGATCATGAAGTTATGAACTATGTTGTAACCACAGGCGGTATCTGTCGCGATATGATTCGGGACCTGATGGTGGAAGCGATCGAGGCCCGGTTTGGACTGGTTGATATGGTCCTTGGATCTATCCAATGGCTGAGTGATAATGGTCCTGCCTACATCACTCGCGAAACCAGATCCTTTACCTGAATGATGGGATTGGAGGTATGTGCAACCTTACATTACAGTCCCCAGTCCAACGGGACGGCGGAATGGTTTGTCAAGACCCTTAAACGGGACTATATCCATATAAATTCCTTTTGTGTCATAACAGTGCCTCGCCAATTAGGGACAACTCCATTTCTTCCCATTTCAAGTTAGTTACAGCGATTCGAACAAAAATATTGACACGATTATGAATTTTGATAAATTGCCCACAAACTTGTGGTAGCTTAAATGTCACTGTTACCAAGTTGTAAAAAGCTTATGAACCAGCGGTAATTACGGCATTACAATGAAAGACACCGAGTGATTGATTCAGACTTACTGAAAACAATAAATATCAATTATATTTGACAGGGCGTGTAAAAGAACTAACATGTCTTTACGATATTTCAGATATTACCGTCGACGTTAACTCGGATATACATAAGTAGTGACTTGCATGTTTGACGTTATAGAGGGAAAAATCGCAATGCACAGCTCACTCTGAATTATGTGTATCCCTCCCCACGAACAAGTGTTTTGAAATTTATGCCAATGATAAATCCCTTATTCTTGCCTCGACATAAATAGAAAACGACTTTAAAACATCTTGTTTTGAATATTGGTGTTGATGGCATCTTATGGAGGTACGTTAAAATGAAGAAGACTAACAGCTGTGATACGTCTGGATTGATAAAGGCTGAGCATGATGCTGAAAGAATTGAATGTCAAGAGGCCATTACTGCAAAACTGCAGGAGCGAGTGAAAGAGCTTACATGTCTGTACGGTATTGCACAGATAATTTCAGAACCGGATAAATCTTTTAAACAGAAGCTCATGCATATCCTCATGATTCTAGCACCTGCTTGGCAATACTCTTCATATGCTAGTGCGCGGATAATTATTGATGGAGAAGCGTACCAGCATCCTGATTTTCAAGAGGGAATGCATAGACAGGTTGCTCCAATATATGTAACGACTAAAAATCGTGGCATAGTAGAAATCCACTATAAAGATGGAAATTTCCCTCCGAAAAGAAAAATATTTCTTAAAGAGGAACAACACCTGTTGAATAATATTGCCGTGCAGATAGGTCTGATGATTGAACGCAAGGAGGCCCAGGAGATCAAATCCGAACTTCAGGATCAACTTATTCGTGCCGATCGTCTGTCAGCAATTGGCCAGCTTGCCGCAGGGGTGGCACACGAGCTGAATGAACCCTTGAACACGATTCTTGGATTTGCCCAGTTAGTTGTGAAAACCCAAGGATTGCCGGATACAGTAAAGGCAGATTTGGCGAAAATTACTGATGCATCACTTCATGCACGCTCGATTATACGAGAGCTTTTGATCTTCGCCCGTCAGTCACCGTCACCTCATAGCATTACCACAATAAGGTTGAACCGGATCGTAGAAGATGAACTAGGTTTACTAGAATCTTTGTGCTTGAAGTCTTATGTAGAAGTTAAGCATATCCTTGATCCCAATGTTCCAGAGATCGTTGCAGATAAATCAAAGATTCTCCAGGTTATTGCCAACCTGGTAGTAAACGCCCTTCAGTCTATGCCCGAAGGGGGAGTGCTTACCCTTAAAACTTCCTTTGATAAAGATAATGTCTTTCTGATAGTTGAAGATACAGGTGTCGGAATGAGTGATGAGTTGAAGAGAAAAATATTCATCCCATTTTTTACCACCAAGGATGTGGGCCAGGGAACTGGCCTAGGTCTTGCAGTGGTGCATGGCATTGTGTCATCACATGGTGGTGACATTACTGTTGAGAGTGAGGTTGGGAAGGGATCTCGTTTTATAATAAAGCTGCCCCGGCAACAGAGTCCCGAAAGAGAGGTAACCCAGGATAATGCAAGCACGAAATAAAAGTATACTTGTGGTAGATGACACGCAGACTGCACTTGAAGTCATTGAGAGAAACCTGAGTTCGGCAGGATATCGGGTCTACACCTCTCCGAGCGCGTTTGATGCCATCCAAATTCTCGGAACCACTCTAATCGACATTGTTATCACCGACTATAAAATGCCAAAGGTAAGTGGCATCGACTTGATACGACACATTAGAGAAAATTACTACGAGATCAAGGTAATCATGATCACCGGCTATGCATCAATCAAAGGTGCTGTGGAAGCCGTAAAAATGGGAGCCGAGGAATATCTTCCCAAACCCTTCACCGACGAAGAGCTCTTTACCGCCGTCGAACGGGCGGTGAAGAAGCAGGAACTTCATAAGGCCATATCAGATCCAAAACCCCCTGTTGGACCTAATTCTTATGGCATTGTCGGAAACTCAAAGCCCGTTCGGAGCATGCTCAGAGACATAGAGAAAGCAGCCACATCTGCCGCTACAGTGCTTGTTTCAGGTGAAAGCGGCACTGGAAAAGAATTGGTAGCGCGAGCTGTTCATTACAGTAGCAACAGGGCTTCGGCTCCTTTCGTTCCGGTAAACTGTGGGGCCATACCTGAGAAACTGCTGGAAAGTGAACTATTTGGACATGTCAAAGGGGCATTCACCGGTGCAAATGAATCCCGTGCAGGATTTTTTCAGACAGCTGATGGAGGTACGATCTTTTTAGATGAGGTCAATGAAATGACCCATGCCATGCAAGTAAAACTCCTCCGTGTTCTTCAGGACAAGCATGTGATGATGATTGGAGCTAGGAAAGCCCACAGAATAGATGTGCGGATCATTGCTTCGAGTAACAAAGACCTGCGTAACCTGGTGGAAAAAGGTGTATTCCGCGAAGATTTGTTTTTTCGGTTAAATGTTATATCTATCAAGGCTCCCCCCTTGCGAGAGCGTCGGGAAGATATTGCGCTTTTAATCTCTCATTTTGCCGCCAACTTTGCAAATGAGCTGCAAAAACCCATCCCTATATTTTCTGATGAAATATTACAGGTACTTATGAATTATTCCTGGCCTGGCAACATCCGAGAATTGGAGAACCTTATTCAGCGGTTGGTAGTAATGACGGAAGGCAATGTCATCCGGATTCCCGACTTACCATCGATCATGCGATTTTCAGCCATCTCTCCTTCTTTTCCTTTGAGGTCGTTGGCTGAAGAGGAAGCAGCCTATATTCGTATGGTGCTGGCAAGTGTAGAGGGGAATAAATCCCGAGCGGCAAAGATACTCTGCATCGATCGCAAGACCTTAAGAGAAAAGCTCAAGACAGAAAGTATTGCTTCTGATTAATCCCCACAAAGACCCCTTTCGCTTGCGAGGAGAAACTCTCCAGTTGGTGAGAATCTCCTCACCTTTTCTGGTCCTTGCATGTCATTAATCAAAAATATGACAACTACATAGTCTAGGGTTTCAGAAAAATCAACGCATCAATTAATCAGGATATTACAGGGCAATAAACACGTGCCTATTATGAACTCGTTGTCTAGACATGTCATCCTAGTCGCGTGGCACATATTTTGCCGATAGAGTACGTACAAGTTGTTAGGATGCCGTTGTTATACATCAGAAGAACTGATGGCTGATTAGTCATGGCTGGTTTGATCCTCTTCAAGTAGTTGCTAGCGCTAAGACGTGAGATTTTAAAACTTATCTAGGTTTGAGGGTCATTATTTCTCATTTCCCGGGTGATCGGTACTATCTTAATGGATTTTGTATGTACCGCAAATCCAAAAGTTAAAGGAGTGCGATATGTCGCAATACAAAAACACTGAAGGAGTCTGTTCGAACTATAAACTTGTTTTAGAGTGCCGATGCTCTTTTGAGGAATATGAATTAGACGACCCCTCGCGAAAATGTGAGGACCTCATAAGTGATGCAGAAGGATATGTAGAAACCGAAATAGATACAAAAATGCAATTTGATCTTTGTAGATTTAGTATGGACCGTAAATCAAAAAAATCAAAGGAGAGCGATATGTCTCAATACAAAAACAATGAAGGAATCTGCTCAAACTGTAAATTTGTTTCAGAGTGTCAATATTCTTTAAATGGTGTTCAATTCTGTGAGGAATACAAATTAGACAATCCCTCAGGTAATTTTGAAGTCCCCATAGGCATTTCAGATGGATCAGCAGACCCCAAAATAGATATAAAATTTGCTAACCAATTTCCAGAGAAAGTCTTGGGATTGTGTAGCAACTGTCGCCACAGAGAAACCTGTGGCTTTACCAAACCTGAATCCGGTGTATGGCACTGCGAAGAGTACGAGTGAAACATGTAACAGAATAAATTCGTTTAAGAAAGGAAGGGAGGAACATGTACGCAGATAGCATTCATGATATCATACAAGAGAGTGGTAATGGCAATGGGGGACTCATTGCCATTCTTGAAGAAATCCAGAAGGAATATACCTATCTTCCCGAAACAGTGCTGAAGCTGGTTGCCAAAGAAACCGGTCAATCGCTGAGAGATATCTATGGCGTGGCTACATTCTATAAAGCTTTCAGTTTGACACCCAAAGGCAAGCACTGCGTGTCCGTGTGTTTAGGTACGGCCTGCCATGTTCGGGGTGGTCAGCAGATAGCGAATGAATTTTCGCAACAACTCGGCATCTCCCCCGGTGAG
>ERZ795048.3971-NODE-3971-length-10585-cov-6.475783_pt1 | contig 10585 bp, 7 predicted proteins | sample MGYA00375132_ERZ795048 | MGnify/ENA primary metagenome ERZ795048 (study PRJEB30177, sample SAMN05720225) | activated sludge metagenome | isolation source: Anaerobic digester | place: Hong Kong | collected 2014-12-17 ...
GGCCTTGTTTTGCCTCTTGGTTTAGGAATAACAAGCAACATAGCAGTAACATTTGCCTTGGCTGCTATTACCTTTTTGATTACCGTAGTCAGTGGAAACAGGCATTACTGGTCGCACATTTTCAACCCCGATGCACCATGGTTTATGAAAACTCCAATTTTACCTCTTATGCAATTAATTGAAGTAATTGGGGTAATAATTAAACCAACCATATTAATGATTCGGCTTTTTGCCAACATGCTTGCCGGACACATGATTGTTACCGTTTTGGTAGCTTTAATATTTTTATTTTCGGCATCCATACACCCTATTGCCGGAGCAGGTGTTTCGGTTATTTCAGTTTTATTTTCGGTATTCATTGTTTTACTCGATATATTAGTATCGTTTATACAGGCATATATTTTCACCCTGTTGTCGGCCATGTACTTTGGAAGTGCAACCAGCAACGGGCACTAATAATTTAAAACAAATGTTTATGACAATTTTAATGCTACTGGCCGAAGCGGCCTTAGGAAAATTAGGAGCAGGGCTTGGAGCCGGCCTTGCAGCTTTTGCTGCCGGTTATGGTATAGGTAAAATTGGCAGCGCTGCCATGGATGCCATTGCCCGCCAACCCGAAGCCAGTGCCGACATTAGGTCAAATCTCATTATAACTTCTTCGTTTATCGAAGGTGTTGCATTTTTGGCTGTAATTGTTTGTGTACTGCTAGTTGTTTTATAACAAAACAAACACGTCCAATAATGGGATTGCCATTGGACGTGTTTATTTAAAATTTTAAAAACTCAATACTATGTTTCTGATTCCACATTTAGGCACCATTATTTGGGTAAGCATCATTTTTATATTGGTGTACTTCGTATTGGCAAAATTTGCATGGAAACCATTGCTTAACACAATTGAACACAGAGAAACAACAATAGCCGAATCGCTAAAAAATGCCAACGAGCTACAATCTAAATTAAAAAACCTTGAGCTTGTTCAGGAAAAAATAATCGAATTAGCCAAACAAGATAAAGAACAAATTGTGCGTGAAGGCATTGAACAACGCGATAAAATTTTAGCAAATGCCAACGACATGGCCTTGCAAAAAACCAATAAAATGATCGACGATGCCCGTAAGCAAATCGAACGGGAAAAAACAGCTGCCTTGGCCGAAATTAAAAGTCAAATTGCTGCACTTTCGATCGAAATTGCCACTAAACTTGTAAAAAGCGACATGGAAGACCAACAGCGACACAAAAAAGTGGTTGAGCAACTTATTGACGAAATTGAACTGAATTAGAACAATGGATACCAACAGGGTTACAGTACGATATGCAAAAGCTTTGGTCGAATTGGCAATCGACCAAAACATCGACAAACAAGTTTATGCCGATATGCTGCTGATTGTGAAAGCAATGACAGAATACCCTGCCTTTGCCGAATTCATTAATAACCCGGCAATTGCCTCGATAAAAAAATCGGAAAAAGTTGTACTCGCGTTTAAAACCCATATTCAGCAACTTACGCTCAATTTCCTCATTCTGGTTTTCAACAAAAAACGCGAATTCTACTTAAACGACATTTGCCGCAATGCACTTGATCTGCTCAGGCAACATAACCACACCATTGTTGCACACCTCGAAATGTCGATTGAACCCGACATCGAAATGGTTCAAAAAATAAAAGAAAAATTTGAGCACAAGCTCAAGCAAACAGTGGAGCTAAGCACCACAAGCAATCCCAAATTAATAGGAGGTTTTGTTTTTACCATCGACGGGCTGCAATACGACGCAAGCCTGGCAACCCGGCTTAAAAAAATATCGAAAGAATTACAACAAAATACATAAACCAATGACAGATATACGACCTGCTGAAATATCGGCAATACTTAAAGAGCAACTGGCCGGCTTTTCGTCGGCAACATCAACCGAAGAAGTTGGTACAGTATTGCAGGTAGGCGACGGCATTGCCCGTATTTATGGCCTTAAAAATGTTGAATCGAACGAAATGGTTGAGTTTACCAATGGCACAAAAGGTATTGTATTAAACCTCGAAGAAGACAACATTGGTGCTGTGTTATTAGGCAGCTCCGAAGGAATAAAAGAGGGAAGCCATGTGAAAAGGCAAAAACGTATTGCTTCAATTATGGTTGGCGATGGCTTGCTGGGCAGGGTAATAAACACAATTGGCGAACCTATCGACGGGAAGGGCAAAATTGACGGAGAACTTTTCGAAATGCCCCTCGAGCGCAAAGCTCCGGGCGTAATATTCCGTCAACCTGTTGTTGAACCCTTGCAAACCGGCATAAAAGCAATCGATGCCATGATACCTATTGGACGTGGGCAACGTGAGCTGATTATTGGCGACCGCCAAACAGGTAAAACAGCTATAGCAATTGATACAATTATTAACCAGCGCGACAATTATTACGCAGGCAAGCCGGTATATTGCATTTATGTTGCAATAGGCCAAAAAGGTTCAACAATAGCCAACCTGGCACATACACTCGAAAAATATGGTGCCATGGAATATACTACCATTGTAATGGCAAGTGCATCAGATCCGGCAGCATTGCAGTTTTATGCACCGTACGCCGGAGCCTCAATTGGAGAATATTTTAGAGATACTGGCCGCCATGCACTCATTATTTTCGACGACCTTTCTAAACAGGCTGTATCGTACCGCGAAGTATCGTTGTTACTTCGACGTCCTCCGGGGCGCGAAGCATATCCGGGCGATGTATTTTATTTGCATTCGCGCTTGCTCGAAAGAGCTGCCCGCATTACCGACTCTGACCAAATTGCTGCAAAGATGAACGATTTACCTAAATCGCTGCAAAACAAAGTAAAAGGAGGCGGATCGCTTACGGCTTTACCTATTGTTGAAACACAGGCAGGCGATGTATCGGCATACATCCCCACTAATGTAATTTCAATTACCGACGGACAAATTTACCTTGAATCGAGCCTTTTCAACAGTGGAATAAAACCAGCCATAAACGTGGGCATATCGGTTTCGCGTGTAGGAGGTAATGCCCAAATCAAATCGATGAAGAAAATTGCCGGTACGCTGAAACTCGATCAGGCACAATTTCGCGAACTCGAAGCTTTCTCAAAATTTGGTTCCGACCTTGATGCAGCTACAATGCGTGTACTCGAAAAAGGAAGGCGCAATACCATTATTCTTACACAAGGACAATATAAGCCCATCAGAATTGAGCTACAAATAGCAACAATTTTACCCGGAGTAGAAGACTGGCTTGGAAATATACCGCTCGAAAAAATCAACGAATTTGAAAAGCTTTATACCGAATACTTAAGCCTTAACCACTCCGCTGAACTCGAAATGCTCAAAAAAGGCATTTTGAACGAAGAAATAAAACAAACTTTAAAAAATGCAGTAAACGAAGTTGAAACACGTTTATTAAAATAGCCAATGGCACAATTAAAAGAGATACGCACACGCATTGCATCAATTAAAAATACCCGACAGGTAACCAGTGCAATGAAAATGGTTTCGGCGGCTAAATTAAAAAAGTCTCAAGATACCATTCTGCACTTGGCTCCATACGAAACCAAGCTTCAGTCAATTATTCAGAACTTAAGCTTGGGCGATGTCCATTTCGATTCCATCTTCTTTGATGAGCCGGCTGCCGACAATATTCTGATTGTTGTAATTGGATCAAATCGTGGTTTGTGTGGTGCGTTCAACTCAAATATTTATAAAACAGCCATGCTACATACGCTCGAGAACTACAAGTACCAACTCAACAAGGGACAGGTAAAGTTTTTTGTAATCGGGCATCAGGTCGAAAAGGCATTAATACGTAGAAAAGTTGATATACATGGGGTTTCGCATCACCTGCTCGACTCACCGAGCTACGAAAACATCTCAAAATTAGCCATCGAATTAATGGACATGTTTAGCTGGGGCGTGTTTAACCGCATCGATATTGTGTACAACAAATTCAAAAATGCTGCCACTCAAATACTTTCATCCGACCAGTTTTTGCCGGTTAAAAAACCCGATAATGTTGAAAGAGCTTTGGTATTGCCCGATTATATTTTTGAACCATCGGAAGATGAAATTCTTAACAAGCTGGTTCCCGATGCTTTAAAAATGAAGTTATATCGAATAATGCTCGATTCGCAAGCAGCTGAACATGGTGCCCGAATGACAGCCATGCACCAGGCAACCGACAATGCAACCAAGCTCATGGGCGAATTAAAACAACAATACAACAATGCACGCCAATCGGCAATTACCAACGAAATACTGGAGATTACTGCCGGTGCCGAAGCCCTCAAAAAAAGCTGATTAAATAATTTTAATGCTTATTGATAACTTGAAACCCTTAATTCTTGGGCACATGCAACAATTTCGACAACCCGCTGTTTGTCAACGTTGTTTTTCCAATTTCCACCACTCTTAACATACGAGCCTATTATAAAAGCATCGGCATAAGGCCAATAAGTTTCAAGGTTGAAAATATCGATACCCGAACCAACAATAAGTGGCAAAGAAGTGGCATTGTAAGCGCATTTTACATCGTCGATTAAAGCTGCCTCGCCGGTTGAAGTACCTGTAATAATTATGCCATCACTCAAAAAGAACTCGGCAGTTTTTACTGTTTCGGCCAACGAAACATCGGCAGTTAATGCATGCGAGCTGTGTTTCTTTTTTACATCGGTAAAAACAGCAATATTTTGGGCCCCAATATTTTTTCGGTAACGCAACAATTCAGCAGCACAACTATCAATGTACCCTTCGTCGGCCAAATGGCCATAAACAAAGCCTTCGGCACGAATAAAATTGAGATTGGCGGCATAAGCAACAGCCAACGCTTGGAGGTTTGCAGCTGCTAAAATCTGAATACCAATAGGTTTAATGGTTAGTTTTCGTAGTTCGAGGGCTACGGCTGTCATTGCAGCAACAATTTCGGGGCCTACTTCATTCTTTAAATATGGCACATCGTGCATGTTTTCAATCATCAAAGCATCAAAACCAGCCTCGATATAAATTTGAGCCTCGGCAATTGCTTTATCGATAATTGTTTGAATGCTATGAACATTGTTTGGAGTACCTGGCAAAGCACATAAATGAATCATACCAACTAATGTCTTGGTCTCTTTTTTGAGGTCGATCATCGGCTTTTTTAATTTTTGTTCTCACGTAAAATTAAAAAAATTATTTCATCACCATTTCTTTCATTACTTTTACTGATTCAAAGAGCAGAAATTGAGTTATATTCTAACGAAAAAAGGAAGCGTTCAATGTACAAAAAATTGGCCATAGTAATTGTTATACTCATCCTCAAAGCAACAAGCCTTTTTTCATCCGATGTTGTTTTTCACAATATCAACAACCGCTACGGCCTATCAATCAGGGAAACCAACTCGGTTTGCCGCGATCATAACGGATTTATTTGGGCATCGGCAAAAACCGGTATATTAAGAATAAGCGGAAACAGTTACCGCCTGTATCCCATCCCTTATGAAAAGGCAAACATTATAACCATCAAACTTACGTACAACAACAACACTTTAATTGCTTTTACTAACAACGGACAAGTTTTTTTGTACAACGAAATTACCGATCGCTTTGAGCTTTACCACAACATAGTTCGATCTACAGGGATTGACTATCTAGTTATCAATAATTTATATACTAACGGCGATACCCATTGGGCAGCAACCACTGCCGGTTTATTTTACCTAAAAGGAGATAAGATTGTTCGCATAAGCCGCGACGACACACGCGATATTATCCCCTACAAAAACAACAAACTGCTTTTGGCCAAAAACAACCAAATACTGGTTCTCGACTCCGATTCACAAACCGAAACACCAATATACACCAATACAACAGAAAACCCTTTTATAATTTTCACCATGCACTACGATGCCCTAAACGATCAGCTATGGGTAGGCACAGCGTCGTCGGGCTTGTATTGTTACGACTTTACCACCAAAAAGATGAATGCCTTTAATAACCAAAATTTTCCCAAACAACTAATACTGGCAATTGAATCGACCTCAGAAAATAGCCTTTTAGTTGGTTTCGATGGGCAAGGTCTTTGGGAAATTGATAAAAAAACCACTAAAATAAAGCAGGTATTTTTGGAGAACCCCGATGATAACAATTCAATTATTGGCAACGGTATTTACGACATATTCTGCGAACCAAATAATCGGGTGTGGGTTTGTACATACAGCGGTGGGTTATCATATTTCGAAAAAAACACAACAAATATTAATGTAATCACCCATCAATCAAATAATAGCCAAAGCTTACTAAACAATAACGTAAACCATATTATTGAAGACTCGAAAGGGAACATTTGGTTTGCCACTAACAATGGAATTAGCCGTTTTAGCCCTAAAAACAACACCTGGAGAAGCTTCTTCAACAATAACGAACAAGCAACAGTTTTTTTCACCATGTACGAAGACACTAAGGGGCAAATATGGGCAGGCACTTTTTTATCGGGGGTATATATTTTCGACAGCGAAACAGGTAAAATCATTTCACATCTTTTTGCAAAAAAAGGCTCCGAAACATCAATAACCAGTGCTTACGATATTTTTGAAGACAGCGATGGCGATATTTGGCTAGGAGATGCCGATGGCAGGGTTTTGTGCTACAACAGCGCAAACAACAAGTTTGATACATTTCCTAACGCCCCTTTAAAAGAATTCGGTCAGATTGAACCTGGCAAAGTACTTATGGCCTGCACAACCGGCCTGTATGTGGTCGATAAATCAACAGGCAAACACGTAAAGATACTGGGCAACTATTTGCTGAACGACATACTGGTTTACAACCATTACATTTGGCTTTGCACAAATGGCGAAGGGCTTGTTAAATTAGACCCCAAAAGTGGCAAAACCGAAAACTATACCGTACAAAACGGTTTGCCAACCAACTTCATCAACAGTATTGTTTATGCCGAGGGCTTTTTGTGGATTGGTACCGAATACGGCCTTTGCCGGTTTAATCCAATAGACGAAAGCATAGTTAGTTTTTCAACCTTGTTGCCACTTTCAACATCGTCGTTTAACCGCAAAGCAGGGTTAAAATTAAAAAATGGGCAATTGGCTTTTGGCACTAACAAGGGAGCAGTTTTTTTCGACCCTAACAAACTGAAAGAAAGAAATTCAGAAGCAAAAATTTACATCGAAGATATAAGTGTGTCGGGGCGCTCAATACGCAACAACATTAATTTTTCAATACAACAAGCAATCAACACATTCGAAGAATTAAAGTTGAACTACCGACAAAACAACATCAACATTGAGTTGCTTTCGTTGGGCGAAGCTTTAAACACTAAGTTTTCGTGGCGCTTACTTGGTTTAGACAATGAGTGGAACATACCATCTGATCTAAATATTGTAAGCTATGCCAATATTCCGAGCAAGAAATACCAACTCGAAATACGGCTTTACGACAGTACCAACAACCATATACTTGACGAAAGAATGCTTTCAATAACCATTACCCCACCCTTTTGGGCCAGCTGGTGGTTTTTTATTGTTGCTTTTGTTATAATTTCATTGGTTATTTTGTTTGTAACACTATACTACATAGATAAAATAAGGCAAAAACACACCGAAGAAAAGGTACGGTTCTTCACCAATATAGCCCACGATATCAGAACATCACTCACGCTTATAAAAGCTCCGGTCGATGAGCTGAATAACGAGAAAAACCTGTCGGAAAAAGGCCGTTATTATTTAAAGCTTGCCACTAAAGAAGCCAACCACTTATCATCGGTTGCCACACAATTAATGGATTTTCAGAAGGTTGATATTGGCAAAGAAAAAATTAAGTTCCAAAATTCAAACATTGTTGCCCTTATCGGAAACAGGGTAAACATGTATCACTCGTTGGCCGAACAGCAAAAAATAAAACTCAAATTCAATAGCAATACCAAGCAATTTATTAGCGCGGTTGACGAGTTAATGATAGAAAAGGTTTGCGACAACCTAATTTCTAACGCCATAAAATACTCACATCAAAATACCAATGTAAACATTGAACTATTTTGTGCCGACAACCAATGGCGGCTTACTGTGAGCGATGAAGGTATTGGCATAAAAAAGTCGGACCAAAAAATGTTGTTCAGGGAGTTTTACCGTGCCCCTAATGCCATCAACAAAAAAATATCAGGCAGTGGAATTGGCTTACTTCTTTGCAAAACTTATATCAACATGCACGGGGGTAGAATCACTTTTAAAAGTGAAGAAAATGCAGGCTCGAGTTTTTCGCTTACCGTACCACAACAAATACTAGCCACCCAAAACAACACCCAAAGCAACACCCAAAATATAGCAAGCCCGCTTAGCATCAAAACCGCAAAATCGGAAAAAACTAAAAATGAAACTGACATCAATAACGATAAAATATTGAAGATACTAATTGTTGAAGATAATGACGATTTGAGGGAATTTATGGCACGGTCGTTAGATGAAAATTACAGCATATTGCTTGCAAACGATGGGATCGAAGCTTTGGAACTTACCCAAAAAGTGCAACCCGATTTGATTATTTCTGATGTAATGATGCCCAATATGAACGGCTTCGAACTATGCCAAAAATTAAAATCGAATTACGAGACTGCACACATTCCATTAATATTGCTATCAGCTTTAACCGAGCAAACCGAACAATTACACGGGCTTGGCCTCGGTGCCGACGACTATCTAACAAAACCTTTTGAAATTAATTTCTTAAAAGAAAAAATAAAATCAATAATCCGCAACCGCCTGGCAATAAGAGATAAACTCGTCAATTATAACAACGAAAAATCTCCTGAACCAATTTTAAGCAATAAACTAAACAACGAGTTTTTGGAAAAAATGATGGAAGCCATTCAACAAAATATTTCCAACCAAAAATTCGACAAAGAAGAATTTGCTTCGGCCCTTAATGTGAGCACATCGTTGCTTTATAAAAAGACCAAAGCACTTACAGGCCAATCACCTCTCGATATAATAAAAAGTGTTCGAATGGATTATGCATTTAAATTACTCGAAAGTGGCCAATATAGTATTACTGAGGTTAGTGAGCTTTGCGGATATACCAGTGTAGGTTATTTCAGTACAGTATTTCGCAAACATTTCGGAAAAAAGCCTTCCGATATGTTGGTCTAACAGATCCTATTAATCAGGAATCGATTTATAATACTCATTCATAATATTCCAGGCACGTTTTTTTTCACCTTTCTCCGAAATTAATCCCTTACGGTTCCATCCACTTTGATAAACAGGATGCAATCGGCTGGTCGAACGATAATCGACCAAGATCCAAGGGCAAACCCCAGCCAAATTCGACATGTGCCTAAACATATCTACTTGGTTATTGTAAATATTTTCGAGGTATTCATCGCTCCAATAAGCAGCCATGTGTTTTGGTCCATGGTTACTTCCATAATGCGATTCACCCCCAAACTCTGAAATGAACAAAGGCTTGTTACATGGCAGATTCCATTTTACTTTATTGGGCTCACCTTGCCAGGGAACATACCAACCAATATATTCGTTTATCGAAATGATATCGAAATTACAAACAAGTGTATCCCAAATGTCAAAACAGTTATTGTTATAAGTTTGATTACTAAATGCTGCCGAAACCAAACGTGTGGGATCCAGATTGCGACAAATAGCAGCCATTTCAATATTTGCTTTATCGCGTGCTTCCGACGAATAGGTTTCGTTTGAAACCGACCAAATAATAACGCTACAACGGTTTTTATCACGATTAATCATCTCTTTGAGCATATTGTTCATCAACTCAATGGTTTTATAATTTTCAAAATTGATGTGCTGATAAACCGGTATTTCACTCCAAACCATCAAGCCTAACTCTTCGGCCATCTGTACCATTTTTTCGTTATGCGGATAATGCGAAAGCCGAACCATATTACAACCCAACTCTTTTGCCCATCCAAGTAGTATCGAATTATCATTAATAGTTGCAGCGCGTGTTTTTGTAAAAGGGTTTTCTTCGTGAATATTAACTCCTTTCAAAAATATTTCGTTACCATTAAGCAGCACTTTTGTGCCTTTGGTTTCGATAGTACGAAAACCAATCCAATCGGAAATATTATCGCTTTCGGCGTCAATTATTACTTGGTATAGCTTAGGCTTTTCAGGTGTCCACAGCTCAAAATCGGCTGAAAAATTCACTTTTGCAATTCCATTGCTATCGGTTCGGAATTTAAATTCCTTCTTTATCTCGGGAAGCCTTATTTTAATCATTTGGTTTTTTTGTTGTCCATTAAGCTTAACCCAGCCATCTATTTCGTTCATTGAGCCTTTCTTAAGCTGTATGAAATAATCATCGATAAAAGTATTGTTGGTTGTTACTAAATGAACATCGCGGGTAATGCCGCCATAGTTAAGCCAATCGTAACCCTCGGCAGGTACGCCATCGGCACTTCGCCTATTGTTTACCCATACAACAACAGTATTGGTGCCATCTTTAACCATGTTGCTTATCTCGAACTGAAAAGGCGTAAAACCACCTTCGTGCACACCAATTTCTTCTTCATTCAAAAATACTTTTGCCTTATAATTTATAGCTCCAAAATGAAGGAAATAC
>ERZ795048.3972-NODE-3972-length-10585-cov-5.297721_pt1 | contig 10585 bp, 8 predicted proteins | sample MGYA00375132_ERZ795048 | MGnify/ENA primary metagenome ERZ795048 (study PRJEB30177, sample SAMN05720225) | activated sludge metagenome | isolation source: Anaerobic digester | place: Hong Kong | collected 2014-12-17 ...
CCGCTTCCCTTCCTGACCACGAATAAAGCGAGACGCATCACTTTGCACATCGGTAATTTCGTTACGTTCCATACGATAACGCAAACCCTGACGCCAACGCTCAGAAAGCGGATAGCCCATATGCACCCCGCCACCGGTGCGGCGCTGATCATACGAACTTTCATCTTGGTAATCCCGTGTCATATGAAAGGCACTAAAGCCCGCAGACAGATCCCGATCAAGAAAATACGGCTCCGTAAAACTGACATCAAATTCAGTGCGTTTTCCTGCGACAACAGTTGCCAGTGACAAATCCTGTCCCTTGCCAAGCAAGTTGCGCTCGCGAATACGGAAATCCGCCAAAGGCCCGTCATTCGTCGAAAACCCGGCCCCGATAGAAAGTTCCCCAGTTGATTTTTCACTTACCTCAACCTCAACGACAGTTTTATCGAGCGCAGAACCAGGCTTTGTAGTAACCTCAGCCGTTTCAAAGAAATCCAGATTACGGATATTCTGCTCAGATTTTGCCAATTTTGATTTGTTGAACGGATCTCCCTCAACCAGTTCAAATTCACGACGTACAACCTTATCGAGCGTACGCATATTACCGTTCACCTCAATGCGCTCAATAAAAACTCGCGGCGTTTCATCAATATTGAACACCAGATCAACGGTATTCTCTTCGCGGTTACGTTGCACATCCGGACGTACATTCACAAATGCATATTGGCGATCTCCCAAAGCATCGGTCAAATTATCAACGCTTTCCTGAACATAATCGGCATTATACCATTCACCGGTTTTGATATTGATTTCAGGACGCAAAACGGCAGGCTCAAAATTACGCAATTGAGAATTAATAGAAACTTTACCCACGCGATAACGCTTCCCTTCTTCAACCGTAAAGGTCATAAAAAAACGGTCCCGCTCATCCGAAAGCTCGGACACGGCAGAAAGAATACGAAAGTCTGCATAACCATGCGCAAGATAAAAACGACGAAGCAACTCTTGATCATATGCCATCCGGTCTGGATCATATCGATCATCTGAGGAAATAAAGCGATACCAGGCAGATTCTTTCGTGCTGATTTCACTACGCAAACGATCATCATCAAAACGCTTGTTACCAACAAAACGAATAGATTCCACCTTGGTGACATCACCTTCCTGGATTTCAAATACCAAATTAACACGGTTTTGATCCAGCTTAATTACTTTTGGCTCTATCCGAACAGAAAAACGCCCTGAGCGGCGGTAAATTTGATAAAGACGCGAAACATCAGATTGTACACGCGTACGGGTAAAAACCTGCCGTGGACGCATCTGAATCTCAGCCAGAAGCGCAGAATCCTCAATTTTGTCATTACCTTCAAAAGCAATTTGATTGATAACCGGATTTTCAAGCACATCCACAACCAAAGCACTGCCCTTCTGGGCCAATGTCACATCAGCAAAAAGCCCTGTTGCAAACAGGCTCTTAAGGCCTGCATCAAGCATCTCACGCGTCATGGGGTCCCCGACCTTAATATCCATATAAGACTGGATAGTTTCCGGCTCAATTCGCTCTGCCCCCTGAATATGAATTTCACGTATCAAGGTCTGCGCATATGCACTCAAAGGCATAATCACAGTCAAAACCAAAATTCCAATGAACAATCTGTCTATCAGTCGCATGGGAGATCACCATCAATAAATAATAAATAAAAAACAAAAACGAGAAAGAAATGCCTCCCCGAAAGTACGTTCATTTTTATCGGGTTAAGCGCAAAAAGACAACAGCCTTATTATGCTGATTCTTTTACACAAAAACCAGCCCTTAAGACAAAACTATCCCTAGAAGGTTAAGTCATGTACCTAGAGCAAAAGCTGCATAATATCGTTAAGGTTGGCAAATACCATCACTCCAATCAGAAAAGCAAACCCGATGCGAAACGCATATTCTTGGATTCTTTCTGGAATTGGACGTCCCAAGGCTGCTTCAAATGCATAAAACATTAAATGCCCACCATCAAGCATCGGAATAGGAAACAAATTAATCAGCCCCAGATTAATCGACAGTAAAGCTGTAAACATAATAAGTGCAATAACACCTTGTTTGGCCATATCGCCAGCTAGGGCGCCGATACGGATTACCCCGCCAAGCTCTGCGGCACTGCGACTACCAGTAACCATTTGTCCCAAAGCCTCAAGTGTACCGCGGGTAATCACCCAGCATTGCTTAATAGCTTCAAACGCTGATTTATGAATCGGATACTGAATAAAAGTGTTTGCATCTACATTCGACAAAAACAAAAAGCCGTATTCCTCAGCCTTAGCTGTATTAATAAATTCATTAAACTCCGGCAAAGGCTTAACGAGCAACGCCTGCTTGGACTGTCCGTTTTCAATTTCAATTTTAAAGCTTTTCCCCATGCGCTTAATCAAGGCCTCGCGCACCGCAGCTTCATCATCATAACTACGTCCGTCAATAACTTTAACATTTTTAATCTGAACAGCATGACGCGGGCTAATTAACCCCAAAAGCCCCCGGCTATGCTTAAAACCAAATCGGTCTTCCTGCGTCTGTTTCTCCGGCGAAGCCATAATATCAATCAACTCGCCATCGCGCTCAACGACAAAATGCTTTTCCAAATCCAACGCAATCATCATCTCCCGGCGAATATCTTCAAACGTATCAATAGACTTTCCATCAACGGAAATAATCCTGTCATGCGGTAAAAAACCGTTTTTCTCTGCGCTCGACCCACCAATCACCGCCGCCGCCACGGGCGGAGTCACCGGCTGACCATTAAATGTAAACAACGCAGCCATGATAAGAATCGCAAAAATATAATTAATCGCCGGCCCTGCAATCACAACCGCCGCACGCTTCCATACAGATTGCGCAAAAAATGCCTGCGTCTTTTCTTCCTCGGTAAAAGGACGGATTTCACCCTGTTCATCCTCTGCGCCTTCCGCATGCCCAGCACTGGCAGGATCAACATCACCAAACAGCTTCACATATCCGCCAAGCGGAATCATGGAAACCTTCCAGCGTGTACCGTTTTTATCGTCAAAGCCCAAAAGCTCTTTTCCAAAGCCAATTGAAAAAGTCTCCACCCGAATGCCGCACATCCGCGCGACAATGTAATGACCCCATTCATGAACAAAGACAAGGATACTCAAGACAAGGATAAAAGCCCCGCCATAAAACCAAACATTACCACCAAGCATTTGGAAAATTTCGAAAAAGTTCATATTAAACAGCTTTCACTTTCATCATCGAAGGCAAGAGTTCGTCCTTGATATAGGTCGAAATACGCACACGAACAACCTCATCCGCCTTTTCAACGGAATCAATCGTATTCAAACTTATATCAGGCTCTTGGCCTAATGCGAACTCTATAGTGCGCAAAATATCAGGAAAAGTAATTTTACCGGCCAAAAACGCCGCCACCGCCACTTCATTCGCCGCATTCAACGTAAGACAAGCCATCGGCCCCTTTTCCAAACATTCATAAGCCAGCCGCAACGCCGGAAAACGCTCCAAATCGGGCGTCTCAAAATTGAGCTGTGACATTTTAGCCAAATCAAGCCGCTGCCCGGGCGTGTTCATCCTTCCGGGCCAGGCCAAAGCATAAGCAATCGGCGTACGCATATCGCTCGCACCCATTTGCGTCAGAATAGACCCATCAGCATATTCAACCATCGAATGCACCACCGATTGTGGATGAACCAACACATCAATTTGCTCTGCGGGCATATCAAACAGCACATACGCCTCAATCACCTCTAAAGCTTTATTCATCATGCTGGCACTATCCACCGAGATTTTTGCGCCCATATCCCAGTTTGGATGCACCACTGCTTGCTCAGGAGTCGCCTTTTCAATCTCTTCAAGACTCCACGTACGAAACGGCCCGCCCGAAGCGGTTAGAATAATCCGCTGAATATTTGCACGCTGCGCCGGATCAAAGACCTGAAACACTGCATTATGCTCGCTGTCGATCGGCAAAATTCGTGTATTATATTTTTCCGCCGCCGCTTTCACCAAAGCTCCTGCTGCCACAAGCGGCTCCTTATTCGCAATCGCCACAACCTTTGAATTTTTAATTGCATGCATCAAGGGCCTAAGCCCTGCCATGCCTGAAATCGCCGCAATACTAAGATCAGTATCGGCCTGCACCGCTTGTTCCAAGGCCTCCGGTCCGCTCAACACAGCAACGCCCTGCCCCTCCAAAGCATCGCGTAAAACAGCCTCGTGCAACGGATCGGCAATAATCGCCCGGCGCGCCTGAAGCCGCACAGCCGCCGCCGCCAACCCTTGAGCATCTTCGTTCGCCGTAACCGTGCAGACCTCAAAGCGCTGCGGCGCAGAAGCAATCACATCGGCGCAACTCTGTCCAATCGAACCGGTTACCCCAAGGATTGAAACACGTTTTTTCAATGTCTCGGCCTATAGATTAAAGGAGAAAAAGGAAGTTAACACAAAAAACACCGGCGCCGCCAATAACAGGGAATCAATCCGGTCAAGCAACCCACCATGCCCGGGAATTAAAGCTCCCGTATCTTTTACACCCGCCTTACGCTTCATAAAAGAGATCAGCAAATCGCCCCCTTGCGCAACAATGGCAATCATAACGCCGACAAAAAACATAAAAATCAATGCTACCCACGAGAACACCGCCTCAAAGCTAAAGGCAATCACTCCCAGATAATACAGTACCGCTGCCAGTCCGGCAGAATCACACGCTCCGCCCAGCCCTGCCCAGGTCTTATTCGGACTAATCAGCGGCGCCAGCTTCGCTCCACCAAAATACTTGCCCGCAAAATAAGCCCCAATATCTGCTGACCAGACCATAACGACAAACAAGATCGCTGCGTTCAAAGATTGCTCCTCGCGAATAACAATACAGCACAAAAAACCAACTGCGAGATAAACCAGCCCCCATAAAACATGCAGCGCAGTATCATCGATTTTGCGCACCATAGAAACCCACTCATAAGCGGAGATAACAAACAACAGTGCGATCATGATATAAAATGGAATTCCTCCCCATATAACGGCAAAAAGAACAACCGGGATAAGGACAGCAGCCGAAATAGCGCGTTCTTGCAGGGCTTTAAGGTTAAAACGGCCCATTTCCATCACACCTCAATCTGCGTTACCGCACCAAAGCGCCGATCTCGCCTTGCATAAACAGCCAAAGCATCTTCCAAAGTACCTTTGTCAAAATCCGGCCACAGCGTATCGGTAAACACCAATTCGCTATAAGCGCTTTGCCACAGTAAAAAATTGCTGATGCGCTGCTCGCCGCTGGTACGGATCAACAAATCAGGATCGGGAATACCTTCTGTCATCAAAAAACCGGGGAACTGGGCCTCAACAGTTTCAAAGGACAGCTTTTGCCCCAAATGCGCATTGTGCAACCGCTGCGCCGCATGCAAAATATCATTACGCCCGCCATAATTGAGCGCCATCACCACCGTAATAGCGCTATTATCTTCAGTGAGTTTTTCGGCATGTTCAATCATCCGTACAATATCATCGTCAAGCGCGTGACGATCGCCTATAACCCTCAGCTGCGCACCATTCTTATGCAATTCCGCCATTTCTGAACGCAAATAATAGCGCAGCAGATTCATCAAATCCTTAATCTCACCATCAGGCCGACTCCAGTTCTCGGAAGAAAACCCGAACAACGTCAAATATTTTATGCCCAGATCCATTGCCGCCTTCACAACCCGGCGTGCACTTTCTGCACCCTGCTTGTGCCCGGCGCTGCGCGGCAAGCCCCGTGCCCGTGCCCAACGGCCATTACCATCCATGATAATAGCAACGTGCTTTGGTATTTTTATTTCAGTATCTTGAGGCATATTCTTAAACTAAAACTTAAACCGTCATAATGTCTTTTTCTTTATCCGCAAGCATCGTATCAATCTTCTTGATTGCTTCGTCGGTGAGTTTCTGCACTTCATCCTGCAACCGCTTTTCCTCATCTTCTGGAAGATCGTCCTTCTTCACCGCATCCATACCGTCCTTACGCACATTACGTACAGAAATCCGTGTATTTTCAGCATATTTACCAGCAATCTTAGTCAGTTCACTGCGGCGTTCTTCATTAAGATCAGGAATTGGAATGCGTATATTGTTACCCTCAGGCATGGGATTTAAGCCCAATCCGCCATCGCGAATAGCCTTTTCCACCGCCTTCACATTACCGCCATCCCAAACCTGCACACTCAACATACGCGGCTCAGGCACACTCACAGTGCCAAGCTGATTAAGCGGCATTTTAGAGCCGTAAACCTCTACCACCACAGGATCAAGCAAATTTACCGACGCACGGCCAGTACGCAATCCACCAAACTCTTTGGCCAAATTATCGATTGCACCATCCATCCGGCGCTTAATTTCGTTTTTATTATAAGACATGACAATAATCCCTTTGTTATTCTTAATTAGTAACGATTGTGAACGTGCCTTCAGAAGCCACAGCTTTGGCAAAATTGCCCTTCTCCTTCACAGAAAACACGATAATCGGAATATTATTCTCCCGCGCCAGAGAAATCGCCGTTGCATCCATAACCTTCAAATCCTTGGTCAACACCTCCATAAAATTAATATGCGCATAATGCTCCGCCGTCGGATCCTTCTCAGGGTCTGCAGAATAAACCCCGTCAACTTTAGTACCTTTAAAAATCGCATCGCAGTTCATTTCCGTCGCACGCAACGCCCCGGCAGTATCGGTTGTAAAATAAGGATTACCTGTCCCGGCAGCAAAAATAACCACCCGCCCCTTTTCCATGTGACGCACCGCGCGGCGACGAATATAAGGCTCGCAGATTGAATCCATGCGAATAGCAGATTGCACACGCGTCTGCACTCCAAGATTTTCTAGGGCATTTTGCAGCGCCAAGGCATTAATAACGATCCCCAGCATTCCCATATAATCAGCCGTCGTCCGGTCCATTCCTTCGGCTGCACCGGCAACTCCTCGAAAAATATTACCCGCGCCGACCACAACACAAACTTCAATGCTTTTATCAACAACCTCTTTAATATCCTCGGCAACCCGCTTAACAGTCTCCGAATCCAGCCCATACTCCCCCTCGCCCATCAGAACTTCCCCCGACATCTTAAGCATGATCCGCTTATAGTCTTTCATGTTATCTTTGGCGGTTTGAGCATTCATGAGCTTAGGTCCTAATTTTTGCAAAACTGTTCCAATGTAATAACAGCCGCATGCTTTTGCAACGCGGCTGTCATAAAATATTAAATTTTCTCGCTTATTAGCCGTTCGCAGCTTTTGCAACTTCTGCAGCGAAATCTTCTTCTTCTTTCTCGATACCTTCACCGAGTTGAAAACGGGAAAATGCTGTCAGAGTAATTTTAGAGCCAGCCTCTTTTGCCGCATTCGCAATCACGTCGGCAATTTTGGTTTCACCATCAATCACTGATTTCTGGTCCAGCAAACAAATCTCTTCGAAATATTTGCGCATGCGCCCTTCAACCATCTTCTCTGCAATTTCCTGAGGTTTGCCTTCAGCCATAGCCTGTTCAACCAAAAACGCGCGCTCTTTTTCCATCTCAGCCGTATCCACGGAATTACGGTCCAGATATTTCGGAAACGCGGCGGCAACATGCATCGCAACCTGCTTGCCAAGCGGCTCAAGCACATCAGCAGACGCATCTGATTCCAGAGCCACCAACACACCAATCTTACCCAACCCCTCAGCCAAAGCACCATGCACATAAGACACGATCGCGCCATTGCTAACTTCCAGCTTCTCCGAACGGCGCAGCGCCATGTTTTCACCAATCTTGGCAATCAGATCCGTCAGAGCGTCTTTCACAGACTTACCGCCGAAATCCGATGCCGCCAAAGCCTCGACATTTTCAACATCAAGCGCTTTTTCAGCCACTTTTTTAACAAAAGCCTGAAACTCTTCATTCCGGCTTACGAAATCGGTTTCAGCATTAAGCTCAATCACCGCACCTTTTGTACCATCGGTTACAACAGCGACCAAACCTTCCGCCGCTGTGCGAGAAGATTTCTTATCGGCCTTCGCCATCCCTTTTTTACGAAGCTCTTCCATAGCCGCTTCCATGTCGCCACCGGCTTCGGTCAGAGCCTTTTTGGCATCCATCATGCCGGCACCGGTTTTCTCACGGAGTTCCTTTACTTTTGCAGCAGTAATCTCAGACATCTTAACGTCCTTCCTTTGTATATTCAGATTTAAAGTATTATCTCAAAAAAGATTAAGCAGAAGCTTGCTTCTTGGCTTTTTCTTCCGCCTCTGCTTCATTAGCAGGCTCATCAGCCTTGACCACTTCAGCTTTAGAGTCTTTTTTCAGCGCAGGCTTCTTTTTCTTTTCCGCATCCAGCTTAGCTTGCTCGCCCGGTGTCAAAGCCTCAGGCTCTTTATCCTTAACCTTTTTCGGCAATTTAACCTGAACGTCCTCAGCAGCGCCCGGATCCTTGCCACCAGAAGCCAATTCGGCCTGAAGACCATCCAAAACTGCATCCGCAATCAAATCACAATAAAGATCAATCGCGCGCAAAGCATCGTCATTGCCTGGAATAATGTAATCCACCCCGGCAGGATCCGCATTGGTATCCACAACGCCAAACACAGGAATGCCAAGCTTATTGGCTTCTTTAACCGCGATGTCTTCCATCGTCACATCCAAAATGAACAAGGCATCAGGCTGCCCGCCCATATCCTTAATTCCGCCCAAAGACAACTCCAGCTTGTCACGCTCGCGCGTCAACATCAAAATCTCTTTCTTGGTACGTCCTGCACGCTGCTCATTGCTACCAAGAATATCCTGCACTTCACGCAGACGGTTGATAGAACCGGTAATCGTCTGCCAGTTGGTCATCATTCCGCCGAGCCAACGGTGGTTCACATAGAACTGCCCACAACGCTTTGCGCTCTCGGCAATTTTGTCGCGCGCCTGACGCTTTGTACCCACAAACAAAACGCGTCCCCCGTTCGCAACAATGTCACGAACAGCTTTCAACGCTTCATTCAGCAAAGGGGTCGTCTGTTGAAGATCGATAATATGAACGCCATTACGAACACCAAAGATATATTGGCGCATTTTTGGGTTCCAGCGGCGTGTGTGGTGACCAAAGTGAACGCCAGCTTCGAGCAGTTGACGCATGGTAAATTCAGGCATAGCCATAGCGATAGTCCTTTCTAGTTCCAGTTATTTCCTCTGCAGGCCTTGGTAAAAGCTGTCATTCCGAACGAGCAAAGCGAGGAGGGATTCCCCTCGGCACCCTGAGATTTCTCGGACAAGCCTCAAAATGACAACTTCACACTGGTTAAGGAACCTGCATGTGAATTTCACCCAAACCGATGAGTGATGGCGGGTTTATACGTCGATTTAACAGGGATTGCAAGAGATTTTTACCCCTCCAATATCTCCTGCACGCCTTCCTGCGTACGGATAATATTCCGAGCCTGAGGGCTTAAGGACCAACGTCCAGGCAGGCGCATTTTAACGACGCGCGGACCGTCAACAGACACATACAGATTGATCAGCGCCTGCCCCTGCCCCTCATTATCAAGGAATTCCTTGATCTTATGGATCGGCGTAGGCTTGTCCATATAGATGGATATCTCTCGGATTTTCCCCTCTAATGCTCCATCCAGCAGCGCAATCCGGGTGCAGGTGAACCGAATTTGATCCTCGCGTTGCTCCGCTTCAACCTCCAGCAAAAGCGCTGTTCCCGGCTCCAGATAGTCCCGCGCGCCGGCCAGCATCTCGGAAAACAGGGTCACCTCGAAAATTCCAGTCGGGTCAGACAATTGCAAAAACGCATATTTATTGCCTTTTTGCGACATCTTCTCCTGCTTCTTGAGCAGCACACCTGCCATTTGGAACCGCGAAGCGGGCAACTCCTGCAACACCGCTTCGACCATCGCATAGCTGGCGATCTTTAAATTCTCAAACTGCTGCTGACGGCTATCCAGTGGGTGCGCAGATAAATAAAACCCGACCGCCTTAAACTCGCGGCCCAATTGTTCCAACTGATCCCACGGCTCAATCTTCGGCAACTCTGGCATCCCCAGCCCGCCAACCTCCTCTGGCCCGCCAAACAAACTCACCTGACCCGATTCCCGCTCATCCGCCAAGGAATGCGCATGACGCAAAATCACTTCAGCACCCTCAAACACCTGCGCTCGATTAGGATTCAAACTGTCGAATCCGCCAGCCGCAGCCAGCCCTTCTAACTGGCGCTTATTCATCGATTTATAATCCAGCCGTGACGCATAATCTTCAATCGACGCATACGGTCCATGCTCGACGCGTTCCGCCACCAGCGTACGCATCGCCGCCTCACCAACGCCTTTGAGCGCGCCAAGCGCATAACGCACCCCCTCGCCCTCAACTTTAAAATCCGCATTCGATTCATTAATGTCAGGCTGGCGCAGATCAACCCCCATCCGGTCGAGATCCTGCTTGAAGATGCTAAGCTTATCGGTATTGCCCAGATCGAGTGTCATCGACGCGGCCATAAATTGCAGCGGATAATGGCATTTCAGCCACGCCGTCCAATACCCGATCAGCGCATAGGCCGCCGCATGCGACTTGTTAAACCCGTAACCGGCA
>ERZ795048.3979-NODE-3979-length-10572-cov-9.471427_pt1 | contig 10572 bp, 8 predicted proteins | sample MGYA00375132_ERZ795048 | MGnify/ENA primary metagenome ERZ795048 (study PRJEB30177, sample SAMN05720225) | activated sludge metagenome | isolation source: Anaerobic digester | place: Hong Kong | collected 2014-12-17 ...
CCGTAATCGGTGGTGTACCAGCCCGACCCCTTCAGGTGGAAGGAAGACAGGGACATGAGCTTTTTCACCGGCCCTTCACAGAAACGGCAGGAACGGGCGTCGGCGTCGCTCATCTTCTGAAAGACCTCGAACTGCTTTCCGCATTTCCCGCATTTGTACTCGTATATGGGCATGACTCCGACCTCCTGAAATATATCTATTTATATCAGTTCGTTATAATATAATCATCGCTGAAGCATTCGAGGACCAAATTCAGTCCCTTTCCCGCCACGGGCCGGAGAAGGTTCCGCGTGATGCGGTGAACCACTTCTTCCTCCCGCCGCTTCTCCTCTTCGGGCAGATCGAAAGAACTCTCGCCGGTATTGAAGCGGACGACGTGAACCAGTTCGTGGGCGGCGATGTACAGCATGAGCGGGTCCAGCTTGATGAAGGAGCTTCCCCGTTCCAGGGCGTCGAGGATCCGGTCGTCGTGGAGGCACACGCGGTAAAAATGGCCCGCCGGCTCGTCTTCCCCTTTTTTGTCGATCTGGTAACGCAGAAGGTGGGCAAAGGCCCCGTCGGTTTTCTCGTGATCGTCCAGGTAGTAAAGGGTCTTGACGTCGTAGCGGTGCTCCTCCCAGGCCGCCCCGGGAAGGCCGAAATACCGCTCCGCCAGTCTTTCCGCGAGGACAAAACTGTCCTTCACGAGAGCAAGCTCTTTACGGTTGAAGTACATGACCCAAACCTCACCCGCATTTTCGTGGTTAAAATAATCTTTTTCACGAAAAAGTCAAGATCCCGGGGGCTTTTTTTCCGGAAAAAAATCCCATCCCCTTGCCGGGAGCGGTGGAACGGGAAAAGACCCCGGTATCACGAGGGTTTTTCCTGCCCCATATGCTACTGGGCCGGCACCGGCGTGCTCGAAAGGAGGTACTTCAGGTCCTCGTCCTCGAACCGGATGGAAAGCCCCACGAAAGGCGAGCTGTCTTCCCCCTCTCCCAGGAAATTGTCCCATCCCGCCGAGAAGAACAGGTGCTTGAAGATCTGGTATTCGCCGAAGACCTTCAGGTGGGGGTCCCGGTCCCGGTCGAAGTCGAAGGCCTCGAAGGTGAGCTTAAGCTTGTCGTTGTAAGCGAAATAGTCGACGCCCACACCCGCCGTGGATTCCAGGAGGCCGCCCCGGAGGACCAGGTTCCGATACCGTTTCCCGATCTCGGCATTGAACAGGACGTCGCTTCGGTCCCACTCGTCGGTCACCGTGGTCACGCCGCCCGTCGTGCTTTCGATGGTCTTCCGCTTGCCCCGGGGATCGGCGACAAGGCCGAGGATGTAGAACTTGTCCTCCTTCGGCTGAAGCTTCAGTTCGAGATACCCTTTCCCGTCGCCGCTGTCGAAGAGGTATTCCCCCCGGTAGCTCAGGTAGGTCCTGAACTGCTCCGCCTTGGAGACGAAATTGTCCAGGCTTTCCATGCTCTTGTCGATGCTTTTCAGGCTCGCGTTGAGGGTGTCCACGGTCTCCTCGTCGTTGACGAGCTTGCCGATGGAGCCTTTCCCCTCGTTGATCTTGGTGGTGATCTCGTTGAGGGACGCCACGGTCTTGTCGAGATGGTCGAAGACGCTCTCGTCGTTCACGAGACGCCCGAAGGTCCCCTCCCCCTTGTTGATCCGTCCCGTGATCTCGCTGAGGGCGGTGAAGGTCTTTTCCATGCCTTCCGAGGCCCGGGTGAAGCTTTCCACCATCATGGTGAACTTCTCGTCGTTTTTCTTCACCAGCTCGTTCAGGTTGCCGCTCAGGTCCCGGGTGTTCTCGATGATCTTCTGGAGGTTGTTCTCGCCCTCCTCGCCGCCCACGACCTTTCGAAGGGAAGCCGTGACGGACATGACGTCGCTCGTGATCTTTCCCAGTTCGAGGAGGAGCTTGTCCAGGTCCGCCTGGCGTTCCACCCGGTCGATCTCCTGGCCGGGCTCGAGGTAGGGTTCCCCCCGGGTGCCGGGGACGATCTCGATGTACTTGTCGCCCAGGATCCCGTGAGTCTTGATGGTCACGATCACGTCCTTTTCGAGGCGGACGCCGGGGACGATGCGCATGGTCACGAGGGCCCTGCCGTCTTTCAGGCCGATGCCCTCGACTTTTCCCACCTCCACGCCGGCGATCATGACGTCGGCATCCTTGTTCAAGCCGGCCACATTGTCGAAAACGGCGTTCACGGTGTAGCCTTTCTTCAGGCCGAAGCCGTACTGCCCCACCCGGAAGGACATGTAGCCGAGGATAATGAGGGCCACGAGAACGAAGAGCCCGACTTTTGCTTCTGTGCTGATGGATCCCATCTTTTCCTCCCCGGGGAGATTCCTTTCTTCCGCCTAGAGAACGCTGATCGGTCCCTCCATGCTTCCCGACAGAAACTGGACGAGCACGGGGTCCCTGGAGTTCCGTATCTCATCGGGTTCACCACAGGCGATGATCCTGCCGTCGTAAAGCATGGCGATCCGGTGGCCGATTTCGAAAATGGACTGGATGTCGTGGCTGATGACCACGCAGGTCAGGTCATAGTCCTTCTGGGTCTTGACGATGAGCCCGTTGATCGCTTCCGTCATGACGGGATCGAGGCCGGTGGTGGGTTCGTCGAAAAGGATGATTTCCGGGCGCATGGCCAGCGCCCGGGCCAGGCCGACCCGCTTGCGCATCCCGCCGCTCAGCTCGGAGGGCATCTTGTATTCCACATCGGGAAGCCCCACCGAGTGGAGCGTTTCCCGGACGATTTCGAGGATCTCGCGATCTTTCTTCTTCGTGTGCTCCCGAAGGGGAAAGGCCACGTTCTCCGCCACGTTCATGGAATCGAAAAGGGCCGCCTCCTGGAACAGCATCCCGAATTTTTTCCTCACTTCGTTCAGTTCCCTGTCGTTGATGGCAGTGATGTCCGTGCCGTCCACGAGAACCTGCCCGCTGTCCGGCTTGAGAAGACCGATCATGTGCTTCAGGACGACGCTCTTCCCCCCGCCGCTCCGGCCGATGATGACCGTCGTCCGGCCCCGTTCCACCTGAAGACTCAACCCGTTCAAGACGTTCTGCTTCCCGAAGGACTTGTGAATGTCCAGAAGCTCGATCACCGGGTTGGAGGTGCCGCCGTTTCCCGTCATTTTCCCAAGAAAGATCAAATCCCCGAAAGATTTTAAACGGTTTTCCCGAAACCGTCAGAACATGATCGCCGTGAGAAAGTAGTCGCTCACGAGGATCGAGATGGAGGCCAGGACCACGGCCTCCGTGGTGGCTTTTCCCACGCCCTCGGCGCCGCCCCGGGTGTTGAACCCCTTGTAGCACCCGATAAGGGAGAGGATGAGCCCGAACACCGCCGCCTTGGTGAGGCCGTGATAGATGTCGGACAGCTCCACGTACTTGGTGATGTTCTTGATGAAGGCCCCCTCGTTGATCCCGAGGACGGGCACCCCCACGAAATAGCCCCCGATGATCCCCATGAAATCGGACACGATGGTCAGCAGGGGAAGCATGAGAACGCTCGCCACGATCCGGGGCACGATGAGATGCTTGATGGGGTTCGCCGCCATGACGTACAGGGCGTCGATCTGCTCGGTCACCCGCATGGTCCCCAGCTCCGCCGCCATGGCCGACCCGGCGCGGGCGGTCACCATGAGGGACGTGAGGACGGGGCCGAGTTCCCGGGTCATCCCCAAGGCGACGGTGGACCCCACGAGGCTCTCGGCGCTGAACATGCGAAACCCGTAATACCCCTGGAGGGCCATGACCATCCCCGTGAAAGTCCCCGTGAGAACCACGACGAAAATGGACTTGACGCCCACGAATTCCATCTGCTTGAAAATGAGCCGGAGCTTCAGGGGGGGGCGGATCATCCAGCTCAGGACGGAAAGGAGGAGGAGAAGGAGGCTTCCCATTTCCTCGACGGACCGCAGGACCCCCCTGCCGAACTGGTCGATGGCCTGGGCAACCCGGTTCATGGATTACAGGGGTCCTTTCTTCATCTCGTGGGCTTCCAGGGAGTGCCTGATGACCCGGTCGATGAGCCCGGCCTGGGTCATTCCCGCCGCCGCCGCCTGGTGGAAGAGCACGGTGGAGGGCGTCATGCCGGGAAGGGTGTTCGGCTCCAGGACCGCCACTTGCCCGCTTTCGCGGACGAACATGTCGATCCGGGCGTACGCCTTGAGGCCCAGGACCCGGTAGGCCCGGACGGCCGTGTCCTGAATCTTCTTCAGGGTTTCTTCCGGCAGGCGGGCGGGCGTTTTGTTCTCCCCTTGGCCGTAAAGAAACTTGTCCTCCAGGGAAAGGATCTCCTCCGTGGGAATGGTTTCCGAGGGAACGAGGGCTTCCGGTTCGTCGTTCCCCAGGACGCCGCAGGTCACCTCCATGCCCGTGATGAACTCTTCCACGAGGGCCAGGGTGTCCCACTGGAAGGCCCCCTCCAGGGACTCGGGAAGCCCGGCCCGGCCGTGAACCTTTCGGATGGCGGTGCTGCAGCCTTCCCGGGAGGGCTTGACGACGCAGGGAAACCCGATTTCCGCCTCGATCCCGTCGATGATCTTTTCGCTGTTCTTCTCCCACGCTTCCCGTTTTACGGCCACTGTTTTCGGGACGTCGACGCCGCTTGCGGCCAGGACTTTCCGGGCCATGTACTTGTCCATGCCCAGGGCGGACCCGAGAACCCCCGAACCGGTGTAGGGAACCCGGAGAAGCTCCAGGAGACCCTGGAGGCACCCGTCTTCGCCGTACTTGCCGTGGAGCCCGATGTACACGAAATCCACCCGGGCCGGGAGCTCTTCATAGGGGAGCGGCGTGGCGTACTCCTCCAGGTCCATCTCGATGTCCGCCGTGGCGTTTCTCATGAGGAGCTTCAGGGGGATTTCCCAGAGGCGGGCCCGGGTGTCCATGAAAACGGGCACCGGGTCGTATTTCCCCCGGTCCATTTTCGTGAAGATGTTCCGGCCGCTTTCCAGGGAAACCTCCTTTTCCGAGGACTTCCCCCCCATGACGACGGCCACTCTCAACTTTCCTTCTTCAACAGTCACGGTTTGCCCTCAAAAGCCGACGGTGAGGGCCACGTAAGGCCCTGAAAACTCCATGTTCGCGTAGACGTCGCTCACGTCCTCCACGTCCAGTTTCATGATCCGGTACCCGCCGTGGATGTCCAGGAAAGGAAAGGGCGTCCAGGAAATGTCGGCCAAGCCCTCGTAGAACCAGTTGCCCGAGTAGCCGATCCCGGTGATCTTCGCCCGGGCCTCGAGGATGTCGGCGAGGATGCCCACGTGGACCCCCGCCCCCACCATGGGAACGAGAAGCCCGAAGGTATCCTTTTCACTGAACCCCCGGCTCACGTCGTCGATCTCCGCTTCCCCGTCGATGTATTTCACCTTGCCGATGACACCGACGGAAAATCCCGCCAGGATGTTCTCCAGGTCCAGGAGGTCGAACTGGTACTCCAGGTCGAGCATCCGGACCCGGACCTGCGAATCCACGACGTCACCGGCGTGATAGGTCCGGCTTTTGAAAATGAGATCATTCGAGAGGTCTGTCGAATCGGCGTAGTTAACGTCGGTGTACATGAGGGCCAGGTGGTGCCGCCCGAGCCCCGCGAAGGCCTCGAAGAAGGGAAAGTTTTTATCCCCTATCCGGAGGTCCCCGCCCAGGTCGATCTTGGTCCCCTCGGACCCGTTCGAATCCACCCGAAGCGTTCCGTACAGGTTGGGAAACCAGTAGTAGCCCCTGGCGCCGAATTCAAGCGCCCACCCCGGCGACAGGAAAACAGACGTGACAAGAAGCAGGACCGCCGCCCCCGTGATGAAAACCGTTTTTTTCATGGCCTCCCCTCCTGAGAACCCGAATTCACTCACGTCAGGTATAGTGATATTTGCCGTTTCTGTAAAGCCCTTTTCAAAAGAACGGGCCCGCAGCCTTTCACAGCCCGTCTATGACCCCATTTCCCTTCCGCTCACAGGGGGCCCTTTTTCCGTCCGTGAATTTTTCGGGACGCCTCGATGAGCTCCGTCAGGATCATGGACGGCAGCAGTCCCGCTTCCGCCGCCTGCTCGAAGAAAAACGACGAGGGGGCCATGCCGGAAGAGGAGTTGGGGTCCGTTATGAGGACCCGGTCATCGCCGGTGACGAAGCCGTCGATCCGGCCGTAGGAACGGAATCCCAAAGCCCGGTAGGCCCGGAGGACTTCCTCCTCGATCCGGCGGACCGTTTCCTTCGCCATGGACCGGGGCGGCGTGAATTTCCGGCAGCGGCCGGGCATGTACTTGTCGTCATAGGTGAAAAAGGCGCTCTGGGGAAGGATTTCCGTGACCGACAGCACCCGGGGGGGGCCGTCTTCCAGGACGATGGCGGAGAATTCCGTCCCCTCGATAAACTCCTCCACGAGAACGGCCGAATCCCACGCGAGGGCCTCCTCCATCCCCGACGGGAGGGACGCCCTGTCCCGGACGATGGTCACGCCGACGCTCGAACCTTCCCGGGGCGGTTTCGTCACCAGGGGATACCCGAAGGTCTCTTCCAGGCGGCCGGCCACGCCCTCCCGGTCGCCGGCCCACTCCTTTCCGGTGACGACGAGGCTTCTGGGCACCGAGATCCCCTCCTCTTCCAGGATCTTCTGCTGAAGGACCTTGTCCATCCCCACGGCGGAAGCGAGAACGCCCGAACCGGTGTAGGGAATCCCCAGGAGTTCCAGGAGCCCCTGGACACAGCCGTCATCGCCGTACTTCCCGTGTAGGCAGATGAAGGCGAAATCGATGTGACCGGGCAGGTCCTCGTAGAAGATTCGTTTCGCCTCTTTTTCCGTCCGCTCCGACAGGTCCACCGTCGTGTTCTGGGACACCAGCTGCCAGGGGACGAGCCAGAGCCTCCCTTCCCCGTCCATGAAAAGGGGAAGGACTTCGTACCGTTCCCTGTCCAGGTTGTCATACACGTTCCGGCCGCTGTTGAGGGACACTTCCCGCTCCGAGCACATGCCGCCGAAAAGAATCCCCACCCTTATTTTCTCCATGAACGCCCCTTCTTCCCGGCGTGCGGGCCGGGCCTGTTTTTCTCAGAGATCCCAGACGAACGTCACACCGCTCGTGGGAAAGATCCAGTCGTTTTCCCCGAGCGTGAGAGAGATCGATTTTCCCCGGTCTTCCCGGACCTCCGGCGCCAGGTGCTTCCCCGAGAAGAAGCTGACTTCCCGCACGTTCCGGAGAGCCGTCCCCTCGTAGTCGAAGGTGATGTCGAACCCCCGGGTGGGATAGACGAGATAAACGGAAAAAAGCCTGTTGTTCTTCAGTTTTTTGGTGACGATCTCGATTTCGAACCGGACGGGCCGATCCAGGTGCTTTTCCATGAGATCGCCGCCGCACCAGACCTCGAGGCCTCTTTTCGTGTGATCCACCCGAAGGATGGGGACGTCCGCCCCGTCGATCCGGACCCGCCGGACCCGGAAATCCTCTTCACGGATCTGCTCTTTCCGGGTGTTGAAAAGCCACCGGTACTCGCAGGCCGAGTCTTCGAAGAGCGCCGAAAGCTGCTCGTTGGTCATGGCGCATCCGATGAAGAAAATCCTGTTTTTCAGGATCTTCGTGTAGCCGACCTCCGTCGTGACCTGGAAGAAGAGATCCCCGTCGGGGTCTTCCCGCTTCTCCGCCTCGGTGAACTCCCGCACCCGGATCCTGTAGTCGAACCCGCTTCGAAGTTCGAGCTGCCGGTTTTCCTTTCCGAACAGGGTTTCCAGCATCTCGTAGTATATGGCGTTCCCCAGTTCCCGGTCGCTCGCCCGGGCTTCGAGGCAGCTGCGGATGATCTGATCGATCCGGGCGATGGAGCGCTCCTCCTCGGGGATGAACACCCGCCTCAGGCGGGGTTCGACGCTGTCCGGTTTTCCCTTGTTCACGAATACCCGGGGCGCCCGTTTCCCCAGGGCGCACAGGACCTCGTAGCTGATCGTTCCCGCCTTCGCGGCGATTTCGTTGGCCGACAGGTACGCGCCTCCCTGCTTCCCCAGGAGAACCACCTCGTCCCCCGTCCGGCATTCGGGAACGTCCGTCACGTCGAGGGTGCACATGTCCATGGACACCCGGCCCACGATGGGCACCCGCTTTCCCCTCACCAGGGCCTCCCCGCTGTTCGACAGGATGAGGCCGTAACCGTCCCCGTAGCCGACGGGGATGGTGGCAATCCGGGTGTTCCGGCCGGTGATGAAGGTCCGGTTGTAGCCGATGCTGTAGCCGGGGGGGAAGGCCTTCACCAGGACGATGGTGGTCTTGAAACTCATGACGGGGCACAGGCGCGCCGCGTCGGCAAGGGCCGGCGACGGGTAGATGCCGTAGGTCATGATGCCCGGCCGGACCATGTCGAGACCATATCGGGGAAAGTTGAGAACGCCGCCGCTGTTGGAGAAATGGCGGAGAGAAATGGGCGGTCCCTCCCGTTCCAGGTCGGCCAGGAGCCCGGAAAAGCGTTCCCACTGCGTGGCGTTGTAAGGTTCATCCCGGACCTCGGAGGAGGCCATGTGGGAAAAGACGCCCTCTATTTCCAGGTGTGGAAGGGACCGGATCGCCCGTATGCTTTCAAGGGCCTCCGTGTAAAGCATGCCGCCCCGCCCCATGCCCGTGTCCACTTCGAGATGGACGGGAAGGGTCATTCCCCTCTTCTCCAGGGTCGCGTCGAGGGCGGAAGCGAATTCCCGGTCCGAGACGGAAGGCCGGAGATTGTACTTGATGATCTCGTCGATTTCCGAAAGGGGGGACGGGCTCAAAATCAGGATGGGAGCGGTAATGCCGCCCACCCGGAGCTGCACCCCCTCGTCGGCGTTGGCGACGCCCAGGAAGGCGGCGCCGTTTTTCAGGGCATGCTGAGAAATTTCAATGGCCCCGTGGCCGTAGGCATCCGCCTTGACCACCTGGAGAACCCGTGTCCGGCCTCCCGTGAGGCGTCGGATCTCCTTCCAGTTCTGGCGGAAGGCGTCCAGGTCGATCTCGACCCAGCTTCGATATTGGGATGGCTCGTTCATTTCTTTATTTTGTCGTCATCGTGTAGACGCCGTCCCACGATTCCGGGGGATGGGCCTTCAGTTTTTCGCACCGTTCGATGTAGATCCCCGCCGGATGCTCTTCGGGACAGCGCTCCAGAATTTTACGAAAAGCCCCGATGGCATCGTCCCAGGACCCCTTCCGGTACAGATCGAGAGCCTCCTCGAAAAGCCGGGCCCGCTCCTCCCACTTGTCCCGTTCCCCGATTTCGCCCAGGAGCTCGTAAATCCGAACGGGCTTCCCTTTTCCCTTCACCCGGACAAAATCCATGTCCCGGCAGAAAAACAGGTCCTTCACCATGCCGTAGGTAAACTCGCTGATGAGGATATTGGTCTTGTATTCCTTGTTGAGACCCTCCAGCCGGGCGCCCAGGTTCACGTGGTCTCCCATGACGGTGTAGTCGAAGCGCATGTCCGACCCCATGTTCCCCACGACCATGTCCCCGCTGTTCACCCCGATGCCGATGTCGATGACCGGCCGGCCCTCGGCTTCCCACTTCTCGCAGAGTTTCCGCAGTTCCGCCATCATCTCCAGGGCCGTCCGGCATCCTCTCTCGGCGTGGTCCGGCTGGTCGATGGGCGCCCCGTAGATGGCCATGACGGCGTCCCCGATGTACTTGTCCAGGAGCCCCGCGTGGCGGAAGACCACGTTGGTCATGGCCGTGAGGTACTCGTTCAGGATGTGGACGAGCTCTTCCGGCGTCAGTTTTTCCGAAAGGCTTGTAAACCCACGGATATCCGAGAAAAGGACGGTCAGGTTTTTCTTTTCCCCGCCCAGCTTCAGTTTTGCCGGGTCCTTGAGGATTTCCGTGATCACCGCCGGGGACAGGTAATACTGGAAGGCCCCCCGGATCTTTTTCTTCTCCCGTTCCTCCGTGACGTACTTGTAGAGGGTGATCCCCACGTAAATGGCCAGAAGGGTGAAAAGAGGATAGACGAGGTTGAGCCAGAGATTGAAGTGGGAGAAGACATAGCGGTTCCCCGCGACATAGGCCGCCCCGAGAAGGAGGACCAGGATGAGCCCCATGACCGCCCGAAGGCGGGAGAGGGCCGGGACGATGACGAGACCGAGCGAGGCCATGGCGGCGATGTCGATGATCGCCGTCCAGTCCGGCCTTTGAAGGAAATTCTTCCGGAGAATGTTGTCGATCACCGAAGCGTGGATCTCTATCCCGGGGAAGACGTTGCTGAACGGCGTGACCCGGAGATCGTAGATCCCCGTGGCGGTGACCCCCACGAGGACGATCTTGTCCCGGAAGTTTTCCGCCTCGAGGCGCCCGTTCAGGATGTCCGATATGGCGTAGTGGGGAAAGGTCTTCGCCGGGCCCAGGTAGTTGACGATCATGCGCCCCGCTTCGTCGGTGGGAATGAAGGTCTCGCCGAGCTGGATACCCCGGACGCCGTAATCGGCCATTTTCAGGACCAGGGGAGGCCAGTCCAGGTATTGTTCCAGTGACGCGACGGCCAGGGAGGGATAAAAATCGTCCTTGAACCGGATGACCAGCGGAGACCACCGGATGGAACCGTCGCGATCGGGAAAATAGTTGAAATATCCCGAATTTTCAGC
>ERZ795048.3980-NODE-3980-length-10571-cov-8.044504_pt1 | contig 10571 bp, 7 predicted proteins | sample MGYA00375132_ERZ795048 | MGnify/ENA primary metagenome ERZ795048 (study PRJEB30177, sample SAMN05720225) | activated sludge metagenome | isolation source: Anaerobic digester | place: Hong Kong | collected 2014-12-17 ...
GCTGAGTCTGAATGATAATCTCGGTGTTCTTGTAGCCGACGCCCTTTATGTTGGATTTCTCGTACATATAGTTGGCAGCGCCAGCCATGCCCACCAGGGCAATCCCGATTACCAGCAATATAGCCAGTTCTCTCTTCATTCAGTTCCCACTCCGTTCACTGTTACCCTCTAATATGCTGCCATCGCTGGCCGCAAAAAAGAGCGGCCCGATAGCTGCATAGCTCGTCCCTGAGAGCTATGGCTAGATCGGATGATTCTCATGACCCCTCTCATCGAGCCCATCAAGCCCTGAAAGGCGGTCTTTCTTCGATCTAACCGGATATTCCGGCAGAAGCTCACAACCCCCAGGGAGCTTCCAGCCTTTCCGAGAACCTGATCCATTCAGGTTCATCGTCTAGGCGTACCTCTCCTTCAGGCTGATGGCATAAATATCTATCGAGCCGCCTATTAGCGATTTCGTCGACCAATTATATTGGATGTGAATTCCTCTCTGAATCGGAATACAATCGGTGATGAACTCTCTGCGTCTCGAAATCCGTTCTCGCAAATTCTATCGGAGACCAAAAGAAAGGCCTCAGACAGCGCCGGTTCTGTCGGACGTTAGGGGCCGATCTCTATCCCTCAGCCATCCTCTGGGCCCTCTCCTTCTCCGCCAGGAGGACGTTCTCGTTCAGAACCCCCAGGGCCTTATCGTCATTCCACCAGGCCAGCCTTTCTGCGCCGAGGGCGCGTGAAGCGGCGGCGATCCCCTCAAACTCCTGGTCGTACCTGGTGTATTCGGGGTCCAGGGGCACCATCGACGATCCTCCGACCTCCGAGAAAGAGGGGTCAACCTCGATCACCTCGCCCTTCTCGTTCTTCACCAAAAGCCAGAGGTGATCGAAACCTCGATCTGAGAAGTTCTCGGCGTAGGCGAAGTAGACGTCAAATCCGCGGCTATTGAAGTACCACTCGTAGAAGGCGGCCCTCTCGAAGACGTCCAGGTCTGAAGCGTAACTCCTGATGGAGCTGGAGTACCTGATCACGTCGTCGGGGTTCTGGACGTCGGCGTGCTTAAGCTCCAGGTAGTAGGGGTCGGGTATCCCTCCGGATAATTCATCGCCGTGAAGTCCGTCCCGTCCGCCGTCGCTGAAAAAGAGGGTGCGGGCTCCGATCAGGATAACTACAGCTGCAAGGACGATCCACCATCTCGACAGATTTAGGCCTCCTATCCAATAAATATTAAAAAATACTTGATGCCAAATAAGACTAATTCCCTTTGACGATCTCCCTCACCCTTTGATCGAACTCAGGCGTACCCAAAAGCCTACTGATCTCCCTTTGCACCAGCATCTCAACCTCGCTCGCCTCCGCAGAGCTTTTGACCTCAAATTCGTGTGTCATCTCCGTCAAGCTCTCTTTGGAGAAGATGCTGGGGGGGTGCAGGTTCAGGAATATTGGCCTTTTTCCTTCTGCGATCCTGTCTTTGGCCTTGGCCAGCTCTTCACGCATGCCCCCAGGACCATAGAAGTAGTTTCGCAGGCTCTCTTTAGTAAATGCCGTATAGCCCTTGACGTCGATGATATTCATCTCTTGGCTGTCGATGTATTCTATGGCCGACTCCACAATCCCATATATTCTGGACTCCAGTGTTCCCTCCTTCAAATGCTCCCCGGCCACACCTCCATAGGGGTTACGCAGAAGGATGAGGATGTCTTCAGAACCACCATTGCCGAGCTTGCGATAGACCTCGATTTTGGTGATCTTGTGATCGGTGAGGTCGTCTATCGCCTCCTTTATCTTATCCTCCCGTACGAATCCTCGTGTGAATGCGAAGGCTCGGTCGGCTCGCTCTGGGACGCAGGGGAAAAGGCGGGACCCCTCCTGGAGGGCATGTTCCACCAGGGACCGCTCTCCATCCCGAGCACCAGCATGTTGGTGATAGCATGGAACGAGAATGGGTGTCGGCAGAAAACTGGTACCATCCTCCCAGGTGAGTCTGTCGTCCTGATCCGCATCCAGGAATACCCTACTCAAAGCCGGAGCGTCGTCTTGGAGCTTTGCCCCTGGATAATTTCTGATGTCCAGCAGGGGCCTCAGGCAGGAGTAGATGTCTTTGTCGATAGATTTGAAGTCACCGTTATGCTTTACTTTGAGGATCTCGTTGTCTACGACGATGAGGGAATCGATGCCCTCTCCTGCGGGCTTGGTGAGCAGATCGTACATGGCGATGGTCGCTCCCAGATTCCTTTGCCCCTCACCGGTTTTGCGGGATTCCTTTCCCGTCTCCGTCAGTATCCCTAAAGCTAAGATTGGAAAGGCCTTCTGCTTCTCCACCTGACGGACGTAGGCGGTGATGGGGTTGATGAAACCAGTTCCAGTGCCACCGCCTAAGGATGCAACGAAGAGAATTGAATCGCAGAGATTTTTAGACTTGGATTCGTCCCTACTTAACGAATCGCCATTCGAGTTTTTTAAGGGCACCCTGATCGACTTCAGGGTGCTGAGGATGCCTCCCAGGATACCTGCACTTTCTGCCTCTTCATCACCTGCGGATCCTGATTTGATCCCTTTGTATGATGGGGACTCCAGACCCAGGCCAAGCACCGTGTAGGGTCTGATACCGCACTTCCACATGTACCCAGGAAGGGGATAATCCTCTCCATTGAATTCCTTCCGAGATTTTTTCTTTATCTCTTCCAGGTCGAAGACCTCGAAGATGCCCTTCAAGTACTCAGCCCGACGATCATACCCCTGGGCCTTCAGATCGAGCCCGTACTTGTCCGTTATCCATTTTCTTAAGGGGGAATCATCGGGGATTATTTTATGGCAGATTAGGCAGCCCGGGTATTCACCATTCTCCAGATCGCCATAGAAATTCTGGTCTTGGACGTCTTGAGTGGCCGACTCCAGCCACACCCCCTTGGCGTTCCCGAAGGCAAGGTGTTCTCCAAAGGAGCCGACGGGCAAGGAGACGTCCTGGCTTTGCAGGAACTGCTTGAGAATGTTGCCCCCGGCCCCACCTATCCCCACTATCATGGGCTTCATCTTACACCTCCCTTGATGCTAAGGAAGACCGGACTGAGGAGGAGGATCAAGGGCGCCAGCAGGGCAAAATATCCGCAGTACCAGATCATATCGTCGGTCCTGGGGTATATTGCGCCCAGATATAACGAGAGGAGGATGGAGATCGTCAGCAGGAGCGGCGCGAGAAAGGTCATCATCTTCTTGATCGTCCCATGAATTATATAATATTTATATATCTCAGGTATGACAACAGCCGGAATAAAAGTCAGGCCCATAACCCCCCAACCGAAGATGATCATTCCATACCAAGCGGAGGCTATTCGAGGCAGCTGGAAATAATTCCAGTTCTGAAAGATCGCAGGCGTCTGGAAGAATAGATAGGCCATGCCGACGAAAAAAAGGAGCCACGATAGCAGCATCATCGTATTGAAGTTGGACCCCTGAGGAAGCTCTAAATGTTTCTTCAGCTCTTCCATCTCAAAGTTACCATCGGTGGTCTTCCGGACCCGGTGATAAATTCTGTCCAGGCATGTCTTATGAATCACCATAGCAAGGCCCAGGATGGCCAGAATAAGCCCTAAGAGGAGCAACTCCAATCTCATCATCGGTAAAACCTCCTCTCTATCACGACGCCACATGCCAGCGCCGCCAGCAGGACGGCGAGGATGTTGACTACCGTCACCATCGAGTATATCGGATACTTCACGATCTTGGGGTTGATCTTCCCTCCTGAGGTCCCGCCCATCTCCTCCCGAGAGTTCTGGTCTGTCTCCGAGTACCTGAAGTAATAGCTGAAGCTCTCGTCGGCGTCGGAGACGTCGAAGGGCTGAAGATCGAAGATGACGTCCTGCACCTCATCGGAGGCGTTGATGGTCTTAGTTTTCTGATACATGTTGGGATGGGACGGCGTGCTGGTGTAGAGGTCGATCTTCAGGTTGCTCACATCCGGATTCTTAACCTTCAGGCTGAACCTGTAGTTCTGCCACCAGTACCTGTTCTCGTCTGCGGCCTCAACATTGGGGTCCGAGACGAAGATCTTGGGGCTCGGCAGAATGCTCGGCCCGAGATATATCTCCGTCCTGTTGCTGTCCAGGCCGTCTCCGTAGGTGTACATGTAAGAGAAGTTCTTTCCTGCATCCCTCTCACCGAAGAGGCCGTACTCGGTGGCGGCGAAGGTTACGTTAGTGCCGGAAGGCACCTCTTGAGTGTAGTTTACAATCTCCTTGTTCTGATCGTCGAGGAGGTGGAGGGTCACGTTGATCAGATCTCCGTCGGAATCCGCAAACCGGGCCTCGTAACGGATCGGATCGTTGTACCGGGCCCTAGAGGGTTCTACACTGACGCTCTCCTCATCCACTTTGGGGGGGCTATTGACCAGATCAAGTTCGAGAACGCTGAAGAAATTGTTTTGATGAAAAGGCTCGCTGTACATGGTGTCGGTGCAGTAGGTGCTGTGCATGTCGTTGAACCAGATGCGGAAGGTGGCATTTCCCACCTCCCTCGAATCGAGGAACGGGGTCAATCCAGACCAGTCCCGGGTGGTGGAGTTGGACTTCGATGAGTACTCATTCGCGAGGATCACCCTCTGAGATCCGATCCTGGTGAAGTTCTCCTGGCCCGGACCCTTCGCCTCCAGGTAGAGGTAGACGTCCGACCTGACCTCGATGGGATTCTCGTTCTTCACCCAGGCGTATATATCGAGCTTCTCGTTTCGAGTGATCTTGGCATTCTCCGTGGAGTTGGGGTACCATATCAGGACCGTAGGAGCTGAGTAATTCTTGGGCGGGACGAAGGGTATGTAGAGGAGCTTTTTGAGGTACTCGTACTGATCGGGGTCGTCTTGCGACCATTTCTCAAGGTTGCCGATCAGATCTTCCAGATCCAGTTTGACTATCTTCTTGCCGCCGCTCTTGGTGGTCCCACTGCTGCTATCCCCGCTGGACGACGGCGTCGATTTGGGGGGCGAGGGGCTCACCCCGGCGGCCTGAACCGCCAGGGGGAGTAGGAGACAAACCACGATCATGCACGCCGCTAATCTCTTCATATCAAATCCCGACCGGCACGAAGTCCACTTCCAGACAATACGGATATCCCTTCCACTCAAGCCTTCTCCACTCGGCGGTATCTGAGGCGTAGACCTTCGGATCGTCTGAGAGGGTCCACGCCGTCCGGTCCATGGTGGTGACCAGATCGACAGCGAGGCTGGAGAGGGATGACCGGACCTCCACGCCGTAAGTATAGACGTACTCCTCTTTCGCTTTGTCGTAAGTCACGTTCCATGTCTTATTTCTGAAGTTGACCAGAATCTCGGGACCGCTGAAACCTTCCTCGCCGTCCAGGAACCTCGTGCCGGAGAGGAACCTGAACCTGGACTCGCCCAAGAAGGGCTCGGAGAAGGGCAGCTCGTCCAAGGTGAAGTTGAGAGAACCCTCTGAAAAGTTGTAGCTCTGGGGGTTTCCCGCCTCCATCCAGGTCTTGCGGAGCGGATCGTAAACCTCAAGCTTCACCACCAACGGTTCGGTGCTCTCGATGGAGTCTACCTCCACCGAATAGATGTAAGGCGTCCGAGCCAGCCTCTCCCCCGCCGGATGGAAGCTCGCGTCCCAGGACCCGATAGATCCGTTGTCGGGCAGAACTCTTCCACGGATTAACTCCTTGAATATGTTTGGCCCCTGGTAAATGGTGGGTGGAGAAGCCACTCTGATGAACCTGAAGCTGACGTTTCCGGCGACGTCACCGTCGAAGGATATGTCCTTCCAGCTGATCTGAGGGTCGCCGTTGTAGGTGGTGATCCCCTGGGACCTCCATATGCCAGAGCCCGGCTCGCTGGTCTGAAGCTCGATGTCGCAGATGGGAAGAGCCGTACTTACATCCACAGAGTAAGTATACCTGGCAACGGTGCTCCCCCTTTCGGGAGATACGGTGGCGTTCTCATACTTTATCAGGACGATCTCGGGTCCCAGGTGGACCTTCCCCTCCTCCTCCCGGCTGGTGCCGAGGGGGCTCTCGGATCCGGGGTAGTAGAAGCTGAAGTAGTATGAGGATGTCCCCTCTGAACCGATCGTCTCGCTCGGCATGACGCCGGTCCATTCCATCCTCTGCCAGAAAGTGGCGTTTTCGTACCTCTTCTTCTCGACAAGCTTGAACTGGTTTTGATCTATGTCCCAGATGTTCAGGCCTACGTCCAGGTTCTTTGAGCCCTTAAAATCGAGGGAATAGGTGAAGGGCGATCCAGAAAAGCCGTCAAGAGGGTAGACGGTGGCATTTTCGTATTCGTAATCTACCGGCCAGAAGGGGCCTTCGAAGCTCTCCGTCTGCTTTCTTCCCACGAACCTGTAGTGGGCTTTGATGAAGTCGAAGTCGAGGGAGACGTTGTCCCACCTCAGAGTCTGCCAGGCTCCGATGTTGGTGTAGTTTTTGCTGCCGCAGTCCTTCCAGGGGCCGATCGCCTCCGGAGCCACCTGGAGAGAGACGACGTCATCGGCGCTTGAGAAGACGTCGATCCGATAGCTGTGAAGGGTCTCGTCGGTGCCCGTCCTCGGCGAGACCTCGGCGTTCTTGTAGACGGTGATCATCTTGATGAGGCTGGGCTCGCCGTCATAGCTCTCCAGGGCCACAGGGTCGCCGACAAGGGGAGTTATCAGGACCCTGTACCAGCTCTTCTCCCAGATGCTGGTGTCGTTATCGTCGGTAGCCCATTCGCCGAATGCTCCTCGGCTCATCTCCGGAGACCTGAAGTTGACGTCGAAGCTGACGACTTGAGATGAGTGGGCGGTGAGGCTGACGTCAGAGGTGTATTTTTTTGAGGCGGAATAATCGGTGTAGTCAGGCCCCACCTCCAGATCAACCACATAACGCATGGGGCTGTTCATCGCATTTGTCAGGTGGACTTTGTAGACTATGGGCTGGTTGACGTTATAGGGCATATTTGCAGTGCTGACCTGCTGGAAGCTCATCGAGGCTTCCGTCTGGCCAAAAGCAGGAGCAATAACTAGCGTAGCTGCGACGAAAACCAGGAGCGCAGATTTTGGAAGTATCAAGCTCTCATCACCCACCTTGATCTATGCGATCTTCTCAGAAATTACCTGTGGGAGGTTAGATACGTCTCTATTAAAAGTTAACGGATGAACTGACAAGAGACAGCAGCCGGCCAAAAAATTGGCGGGGGTTCACCCGTCGATCGCCTTGCTCGCCGCCTCGACTCCGGTTCCCAGGCTGGAAATCACGCCTTCTTTCTCCAGGACCAGCTCCAGGGTCTGAATGGTTCTGAGAACGTCGGACTCGGTACAGGCGCCCATGGTCCCGATCCTGAATATCTTGCCCTTCAGTCCCGACTGGCCGCCGGAGACGACGACGCCGCGCTTTCTCATTCCTCCCCGAAGCTGGCCGTCGGTGATTCCGTCGGGCATCTTCATGGCGGTGACGGTGTTGGAGTAGGATGAGTGCTCGTTGACCTGGGGGAATAGCTCGATCCCGAGGGCAGACGCTGCTTCTCTCACTCCCTTGGCGAGCCTCGACATCCGGGCCCGTCTCTCGGCGAATCCCTCTTCAGCGGCGATGATCAGCGCCTCCTGGAGAGCGAAGAAGAGGGATACTGCGGGAGTGTAAGGGGTCTGGTTCTTCTTCGCCTTGTCCAGGTGAGCTTTTAAGTCGGTGTAGTAGCTGCCCTTTCCCTTCTCCAGCATCTCTTCTGCCCTCTTGCTGACTGCCACCATGGCGAGCCCCGGGGGGACTGCAAGGCACTTCTGAGATCCGGTGATGGCGATGTCGATCCCCCACCCATCGGTGAGAAACTCGTTTCCGCCGACGGAGGATATACCGTCCACGATGAATATGGCGTCGTATTTCCGGGCGAGCTTTCCGACCTCCCTGGCTGGGTTGACGATCCCGACGGAGGTCTCGTTGTGGACCATGGCTATGGCTTTTGCGCCGTCTTCGAGGGCGGACTTTATCTTTTCCAGGTCGAAGGGAGTTCCCCAGGCGAAGTCCAGGGGGACGGCGGTCCCGTAGCGGTCGCCGAGTTCAGTGAACCTCTCGCCGAACTTGCCGTTGGTGATGGTGACGATCTTATCCTCTTTTCCGATGATGCCGCCAACGGCCGCCTCCATGCCGGCGGTTCCGCTGCCGCTCAGGACGGCGGCGTCGTTCTTCGTGTCGAAGAGCTCCTTCAGCCGCGACCTGCAGTCCTCGTAGATCTTCTCGAAGTCGGCGCTTCTGTGGCTGATCATCGGCTTTGACATGGCCCGGAGCACCCTCTGGGGGACCTTGACCGGCCCCGGAATCATGAGCAGCGTGTCCTCGATATCCAAATCTTATCCCTCGTCATCTTACAACCACGGGAAGTCTATATAAATCTAGCTTTGAGCCCGGCTTTATACCCGGTTTTTAAACTCGACTTTTAAGCCCAGCTTTTATCCGTTCTGCCGTCTTCCAGCTCTGCCTTGCGAAGGGAGGAAGATCCCCATGTTCTTTCACCCAGGATTCGAGAAAGCGAATGGTTGCGGGGTCTGAGGGGTAACCGCTCCCGATCTCTTCTCCGATCGCCGCCTCGATCTCCCGGACAGATCTGTCTCTATTCACCTTGGCGAGGATCGATGCCGCGGCCACCACGGGGTAATTTCTGTCGGCCCGATGCTCGGCGATGACCTCCATGCCGGTCCCGCTCCCCTCCTTAACCCGCCGGGCGAACCTGACTGGGTTGACGTCGGCGGCGTCCAGGATCGCCCTGTCCGCGGAGAGCTTCTCCACCACCTTCGAAAAGCTCCTGACCATGATCTCGTTCATGGTCATGAGCTGGCGGAGCTCGTCGATCACCTCAGGCTTCACCTCCAGGACGTATTTGTCGAGGGTGATCTTCTCGATCCTCGCGGCTAGGAGCTCTCTTCTGGCGGGTGTGAGGAGCTTGGAGTCTTTCACCCCCATGGCTGCCAGGTCGAAGAGCCGGTCCTCGTCGATCACCACCCCGGCGACGAACATCGAGCCGATCACCGGCCCCTTCCCCGCCTCGTCGGCGCCCAAAAGTCGCATCGCTCATCAGGTGGGGTCCGGAGGTATTTGAATCGATCGAAAAATGAGGAGGGCGAAAGAGGATCGAGATCCTCTATCAGGGCTCCGACTCTGCAAACGCGAGATTATACGCGAGTTCGCCCTCCAGCTCGCGGGAGATATTTTTCATGGTCTGGTTGAGATCTCCAGAGCTGAAAGCCGCGACGGAAGAGAAATTGCCGCCGGTCGCCTCTGAGATCTTCGTGAGGTTATGATACTGATTTTGTGACGCTTCGAAGCTCTCGTTGATCCCGATCCCTATTGTGAAGATCTTGCATCCCGATTCGTTCGCCTCGGATATGTAATCGTCCAGCTTCTCCCCCGGCTCGAACTCGCTGTACCCCGTCAGGAAGATTATTATCTTCGACGAGTTGGGGGGCACAGTTGCAGGATCGTGCAACGCCGCAAGGGTGCCGTTGAGCCCCTGGTCGTAGCTGGTGAGATCCGTCTCGATGCACTTTTCGGAGAGGTTATCCAGGATCTCAGCGAGCCGGTCTTCGTTCCCTTGCAGGGGGGCAGGACCGAAGAGTAGCTCGCTCTCGTGGTCCCAGCTCACAATCGCGACGGTGGCGTTTTCGAAGGCGGACCATCCCGAGACGATACCGGCGCTCTCGTTAGAGGCCAGACGATAGTACTTTTTCATGCTGCCGGAGGTGTCGAGGGCGAAGACGAGAACTGTGGTGTTGTTCGGTGGAGCTACATTCTTAATACCACAATCTATGGATTTGTTTCTATCGCCAGGTCCGATGATGATCGGATCTGTCATACCAGTTGAGTTCGCGTCGCTGTCAATTTTGTCATCGGAACCTTGATCCTGAGGGCTGAACTCGAATCCAGGAGGATGTTCAAACTTGATGCGGTATTCTCCGACAGAGAGGTTCGTGAACAGGTAGCGACCTGAATCGTCGGTCAATGTGGTCTCAGACCCGGTCTCGTTGATCAGACTGACCAAAATGCCGGGAACACCATTCCCGTCCAAACCCTGTATACCATCGCCGTTCGAGTCTTTCCAGACCAGGTCTCCAATTGACCCCAGACCGTAGATCCCGCAGTCCACAGACAGGTTCGTATCACCTGATACGAGGTAAATCGGACCTGTAATCCCGGTAGACTGGTTCGCGTCGCTGTCGTTCTCGTCATCGGTCTTGTCCATCGGGCTGAACGTGAAATCCGAAGGCAACAAGAACTTGACACGGTACTTGCCACTTCGGAGGTTCGTGAACAGGTAGCTACCGTTGACGTCGGTTGATGTCGAATTGACCTCGGAATCGGTATCGTTCAGGAGCTTTACCTCTACCCCTGAAACTCCAGACTCGCCAGGGTCCTGGACCCCGTTGCCGTTCGAGTCGTTCCAGACGAAGTCTCCGATAGACCCAGGAGGAATGGGGACGATACCGCAATCGACGGACATGTTTCTATCGCCAGCTCCGATGATGACCGGATCTGTCATACCAGTTGAGTTCGCGTCGCTGTCGTTCTCGTCATCGGTCTGATCCATCGGGCTGAACCAGAACCCTGAC